>Ga0137404_10000946_pt1 | contig 19154 bp, 21 predicted proteins | sample CZOMad2_1_16fung_FD_108285 | JGI IMG/M metagenome (GOLD analysis project Ga0137404, IMG submission 108285) | Vadose zone soil fungal communities from Angelo Coast Range Reserve, California, USA - CZOMad2_1_16fungal (Illumina Assembly) | ecosystem: Environmental > Terrestrial > Soil > Vadose...
ATTAACACCTATATAATCCAGGAAGAGATGCAGTAACTCGCTGTGTATCTGGACCAACGGGAAAAAGACAACCGCGGCAACTCGCTTAGCCGATTAGGTTGTAACAAGGAGGTGAAATTATGTTAGGCTGGGCTGTAACATTTTTGATAATCGCGCTGATCGCAGCAGTACTTGGATTCGGAGGAATCGCAGCCGCATCTGCAGGAATTGCTAAGTTCCTATTCTTCCTGTTCCTGGTGATGTGTGTGATCTTCTTTGTCTTCGGCTGGAGAGGAAGAAGAGTTCCATGATCATCGGCTGCTGTTGGCGGCGGGGCGTTTTAGCTTGTTAAACAAAAAGGGACATCTTGTATGCGTTTGACCGCGAAAATTAAGGAAGCTGGTGCGACAGGATATATTTTGCTGTGGCTTTTAGGTATTCCGATTCCGATTCTATTACTTATCTTTCTGCTGCGAGGCTGCACATAACTTCGCGCCCTAGTCGAATCGATTAGCGCAAGGTAGTGGTTTCATGTAGCCACTCTTGGCTGTGTAATTGTCTTAACGTCGTTACGGCTATGTCGGGTGTGGCATACGAAGTTAAGGTTGCAACCGAACCACAATATTTGAGGAGCTTCCATCTATGGCTGACAATCCAGACATGCGAGAAAAACAAACGTCCCAGCCGTCGGAAAACATCGAGATTCCGCCTATCCCGAAACAGACCGCTGGGGCTGTGGCCGGAGCGGCGGTTGGCAGCATAGCAGGACCGATTGGCGCTGTTGTTGGCGGGGTGGCAGGCGCTCTTGCGGGAAAAGCTGCCGAAAGGGGGCGCGGGCTCGCGGCTGCGGCAACGAAGACCGTCGCGAAGGTGACGAAGAGCCGCAAAGCAAGCCGAAAACGAAGCCCCAAGTGGCGAGCGCCAAAAAAATCCGTCAGCGCATCGCGCAAGACACGTACGCATTCCCGCGGTAAAGCGAAAAGGACCGGGTCGCGTCGATCAACGACAGCCAAATCACGCAAAGCGGCGGGACCTCGGCGGCGATCGACATCATCACGCAGCGCCCGAAAACGAAGCGGCGGTCGCAAAAAGCGGCATTAAGCGCCCGATTCACACTAGCTCAAATCTTTCCTACCTTCGCACGGCGCCCCGGAGGGCCTTTCAAGCTGAACTAACCGTCCTAGCCCCAGTAAGGGAAGTCTACTGGTTGGCCTGAGCTCTCGTCCGCCTTGGATTAAGGTTCCCGACTAGGATGATAACTATAGTCCAGAAGTTATCCAAGAATCAGTCATAACAAAAAGTAACTACCTTGGCCAAGTCCTTAATCAACGTCACGGTAAAATAAATAGAACCGATTGAGGTATCGGTCGCGATCAATCACCGACACGTGACACCTTCAAACTAATAACCACTAAAAGTAAAAGAACCCATGAAACGAACTTTACTAGTCTTTGCCTGTCTCAGCGCACTTAGCTTAGCTGCGTTGGCTGCTGAGGATGAGAAGACGAATCCCGATAATACGGCGACAAACGAGCGCGATCGCTCCGGCGAAACCCAGACATCTGGGGACCAGTCAAATAGTTCGTCGGATTTAAAAATTACGCAGGCCATTCGGCAGGCGCTAATGAAAGACGGCGAGGTTTCAACGACCGCAAAGAACATCAAAATCATTACCGCCAACGGTCAAGTCACACTCCGCGGACCGGTTAAGACGGCGCAAGAAAAATCAAAAATTGATCAACTTGCAAGATCAGCGGCGAGCAGTGCAAAGATCGAGAATCAACTCGACGTTAAGTATTAACAACAAACCTCAACACAAACGAAAGAAACTTATAATGTCTAAATCAGTATTCGGTATTGCAACTACACTCGGCCAGGCTGAGAGAATTGTTCAGCAACTCCAAGCTCAAGGCTTTGCAACCTCGGAAATATCAGTCCTAATGCCTGATACAGGCGGCACGCGTGACGTTGGTCACGTTAAAGCCACAAAGGCGCCGGAGGGCGCAACGACCGGTGCAGCGACCGGTGGCGCTACGGGCGGCGTTATCGGGTTGTTGGCGGGGATTGGCGCATTGGCAATTCCCGGCGTCGGTCCATTGATCGCAGCCGGTCCAATTATGGCGGCCCTGAGTGGCGCGGCGGTCGGAGCAGCGACTGGCGGCGTGCTCGGTGGTTTGATCGGCCTCGGCGTCCCAGAGATCGAAGCAAAGCGTTACGAAGAGAAGTTAAAAAAAGGAAACTACCTGATCGCCGTGCACGCGGAGGAAAGCGAAGATGTTGATCGGGCCAAGGACATTTTCAAAGCGGCTCGCGCTGAGGATATCAGCACCGTCAGCGAAGCATCGGCACCTGCAGCCAGGTAAGGGATCTCAAAGAAGTCTCTGATCAATCCACGGGAATTCGGCAATGATTAGACGCCAATATCTGACAAATCTCTGAGAAGGGAAATCAATGGCTGACGAAAACCAAATAGACTTCGGATCTGCGATTCCACCGCAGGTCGAAGAAAAAGCAAAGCGCGGCGTGACGCAGGCGCGCAAAGCGACAGAACATCTCGGCTCAGCCGCAGACGCAATGGCCGAGGAATATCGCGGTCGCGCGGAAACGGTATGGAATGATGCGCTCGGTCGCGTCCGCGATTTTCAGGACGACAGTGAGAAATACGTCCGAGAGAACCCGACGAAAGCGGTCTTTACCGCGCTCGGCGTCGGTTTCGTATTGGGAATGATTTTCCGTCGCTAGAGTGCGATGCCGGATCGACGGGAGACGGGATTCTCAACGTCTCCCGTAAACGCGGCTGAGCGACAATACCTATTCCACAGTTTTCGAGCCGAATTCGCCGTCGCTGACGCGAGTGCGAATTTTCATTTTCGGCCTCACCTCGGCGATTGTGCGAATGATATTTCCGCGGTCGTCCATGGTGACGCTGTAGCCGCGACGTAATGTGGCGTCCGGGCCGAGGACGCGCAGAATTCCTTCTATTCGCTGGAAGCGATGTTTGGCATTCTCGAGTAATCGGTTGGGGCAGGCGATCAGTCGCCGATGCAGATCGATGAAACGGGCGCGGCGTATCATCAGTTCGCGCACCGGACTGCGTGCCTGCAACGCGCGGATAATGTGGAAGAGGCCGCGCCTGTAACCGTCGAGCTTATGCGCAAGGCAGCGCTGCAAGGTCTCACGCGCGTGATCCAGACGTTGTTGCGCGTCACGAAGCCGGTTCAACAGCTGGCGCGCAAGCGCACGCGCGTATCCATCGATCTGTCGCTGAAGATCGATAATATCGGGCACAATCAATTCGCCGGCTGCGCTGGGCGTAGGCGCCCGCAAGTCCGCCACGAAATCGCAGATGGTAAAATCGATTTCGTGGCCAACTGCCGAGACGATTGGTACCGCGGAATTGAATATCGCTCGCGCTACGATCTCTTCGTTGAACTCCCATAAGTCTTCGATGCTCCCGCCGCCGCGCGTGACTACGATTAGATCGAGTGGTTGCCAATTCGAATTCGGCGTTGCCAGGTCGCGGATAGCTACCGCGATCTCCTGCGCGGCGCCTGTTCCTTGCACGCGGACAGGATTGATCAAAATCTGCAACCACGGCGCGCGACGACACAGCACGTTCAACATATCGCGAATTGCCGCGCCGCTCGGGGACGTTACGATTCCAATTCGCCGAGGAAATTTCGGCAAGGACCGTTTCCGTTCCGGCGCAAATAACCCTTCGGCCTCGAGCTTGCGCTTTAGCGCTTCAAATTTTGCCTGGAGCAAGCCGACTCCGCGTGGCTGAAGAATCTGAACGTTGAGCTGATATTGTCCGCGGGCTTCGAAAACAGTGACAGTACCGTAAACCTGCACCTGCGCACCGTCGACCAGAGGCTGTCGCGGCGGCGCCATTGTGTAGCGCCAAATCACACAGGAGATCTGAGCGCGCTGATCCTTCAGCGTGAAATACTGATGACCGCTTGGGTACAACTTGTAATTGGAAATTTCACCCTGAACCCAGACTGCGCCGAATTTCGTTTCGAGCGTGCCGCGAATGTTTCGGGTCAGCTCGGAAACTGTGAAGACCTTTGATGTCTGCTGCAGGAAATTCGCCGTGAGTTGCATCGAAAGACAATTAACCACAGCGGCCGCAGAGAGCGCAGAGTTTATTTTATTGACGCTGCGATCGTCAGGGAGCGCCGAATGTTTCTTGACCGAATTTGCTTATGCGGGGATGGTCGCGACCTTGTGAAAATTCATCTCCTGTTCCGCCTCGTCCTCTGTGCAGTCGTTGTTGCTCTGGCCGGTTCCACGACAGAACTTCAAGCGGTCAAGCCAGTGGTGAAGATTGGCGTGCTCGCCGACTTGAGTGGATCGTGGTCGACTCTCGGCAAGAATACTGTAGCTGCGCTGCAAATCGCCGCTGCAGATCTCGAAAACATTCACCCCCAGTATCGTCCGGTCGAATTCCGATTCCTTGTTCGCGACACACACCTCGATCCGTCCAGAGCGCTGGAGGCTATCAGAGACCTCGGTCAACGCGGCGTGAAGATCGTTATCGGACCGCAATCCAGCTCGGAAGTGGCGATGATCCAGCCATATGCCGACGCACACAACATCCTCGTGATTAGCCAGGGCAGCACAGCGTCGTCGCTCGCCATCCCTGGTGACAACATATTTCGATTTTGTCCGAACGATATACGTGAAGCAGAGGCCATCGTCGCCTTAATGCGACACGATGGAATCCGTGCAATTGTTCCGCTCTGGAGAAACGACAGGGGCAACAACGGGCTACATAATTCCGTTCAGATACGATTTCGGGCACTCGGGGGCAGGGTGACGGCTGGGTTTCGCTACGAGCCGACCACCACTGATTTTTCCGCGGCAATCCATTCTGTTGCGTCCCAGGTGGCGAACCTGATCGGCGGCGGCATCAATCCGTCTGCGACTGCCGTTTATCTTGCTGCGTTCGATGAGGTCGTGGATGTATTTCATAGCGCACAGGGGAACACGACGCTCTCAAACACGGCGTGGTACGGCAGCGACGGAGTCGCTCTTTCCGCGGCATTGACGGGCGATTCGAGTGCGGCCGCTTTTGCGACAAGCGTTGGTTATCCAAATCCGATTTTCGGATTGCCCGATGCGCTGCGCAATCGGTGGGGGCCGATTGCAGATAGAATCGAAGCGCGCACCGGCATACAAGCGGACGCGTTTGCGTTGTCGACTTACGACGCACTTTTCGTCGTGCAGCTTGCGCTCGTGCACGCAATGCCGGAGCAGAATTTCAACAATTTCAAAGCAGCATTTGTGAACGAAGCCGGCCATTACAACGGTATAACCGGCTCGACTGCGCTCGATGCCGCAGGCGACCGGGACAAGGGGGATTTTGATTTTTGGGCAGTGAGACTGCGCAACGGCAACTACAAGTGGGTGCGAGTCGGAACTTACAATAACGGCATTCTCACAGTGTTCTGATCGCAGCGCACGCAGCAGATGTGGATGGTCGTGTAGCGGTGCTCGCCGCGCGAGCATCGATTCGATAGGCGTTCGCCGTGGCGAACGCCTCTACAACTTTGAATACAAGAATGGGTAATCGGCCTCAACAAGCGACGCGCGGACTCCAGCTTGATCGGGTCGTGTTGCTCGGTCGCACTTTCGAAGAGTATCGACGCTATTTCCTTCTCGAACCGGAGAAGTTGATCGGGAAAACAGTCTTGGATGTGGCAGGCGGCGTCAGTTCGTTTTGCGCTGAGGCTAACGACCTCGGGATTAAGGTGACCGCGTTCGATCCGATCTATTCCCTGTCGCGAGAAAAAATCAGGGAACGATCCGATCCGGATCTGGAATCGGTTTACCGAACCATTGGACTCGTGCCGACGTATCGCTGGGGTTTTTACAAGAATCCTGACTACATGCGCACATTGCGCGAACGCGCATCCGCTATTTTTTTCTCGGACTTCAAAATCCATCCGCAGCGTTACGTCGCGGGAGAGTTGCCTCGATTGCCGTTCGCCGACGGCGAGTTCGATCTGACGCTCGTGTCCTATCTTCTCTTCGCATACCAGGACCGGTTCGACGACGAATTCCACCGCGATTCGATTTTGGAAATAATGCGTGTCACACGAGGCGAAGCGCGCATTTACCCGACTGTTACCTTCGAAGCACAAGCGAGCGAATACATTCCAATGTTGCACTCCGATCCGGCGCTGCAGGTTTTTGAATTCACAGAAATCGAAACAGATTTCGAGTTTTTGGTGAATTCGAATTCGTATTTGCGTGTGACGCGCGCGTAGCGCTGGATTTGTAGGGCGTCTGTGTCAGCTCCGAATGCTTTCGGCATTCACGGAATGGAGCCGGCGGGTGCGCAGCGACATGGACGGGCGGGTCGAAGACCGAGTGAGCGGGAGCGAGCGAGTCAAACGCTCTACAACAATTCAGGTTGGATACCTGTGGGCGGTTTAACTCCGAGCTTACGATAAGCGTTCGCTGTGGCTACCCGACCTTGCGCTGTGCGCTTGATGTAGCCTTCCATAATCAAGTACGGCTCGTTTACTTCTTCGATGGTGCCTGCCTCTTCGCCGATTGCTACCGCAAGGGAATTCAATCCGACGGGACCGCCGTTAAATTTGTGAATTAACGTTTCGATGATGCGCTTGTCCCATTGGTCGAACCCGTCGCGGTCGATCTCCAGCATTGTAAGCGCGCTGTCGGCAAGTTCTGCAGTGATTTTTCCGTCGGCTTTCACCTGCACATAATCGCGCACCCATCGCAAAAGATTGTTCGCTGTGCGCGGCGTGCCGCGTGAACGCGCGGCGACCTCCGCCGCCCCTGCGGCGTCAATCTCCACGCCAAGTAAACGCGCGCTGCGCATGATGATTTTCTGCATTTGCTCGGCGTTATAGTAATCGAGCCGCGCTGTCATACCGAAACGGGACCGAAGCGGCGCGCTCACCATTCCGGAACGCGTGGTCGCCCCGATCAATGTAAACTTTGGCAAATTAAGGCGCAGACTTCGCGCCTGCGGCCCCTGGTCGATGATGATGTCCAGGCGGTAATCTTCCATCGCGGGATAAAGATATTCTTCGATGGCAGGTTGCAGCCGGTGAATCTCATCAATGAAAAGCACATCGCCTTTTTCCAGGCTTGTCAAAAGACCGGCAAGTTCACCGGCTTTCTCGATCACGGGGCCACTGGTGTTCTTTATGTTCACACTCATGGCGTTTGCGATGATGTAGGCCAGCGTCGTCTTGCCGAGGCCGGACGGTCCACTGAGCAAAACGTGTTCGAGCACGTCCCCCCGTTTCCTGGCTGCTTCCACCATCAACTCCAGGCGTTCGCGCACTTTTATCTGACCGTTGAACTCGCTGAAGGCCGGCGGCCGCAGTGAAATTTCAAACGCAGTGTCTGGCTCCGGTGGCTTCATGAATGATCGTAAACCGTGAATCGTTACATCGTTAGATCGTTAGATCGAGACACGAATTTTGATCGATTCACGGTTCCCGATCTGACGCCAGATTTTTCGTTAGCACCAGCTCTGTGCCGCGGCGTCTGTGGATGTAAGCGACTCCGTCAAATGCATAGCGAATCAAATATAAACCGAGGCCGCCCGGCTTGATCAGATTGTGAGCTCGGCCTTTCATTTCGTGAGGACGAACCTGTTCGCCATAATCGCGCAATCGCAAGCGGACGCATTTGCGCAGACCCTCCATCCGCAATGAGATGAGCTGATCGTCACGCAGCCGGTACGCGTAGCGGATAATGTTCGTGCATGCTTCATCGACGCCGAGCACCATCAGCAGTCGTTCCTTTTGAGAAAACGGATAGCCGTTAAGAAAATCGCGGACGCAGTTGCGCAACAAAGCAAGGTTCGCAGGATGACTGCTGAACTCGACTTTTCTCTTCTTTATCACAATCCGCAAAAAGGTGAGCAGATTTCCTCTTCTCGTTCAAGCGCAGAGGAAACTTGTGCGGGTCAAACTTACATGCGCTGCCAATTCGGTAAAAACACAATGGACACTCGGCGAAACCGCTGTTCAATCTTGCAACATGTGGCGATCGCTTATTGTGGTTTTGTTACTGGGCCCCCCGCAGGTTTGGGCTCAGGAGAACGCCAGTGCGTACGAAGCTCTGCGCGTAGTGGGCTCGGAGCTTGGTCGCGGCGCTCTCAATCACATTGTGTCAATTACTGGCGTGAAAGGCGATCCGCAGCCCGAGACATGGAGAATTATTTTGGAAAACCCGGAGGGGCAGGGTGTGCGCGAAGTGCGCGTTGCTGAGGGAAGAATTGATTCCGATGACAGACCAGATCGATCGACGGCTGGTTCTACCGAAGGCGCAACGATTAACATTTCGCGGTTGAACCTGGATTCCAGCGGCGCCTTCGCTGTGGCCAGCCGCACAGCGGAAGCGTCGCATGCGCAGTTTGCGACTGCCGATTACACGTTGCGCACAGACGAGCGCGGCGAGCCGATCTGGATCGTCACTCTTTTGAATAGATCGTCCCGCCCCGTCGGCACGATATATATTGGCGCGACTCGCGGCATCGTGAAAAGAACCGAAGGAATGTTTGCCGGCGCGACCATGGAGGACGTAGAGAACGATTACGACGACGAAGAGGGGACTGGCGTCTTCAGCGATGTGAAAAAAACAATCAAGCATGCCTTTCACAGGACACAGGATGAAGCGCGAGGCATGTTCGACCGAGTGAAACGTTCGTTTTCTGATTTCATCAACCGCGAGTAACAACAGTAAGTGAACGGAACATCCGATTTTTGGCCGTCTCTGCCTTTTGCAGAGTGGAAAGACACCGCGGTTACTCTGCACATGTGGACACAGATTGTTGGCAAGATTCGCCTGACGCTGAGTCCGTGGGTCAACCACTCCTGGGGCGTCACCCTCTATGTCACCGCGCGCGGTCTGACGACTTCGCCAATCCCGTACGGTGCCTCGATATTTGAAATCCGCTTCGATTTCATAGACCACGAATTGCGCATCCTCAAAAGCGACGGTGCGATGCGAGTGCTGAAATTGGGGCCCCAATCGGTTGCCAAATTCTATGGCGACCTAATGAATGCGCTGGCCGAAATGGAGTTACCGGTCAAGATCAACATGTTGCCTAACGAGATCGAAAATCCGATTCCGTTTGATCAAGACGAAGAGCACCGGTCCTATGGCCCCGAATATGCGAATCGGTTCTGGCGCGTTCTCGTTCAAAGCGATCGCGTGTTTAAGGAATTCCGCTCACGATTCTGTGGAAAGTGCAGTCCGGTGCATTTTTTCTGGGGCAGTTTTGATCTCGCGGTCACCCGTTTCTCCGGCCGGTCCGCGCCGCCGCATCCTGGCGGGGTGCCGCATTTGCCGGATTCGATCACGCGCGAGGCGTACTCAAAGGAAGAGAGCAGCCTCGGTTTCTGGCCTGGCAACGCCGCCATGCCGACACCTATTTTCTACTCCTACGCATATCCGGCACCGCCGGGATTCGCGGAAGCGAAAATTTCCCCGGACGGAGCATTTTACGACACCAAGCTGCGCGAATTTGTCTTACCCTACGACGCGGTAGGCAGTGCGGAAAATCCAGATGAAGTGCTGCTTGATTTCGCGCAGAGCACCTACGACGCAGCGTCAAAGCTGGGGAAATGGAACCGCGATGCGCTGAAGGAGAAGAAACCGGCCTTGCATTCGCCCCGGCAACATTCGTAATTAGGCAAATGAACCCTGGTTGCGCAGCCGAACAACATGCCTGGCGTGAAGTGAAAGGCGGATGGCGCCCACTTTACGGCGACGTGGACAAAATCGGCGTCGCTATCGAGTGGCACGACTTTCGCACCGAGCATTCCTTTAACTGGGGACGCACTTTCCATTCAAATAGCCTGGAGTTTTGCCTAAATCTCGAAGGGCACGGAGCGGTAGGAAAAGAGAGCCGCAAACGGAGCGATTATTTGCCGGGCAATTGTGGCTATTACGCCATTGCCGATCAACCGCTCTCGGCGTCGCGCCGCGCACATGATCGTCATCAGTTCGTGACGCTCGAATTTTCGCGAGACCATTTGCAAAAACAATTCGTGCGGAACGAGGCCGATCTCGAGCCGGAGATCCGGAGGATTCTCTTTGGAGACAAGCAGGAGAACGTGGTCGCCGCCACCCGTTCGATGACGATGCAACAACGCAGCGTCATCGCGAGTTTGACGGAGCCTCCCGTGGCGAAAGCAGCACAAATTCTTTGGTATCAAAGCAAGGCGCTCGAACTCATGGCGCATTTTCTCTTTGCGCCGAAGGACCCGGAATTTTTCTGCATGCGACAAAAACGGGTCGCCCGTGAGCGCGTGGAGCGTACGAAGGAACTGCTCGCCCGGGATCTGGCTAATCCTCCCACCTTGGAAATGATCGGCCAGGAAGTCGGCTGCAGTCCGTTTTATCTGAGCAGGAGTTTTTCCCGCGAAGTTGGTCTGACTATTCCCCAATATTTGCGAAACCTGCGGATGGAACGCGCGGCCGAATTATTGCGATCTGGACGCTACAACGTCACAGAGGCGGCCACAGAAGTTGGTTATTCAAGCCTGAGCCACTTCAGCAAGGCGTTTTGCGAAACGATCGGTTGCTGTCCGGTGCTTTATCCCGCGGCGAAGAACGTGATTCTCGATCGCTGACGCGATCAGGTTACAAAAGTTACAAGCGTTAGATTGTTACAATGGTTCCCTTTTAGCTTTGGAACTTTGTAACTCTTTTGACTCTCATGAAAATCACCCGTGCGCTCATCTCCGTTTCCGACAAAACCGGGGTGGCTGCGTTCGCGCGCGCTCTCGAGCGTCAGGGCGTGGACATCATTTCTACTGGCGGAACAGCCGATCTATTGAGGAAAGAGAAAATTCCAGTGCGCGATATTTCCAAATTCACCGCGTTTCCCGAGGTTCTCGAGGGTCGGGTCAAGACGTTGCATCCCAGGGTGCATGGCGGCCTGCTTTTCAAGCGTGGGAACGCGAAGCACGAGGCCGAGGCGCGCGAATGCGGTTTTGAGCCGATCGATCTGGTGGTGGTGAATCTTTATCCTTTCGAAGCAACAATTGCCAAGCCAGACGTCACCCTGGCCGAAGCAATCGAAAACATCGATATCGGGGGCCCATCGATGATTCGCAGCGCAGCGAAGAACTACGAGTCAGTCACCGTAGTTGTCGATCCGGCAGATTACGACGCGGTGCTCGAAAACATGCGCGATAACAAGGGCAAGACGACGCTAAAATTGCGGGAGCGCCTCGCTATTAAAGCCTTTGCCAGGACGGCCCAGTATGATCGGACGATCAGCAGTTTCCTGAATAAAGAGCAGGCAACCGACGCCTCCTTTTCACTGACGCTTCCCTTGGCGATGCGATTGCGTTACGGAGAAAATCCGCATCAGACCGGCGCGCTCTACGGCGATTTCGACAAGTATTTTGAAAAGCTTCATGGGAAGGAACTCTCGTTTAACAACATTCTGGATATAAGCGCCGCCACGAATTTGATTGGCGAATTCGAGGAGCCAACCGTCGCGATCTTGAAGCATACGAATCCATGCGGGGTGGGTTCGGACAACGATCTTCGCAAAGCGTGGGACAAGGCGTTTGCTACCGATAAACAAGCGCCCTTCGGCGGAATCATCATTTGCAACCGGCCTCTTGATGAGCCGTTGGCGCGGGCGATCAGTGAAATTTTTAGCGAAGTGATTATCGCGCCTGATTTCCAGCCCGAGGCACGCGCTATCCTCCAAAAGAAAAAGAACCTGCGCCTCATCCGATTGTTGACGCCGGCGGCGCAAGCACGACCTGCGTTTGATGTGCGCTCGGTCTGTGGCGGACTGTTGGTTCAGGACCCAGACGTTGCGGAGGAAACAAAGCAAAACGTCGTGACAAAGAGGCGACCGACCAAAACAGAACTGAAAGCGATGTTGTTCGGGTGGCGCGTGGTCAAGCACGTGAAATCGAATGCGATTGTTTACGCCAAGGGAGATCGTACACTTGGCGTAGGCGCCGGCCAGATGTCGCGTATCGATGCCTCGCGGATTGCGATTTGGAAAGCGAAAGAAGCCGGGCTTTTGCTCAAAGGCAGCGCGGTTGCCAGCGATGCTTTTTTCCCGTTCCCTGACGGTTTGATTGCTGCGGCAGAAGCTGGCGCAATGTGTGCGATTCAACCTGGCGGCTCAGTTCGTGACGAGGAAGTGATTGCCGCAGCTAACGAGCGTAACATGGCGATGATCTTCACTGGAGTTCGCCATTTTCGCCATTAGCGCACTTTTTCGGAATCGAAGGTGCGGGAAGCTGCCCTTCGTTCATCTCATTAACACGGCTTCAGCCGGGTGTGATCAGCAAAGCCGAGTACGAGCCGTTTCAACGGTTTCTCACTTGACCGAAAACCGTTGAAACGGTTTTGCCTTCTCTTTGCAGCGTTGCACCGGGCTGAAGCCCGGTGTTAATGAGAACTCGTTAGGTCACCTGTTCAACTTTGATCAAGACATGTCACGATCACTTCAGCCACCGCGCGTTTTGAACATCGAAGATTTGCGACGCGCGGCGAAGCGACGGCTTCCGCGCGTCGTTTTTGATTACATCGACGGCGGCGCGGAGGACGAGTGGACGTTGCGCGCGAACTGCCGCGCATTTGAGGCGGTGACACTTCGACCGCGTTGCGCCGTAGCGGTGCCGTCATGCGATCTGCGAACTGTCGTGCTTGGTTCATCTCTCCCGATGCCGTTGATTCTTGCGCCTGTCGGAAGCAGCCGCATCATTCATCCGCGCGGAGAAGAAGCTGGCGCCCGCGCCGCGGGAACGGCGGGAATTCCGTATGCGCTTTCAACTTTTTCAGGTTGCCGTCTGGAAGATGTCGCTGCCGCATCGAAAGCTTCGCTGTGGTATCAGCTTTACCTCGCAGGAGGGCACGATTGCGCGCTGTCGGCGATCGAACGCGCGAAGGCTGCCGGTTTTTGTGCGCTCGTTGTTACGATTGACACTGCGGTCGCCGGCATGCGCGAACGCGATTTTCGAAACGGCGTCAAAGAACTCCTGAGCGGCAAAATGCGATCGATGCTGCCGTTCATGAGTCAGCTGCTGACAAAAACTCGCTGGCTTACCGGATTCATCGCCGATGGCGGTCTGATGAAGTTCCCAAACATCGTTATCCCGGGGAAGGGACCGATGTTGTACGCCGATGTCACCGCCGTTCTCGAGCAGTCAACGGTGACCTGGGAGGATCTCAAGTGGATTCGCCAGGCATGGAATCGACCCATCGTGATCAAAGGAATCCACACGGGAGAAGACGCCCGCCGGGCAGTGGACGAAGGAGCCGAGGCGCTTGTCGTCTCCAATCACGGCGGCCGGCAGCTCGACCGCGTTGCGCCGTCTCTTCAAATGTTGCCGGAAGTTGTGGCAGCCGTAGGCGATCGCATCGAGGTCCTGTTGGATGGAGGTGTTCGCCGCGGCAGCGACATCATCAAGGCACTTTGTTTAGGCGCTCGAGCGGTGTTGGTCGGCCGCGCCTACGCCTACGGACTTGGCGCAGCTGGCGGCGCAGGCGTTGTGCGCGCGATCGAGATCTTGCGCACCGATCTAATTCGCACTCTCAAACTGCTTGGCTGCGCATCAATCGCAGATCTGGATCGATCTTTTGTAGATGTTCCGAAGGATTGGGTCAGAGACTGATCAGGATATTCCACGTAAATTTGAGAGCCGCCAAAACCAGATGCAAAGAATGGCCGCAACGATAAGCGCGATCCAGCTTACGGTCATTGGAATCGTGTGAGTTCCGAGAGTGATTTGTGCGTGATTGATCAATCGGAGCAGGTGAGCAATGGCAAAGATGCCGAAAAGGACGCTTGCAACGCGTAACCCGGTCTTTGGTGAATTCATGTTTTGATTGTTGCGACTCCGTTCAGCTTTGTCATCAGAAACCTGAGCGCGATTCGACGTTAACCTCTTCTCATCGATGCTTGAACCAGCATGCCAATCACTGCAAGGCCCAAAAATACGATCGTTGATCCTGCTGGTGGCAGATCAATCGCGCTCTGAATCAAGTGCGCGCCGATCAGGGAAGATATAACGATCAGTGCCAAATCAAACAAAGTGAGCAGGAGAAGTGCGCCGATCAGTCCGCCCACCACAAAAATGACGGCAGAGTACTGGGCATAATGAACAAAAAATGCAGCGGCGATTGCGCCGGCGAGTTTGCCGCCCGCCAAAAAACCGAAGACGGCAATCGCAATTTTTTGCAGGAACAGCGCGAGCAATGCTCCAATTATGCCAAGAACGATGGCGATAGTCAGTTGCAGGAGCGGCGATGGCTCAGTGACGAGATGCGGCGCCAGTTCTATGCCCGCCACAAATCCCACAGCAGCGACGCACAGCCAGAAGAGTTTTCGTCCAAAGAACAAAATCACGATGCCGATTAGCGCGCCGACGAGCGGAACAGCGAAGTGCGAGGAATAAGTTTGGACGGCCATCGTGTAGAGGCGTTCGCCGCGGCGACCACCGCTACATCTATCTTCTCCGAGTCAGTTTGAGAAGTTATTAATCAGCCTCGTGGGATTCCAACGCAGGCTTTCGCCGCGCCTGCGGGTCAAAGCCCATTCAGGATCGCGCCAGAATCACTTTGGGATTGCGGGATGACAAGTGACCCGCCCATTATCGCGATTGTGCGACTATTGCCGATTTTACCGTTGTTTGCCGCATTCGCGTTTTCGGCGCTGTCAGAACCTCCGGCCAGACTTGATTGCACGATTCGCTATTGGAATGACGCATTCAAAAAGGAAAGGGCACACGACTACGACACGGGATATTCCACAACGAAAGTCGCTCCTTCGGAGATCGCCTGGCTACGGCCCGGAGTAAATGCAGTTGGGCGTGGGACAAGAGGATTTGTTGTACTCGGTTCGTGTTCGAAGGGCAATGTCAGCAGCAGTAGGGAGCTTCGAAATCTTATGATCAAGTTGAGCAAACTAGCGTCGGAACACGGGGCGAACGCAATCAGCTATGAGAAATCTGGCACCGAGGTACGATTCCAATTTCTCAGAATACAAGACGGGATTGTTAATGCCGCGAGACGTCCCCAACAAACCAGCTTCCGTTCAGAGTCGCGCTAGAATCGCCGATGGTTGCCAGATGAAGTGCGGCCACGCCATGATAAAGGTGGATCACGCAAATTCTCGCAACAACCAACATATCGTCGCCCGGTTTTCTTGCTGCGCAGCACGTAGCAATAAAACATCTCTCGACGACTAGTGATTTCATCGGGCTGGTGGGATTTGAACCCACGGCCTCCTGGTCCCGAACCAGGCGCTCTACCAAGCTGAGCCACAGCCCGAATGAATTGATTGTGCTCGCTCGCCCAGGCGCTTCCTACTTCGCGCATTTTGTTGAAGATAGCAAGGAGCTAGCGCTAGTGTCCTGATTACCAATTGCGTGCGTTGTCGCCGCGAATCTGTTGCCGAAGTCATTTCGGCCCGTTCATATCATTTTGTCATTGCCGTGTAGAGAGCAAAAGCGGCAGAATCCGCCACGTGAAATACAGGCGAATCGCACTGGTAATCTTGGCAGCACTGTCCGCGTCACTCGGACTTGCCGAGGACTTCAAAACGATTAACGGCAAAGAATACAAAGACGCGACCGTAAGCCGCGTCGAAGCTGACGGAATTACGATCAAGTTTTCTGGCGGGATCGTGAAAGTTCCATTCACCGAACTGCCGAAAGAAGTTCAGCAGCGATTTAATTACAATCCCGAAAAGGCCGCTGAATATTCGGCAAACCAAAATGCGGCGTTAGAGCAAGCCCGGAAGCAGCAAGAGCAAGCGACACAATCGCCAACTCAGTTAAGCGTGCAGGAAGACGATAAGATCAAGGCAATAATGAATAGTACGCAAATACAGAGAGCGGAGATCGGGGAAGAGCAAATGGCGCTAATAAGGAACAGCGACCGCTACAAGCGTGGATACGCCAAACAATCCACCGCAGTAAAGATCACTGTTGCCGATGCCGAAAGGGCCTTTGCAGACGCGGAGTCAGCGCTGCACCACGAACTGTCCAAGCCAGTCGTAAAAGGGCTTTCGGCAGAATACTATGACCAGGGGAAATCCCACTTTTATTATGTGGTGGGTGCTGACGCACAGGCAAGGGATCGGTTGCTTGACCTTTACGCTCTCATAATGAAAGACGGTGAATAGGTTGAAGCACTGGGAAATCATCGCTGATAGACTTAGCAAAGCCGGTTGGAGCTTGGGCTGCGTTTCAGCGATTGATTCCAACGGGCGAACATAAAGCTCGACAGATTTCCGCGATAATGGTAAAAGCCTCCTCGATTACGTCATCCGACGTTTCAACTTATCTTCGGCACGGCTGAATAAGCCCCAGGGGCTGGACCTTCGCTGAGACACCGTTTAACGCGATTTCCAGATCCAACTGGACCCCCGAGTCAACCGAAGTGAGGCCGCTTCTTCAAAGCGCCTCGTGAGGATGGTTCCTAGTTCCGCGCGGAGCTGGATTGCAGTTCACTCAGTTCAACAATCCATCCTCAACAGAAAATTAGAAAATATGACAACTCTACACCTAAGAAAATCAAGCGGCCGGTCGCCTTTGCGGCTCGGTTTACCGCGTGTCCAGCCAATCTGGATTATACGCGGTTTCCTTCTCATCCCGCTCGTCCTCGCCTGCTTTGCGCTTTCACCCACAGCGCGAGCGGTTCTCCCAGCGCCGGACGGAGGCTATGCCGGCAGCAACACGGCTGAGGGTGATAACGCCCTCTACTCTCTCACACCCGGCAACGGCATGGGCGCCGGCAACACGGCAATCGGTTGGGAAGCGCTCGTTTCCACCACCATCGGCAACTTCAACACGGCCAACGGTTATGCTGCGCTCTTTCGCAACACAACGGGCAGCGACAACACGGCGATCGGTGCTAGCGCGCTCTATAAAAACACAACCGGCCGCGAAAACACGGCCAACGGTTTTGCTGCGCTCTTTAGCAACACAACCGGCACCGATAACACGGCCACCGGTTCTGGTGCGCTCGAATTCAACACGACCGGCTTCAACAACACGGCCAACGGTTTTCAGGCGCTCGCTAGCAACACAACCGGCGGCAACAATACGGCCAACGGTTTTAGTGCGCTCTTCTTGAACACAACCGGCGTCGACAACACGGCCAGCGGTGTTGAGGCGCTCCGTAACAACACAACTGGCAGCGACAACACGGCCAACGGTGTTCAAGCGCTCGAATTCAACACAACCGGCTTTTACAACACGGCCAACGGTTTTCAGGCGCTCTTAAGCAACACAACCGGCCGCGATAACACGGCCACCGGTCTTTCTGCGCTCTATCACAACACCACCGGCGCCTACAACACGGCCAACGGTGTTGTTGCGCTCGCTAGCAACACAACCGGGATTCAGAACACGGCCAACGGCGCTTTTGCGCTCAATAGCAACACCGCCAGCAACAACACGGCCACCGGTTTTGGAACGCTCTCAACCAATACCACCGGCTACAACAACACGGCCAACGGCGCTAGCGCGCTCTACAGCAACACCACCGGCAGTGCCAACACGGCCAACGGTGGCAACGCCCTCTTTAGCAACACCGGCATCCAAAATACGGCCACCGGTTATAACGCGCTTTATTATAACACCACTGGCGCCGGCAACACGGCCGAGGGTTTTCGAGCGCTCTATCACAACGCCGGCTCAAATAACATCGGGTTGGGCTTCAATGCCGGGCTTAATCTCACGAGCGGCAGTGGCAATGTCTGTATCGGCGCCGGGGTCTTTGGTGTTGCCGGCGAGAGCAACACCACGCGTATCAGAAATGTTTACAGTTCTGTCGCGTCGGCCCGAGCAGTGTACGTCAATTCAGACAACGAGATCGGGACGCTTGCCTCCTCGCGACGCTTCAAGGACGAGATCAAACCCATGGACAAAGCCAGCGAAACGATCTTGGCGCTTAAACCGGTCACCTTCCGTTATAAAAAGGAGATTGAACCCAATGGCGCCATCATGTTTGGACTTATCGCCGAGGAAGTGGAAAAAGTGGATCCCGACCTGGTGACTCGCAACGACAAAGGCGAGGCCGAGACCGTGCGCTACGACGCAGTGAACGCGATGTTGCTTAACGAGTTCCTGAAAGAACACCGAAAAGTGGAAGAACAACAAGCGTCGATCACGGAGCTAAGGAACGAATTGCAAGCAAATGCCGCGCGCCAGCAAAAGCAAATTGAAGCGCTAACTGCAGGACTGCAGAAAGTGAGCGCACAGCTTGAACTAAAACAGCGTGCACCGCAAACGGTTAAGAACAATCACTAAACTTTGGCGCGATTTTGAAATAGTGGGAAATCATCGCAGACAATCTCAGCAAAGCGGGTTGGAGTTGGGGCTGCGTGTCAGCCGTTGATTCCCAGGGGCGAACAATCTGGATTGCAGATGGGCATCGCGACGACGGAAAGCGTTTCGTTGTGCACGCCGATGAAATACTGACGGCGTTTCTGGAACTGCAATCAGCGATCCTGCGTCTTTCGATAGGCGAGCACAACCACGAAGATGCAAATCACCAGAGGAGAGAGGGCGAGGATCGCGCGCAGGATCATGGAAGTGTGCGCCCGTGTAGACTTTGACGGGCATCAACAAAAGGTACATTCGGAAATCGGATCGACGGCGCGCGTATGCGCACCGCGACGACGGAAAGAGCTTTTTTGTGCATGCCGACGAAAAGCTGACTGCGTTTTTGGAACTTGAATCGACGATTCGTGCGGCAGAACACCCTGAGGCGCTGCAGCTCATGCTCGAAGATGGTTCGGTGATTCCTGCGATTATCGAGAAGCGAAAAGCGCTTTCGCCGCAGCACGCCTTGCTTGTCGGAATCAGCGGGATCGATGCATCTGGAAAGGGCTTCCTTACCACGCGCATCGCTGAGTCGCTGCAGAAGCGCGGCATCAGCCTGGCAGTCATCAGCGCTGATAGCTGGCTGAATCTCCCGCATGTCCGCTTTCACCAGCAAGATTTGGCAAAGCATTTCTACGAAAACGCAATTCGATTCGATCAGATGTTCGAAGGTGTGATCTTACCACTGCGAAATACACGAAACGTTAATGTGGAATCGGATTTCACGGAGGAGACCGCGATGACTTTCCGCAAGCATCGTTACGTGTTTCGCAACATCGACATCATCCTGCTGGAAGGAATTTTCTTGTTTAA
>Ga0137404_10000948_pt1 | contig 19127 bp, 19 predicted proteins | sample CZOMad2_1_16fung_FD_108285 | JGI IMG/M metagenome (GOLD analysis project Ga0137404, IMG submission 108285) | Vadose zone soil fungal communities from Angelo Coast Range Reserve, California, USA - CZOMad2_1_16fungal (Illumina Assembly) | ecosystem: Environmental > Terrestrial > Soil > Vadose...
CCCGATAAGAATAGTGCAAGAATGCGAATGTTAGGAGCAACGATCTCAACTGGAGCTTTGCGGACACTGCTGCCCGGTCTGATTTTTTCCGTGGTCATCCTTGCCGGCGCGGCATGCAAGAGTGATTATCCCGCCTCAGCACGACAAAATCGGCCAGGCGAGGACAAGGCGGCGCGACAGGTAAAAACCGCCCGCGTCGCGGAAACGCCATTCGGTGAGACGGTTACGGCCAACGGAACTTTGGCTGCTTACGACCAAACGACGATCAGCGTTAAAGTTCCAGGCAGACTGCGCTCAATCTCAGTTGATCTCGGCACGGTGGTGCGGCGCGGGCAGATGATTGCCCAGATCGAATCGGAAGATTACAAATTGCGCGTCCAGCAATCTGAAGCCGCATTGGCCCAGGCGCGCGCGCGGCTCGGTTTATCGCCTGAAGGGACCAACGACCAGGTCAACCCCGAACAGACGGCTACGGTGCGCCAGGCGCGGGCCGTGCTTGACGAGGCCAGCTTCAATCGCGAACGCGCCGCGAGGCTGGTGGCGCAGGGTGTGATTGCGCGCGCCGAGTACGACTCGGTCGATTCAGCGTTTAAAGTTGCGCAGGGTCGTTATCAGGATGCCATCGAGGAGATTCGGAATCGGCAAGCTTTACTATCACAGCGGCGCTCGGAATTGGGTCTCGCGCGACAGCAGTTAGCCGATACGTCCGTTTACTCGCCACTGGATGGCATTGTGCAGGAAAAGCGGACCAGCGTAGGAGAGTATCTGGCGGCCGGAACGGCGGTGGTCAACGTTGTACGAATCGATCCTCTGCGGCTGCGGGCCGAAGTGCCCGAACGCGCGGCGCAAACGATCCGCTCCGGACAGAACGTCCGCGTAACAGTTGAAGGTGACGCCAATATCTATCTCGGGCAAATAAAGCGCCTCAGTCCTGTCATCGCCGCGCAGAATCGAATGCTGCTAGTGGAAGCCGATGTGCGCAATGATGGAAAGCTGCGTCCTGGTTCTTTTGCTCATGCAGAGATCGTTACCAACGATGCGAAAATGGCCGTGGCCGTCCCCAGTAATGCTATCGTTACTTTTGCGGGCATTGAAAAAGTGATCGTCGTCCAGAATGGAAAAGCGCTCGAGAAACCAATCACAACCGGGCGCCGCAACGGCGACCTGACGGAGATCATCGCGGGATTGAATGTTGGCGATCAAGTTATAGTTGATCCCGGCAACCTGCAATCCGGGCAATCGGTGCAAGTGATGGACTAAATCTTGATGTTGTACTTTCAGCAAATACGATCCACGAAATGACACGAAATGTTCGTGTGATTTCGTGGCTCGGATTTACTGTGGGAGCGCGACTTGCAAAAACTAGCTGAAATCTGTATCCGCCGTCCGATCTTCGCCACGATGATCGTGCTTTCGCTCGTGGTCGTGGGCTCGGCTGGTTACTTCAAGCTGGGAGTTGACCGCTTCCCATCTGTTGATCTGCCCACGGTCAGCGTTCGTGTGAGTTTGCCTGGGGCCTCACCGCAAGAAGTTGAATCGCTCGTCACACAACAGATCGAGGAAGTTGTTAACACGGTTGATGGCATAGATGAGCTGCGTTCTGTATCGGGACAAGGGACATCCATTGTTATCGCCACCTTCAAACTGGACCGGAACCTGGAATCGGCGACCCAGGACATTCGAGATCGTGTTAATACGCTGGGCCGCAACCTGCCTGACGATGCAACTCCGCCGATCATTCAAAAATTTGATAACGACAGTACCCCTGTTCTGTCGGTCTCTCTCTCAGGCGATCGTTCGATTAGAGAACTCACCGAACTTGGCGACAAGCTAGTTCGTCCTCAGCTTGAACGCGTGGGTGGTGTCGGCGAAGTTCGGGTAGTCGGAGGTCTCGACCGCGCGATCAATGTGTGGATTGATGCCGAGCGGCTGGCGGCATATCAGATTCCGATAACCGCTGTCCGGCAAGCGTTAGAACGCCAGAATGCGGACGTCCCCGGCGGCAACGTTAACACCGGCCGGGAAGAGCTGGTGCTGAGAACGCTCGGTCGCTATACCGACCCGCGCGATTTTGAAAATCTGACGATCGCTAACGTAAATGGTTCGCCGATTCGCCTCAAAGACGTTGGTCGCGTTGAGGACGGCACCAAGGAACAACGATCACTGTCGCGCCTCAACGGCGTACCCACGGTCAGTTTGGAAATCCGGCGCCAGTCGGGCGCCAATACCATCGAGGTTATCAATGGCATTAAGCGGGAACTACCGCGCGTTGGCGCGCAACTCCCCAACGATGTCAAGCTGGAAGTCATTCGCGATCAATCGCGGTACATCGAATCGGCGCTGCACGAAATTCAAAAGCACTTGATTCTTGGCAGCATCCTCGCGAGCCTGGTCGTGCTCGTCTTCATGCGTTCATGGCGCTCGACGCTGATCGCGGCGGTGGCGATCCCGTGTTCCGTTATTTCCACTTTCGGCATGATGCGCGCGCTGAACTTCACGCTGAATAGCGTCACCATGCTTGCGTTGGTGTTGATGGTTGGGGTCGTGATCGACGACGCTATTGTTGTGCTTGAGAACATCTTTCGCTTTATCGAAGAGAAGCGAATGCCCTCCCGCGAGGCTGCAAAAGAAGCCACGAAGGATATCGGCATGGCGGTCCTGGCGACCACCCTTTCGCTGGTTGTAATTTTCCTGCCGGTCTCGTTCATGTCATCGATTTCCGGACGCTTCCTTTATCAATTTGGCATCACTGCAGCCGTCGCGATCATGGTCAGCTTGCTGGTTTCCTTCACGCTGACACCGATGATGAGTTCGAGACTGATCCGTGTTGATGATGCCAAGGGTGGCCACGGTCAGGCATCGTCGCGGCGAGGGTTTTATCACTGGATTGATGCGAGCTACGAGCGGATGTTGACGTTCGCGATGCATCACCGCCTGGCGGTGGCTGTTGTTGCTCTGCTTGTGATCGCTTCCAGCGTTCCACTTTACCGCAGCGTCAAACAGGAATTCATTCCCACGAATGTCGACGAAGCGGAATTTGAGGTAAGCGTCACCGGTCCGGAAGGAACCAACCTCGCCGTAATGAACTCGACCATAACCGCTATGGAGCAGGATATGCTCGCAACCAGGGGCGTGCGGCTGGTGCTTTCGAATGCTGGCGGAGGATTTATTGGGGGCGTAAATCAGGGTGGGGCGTATGTTCGGATTGCCCCGCACGAGGAGCGGACGTTTTCGCTTGGTCGTTTGTGGTCAGAGACTTTGAGGGGCCATCCGTTGCAGGCGTTTCGCGGGAACTACACGCAACAGGATGTGATGCAGGAGATCAGGCGCCAATTACAAAAGTATGCGCCTATGCGCATCGGCGTTCGCAACAGCCAGTCTTTTAATTTTGGCGCCGGCGGACGCACAGATATCGACTTTGTTATTCGCGGCCCGGAACTTGTCGCGCTTTCTGGATATGCAGATGAGTTGATGGACCGGTCACAGAAACTCGGTGGCATCGTCGATGCCGACACCACCCTCAAGTTGAACAAGCCTGAGCTGCAGGTGCAGATTGATCGCGACCGGGCTGCCGATCTAGGCGTCGACACCTCGGACATCGCGACCAGTCTGCGGCTAATGGTAGGTGGTGAGGAACAGGCCTCTCGCTACAGGGATGAATCAATCAATCAGGATTACGACGTTCAGTTGCGACTGACGGACGCGGACAGAAGTGATGCTGCGACTATCAGCCGGCTTTATGTCCCCTCATCCCGGGGTGGCCTGATCCGACTCGATAACCTGGTTAAGATCACTCGCGATGCCAGTCCTTCGCGCATTGATCGGCTCAACCGTGAAAGACAGGTCTCAGTGCGCGCCTCCGTAGCGCCAGGATTTGCGCTCGCAGATCGCATTGAGGTAATGCGCAAGGCAGCTGCTGATATGAATATGCCGGCTGCTTATTCGACATCCGTGGCTGGACGAGCTCGAGAACTGGAAAGGACCTTCACCGAGTTTATCTGGGCCTTTATCTTGTCGATCATCTTTATGTACATGATTTTGGCCTCGCAGTTTGAGAGCCTGATGCACCCGTTCACAATCATGTTGAGTTTGCCGATGTCAGTACCATTTGCGCTGTTGTCGGTTTGGGGCACAGGTGACACGCTGAATCTTTATTCGGCGCTGGGCATTCTCGTGCTGTTCGGCGTGGTCAAGAAGAATGCGATTCTCCAGATAGATCACATGAACAACCTGCGGGCCAGGGGCATGGAGCGCATGGAAGCGATCATGCAGGGTAATCGCGATCGGCTGCGGCCGATTCTAATGACAACCCTCGCCCTTGTTGCCGGCATGTCACCTCTGGCACTGGGCACTGGACCGGGAGCTGAGGAGCGCCGCTCGATAGCTATAGTTGTGATTGGCGGGCAGACGCTCTCGCTTCTGCTCACCTTGATTGCCACCCCCGTTGCCTATTCGCTGCTTGATGACTTGAGAGGTACTGCTCGCTGGCGGACCTGGGCCAGTGTGGTTGGCGGCATTCGCACGAGACTGTTTGAATCGCGACGTCGCGCGCGCGAAACTCCACCCGAGGCGCCTGTCAAAGCGCCGGTCGCACGAGACGACAAGCACGGGCAAGTCGGCGCCGGCGTGAGTGGCGATTGAAGTCCGCGCTCACGAGCCGGCCAATACTGCGGCTGGTAGAAACATCGGAAACGTCGTTACGGTGCGGAAGCCCAGCGACTCATACAGCGAGCGAGCCACTGGAGTGGCATGCAGAATAGTCCGACGCAGACTCGAAGCATCTCTAGCTTTCCGGATCGAATAACTGGTGATCGCCCTGGCAAAACCACGAGAACGAAATTCAGGCAGACTCGCGACCAGAGCCACATAAAGATAGCCATCCCGCACGTAAGTTGTAGAGGTAACCACTGCCGCGTTTTCAAAAAAGCCAACGTACCCGAAACAGCCTTCCAGCCAAAGATTCTCGTGATCGAGCGCTTCACGCGCCATTTCACTTGACACTTCGTAACCTGCGGCGTTGATATCAGCCGCTGCTCGTCTCAGTTCCTTTCCCTCTATCCGGCGATACTCCAGATTCGACGGTGCAGTCGCATCGACCGGGTCGTCAGAGACCATTCCGTAGGCCTCTGATATACGTATCCAGCCATGTTTTTCAAGAGCCGAACCCGCGTTATCTGGAAGCCAATCGGCACAACCGATCAGCATTCCCGGATGTTGTTTCGCTTGGGTAAAAGTTGCGACTCGTTGCAGTCGCTCTTCCAGGTCTTCGAGATTACTGGCGGGGCTCGTGAGAAAGAGCACGTTGACTATAGGCCACCGAACACCGGCCCAGGTCGCGAGCACGCCGGGATGTTCGACAATCTCTCCTCCGGCGCCTCGTGCGTACATCCCCCACAATTCTTGAAATGTGGAGTTTGATTCTTGAATTTCATCCATTTTCGTGGTCACCTTTTCTTGTTGTTCCGGGACGCAAGCCAGGCAAGTAATTTTTCGCCGTTCGGGCTGCCGAGCCCCGTGCAGGCGTCCCACCCGTGTCTGGCCCGATAACCGAGAGCGCGTGTTGGTCCGTTAAAGCCCTTGACGATGTCGCAAACAGCTTTCGGCGTGGCGTGCCTCAGTTCATATAGCAGTGGCGTAATAAAACCGATTTTTGTCCCCAGCGCTTCGTTTAAGCGAGCGATGAGCGCTGCCCAAAGCGGGGCCACGGCACTCGTGCCCCCCATTGACATGCGCGTCTTGTCGGCTTCGATCAAATAGCCTGCATCCGAATCAGCGTTGGCTGCCACGTCCGGAATGCCGCGACCGGGTTTTGGTTTATGCGACGGAGACAACAGCATCTTCACCGTCTTCTGATAGGCTGGCAACGGAAAGATATCACTGACGCCGCCTCCTGAAGCAAGCTTATACTGCCGCCACTGATTCCAGACAGTTTCTGCTCTGGATCCGTTTCGTTTGACTTCGAGACGGGTTCCGCCACACGCAAGTACATGTGGACTGGAAGCCGGAAAAGCTACCGTGAAAGGGTGACCATCCAACTCGTTGATTCCATTGTCACCCGATGAACAGCAAATTGTTATACCCCGGTAAGCCGCCAACTGAAAGAGTCTATCAATCTCGGCCACCGCCCGGTGACTCCAATCCTGCTCGGCCTGGCCCCAACTGATTGAGATGACTGATAGATCGTGCGTCTTATCGAAAATCGCAGCTTGTAGAGTACGCAACCAGCCCTGCTCGGTGTTCTCGCCAAAATAGACAACGACCGTCGCTTTGGGCGCCAAACTTGCGGCCACCTCAATGTCCAGATAGACCTCAGTGTCAGGGTTCAATGTTCCCCGTTTGCCGCGCGGCCGATTGGCTGCAGGAGGAATCTCCTTCACCACTATGGTAGGAGCACCTATGCCGGCGGATTTGAAGTACGAATTTAGTTCCCGTGAACGAAAGCCGCCTCCAAATTCCAGCAGTCCTATCGACTGGCCCCTGCCGGTGAACATTGTTGGGAATTTGTAGAGAGGGGCGAACTCAGCAGGCTTGCGGGTCTTTACCGTAACCGGCGGGGGAGCAATACCAAGCGCGGCCATTCGGTGGCTGAGACCGGGCCGCCGCCCCGCCGGATGTGTATCCAGGCCGAAAACACCTGTTCCTACTTTTTCCAGGTAGGCTGGAAGAGTTACCTCTTCCTCATGTCCTCGGTATTTCGACTCGTATTTAGATTCGCGGTAATGGCACAGTCTTACGCCGAAGGCCTGGTTCAATTGCCGGGCAGTTCCGCGCAAGTCGATTGAGGTTGGCGCACTGGCTGAGGTGCTGCATTGCAGATTGTACTCTCGTGCGAATCGGCGGATAGCGGCTTCATCTTTCCTCGCACGCGAAAACGCGCCAATTGCTTGAGCGGCGGTGAGATGTTTCCTTCTCTTTGCTGGAACAATAGCAGGCGAGCGGCGCAGAACGAGACCTGAGCCCTCCTTCTTTCGCAGGGTCAAGGTGACAGTAATCTTCTTATCTGAGCGAACCGGCGCAATTCGGTCGCGCTGTGGTGGGACCAGCCTCTGCGTTCCCACTAGAATGACTCTGTGTTTTTCCATCAATTTGTTAAGGTACAGAGTAGTCCAAGGTCTTGACTTCAATACAGTCACGGTCCATGATACGCCCCATCCTAAAACTAAACCCCGTCCAGGAGAACAACAAAATGACTAATCTGGAAAGGCTCAAGCAAGCCGGTCTGGTCCCCGACGACTATGAATTCGAAGGAGAGGACGAAACCGCCATTGAATCACTCAGCAGCCAGGAGGTTGATTCGCTAATCTCCAGCAAGGAAAAGCTGGGTGAAGATTTCATCCACAGACATGTGCCTCATGGGATGATGTTCTAAATCAGTCTGAGGGCCATGGCGTTACCGCTCGCAAAAACGTCCTTCAACAGCCAACTTGTACGGACGAAGATCTCGCTGTTCGGAGCCGGTCTGAATAAAGCCGCATACGAATTCTGGACGCACGCGGAGTTCGCCGTAGTCTATCGAGAATACCTGTTTCAGAGTCACTCAATAATTCGTGCCAGCGTTCCGCTGATGGAGGCGACGCTCGAGGCCTGCCGCTCTGGGTTGCACTCAGGGGATCCTGTGCTAAAGAAATTCGGTGACTATCTCGCGCATCACATCGTTGAGGAACGCGGCCACGATAATTGGATTCTCGATGACGCGGAAGTAATGGGAATCGACCGCGCGCTGTTGCTCGAGCGAGTGCCAAAAGAAACGGCGATGCGAATGGTAGGTTCACAATATTACTGGATCCATCATTATCATCCGGCTGCTATGCTGGGCTACATCGCTGTGATGGAAGGCAATCCGCCGCGAACCGATTTCATCGAAGCGGTAGCGCAACGCACTAAACTGCCGCCGGAAGCATTCAGTTCATTCCTGCTGCACGCGAAAGTCGACCCGAGGCACCGGGCCGACCTCGATTCGTTGCTGGACGCCCTGCCGCTATCACAGCACCACCATACAGTTATCGGCTTGGCCGCGCTGCAAACAATCCAGTATCTAAAGGCCGTACTCACGGACGTTAACAACTCCCACCTGTGTTAGGATCTCCACATTGATCTACCCTCGGATTTAGATGGCCTGCCGAGTCCCAATATGGTCGCACTGAACGACGACACGACCCAGGTCCTGGCCCTGCCAACTGCGGGTCGCTTCACCATGCTCAACCAGATCGGCCAGGGTGGCATGGGTGTGCTCTTCAGGGCTTTTGATCCTCAGCTCAATAGAACGATTGCCCTGAAGTTTCTGAGTAAGCCAACGGCGCTGGATCCGGCAAGCGAGACAAGATTCCTTAACGAAGCACGCGCAGCAGCTGCTCTGGATCATCCCAACGTATGCACCGTCTATGACATCGGCGCGGTTGGCGAGCAGGTTTACATCGCGATGGCTTATGTCGAGGGTGAGAGCTTAAAGCAAAGGATAGCCCGGGCGGCGGTGCCTTTTGATGAAGCCGTGGAGATTGTAATGCAGGTTGCGCTGGGTTTACGTGAAGCGCATTCGAAAGGGATCGTTCATCGGGATATCAAGCCATCCAATCTCTTAATTACTCGTGGTGGGGTTGTAAAGATCGTCGATTTTGGCCTGGCCCTGTTGCCTAGCGACGAAAAAGTTCCGCGCGAGAACTTGTCCATCGGGACACCCGGTTATATGTCGCCCGAACAGGTAAGGGGTGAGGCCGCCGATCACCGAGCAGATCTCTGGGCGCTTGGGGTGACGCTCTACGAAACTCTCTCTCGCAGTCTACCGTTCAGCGGGCAAAGCATGCCGGCATTGGTGCATGCAATTCTCTTCGATGACGTCGATTGGCAGCGTGTGAGACAGGTCGAGGACCTTGCGCCTCTGGAGCCGGTTCTCCGAAAGTTGCTTGTAAAAGATCGAAACCAGCGGTATGCGTCGGCCGATGATCTCATTAGCGATCTGAAGAGTCTGACAAACTCGAAATCCCAAACACAACTCTCATCGAGCCTGTCGGACACTTGTATCGCCGTGCTGCCGTTTGCCAACCTTAATCGCGAAGAGAACACGGAATACTTCAGTGACGGGCTCACCGACGAATTAATCAATGCGCTGGCCCAGTTCGATGGTTTGCGCGTGGTCTCGCGCAGTTCCGCCTTTGCCTTCAAAGGACAGTCAGTAAGTATCAAAACAATCGGCGAACAATTGAAGGTGCCCACCATCCTCGAGGGCAGCGTGCGCAGCGTAGGAAACCGTTTGCGCGTGACGGTCCAGCTCACCAATGTGGCTGACGGTTTTAACCTGTGGTCTGAGCGATTTGATCGCGAGCTGAAAGACATCTTCGAATTGCAGGACGAGATCACGCTCGGGATCGTCGAAAAGCTGAAAGTAAAACTGACGCCCCAGCGGATAGCGCCTCCGGATTCCAGTTCCACGGGACGACTCGAAGCCTACGATGTTTATCTGGAAGGAAAGTACAACTGGAACCGGCAAACCGAAGACGGCTTCCAGAAGGCAATTCTTTGTTTCGAGAAAGCTACGCAGGTCGATCCATCATTTGGCGCCGCGCACGCAGGTCTGGCCGATGCGTACACCTTTCTGGGCTTCCACGGTCTTGCACCGGCGCTCGAAATGTTTCCCAGGGCGCGGGCGGCGGCAGCGAGAGCGTTGGATATTGACCCGACGCTCCCCGACGCCAACATTTCGATGGGTTACGTCAAGCTCTATCACGACTGGAACTGGAAAGAAGCGGAGTATTATCTGCGCCGGGCGATCGAGCTCAACCCCAGCAGCGCAAAGGCCTATTACTCGTTGATGTTGTGTCTGGTGCAAACAGGACGCTTTGATGAAGGCCGCGTCGCCCTCGAGAAGTCTGTCGACTTGGATCCCTTTAACATGCTGTATCAGACGTCGGCTGGCTGGCTGGAGTACTATGCAAAGCGTCCGCGGGTGGCTCTGGAAAAACTGGAAGAGGCGTTGAAACACGACCAGACATACCCTGAACTTTGGGTGGCCATGGGTGCCGCCTATGAACAACTGGGATTATTCAAAGAGTCAATTGAGCACCTGGAGAAGGCAGCCTCAATCTACGGTAAACATCCACTGGTCCAGGCGTTTCTTGGCTCAGCTTATGCCTCTGCCGAACAGCGCGAAAACGCACTCACGGTAATTTCCAGATTGGATCAATTAGCTGAGACTCAGTTTGTTCCATCGGTTTGTCGGGCCATCGTTTACGCGGCCTTGCAGGATAAAGAGCAGGCCTTCACTCATTTGCGAGCAGCCGCCGAGTCTCGTGATGCTTTTCTCTGCTGGCTTAACGTTCTCCCGTTGGGAGAATCGCTGCGATCGGACCCTCGTTTTACAGAACTGCTGAAGCAAATCGGGTTCGATCAATAGCCTGATCCAGACCTACTTCCTCGTGCTCACTCGTCCTATATAAAAGCCCGCCCCGAATATCATCAGCAAGAGAATAAACACCGGTATCAGCGTGATGAATGTGTGCCATAGATCTTCAAGCATGGGTCACCTCCTTCTTTGATTAAGCCCTCGACCCTCAGACTGCCCGGCTTATCGCGGCCCCCGGCGAGACAACGTGGCAAAATCACGAGGTTTTTTACGATTTGAGAGTAGGGCAGTGAGAAGGGGCTTGATTGACTCTAAGTCAGAAGCAGTGCCGGCTGCAAGCCTTTACTGGAAGTATATGCCCGAGTTTTGACACAGTCTCAATAGCGACCTATCCTCACCTCAACGATTGATGCTGCTCATCGAGATACCGCGAGTCACCATTAATGCAGCTCAATGCGCGTCCATTAAAATAGAGTGCTCGCAGCCCGTCGCTATCGCTCCGGGTTCTGGGTCAGTTTGATGTCGATAAGCTTTAGCTTGTCGTAACGCGCGACAAACTAAAGTTTATCGGACACTTGCAGCGAAACTGACCCACTACCCGTGGTCCGCACTAAAGGAGAGTGAAGTATGTCAAACGCAACGCAGGTTGGGGTGGGTTCGGTGCTGTCTCTTTGGCGATATCCCGTCAAGTCGATGATGGGTGAGGAACTGGACGCCACTGAAGTGAGAGAACGTGGACTGCTCGGGGATCGAGTCTATGCGCTCGTGGACAAGTCCGACGGGAAAGCTGCGACCGCGAAGAACCCGCGAAAATGGCCGGGTCTCTTCGCTTTCCGTGCCACCTTTGTTGAGAAGAGCCTTCCGGCCGCCACCGCTCCAGCAATCCGAATTACCCTCCCGAATGGTGCCAGTGTCACGAGTGATCAAGCAGACGTGAACCAGCTCCTCTCCAAAGCACTTGGCCGGGAGGTGACACTTCGTGAAGCCCAGCAAGGCGCTTTCAATGCTGAAGAGTACTGGCCGGACCTCGAAGGCCTGCCCCACCGGGACACGGTCACGGATTTCACTCTACCGGAAGGCACGTTTTTCGACTGTGCCATGGTCCACGTCTTGACCACGGCGACGCTCGATCGTCTGCGTGAACTCAATCCACAAGGCCGCTTTGAAGTCCCGCGTTTTCGCCCAAACATCGTGGTACAACTGCCCCCCGGTGAGACGGGTTTTGCGGAGAATGAGTGGGTGGGGCACACGCTCGCGATCGGAAAAGATGTGCGGCTCGACATCACCGCTCCTTGTGGGCGCTGCGTGATGACCACTCTCGCGCAGGGCGATCTTCCCAAGGATCCGGGAATCCTTCGCACGGCAGCCCAACATAACCACGTCAACGTCGGCGCGTACGCCGCCGTAGCACGAGGAGGGACGATCCGGCGCGGCGATCGGGTCTCGCTTGAGTGATTCCCGGGCAACTGAACCCCCTTTCGAACCCAGATATACGGGTCGGCGCGATTACTTCGCTCCACGCTGTTGTAATGTTCATGTTAGAGCGTTCGTTGTAGAAATCTGACACGCGAAAGGAAACACATATGTCGTCAACCCAACCACAACCTCAACCAAGCCTTTATGACCGCCTGGGCGGAATTTACAATATCGCTGTCGTGATCGATGACTTGATCGACCGGGTGATGGCCGACGCCCGTCTTAACGCAAACCCGGCCGTTGACGAAGCTCACCATAAGGTGCCACCAGCCGGTTTCAAGTATCTCGTGACTGAAATGGTTGGCTGGGCAAGTGGCGGCCCGCAGAAGTATTCAGGACGCTCGATGCTGGATTCTCATCAACACCTGAACATCACGGCCAACGAGTGGGAGGCTTTCATTGATGACTTGCAGCAGACTCTCGACAAGTTCAAAGTTCCCGCCGCGGAGCAGGCAGAGCTGAAAGCGATTGTTCAGAGCACCTATGCCGACATCGTTACTAGCAAGGGATAGATTAGAGACACTCCCTTTGTCAGGAGTACGAGGCGATGTCATCGCAGGTCGAAGGTCTACAGATACGTCGGGCTGAGCCGGATGACTATTCGGCTGTCCACGAAATATTTAGTTGTCCGAACGTATTTGCCGGCACACTCCAGTTGCCATATCCGTCACGTGAACAGTGGCGGCAGCGGTTGGCGGAGCCTCCCGAGGGCACATACAACCTGGTGGCTGTCGTGGGCGATCGCGTCGTGGGAATGCTCGGAGTGCACACCTTCCCGAACACGCCGCGGAGACGGCATGCAGGAGCAATAGGAATGGGTGTGCATGATGAGTGGCAAGGCAAGGGTGTGGGAGCAGGCCTGATGCGCGCAGGTCTCGACCTGGCGGATAAATGGCTCAACCTCACGCGACTTGAGCTTGAGGTTTATACGGATAATGAAGCGGCGATACGTCTCTACGAACAGTTCGGGTTTGAGCGCGAGGGAACCCTGCGACAACATGCATTCCGCGACGGGCGTTTTGTGGATTCGTACGTGATGGCGCGTTTGCGTCCTTAGTAGATCTTCGTGAGCCTGTTAAATGGAAGAGATAGCGTACCGGTTCTTGTCAGATGCTGACTTTATTCCGTTGTACCACGCCTTCCTCAAAGCGTTTTCCGATTATGCAGTGAACATGAATGTTTCTGAGCAGCGATTTCGCGATCGTCTCGTCCGCGACGGTGTCAAGCTGTACCGATCCGTGGGTGCGTTTACAGAGAAGGAAATGGTCGGATTCTCCCTCAACGGTTACGGTCGCTGGCAAGGGCGGCTGACCGCCTACGATGCGGGCACTGGAATGTTGCCAACCTACCGCGGGTGTGGTTTGGGGCGGGACCTATTTGGCTACATGATGCCGGAATTAAAGAAGGCCGGGGTCGAGCAGTGTCTTCTCGAAGTATTAAGTAACAATCTGCCGGCCTTGAAACTTTATCGCAAGCTGGGGTTTAGCGAGACCAGGACCTTTGCAGTCTGCCAGCAAACCAATATCGTGGAAAGACCCGTTTTGGTCCAGATCGAATTACACGACGTGGATGTTCCCGCTTGGCGTTTGTATCAAACATTCTGGGATGGCGAGCCGTCATGGCAGAATTCGATCGACGCGATTGAACGAATGAAAATCGGCAAAGAGTTTGTCGGCGCATATTTGAACAATGAGTGCATTGGCTACGGCGTTATTTCGACAATCACCGGGAATGTAATGCAGCTGGCGGTCTCGCCCGAGTATCGAAGGAGGGGTGTGGCTTCTGCACTACTCGATTCCTTGCAAGCGAGGTTGACTCCAGGCGAGCGGTTAAGGGCGACTAACATTGACTGCGTACTGACAGGTACGCTGGACTTCTTGGAAGCGTGTGGTTTCAGCCAGATTTTGCAACAGCTCGAAATGATCATGAATCTATAAGTTGGTCTATCCTGAAGAGAATGCTAATTCATCATCTATGTATCCAGGCATCAGATTTTGTATTTCTGGACAGGCCAATTCAGACTCCTTGCCGGCGATTGGTCAGGTAAAGCTGTAAACGTCTGCGGCCGCGTGCCAGGCGCGACATGACCGTTCCCACCGGCGCGTCGGTGATGTGTGAAATCTCCTTGTAGGACAAACCTTCCAGCTCGCGGAGGATTACCGCTTCACGGAACTCTATAGGCAATTCTTCCAGCGCTTGTTTGAGCATCTGCTTGTCCGCATCTTCCAGTAGTATTGTCTCTGGATTATCACCTTCAACGCTATGTAACTTTTCGTCAAATTCGGTTGTCAGCTCGCTCGACCGATGTTGTTGCAGCCATGTGTAAGAGGCGTTTCTAACAATCGTCAACAACCAGGCGCGACTGTCACCACCGCGAAATCCTCCAAAGAACTTAAAGGCGCGCAGGAATGCTTCCTGCACAATGTCTTCCGCGTCTGCCTGATTGCGCGTCAACCAGCGGGCCAGATTGTACGCAGCATCCTGGTGCGGCAGGACGGCCTGTTCAAAACGGGCGAGTTTGTTCTGTTCCTGCAACCCTTCTTCGCTCCATTTTCGGCGCCTGCCTGTTCAGAGGACTGATTCTCAGATGATTTTATTCCCGAAGTGAGACTAACGCACTCCTCGGGAATATTTGCCTGCCCGGACCAGTCTGGACAGGTGAAGGCATTGCAACTCGTCATGCTGATAGGGCAGGTGACGAGGCAAATGTATGAATTAGCGATCGGAAAGAAAGGATCAATATCATGGAGATTAACAAATTATGGAACTGGCTGTTCAGGCCGCCGCTTGATGCGCCGGCCGCAACCATCGTACTTCGGCTTATGGCTGGAACTGTGTTTCTGTGGGAAGGTGTCCTCAAATTCGTTTATGCGAATCAAGGAGTGGGCCGCTTTACCAAGCTCGGATTTCCCTTTCCCCAAGCAACGGCCAACCTTGACGGCGTATTTGAAATCGTCGGCGGGATTCTCTTAATCACGGGACTTCTCACACGTTTCATCGCTATCCCGTTTATCATCGAGATGCTGGTCGCGATGTTGTCAACAAAGATCCCTTTGTATTTGGGAACTTCTCCTCTACCACTGCCTCCCGTGCCACCGCAGATTGGGTTCTGGGCAGTCTTACACGAGATACGCTCGGAGTATGCGCAACTAATGACCGCCGTTTTCCTGCTCATCGCCGGACCGGGGAGGTGGTCCATTGACGCGCTACTCCTAAGAAAGAGGAAAGAGGGCAGGCAACCGGTACATGAGGCAATCCCGGTGCTTAATCTTTCAACGAGGATACCAGCGAATGGAGGTGCAGGGTTTCGCGCAGCTCGTTGAGTCCGTGGGTTCGGACGAGGCCTCGCACAAAAAGATGCGATGGTCTGTACAGTACCGCGAGCGAAGCGACCGGATGTTACCCTCGACTTTCCGATGTGATTCTCATAAGTGGCAGCCAGTCGATTAGTTAGTTGAACCGACCATCCGGTCGCTTCGCTCGCGGTACTGTACAGATCGCGCTTCACGTAGCGGTATTAGGACTTTTTGTGCAAAGCCTTCGGACGACTGACTTTCCTTTACGCCTAGTTTTAAGCGGCTCCTTCGGGAATGCGCCCGCCGCGAAAAAGCTTAGCCCACCGCTCGCGATCATCTTCGCTAAGTACATCAAGTTCAGCCATGATTTCGCGCGCGAACTCTACGGCGGAAAGACCGCTTGCAGTGATTAGTCCGTCGTCCCGGACAGCAGGAGCGTCGACGTAACTCGCGGCTTCTTTGTAATCCGGGACTTGTTGCTGCAGGTACTTCAATCCGTTGCTTGTATGGCGGCGACCTCGGAGCAACCCGGCCCGGACAACCGCAGTCGTGGCTGCGCAAATGGCAGCAATAGGTATGCTCTTGGTATCCAGTGCAGTGAGCACGCGAATCAAATCTGGCTCCGTAGGGTGCTGCTCCCAACGGTCACCGCCGGGCAGGATGAACACAGCGACGTCGTTACGGTCAATATCTGCAATTGTCCGAGAGGGCTGGACCATGATGCCGCCCATAGACTCTACAGGGTTCATGCTGAGCGCCACTACCTCGACTCGATAACCTCCCTGACGGCGCAGCTCGGCGACTGCATGAGCAGCCTCCCAGTCAGCGAAACCAGGAAAGACAAACAGGTAAACAGCTTTTTTGGGCATCTGATAAATAGCCTCGACAAAAGTTTCGCCTATGCGCGTCTCGTTATCCGCAGATTACGCAGATTACACAGATTTTATTTCAACAAGTTCAGCGACTTCAGTTTTGGTTTTTGCTAATCTGTGTAATCTGTGGACCGGGTCTATTCACACTTTGCTAAGCTGAGCTACCCACTCGCGTTGTTCGGGCGTGTCCGGAACTAAACAGCCCCTGGCACTTTCAATTCTTCGAAACGCGACATCGACATCAACTCCACTCATCATTAGAACACACGCCGCAATAACGGAAGATCTGCCTATGCCCGCACGACAATGTATGACCACGTGCTTACCGGTTCCAAGAAGATTACAAATGGATTGAGCGAATTTCAGAGTTTCTTGAGTTGAGGAAGGGACATCCCTGTCCTTAATGGGAAACGACAAAAAAGAAATTCCATTAGACTCACAAATAGCTTCCTCTTTTACAATATCAAGTTCTTCGATTTCCTGGTTTTCGAGCAACGAGACTACCGCATCGGTGCCAGAGGCTTTCAAGGAGCGTATTTCATCTTCCAGCCAATCGCCACCGCGAGGACGCGGCATCGTGCCCAACCGCCCCTTCCCAATTTCGCTTATCCAATAAACCTGAGCTTGCATGGGTTCTACAGAACCAGATGGGCCGCCTGCTTTGAGCGTCACTTCCAACTCATAGCGTCTGATAGTCTCGTATGAATTTCCTATCGAAGAAATATATACCCATGGTCAACAATAAGGTGACCGTAATACCGGCCATGCCTGCGACAAATCCAAACAGCGGGTTTGCACCTACAACAAACAACACCGTCAGCAGCCCGAGCGGATTGAACATTCCGTGAAGTGCGCTTGGCCCCAGTATAGTCTTTGACTTAAATCGGCAATATGCCATTGGGAAAGATAGAGTCGTGGTGAATAACGTCATCATAAATATTCCCGCGAAGGGGTGGCCCGGATAGTTGTGCCCCTGCGCAATGATTGGTGCGTGCCATAATCCCCAGACCACACCAATAAATAAGTTGCTTCTGAGAAAGCCTGACTTTTGTGTTTCTCTCAACAACAACCCACGCCAACCTAACTCTTCCCCAAAAGCGAATGGAAGATTAATGGTAAACCCGGCGATGACACCTTGCACAAGGCTTAGCAGGAAGATGGCAACCGGCGGAATGGGGAAATGTTGGGGCACGCTACCAAAAGCCCCGCGCGCAAAGATTGTGATCTGCTGTAAGAGCGCAGCTTCGCTGAAGTCAATCCTGCCAAAGAGAGCTACGCCGAAGACGTTTCCCAATATGCCAATCACGACAAAAGTTCCCAGGACAATGAACCATGCAAAGCCGAGGGTGGTTATCAAGAGCCAGCGCAGCGATACGTTCTTAAGCGTGAACCCGTATGGCTTCAACGGACCGTGATAGACCAGCTTCTGTAAGATCAAAGTGGCATAAGCCGGTGCGGGCATATAACAAACTGCGATAATGACTAAGCTCAGGATTGAGCCGTACGTTATGTGAAGCAGGTATGCGGCCAATGCTACTGACCAACTAATCAGGAATGTTAAGAGAATAAATTGCCGGATTTTTTTGCTCAGCATGTCTCAGCAAAAATGGGCTCAGCAGGAAGCGCCGGTTGCTTGGGACCAGACAATCTGCCAGCGGGCGAGCACCTCAGCTATTGACGTCGATTCGTTTCAGCAGCGGCCTTGAAGTCGAACTTACCTTTGCCTTCCTGGTAGAACACGCAATCGCTTCCGGCGCGGCAGCCGCTGACGTGCACCCAGCCGGCGGGCATGATTACGATTGACCCTGGGCCGAAGTCTTTGGCCGATACTGAGTCCGTCGCCCCCGTGTACCAGACGCCGCTGATGATCACGTTCTTAAGCCGGCTGCTGTGCGAGTGAAGCGGATTGTCCGTTCCGGCGGGCACCTTGCGCATCTGTGTATACTCCCCCTTTGTGGCGTCGCCCGAGAGCACGGCAAACATCATGCCTTCCCGTTCAGCAAGCTTGGTCCACTTCAGATCCGCGAATGCCACCATAAGCGGCGCATTGTCGCTGTCCTGCGTCGTCACGCCCGGGTTCGGGTGGCCCTCCGTGGCCACCCCGTTTGCAAGTCCATAAGATCTTGTTTTTCTGACATAGTAAATGGCTAGAAGAGGCTAATCCCAAAACGTCATGTAAACAAGCACTGCCAGTATGTGAGCGGCCAGGAAACTTCCTAACAACCAGACCAGTGGGATCAAACCTCTTACGCCGCGCGTTTTGAGCAGCTGATAAGGGATTATGATTAACCATCCGATACCGACCAATAAACCAAGACAATAGACCAGCTTTACGGCGTACCTTCGTGCCTCAGCCTTCAGCCACCAAACAACGCCGCAAAGAAATGCAGCACTATAAAGAAATTCAATCGCCGGTAAAGGCTCTAAGCCACGAGCGTAATAAATGCCGACGCCAAAGTGATAGATGAAAACTAAAATGCCCAACAGTATCAGTATTGGAAGCGAGGAATTCCTCTCTCTTATCACGATTCATCTTTCGATAGGCAGCAGGTTAGAAGGATCAGAGAAGCTATGGTTGCCCAACGTGCTTAGCGGCGTTTTCTTCCCCAGATCCGAATATTTCTTCGGCAGCGGGATTGAGTTTTGCCGCAGCAACTTGCTTGCCCCCTCGAGTTCCCTGATTGTTGAACTTGCCGCAGCCTGAGCGGGGGTAAACCGCCCTTCCCGACCTGAGGGCATTTCCACTTGATCATTATTCTGTTGGCTTGAAAGCCTCAACACTTGGACTTCATCTGGTTAAGCATTCCACCTGCGACGATCTACTCAAGTGTGAAACTCTCAAGTTGGGAAGGGCGGTTTACCCCCGCTGATGCTCGCTATGCACAAGATTGAGTTCAAAAAGGTTCTCAAAGTCTGGCCCTAAAAGCGACTAGGTTGTCGGGCTAACGAACAGGCTTCAGCCGCGACGGCCCATGATCGCCCCAGCCGCCGTCGGCCGCAAGCCGATGTTGGACGGCCAATTACTTCAATCCCAGCACTTTGCCACTGGCCAGGAGGCGAATCGCCTCCTTCAAACGCCTCAGTTTCGTTTCCTCGCGCTTGGCGGACTCAATCCAAGCGAGATACCGTCGGCGGTGTGAAGGTGCC
>Ga0137404_10000951_pt1 | contig 19097 bp, 17 predicted proteins | sample CZOMad2_1_16fung_FD_108285 | JGI IMG/M metagenome (GOLD analysis project Ga0137404, IMG submission 108285) | Vadose zone soil fungal communities from Angelo Coast Range Reserve, California, USA - CZOMad2_1_16fungal (Illumina Assembly) | ecosystem: Environmental > Terrestrial > Soil > Vadose...
AGCTCTCCCGGGAAAAGCCCTGTTAATAATTCATGGGTAACGCTGGAAGTTTATAACGGTTTGGTGAAACTGAATAGGGGTTTCGGTCTCAAGTTCCAAGTTTCAAGTTCCAAGTTCCAGGTTTCAAGTTCCAGGTTTCAAGTTCCAGGTTCCAAGTTTCAAGTTCCAACTTTTAAGTTTCGGCTTCCAAACCTGGAACTTGAAACTTGGAACTTGAAACTTGAAACTAAGCCCGGAGATTTATTCCTCTTCCGCCCTCAGCTTTTCCAGCACTGAAAAATCCTCGAGCGTCGTCACATCGCCTTTAACTGAGCCGCTGGTCGCGATTTCTCGCAGCAGGCGCCGCATGATTTTTCCCGACCGTGTCTTAGGCAGCACATCGGTAAATCGCAGTTCGTCGGGACGCGCCAGCGCTCCAATTTCTTTTGTCACATGAGCACGCAACTCTTCTTTGAGTCCGTCTGACGGCTTATGCGATCCCTCGAGCGTCACGAATGCGACGATTGCCGAGCCTTTCAGATCGTCGGGGCGGGCGACCACGGCCGCTTCCGCCACTGCTTCATGAGATACCAGCGCGCTTTCAACCTCCGCCGTACCGAGCCGGTGACCGCTGACATTGATCACATCGTCGATGCGTCCCATGATCCAGAAGTAACCATCCTGGTCGCGTCTGGCGCCGTCTCCGGCGAAATAAATACCTTCGAGCTGCGACCAGTACTGCTGCCGGTAACGCTCGTCATCTCCCCAAATCGTCCTCAACATCGAAGGCCAGGGCCGCCTGATAACGAGATAGCCGCCTTCGTTGGCGCCCACTTGTTGCCCCTCGCGAGTTACGACATCAGCTTCGATCCCGGGAAACGGTTTTGTGGCAGAGCCGGGCTTTGTCGGAGTCGCCCCCGGAAGAGGGCTGATCATGATAGCGCCGGTTTCGGTTTGCCACCACGTGTCAACAATCGGACACCGTCCCTTGCCGATGATCTCTCGATACCACATCCACGCTTCTGGATTGATGGGTTCGCCGACTGTGCCCAGCAAGCGCAAACTCGACAGGTCATGTTTCAGCGGCCAGTGTTCACCCCACTTAATAAAAGCGCGTATTGCTGTAGGTGCAGTGTAGAGAATATTAACTCGATGGCGCTCAATGATGGACCAAAAGCGATCTGGTTCAGGATGATTCGGCGCTCCTTCATACATCAGCACCGTGGCGCCATTTGAGAGCGGGCCGTACACCACATAACTGTGGCCTGTTACCCACCCGATGTCAGCAGTGCACCAGTAAACATCTTCATCCTTGAGGTCGAAGATCCATTTTGTGGTGAGATGTGACTGCAAGAGGTAACCCGCTGTGGTATGCAAGATTCCTTTCGGCTTACCGGTTGTGCCTGAAGTGTAAAGAATGTAAAGCGGGTGTTCGCTGTCGAGCTCTTCGGCCGGACAGTTGGCATTCACGGTTTCCATGAGTTCATGCCACCAGTAGTCGCGACCCTGTTCCATGTGAATTGGCACGGCCGTCCGCCGCACGACTATGCAGCACTCCACTGACGGCGTTTGTTTCAAGGTCTCGTCCACCGCTGCTTTGAGTTTCACTTCGTTCCCGCGCCGCCAGCCGCCATCCGCGGTAACCACAACCTTGCACGAGGCGTCGTTAATGCGGTCCACCAGGGCGCTGCTGGAAAAGCCGCCAAAGATAACTGAGTGAGTAGCGCCGATGCGCGCGCACGCAAGCATTGCTATTGCCAGTTCCGGAATCAAAGGCAGATAGAGCGCCACGCGGTCACCCTTCACAATCCCCGAACGCTTGAGAACGTTTGCGAACCGGCACACTTCGGAATGAAGCTGTTGATAAGTTAGGGTGCGCTGGTCTCCCGGTTCGCCTTCCCAAATCAGTGCGGCCTTATTGCCTCGCCACGATCCGAGATGGCGATCCAGGCAGTTATACGAAAGGTTGGTCTTGCCTCCCAGGAACCATTTTGCATGGGGAGCATTCCACTCCAAAACTCTGTCCCATTTCTTGAACCAGTGCAGCTCTTCAGCCATACGAGCCCAAAACTTCTCGGGATCAGCCGAGGCTTCCGACCGCAACTGCTCCAATTCGGCCATCGATTTGATGTGGGCGTGCGCGGAAAATTCGGGCGGTGGCGGAAAAACTCGTTCTTCAGTCAGGATAGAGTCGATATTGCTGGTAACTGTGGACATAATCCGCGTGTCTCCTCGGCTGCTCTTTTGTCATTGAACGCACTGTTTGTTTTGGCTGTTTGTGTACCACACAAAGCCCGAGCCCGACAAATAATCTGACGGAACATTTCGTGTGAGTATGTGTCTTTGGTTGGTGTGATTTTGTGAATCGATTGTTACGTGCAAGAATCCTAAAGAAAATAAGAAACGCAAGAATTGCTGCGCAGCGAAACCTCATGCGAGTCCACTTGCTGAAAACCATCTGGACAGCGTATGTTTTCCTATATCTAAATGAGTCCGAGATGTTCACATTGCGGGGCCGGATTGCCGCCTGACGTTAACTTCTGCCGTCAGTGTGGTGCTGCCGTCTCGTCCCGCAATGAAAATTTCTCCGAGTCGCCAACGGTGCACCTCAGCCAAGCCGATGAAAACGCGTCCACAAGACGGCTGCATCCCAGAATCACCAGCCCTGCACCCGAGTTGCGAGGAAGTGTTGCGGCAGCTTTGGACCCAACTCCACCTGGGGCTTCGATCTCGAGACAGAGGCGAAGAAGCCTGCCTTTTGCGTTGCTTCTGCTGGCCGTGGTTCTGATTGCAGCGATGACAATTGTCAGCCTGGCGTTGTTTCGTCCTGCCGGACACGTCGCAACTACCGGTGATAACTCAAAGTCACTTATCTATCCCAACTCGCAAACGACTCTGGATACGGCGAGTGACAGCGGTCGCGCGATTCAATTGCAAACCGGCGACTCCGGCGATCAGGTCGTCGCCTGGTACACGACCAACCTTAAGCCAACCAAAACCTTGCAGCTCACGCCCACAACAACAGTGCTAAAAAACCAAAGCGCGACGGTTACCATTGTTGCTGAAGATGGCAAGACGACGATTCTAATCAAACAAGCGTTCCCATGAGTCGCATTTTTTCCAATCCCGCATGAACCTTTACGTCGGCACCAGCGGCTACAGTTACAAAGAATGGAAGGGCAGCTTCTATCCGGCAGACCTCTCCGCGAAAGAAATGCTCTCCTACTATGCAGGCCGACTACCGGCGGTTGAGATCAACAATACATTTTATCGTCTGCCGCAGCGGAGCATGCTTGAGAACTGGCAAGCGCAGGTACCTTCCGGATTTCGCTTCTCGCTGAAAGCGTCCCAGCGCATCACCCACTTCAAGCGTTTGAAAGAAGTCGGCGAAGAAACGAAATACTTTCTGGAAACGGCATCGGTGCTTGGCGATGGTCTGGGTGTTGTACTTTTCCAACTGCCGCCGAACATGAAAAAGGATCTGGCGCGGCTGGAGACCTTTCTTGAAGACTTGCCGCCAGGCTTGCATGCTGCTTTCGAGTTTCGCCATCCCACCTGGTTTGATGACGATGTGCTTGCGCTGCTGCGCGCGAATAATCGCGCCCTCTGTGTCTCGGATACGGATGATTTGCCGGCGGTAACGATCGACGCCACGGCGGACTGGGGTTACCTTCGTTTGCGACGGGTGGCTTACGGGGAACCGGAGTTGGCAGAATGGTTAAAGCGCATTAGGGCCCAGGCTTGGAACGAGGCGTTTGTATTCTTCAAACACGAAGATGAAGGAACCGGTCCAAAGCTGGCCGGGCAGTTTCTGAAGTTGTCAAAGGAATAGGCCAACAGAAAAAGAGAGACGCTACCGACTGCGCCCCTCCTATTCAGCTATCGCAGGAATCTTAGAAATTTCCGGCGCAGTCCGGATGACCGCAGTCACAATCGAGTTCGATCGTCTTGCCGGCGCCCTCGCACGATGCACTGCAGTATTTACCGCCCGGTTGCGGTTTGCAGGTACACACGGGATTCTGACACTTGTCTTCGTCTGCCATGACTTCCTCCTGAAAATGTTTTTAAGAGAAACCTAGATTACCACATTTCGTATCAATTGCTTCCTGTTTGGTTGTGAGGATCCTGTCCTAATTTCGGCTTTCCTCTGTAATACAAATGCGCAACTTCTTGTTTTCTTGACCAGGTTTTGTAAGCAACACGATTGATCCACGAAAAGACACGAACCCAGCCACACGAAGTAACACGAATATTTCTTAGTGTTACTTCGTCTTACTTCGTGTAATTTCGTGGATCAGATTCTCGTTCGGGCCTAACTGGTCCCAACAAGCAGAACTGCTTGCACCGCTATCCACCGGCAATTAGTGACACTAGAGAAACTGTCACATGAATGACCTCTCGTCTTTATGAAATGTGACAATCTGCCAGCGTCAGATTCTCATGAACGCACTGCTCATTCGCAATGCGACAACTTGTCCCATTGAGGTCAATCGGTTGAGAAAAACTATCCTGACCCTGGCGCGTTTCATTCGCAGATACTCGCGAAACGCGCTCCTCCGCCCTAATTTAACCGCGGCACTTTTTTGTCTGCTATTGACTGTTGGACCACACGCTATAATCGAGGCCCAGGAGACAAGCGCACAGCAAACTGAGGGGTTTAGTGAAAATGTCGCCCGTCGTCCGCGTCGAACTGAACCCATCAATCCGGCGGCCGCTTTGCGAAGCGCCTGCTTCATTTATGTTCGCTCAATCTCAGTGTTCGTAACGGCTGAAGACATCGAAAACAAGCTGCGCAAGCATCCGGATTTCAAGCGCTACGGGATGGTGATCACGCGCCAGGAGGCCGATGCCGATCTGATTCTGGAAGTCAGGCGAAGTGTTTTGACCAAGTTCGTATTTTCCGCGGTCGAGCCCAGAACGCTGGTCGTTGTGGCAAGCGGAAAACTGAGTTCGCTGGGAGGTACGGTTGATGGGAAGGTCGCAAAGTTGTTCATGAAGCAAGTCGTCGCTGCAAGACAATAGCGTGACTCTTTGGAGTGCGCTGACTTGTCAGCGCTTTTTTCCCCGCTTGACTCAAGGATAACCAGGAAAGCGGCGACAAGTTGCCACACTCCAAAGACACGTCCGTGCTGCTAAAGCGCACAGGCAATCGCCGCGGCCACGCGCGCGTTGTTCTCCAGCAGCGCAACATTCGCCCGTAGCGTTGCTCCGTCACTAGTCTCAGCCATTCGCCTCAGCAAAAATGGTGTGAGCTCCCGTCCACCAATTCCCGTGGTTTCTGCTTCGATTAATGCCGCCTCAAGCGTTCGCTGAAGTTTTTCAGCCGGTACCTCCATCTCCACCGGCACCGGAACAGTGACCAGCAGCGCCGACATGAATCCTAACTCGCGCCGGGCTTTCACTATCTCCGCGACATCTGCGGGGGAATCAACTCGCGCATCGATTGGCAGTCCGCTCACCCGCGAGTAGAACGCAGGCAACTCATCGCACTGGTAACCGACCACTGTGATCCCGTGGGTCTCGAGCCATTCACGGGTCGCCGGCAGGTTCAGAACAATCTTCGCTCCGGAACACACGACAACGATTGGGGTGCGCGCCAGCTCGGGTAGATCGGCGGAGATGTCGGGAAGCTCATCGCGATGCACCCCGCCGATCCCACCGGTGGCGAACACTTTGATGCCGGCTCGATGGGCGATCCAAGCGGTGGTTGCTACAGTGGTGGCGCCATTCCAACGACCGCCCACTGCCAGCGGCAAGTCGCGCGTGCTGACTTTTCGGATGTTGTCGTCTTGCGCTATCAGCTCAATCTCGGCGTCATCAAGGCCGGCGCGGAGTTGACCGTTCAGGATCGCGATCGTTGCCGGCACCGCTCCAGCTTCAGACACGATTTGTTCCAACCTGAACGCGACTTTCAGGTTCAGGGGTCGGGGCAAGCCATGAGCGATAACGGTAGATTCAAGCGCAACGACGGGCCGGCCATCCGCCAGGGCTGCTTTTACCAAAGAAGAAGTCTTAAGGATCTTGCTTAATAGCATATGAGGTTGATTTCTAACACCCTTTCCTTCAAGCAAAAAATCAGCCACAGATCAACGCAGATCAGACGGATTATGGAAACCAGCTTCGCCCGCTTCTGATCTGGGTTATCCGTGTTAATCTGTGGCTTAAGATAGTCGGACTCACATCTTTGATCCTTGTCTCTGAGGGTGGGTGAGCAGAAACTCTGTACCTCCGAGCTCGCGGCTGGTCCATGAGATCTGAGCTTCGATCAAACTCGCCCGGGCGCGCATGTTGGCAAGGCCCCGGCCTTCACTCTTGTTCCCCTCCTTAACTTCAAAATCGCGTCCATCGTCTTCGATGGATAACCTGAAATTTCCTTCAGCCGAACAGCGCACATTCATTCGTACATTCGTAGCGCCGGAGTGCCTGCAAATATTGGTGATGGCTTCCTGCACAATGCGATAGATCTGCATCTGGACATTAACCGGTAGCTTCGCCTTTTCTTCAATCGCTTCGTCGCAATCAAATTCATAATTGAATCGCCTCTGACGAGGCGCGTGTTGCACAGCGTTCGCCAGCGCAAACTCCAGGGCCGCAGCAAAGCCGACGTTCTGAAGAACTGACGGACTCAAGTCTTCGCAGATCCTTCGCACTTCGTGAGAGATCGATTCTATCTCACGACGAAAAACACCCGGGTCAATATTTTCGTTGCCGTTCGGCGGCAATTGATCGGCCACCAGCAGCAGGTGACGCAAATCAGCCAGGGTCTGGTCGTGCAGATCGCGCGCAATGCGCCGTCGTTCCCGTTCAGCTTCGTTAGCGAGATTCAACCGCGCATCTGCCAGGTCCCTGTTTGCATCTACGAGGGCGGCACTGGTGGCCACGATTTTGCGGCGCTCGAGGACTGCCCACAACAGTGCCAGTAGTGCCAGCGCTAGCAAGACCGCGAGACCGGTCGAGGTCCAGGGAAATGGCGCCTTCGCTACGTTGAAATCGAAAGTCAGCGGGCTGGAAGGTACGAGGTCCTTCGTAAAGGCTCGCGCCATTACGCGGTATTTTCCCGGACGCAGTCCCTCCATCGCGAACTGTGCTTCGCGCGAGAGCTTTTGCTTGATGACTTTACCTGAGCCATCCCATAGCACGAACACGTACTGAAACTGCTCGGGAAAGGTGCGACTGCTGATGGCGGCCACTTCGAGCAGCAGCGAGTTCTGCGGATATTCGAGGTTCAGCCCCGTTGCCAGCTCAGACGGCGGGTGAATGCGTTTGCTTATGGTGCGCGTCGCAAAAATTGTCGGAGACAAATGGCCTGGTTCGTAGCGTACCACTCCTCTGCTGGTACCAATCAGAACGACGGGTTGAGCAGCGGTTGTCAGCCAAACAGCAAAGACATTCTGTGACGGCAATCCCTGTTCGACGTCCAACTGGGAAACCACTGGTCCAACCGTATTGTCCACAAAGATTTTCAGCAGCCCACCGCCGGTGGTGGCGCACCAAAGCTCGTTGCTTTGCCGGTTTACGAGCAGGGCGCGCCCATCGAAATCGGGCGCGGCAACCAGGCACTCACCAGTGGGCCGGCAATAGTAGATGCCGCGACTGGTAGCAAACCAGAGCGTGCCGTCGCCAGTCCGTTCGATCGAGCGAATAGCGGTGCCTTTCAGACTCGCAAAGGCCGGGTCGCTCTTAAACTCCTGGCCATCAAATGTCAGCACTCCGTCTTTGGTGGTGCCAATCAGCAGCTGCGCATCACCTTCTGCGAGCAAACTAATCACTTCACGTGTGCCGCTGGAACCACCAGGCGAGACCAACCGGGGCCGCCCTTCGTCGAATCTCTCCAAACCGCGACCGTAGCTGGCAATATATGTAGCGTTCCGAAACTGTGTAATCGCACGGATACTGCCGGCAGCGTCAGCACTCCCCGAGCTCGCTTCGGCGCGACTAAATGTCTGCCCAATTATGTCTTCGGATTTTTGACCGACATAGAATCCGCTTGCTGAGCCGATCAGCAGGCGTTCTGCCTTGTCCTCCGCTATGCAATAAATGATATTTCGGTCGAGACCGGGGACAGGACGCCAGGCTGAGATGGCATTGTCATAGATGAACAACCCGCGATTCGTTCCCGCCAAAAGCTGGCCGCTGGCAGTCTGGTGCAGAGCACGCACAAAGTTACTTTCAGGGTTATCGCCGATAGCTTCTACACGCGGCGCGTGGCCATCGTAACGGCAGACGCCGCGGTCTGTGCCAAACCATACGACGTCTTCGTTATCGACAAATATCGAGTAGACATGATCTGAACGTAGCCCACCGGCCGTGCCATCGAAGGTGAAGTGCTGGGTCTTTTTCGATGGGGAAGAGCGAAACACTCCACTGCCGTCGGTTCCGATCCAAACGTTTTCGCCGGCTGCTCTGATCGCCATCACGGTACCGGTAGGGATATCGAGCTTTACGAGCTTTGTCGGATCGCTACCGCGATAAAGTGCAGCTTCGTCTTTTCTGGTTCGCGTTCCTACCCAAACGTTTCCGTCGCTGTCAGTCTCGAGCGCTCGGACGAAGTAAGACTGCGGTCGCAGCTGGATTCCTTTGCCGCCGCGGTTTTCCAATTGCAAAAGACCACTACTCGAAGATCCCGCCAGCAGCTTTCCCTGAGCTACCGTCAAGCTCGTAAAAGGGAGTGGACCTGGACGTTCGCGATCAGCGCTCTGAAGCGGCTGATCCAAAAGCGGTTTTATGTCGATTGCGCTTTGCGAGGCCTGGCCAAGCCCGGAAGGCTGGCTTTCTCTTACTCTGCATTCAAAAACTTGTCCTTGCTCAGTTGCCAATAACAAACTGCCATCGTCATTCACAATAATTGAGGTAACAACCTTTCCAGCCATTTCCGGAAGCGCTTCAAATCTTCCAGCCACCAGGCGGGCTGCACCAGTGTCCGTGCCAATCCAGAGCACGCCGCTCCGATCCATTTTCAGCGCCAGTACGCGACCTGACGGCACAGCGGGGTCGTTAATGGTTTGGGTGCGACGCCCGTCAAACTTCGCCAGGCCCGCCTCAGTGCCAAACCACATTGACCCATCGCTCGCCTGCTCGATTGCATGCACTCGATCTGAAGGCAGGCCGTGAAACAGAGTTACCGCGCCCCACTGATGCAAGCCAGTTACTGGAGTGGGAGAAGGCGAAGGTGATGGAGAGGGCGATGGCGATGGTGATGCGGTTGGAGTTGACTCAGGAACCTGGGAAGAGGCTGCTTCGAGCGCGGATAATGCGCAAAGGAAAATGGTTAAGAAAAGAAGGAACCATTTGACATTGGACATTTGACGTATCCATTTTCCATTCGTCATTTGCCATTTCTCATTTTTCATTTATTGTGAGTGATAGTCGCGCTCCGTCCGGAACACTGCCCCCACAGCTGTGACTCAAGCCCTCGGATGCAAATGAAAAATGAGAAACGACAAATGACGAATGGAAAATGATCACCGCTTCTCACCGTTTCGTCTCTTCCCGCCAGCGCCGGCCTCTTTCCTCTGCTCGTCTATGAACTTTTTTCGATCCCGCTCGATCCAGACATCCAGTTCGGTTGCTGCCTTTTCGAGCTCGTCGCTGTTCAAAAGACCGCGCCGCAGCGCCTCGAAGAATGCCCGGGTACGGATGTTGTAGGCCAGCTTCTCATAGGCCTCGTGATCGGTTCCTTCGGCGATCGAGACGAACAACTTCTCATATAACGTAGCCAGCCGGCTCTCGACGCCACGCAGACTCAAGCTGCATTTTCGCGCGATGGCCCAATTGGAAAGACCAAGGGCCAGGTAATAAAGCGCCTCGGCTTCGAACTCCGTCAGCAGTGGTCGCTTGAACGAATCCTTGAAAGCGGGATCGATCATGTCGGCGCCGTCTTCAAGCACGGCGGCTACAAAGCGCAGAAACCGTGATTCAGGATTGTTCTTATGAATGAAACCGTAGGCCGGCGGCGGATCGACTGACTTTACGATCTTGCGAATCTCATTGATGTAGATCTCGTGAGGAAACTGGGTCCAGAAAATGATTCGCGCGGTCGAGAATTCACGCCAGATCGCCCGCGCAGCTTTAACACCTGAGAGTTTGGGCATCTGGATATCGAGAATGCAGACGTCCGGCTTGTGCTCGAGGGCGAGTTTGACAGTCTCTTCCCCGTCGGCGGCTTCGATTACCGGCGTGTGCGTCGCGAACTCTTTTTCCAGAATCTCACGCAGGTAATGCCGCTGCGCGACGTTGTCTTCGGCAATAAGGATGGACATGGGCATGAATTGTATACCAAATTACAGGGCTGTATCAGAAACCAGTGCCGTCTTCTCACCTTACTTAATAGTTCTTATCGTTCGGGCTCAACGTGGATGGCCACAGAGAGAGACCGTGTAATGACTCTCTTGGTCAAAACGGGCGGAAGCCCGGGTTGGAGCTGACCTTTATTGCGGACACAAAGCAACGTCGGTTTCACCCCGTCGGGGTGACATCTTTATTGCTCGTAGACTCCGCGATCTCCGGCGCGTTCGGAGGGGCGGAACTCAGCTTGACAAGTACTAATCCAGTTTTACTCCGCCCCTCCGAACCGCGCGTGGTCCTTCTTTAGTTCTGTCTATAAACATTTCACTCCTACGGAGTGAGGAAGGGGCGACCCTTCCCGTATAACCCCTCAACTTGACGTTGCGCGCGAATCCTCTGCACTATTAACGCTGCTGTATAGACATCGCCTGCTCGAACGCTCTCCTGAAAGGTGCACTCATGTATTCTCGCGAAATCATTGCTGTCCTCGTTCTCTGTTTGCTGCTGGTCTCCTGCTTTGCGCCGACGCTGTTTGCCAAAAACAATGTGAAGAGGGCTATCCCGGAAGTTTCACTATTGACTGATCCTCAATCGGGAAATCCGGCGGAGGTCCGCGATCAAAAACTCTGGCAGAAAGCCCTTGCAATTCATCGCCGTGCAATCGTTATCGACACTCACAACGATGTCACCACACCAATGGCCAATGACGACTACGATCTCAGTGGCGCACCACCAGTGCCTTACCGCACTTCGATCGAGCGCATGAAACAGGGCGGAATGACTGCGGAGTTTTTCTCGCTCTACGTCAAACCCTGGTATGTGCAACACAGTGGGGCCGCGCGCCGCACACTCGACATGATCGATTCAGTTTATCGCGCGGTGGAACGTCATCCGGATGAGTTGATGTTTGCAACCTCCGCGGCGGATATTCGACGCGCAAAAAAACAGGCAAAGATTGCTGCCCTGATGGGCATCGAAGGTGGACACGCCATCGAGGATTCGCTGCCTACCCTGAGAGAATTCTACCGGCTCGGCGTTCGCTACATGACGTTGACCTGGAATAACACAAACAACTGGGCCGATGCCGGGCGCGGCGAGAAGCTGCACAACGGCCTGAGCGATTTTGGGAAAGACGTTGTGCGGGAAATGAACCGCCTGGGAATGTTGGTCGATGTGTCTCATGTTTCCGACAAAACGATGAGCGACGCACTCGACGTTTCAAAGGCGCCGATTATCGCCTCGCATTCTTCGGCGCGAGCCCTCAGTGACGTCCCGCGGAATATCCCAGACGACCTGTTGCGCCGCATTGCGAAAAACGGCGGCGTGGTGCAGGTCAATTTCTACAGCGTGTTTGTAGACGCGGCTACAGTCGCCCCGCAGAGCGCTGCCCGTGACCAGCGTTTAAAGGCAGAACAGGAGGCCATTAATCAGAAGTACAAAGACGATCCCGAACGCCTGGCCGAGGAGAGTGACAAACTGGAGGCTGCAAATCCGCTGCCGCCTTTGCCCATCTCCAAACTAATTGATCATATTGATTACATCGTGAAAGTTGCCGGGATTGATCATGTCGGAATCGGAGCAGACTTTGATGGCGCCAACGATATGCCCGAAGGTGCACGGGATGTTTCGATGCTGCCCAACGTCACTTATGAACTGCTGAAGCGCGGCTACAGTGAACAAGACATCAGGAAGATACTCGGAGAAAACTTGCTGCGAGTACTTGCGGCGGCTGAACAAGTCGCAAGAACAGAGAGTAGAACAATCAGCGGCGACGGCAGTCTTAAACGGATCAAATGAAAAAAGGCACGGCGTTGACTGCTAGTTTACACCGTGCCCGAATTCAAATATTTCTATATTGCTTCGGCCTAGCGATTCGATCCGCCCTGGCCTTTGCTCTGATCGCCACCAATGTTTTGACCGCCCTGGCGACCGTGTTCGGAACTAAGGTTCTCCTCTTCATTCCGTCCGCGCTGACCGGTTGACTTATCGTCCTGCGGATTGCGTCCCGGGGCTTGCTGACCGCCACCATACTGTCCGCCTTCCGAGCCGGTCTTACCGCCAAGGTTTTTCTCCTGATCCGGATTCTTCATTCTGTCGTCTGCCATGATCTTGATCCCTCCAATGTTCGTTTGTTACTAACAGCCGGAGTCAAAACTCGACTAACGACTCCTCCGGCATATCAGTAAAGGTCTATTCAACCCGCGTGCCGCACGAGAACTCTTCATTAATGCGTTCAAAAGAGACCAGCACGCCCCGAAATCGATACAACGGGGAAATAAAAACAATACACGCGTAGCAATCTGCGCAATCTGCGGATTAGCCGTTTTCTGCGGCCAGAAAGATAAATGAAGGATCTAGCTTGAATAGAAACCGGAATGGGCGGGCCCGCACGAAGATCCGGCTGCTACGGAGTTGGGGCGGCTTCACTCGATCCAGCCGGCGAGCTCTCGTCGTGATGTTCGGTGGTGTAGAGGCGCAAGATATCCTGACCCTGACGAGAACGCGGATCGATGGTGCGCAAATGCTTACGACCTTGCATTTCCCAGATGGCCGTCACTACGCCGTCTTTTTCCACTGCATGGTAAGTAATTTCATCGGTGCTTGAAGCAGCAGGCTGCTCGTTGCCAGCCTCGGGTGAAGCGCTGGAATCCAGCGCAGTTTCATTCTCAGACATACTAAATCAGACCATCTCCTCTCAGACTTTTTTTCTTGGGTTGCGTCGAATTGTGTCACAGGGAGAGGCCACTGTCTAGGAACGGGCAGGAGGTCAAGACGCCGAGTTAATATCTTCATCTGAAGCATGCTAAGCGAACCGACATCTATCATTTGTCGATTGACATTTGTCATTTGACATTTATTGAAATCTGGCTCAGGACTCATCCGAGTTCAATGGCTAATAAACCTGTCACCATTCAGATGTCAAATGTCAAATGATAGATGGAATGGTTCAAGCCTTCAGGGACAGTGCTAGTTCAACTGCCTGGCGAGGCGCCACCACTCCCCAACCCTGCCGCTCAACTTCGACGCCGCTCACTCTCTCGGCGGTATCGATCAGAATGCGTTTCACTTGCTGCGGCGTAAGCCCGGGATTGGCCTCCAGGACACAGGCCACGATCGAAGAAACAATTGGGGCCGCGAAGGAAGTGCCGTCGACGAACTTGTAGTGCTGATTGATGACGTTTCCTTCATGCAACTTGATTGTGATTAATTGGCGCAACAAAGGGATAGGTAGCGCTCGAGCTTCATCCAGGTCGTTATCAACACCTTCGTGCGTCGTAATGATCTGTGTGAGGTCGGCATCTGCCGCACTGTCAAGCTCCGAATAAAGATGGGCCTCAGCCGCCGTTGGCGTATGGGGCAAAATCGGCGCTGCCACCCAGATGCCAGGCGCAATCACTTCCGGTTTCTGCAAACCGTCAATGGTTGGACCATACGATGAACGATACATTCCCCGTCGGGCCCGATCGACCGAGTTTTGATCGTCGAGGCCGCCAACTGAAATCACCGAGGGCGAACTTGCCGGCGGAAGCACCGGATGGCCCGGCGCCATACCCGCATTACCTACCGCACAGACCACGACCAGACCCTCCCGCACTGCCTCTTCCACTCTCCTGCAGAGCGGATTATGGAGATAAGACTGTTCAAAATCTCCACCTGCGGAAATGTTTACTACCTGGATTTTGTATCTCTGTCTGTTTTTAAGAATCCATTCCAGTCCGCGCGCGATATTTACTTCTGGAATACGACCCGTCTTGCCTATCTTCACCAGCACCACTTTCGCCTCGGGAGAAATGCCGCGATAAAAGCCATCGGAAAGATATCCGTTGCCTGCCGCCACCACTGAGGTCATCATGCCATGCCAGCTCGCAACGTCCGGCGCCTCGAGCAAGTTTGGCTCATCTCCAGGCTGAAAGATGTTCTTGTACGCCACGATCCTGTTGACCGGTTTGGTGAGATCCGGATGGGAATAAAACCCCGAGTCAAGAAACGCGATCGTCACCCCTCGGCCCGTAAAGCGTTCGTCGGCGTCGAGTCGCAGCGGTGTCGGCAAGGCTTGATCGGTCTGCTCAAAGATAGCAGCATGGGAATCGAGTTGGGCTTTGGCCCGGCTGAATAGTTCGACACAGTGAGGACAGATCTGTTCCAGCCTGGCGTTGCCGGGCACGTTCGCCTCAACAACCCCCTGGAGTTCCGAATTCAAATCGCTGAAAGGAAGAGGCGAAGCGGCCGAGCGGCCACACACGTGACAAGTAGTTTGTGACTCGTGGTCCTGCGCGGGTCCGTCCAATGAAGCGATTCTGTCAGGCATAGAGGTCTCTACAAGACTTTCTATGAAAAAGGAAATTTGTCAAATGATCAATGGAAAGGATCATGGCTCCCAATTCCGGGTTTGTGCTCGCAATGCTAATGCGTGTAAGGTATTTACATAACCGACGACAAAGAAGGTGGTTGCTTTGATGGCTCCGGATCAGTCGACAGTGGCCGACATTTTTCGTCGCGCGCAAGCCATTCACCGCGAGAATCCGGAGGCAACTTACAAGCAGATCAAGACGCAACTCGTCAAAGAGTTTACCGGTCAGGCGTTTCCTCCGCTTTACAACCTGACCATCCCCGAACAGGACGCACGCGCCCCTGAAGAAGACTGGACTGCCGGCTTGCCGCTGGTAAGGCGTGGAATACAATTTCAGGATTGGACTGAAATTGCGAACGGAATCGTGTTGAGCCTTGAGCAGACTGAAAACTACGAGCGCGAACGAGGCCCTGAGGGAACACGTGATAAGTGGCATGATCGTTCTGTTGGCATCGATGACGTAACCACCAAGGCTGTTAATAAGTGGATGCCCGAGGAGTTAATGAAATTAGCCGAGCGGCAGACAAAGAAATAGTTCCTGCGCGTTAGTATATCGACCTCCAAAGACCCAAAGCCAAAAGTCCAAGACCATCATTCATGAGTTTTCTTAATAGTCTTTTTAACGATCCTAAGTACCAAACCACAGGTCCTCGCACACCTGAGGAGATCGAGGACCGTGAAATCATTATTAGTCCCGACACCAGGCGTGACAACCGCATTCCTCCGGGACAGTCGCGCACCAAGAAGTGGCCAGTCCTTGACGCCCATGGCACTCCCGACATCGAGTTGACCACCTGGTCATTTGAAGTTGACGGGCTGGTCGAGAACCCGCAAAGGTGGTCCCTTGACGAATTCATGCAGTTACCCGCCGTGCGTGTGTATGCCGACTTTCATTGTGTCACGCGCTGGTCTCGGCTCGATAACGTTTGGAGCGGTGTATCTGCCCGGGAAGTGGCAAGAACCGTGGGGCTGAAACCCGAAGCTAAGTTTGTCGTCGCATTTGCTTATGACTACGGCTGGACCACCAACGTGCCGCTCGAGTTTTTTCTTAAAGAGGATTCGCTGTTTGCCTGGTCACATGACGGAGCGCCGATACCTCTCGAACACGGCGGCCCGGTGCGTCTGATCATCCCACAACTTTATGCCTGGAAGTCTGCGAAATGGATGAGGGGAATTCGCTTTCTGGAACAAGACCAGGCGGGTTACTGGGAGCAGGGCGGTTATCACATGCGCGGAAATCCCTGGTCGGGCGGTGATGGTGAACGTTTTCGCTGATTACCTCGTGATGAAGTTGTGAGTTCGGAATCAAAACCAAAAGACGCTGCGGCCGTCATCCTCCTTCGCCCTAATACCGATCAGGCAGACCCGGAGATCTTCTGGGTGCAACGAAGTCCGAAACTCGCCTTTCTGGGTGGGTTTTATGCTTTTCCCGGGGGGCAGTTGGAACCGGATGACGCAACGCACGCCGTCCTGAACTGCGCAGATGCGGAAAAAGCCGCGATGATCAGTTGCGCTGCGCGTGAACTCTTTGAAGAACTCGGCGTGCTTTTGGCACGGGGCGGGGAATTGCTGACAAAGGGTCAGCGAAGTTCTCTACTTGACGATCTTGAATCCGGGCGCATGTCCTGGTCCGCGTTGCTGCATCATTATGACTTGCGCCTCGATGCAGACGACTTCACCTTCGTAGGTCGTTGGGTAACTCCACCATTCAGTCCCCGACGTTTTGATACCTGGTTCTTCCTGGTCAACTGTCCCGCTAAACAGCAACCCGAGCCGAGAAACGATGGCGAGCTTGCACACGGAGAATGGATCACCGCTCGTAATGCTTATGCCCGTTGGAAGCGGTCTGAAGCCCTGGCAGTACCACCTATCCTGCACGCGCTGACAACGCTTGGCGAAGGTCTCACGCCTGATCTGGTTGATCGTCTCCTCTCATTGCCTGAGGCCAACGGTAGACCCGTGCGTCGAATCGAGTTTCGGCCTGGCTTCATCTGTTTTCCGCTGCGCACACCGACAAAGCCACCGGCGACGCATACCAACTGTTACCTCGTCCACACGAGCAGCGAGTTGCTGATCATAGATCCCGGCTCGCCTTATGAGGACGAGCAACAGGCACTCGCAGCCTGTGTTAACGATCTGGTGAACGCGGGCCGAACCGTCCGCGCAATCGTTTTGACTCATCTGCACCCAGATCATGTCGGCGGAGTCGAAGCTTTGCGCGCACAACTCGGCGGCCGGGTAAATGTATTGGCCCATCAACTCTCCGCGGAAGGGCTCAAAGAAAGTATCCGCGTTGATGGGATAATCAGCGACGGCGATGTGATCGCCCTTAACGCTAATCCGCAAATTACCTTGCGCGCGATTCACACTCCCGGGCATGCACGAGGCCACCTATGTTTTCACGAGGAGGAATTAGGGGTGCTCCTTACCGGGGATAACATCGTGGGCCTGGGCTCGGTGTTAATCGATCCACCCGAAGGAAATATGCGAGATTATCTTGCCTCGCTTAAGCGGCTGCGCTCCCTTTCCGGTTTAACTGTCCTCCTCGGCGGGCATGGTCCGGCAATGGCTAATCCTTACACCAGGATTGACGAGTACATAAACCACCGGCTTGATCGTGAACGTAAAATCCTCGAGGCAGTGCGCAACGGCGCTGCGACACCAGCCGAAATCGTCACCGTTGTGTACTCGGATGTTTCGCCCAAAGCTCACGGGATGGCAGAACGCTCGGTGGTGGCGCATCTCGAAAAACTCGAGGCGGATGGGCTTGTGAAGAAAGCTGCTGGTCAATCCAGTTACTTTTAGCCCCCCGCATCTAACTCTCCACGAAACCGAAAGAAAAAGAGGTGCGCGGATTACTCGTGTGATTTCGCGGATCGATTATTCACGCCCGGAAAATCCGCTCACCCTGCCTTCTGCTTACTGCCTTCTGCTTACTGCCTTCTGCTTACTGGTTAAAGGCCTGTTCGTAAGTTTTCTTCTTTCCGGTTAGAATCTTTGAACAACTATGGAACGTGCAAAGACATTTGGTGAATTGCGAGAAAGTGGATATCGCAGCATTTCCGTCAGGGACGAGCTGCGAGCGAATGTGATCCGGAAACTACAGGCTGGCGAAAAACTTTTCCCGGGCATCTCCGGTTACGACGAGTCCGTTATTCCTCAGCTTATTAACGGCCTTCTTTCGCGGCACAACATAATCCTGCTTGGGCTGCGCGGTCAGGCAAAGAGTCGGATCATTCGGCAACTGACCGGGCTCCTGAACGAAACGATTCCGATCATTGCTGGTTCAGAAGTTAATGACGATCCGTTCCACCCCGTCTCGGCATATGGTAGACAAACTCTTGAGCTGCACAGAGACGCGACACCTATCGAATGGATCGAACGCGATTCAAGATTTGTCGAAAAGCTGGCGACTCCGGATGTAACGATCGCCGATATCATCGGGGACGTCGATCCAATTAAAGCTGCGAAGGGCGGCCATCTCTTGAGTGACGAACTCACCATCCATTATGGCCTGCTGCCCCGCGCCAACCGAGGCATCTTCGCGATCAACGAGCTGCCCGATCTTGCCGGAAAAATTCAGGTCGGCCTGTTCAATATCATGCAGGAAGGGGACGTCCAAATTAAGGGCTACCCGGTTCGCCTGCCATTGGACGTGATGCTTGTTTTCTCAGCCAATCCTGAAGACTACACGGCTCGCGGGAAGATTATTACCCCGCTCAAGGATCGCATTGGCGCCGAGATCATGACGCACTATCCGAAAGACCTGCAGACCGCGATAGGCATCACCAGGCAGGAAGCCTGGATGAAACGAAACGGGGTGAAAGGTCGACTGGAGGTGCCCGGTTTTATAGCGGAAATCGTAGAACAAGTGGCCTTCGAAGCTCGTGACGATCAGCGAATCGACAAACATTCGGGCGTTTCGCAGCGAATGCCGATCACGGTGATGGAGTCGGCGATTTCCAATGCAGAGCGACGAGCGTTGCTTACGGGCGAGGAGGCGATCGTTCCGCGCGTCGCCGACATCTACGCGGCGATACCCTCTCTTACCGGTAAGATGGAATTGGAGTATGAAGGCGAACAGATTGGCGCGGATCGAATCGCGAAGGATCTGATCAAGCGCGCCGCCGGGGAAATCTTTGAAGGCTATTTCGTCGGCATAGACTTTTCTCGAACAGTTCAATGGTTCGACGAGGGCAACAACTTGCGCCTTGGGGACACCGCCTCGGCTGCGGAGTGCGTCCGGTTGGTCGATGCGGTCCCGGAGCTGGCTGAGTCGGTGACGATTCCTTTTGAATTCAAGCGATCAGACACCGCTCAGTTTGTCGCTGCATGTGAATTCGTGCTGGAGGGACTCTTTGCCGAAAACAAGATCAGCCGCAACGAAGAGGGCAGTTACACGGCCGTCACGAAGGCTCGCAAGGATCGCCGGGGAATGATCTACGACGACCTTACCGAAACAGGCAAATTCAGCTGACCAAGA
>Ga0137404_10000953_pt1 | contig 19074 bp, 19 predicted proteins | sample CZOMad2_1_16fung_FD_108285 | JGI IMG/M metagenome (GOLD analysis project Ga0137404, IMG submission 108285) | Vadose zone soil fungal communities from Angelo Coast Range Reserve, California, USA - CZOMad2_1_16fungal (Illumina Assembly) | ecosystem: Environmental > Terrestrial > Soil > Vadose...
ACCACCGAGCTCTTCGAAGTCTTGACGAAGTGCCAGGGCTTGTCCCCGAGCTCTTTCATGGTGGGCCCGGGCGGCTGGCCCTGGGCGCGCGCCATCTCGCCCATGTGATCGGTGTAGTTGGCGCCCGCGCAGTAGATGGCGCCGGGATAGAGCACGGGAGCCAGCAGTCGAGTGGTCTTGAGCGGGACACCCTTGCCCCGCCCCTTGCCGGACTCGATCCGCTTCGAGGCCTGAGCGAGAAGGCGCCGCGCTCGGCTCCAGTCCTCGAGCATCCCCAACACGCTCGAATGAGCCGCGACGCCCGTGACCTTCGTCGCGTCGTACACCGTGTCGCCGATCAGCACGCCGGCGCGCGAACCTTGAGCGGCTCGAAAGCTCAAAAGCTTGTAGGGCATCGGGTGAGTTCCTCCTTGAACGGGGAGCTTGCCGAGGGCCCGACGATACCATAGCCTGTCGCACGCGACCGATCACCCGAGACCGGGGGAATAGCCATGCGCCAGCTGACCAAGAACGTGTTCGTCGAGACCGAGCTCCGCGGGTCCAATCACGGCATCGTCACGACCTCGGACGGCATCGTGATGATCGATAGCCCCCACAAGCCCAGCGACGCCATGCGGCTCAGGGCCGACGTCGAGCGCCGCGGCCGGCTCCGCTACATCCTCAACACCGAGCCCCACGGTGATCACTGGACGGGGAACGCGTACTTCGACGCGCCTGTGGTGGCGCACGAGGGCGTGCGCACGCGCATCCTGGGCACCGATCTGGCCGCGCACGTCGCCCGCATCGCCTCGTTCGGGCCAGAGGAACCGAAGCTGCTCGAAGGCTACAAGCCCAACGCGCCGGTCATCACGTTCCAGAACGAGATGAAGCTGCACGTCGGCAACCACACGTTCCGTTTGGTCCACATGCCCGGGCACACCGCCTACCAGGCGGCCGTGATCGTCGAGGAGGAAGGCGTCGTCTTCACCAGCGACAACATCTTCTGCAAGGTGCACACCTGGCTCCAGGAAGCCGATCCGACCTTGTGGCTCGAGGCCCTGGAATCGCTGCGGCGGCTGCGCGAGGACACGTTCGTGCCGGGCCATGGGCCGATCTGCGACAAGCGCTATCTCGACGAACAGGGCGCGTTCATCCGCGAGTGGGTCGATTACGTGCGCAAGGGTGCCGGGCAGGGGATGACGAAGGAGCAGTGCGTGGCGGATCTCACCGCGATGACGGATCGCTATCCGATGGACGTCGGCCAGGACGGCATGGCGCCGAACGTGATGAAGATGAACGTCGCCAACCTCTACGACTTCGTGACGGGCGCCGGCATCCACCGGCGCAACTGATTCAGACACGGTCGGCATGACCGCGACAACAATCTTCGAGCCCGACAACCTGAACGAGCTGCTTCGCGGCTGGCTGCTCCACGCGCACAAGGGCAGAGACCGTCACGACCTGGCCGCCCGGCGCTGCGACCATCAACGATATCTCCTCGGGATCCCGGCAACCATCACGGCCGCGATCGTCGGGACCAGCACGTTCGCGGCGCTCCAGGAATCACCGGGTCGTGCGATTCAGATCACGATAGGCGCTCTGGCGATCATCGCGGCCATTCTCGCCAGCCTCCAGTCGTTCCTCGATCTCGGGGCGCGCGCCGAGCGTCACCGGATCGCGGGCGTCAAGTACAAGGCCGTCATTCGTCACATGGAACAGATGGGGATCGGGACCCTGTCCGGGATCGGGCTCGATGCTCCCGTCGTGACCGATCTACGCAAGGATCTCGATACCCTTGAAGAAGAGACGCCCGTCGTGCCCCCGAGCGTCTACGATGCCATCGAGGCCAAATATCGGGACAAAGCCTTCGTCGACTCGGTCGTCGCGCGCCGCGACTAACGCGCCGTCGGCCAGGTATCCAGCGACTCCGGGTGACGGTCGGCGCCGGCCTGCACGCGATAGAGGACCATGCGCGTCAGCGCCGTGACCTGATGCACCTCGCCCGCCGGAAAGACGACGGTGTCGCCGGCGACGAGCCGTCGCTCGGTGCGTCCGTCGTTGAAGAGGCCGCTCCCGGCGATCACGTGGTAGATCTCGTCGGCGCCCGGGTGGCGATGGATCGGCGACTTCTGGCCGGGCTCCCAGCAGGCGATGCTGATGTCGCTGTGCGGGGTCGCCGTCAGGCTCTTGTGCACGTGGTGCTGCGGCGAGAACTCTTCCGCGCTCTTCAGGTCGACGAGTTCCATGCGCCCTCCCTCTCGGCGGATTCGAACAGCTCGACCGTGCCCCGCGCGTTGTCGGTCAGCGCGAACACCTCGTAGAACTCGATCTCCGGGCGCATGCCGTACCGCTCGACGATGCCGTCGAGCCACGGCCCGCTGTAGAAGCGCTGGGCGTCCTCGAGCCTCTCCCACTGGTACAGGCCTCCGGCCCAGCCGCTCTCACTCCAGATGAAGTGCTTGCTGATCAAGCCCTTCACCTCCTGGAAACCCGGGGCGATCTTGTGGAAGTGCGCGCGGCAGGCCGCGTAGTCGATGTGTGGCGGGAGCTTGTAGCGGACGGTCGCGGTCATCATCTGGCTCACCTCATTCGGTCGTCTGGCCCCGACACGCGGGAGCGTCGGCATGGTAACAAGCCGCGCCGAACTCGTCACGCCTGGTTTCCGGAAGGGGCGTTGACACGGATATGCTATTAAGTCATCCTAATTCCCCCCGGACTGGGGGCTTAACCCGAGAGTGGGAGGGCTCAGATGCGGAGAAGGCTCCTGATCGCCGGTCTCGTCGCAGGCATCCTCGCGGTCGCGGGAGCGGCCGAGGCCGCCGATGCCCCCCCGGAGATTCCGCTGACCATCGACAAGGATCAGTTCCAGCCGAGCGAGGTCAAGGTGAAGGCGAACACTCCGTTCGTGCTGGTCGTCACGAACAAGGGGGCCAAGGCGGCGGAGTTCGAGAGCAAGGACCTCCGCGTAGAGAAAGTCGTGCCGGCGGGGAAGACCGTCAACGTGCGGATCCGCGCGCTCAAGCCCGGGACGTACGCCTTCTTCGACGACTTCAACAAGGCCGTGGCCGGCCGCATCGTCGCCGAATAGTCCCGAGCCATCATGGGTGGCACCTTCGTCATCACGCTCCGCGAGGGCTTCGAAGCCGCTCTCATCCTGGGCATCGTCTACACCTATCTCCAGAAGATCGGTGCGCAGCGACACTATCGTTACGCGACCCGCGGCGGGTTGCTCGGCGTGCTCGCCAGCATCGCGCTCGGCGTGGTCGTGACGGCGCTGTCCGGACCGCTTCTCGATCTGGGCCCGGACGTGATCGGGCTCGGCGTCATCTTCGTCGCGGTGGTTGTCCTCACGTGGCACGGGTACTGGATGCAGCAGCACGCCCGCGCCGTGAAGGGCGACGTCCAGCGGCAGATCGACAAAGCGCAGGCGAACCACCGTATGTGGATCATCGGCGTCATCGCCTTCACCGGCGTGTTCCGCGAGGGAGCCGAGACGGTGCTGTTCATGTGGGGGCTCCTGACGCAGGCCACCTCCACGACGGGCTGGGCGAGCGCGCTCGGAGCCGTGCTCGGTCTCATCATGGCGGCCGCGCTCGGCTGGGCGATCTTCCGCGGCGGCCGGCACGTGAGCTTGCAGCGGTTCTTCGGCATCACGTCGGTCTTCCTGCTGCTGCTGGCCGCCGGCATGTTCAGCACGGGCGTCGGTCGGCTCGAGGTGATGGGAGTCCTGCCAGCGACGTCGACCGCCTGGGACACCACGTTCTTGCTCGACGACCACGGCTTCGTGGGCGGATTCCTGAACGGGCTGATCGGCTACCGGTCACGGCCGTCGGGGCTCGAGGCCGGCAGCTATCTCGTCTATCTGATCGTCGCCGGCGCCCTCTTGTTCAGATCGGGGCCGTCGGCGCCGCGGTCGCGCGCACCCAAGGGGAAAATCCCGGCTCACGCTGTCTGAAGCGCCCGGGGCCCGACAAGGCCATGGCCTCTTTGGCGCTACCGCTGTTCCCGCCGTCGCTCGACCTCCGGCGAGGATTCTTCACGCTGACGCTGTGCTCAAGACCGTCCCGGTCTGACCCGAGCGCCGGACGCCGCTGAGAGACTTCAGCGGCCTCTTGACTGGCGGACGCCCAGACCACGCGTTACCATCCCAGCCGTCTCCCCAATTCCTGGCCTGAAGCCTCACCGAGGAGGCCGCACCATGGCCCAGTCGATCCAGCGGCGGACGTTTCTCAAGGGAGCGTCGGCCGCGGCCGGCGCGCTGGCGGCCGCGCCGCTCATTACGCCTTCACGCGCCCGCGCCGCGGGCGAGCGTCTCGTCGTGGCGGTCGGACAGTGGGGTATTGAGACGCCGTTCGCGTGGCGCTCCAGCCAGTCCGAGAAAACCCTGTGGGACTGCTTGTACGACCCCCTGATCATGCGCGACCCGAAGACCTTCGAGTATCGACCCGGGCTCGCCACCGAATGGAAGCCGTCGAACGAGCTCAGGACATGGACGTTCAAGCTGCGCTCGGGCGTGCCGTTCCACGAAGGGTTCGGCGAAATGACCGCCGAGGACGTGAAGTTCACGGTCGAGCAGAACCTCAAGCCCGATTCGCAGGGTGGGTCGGCGCCGTTCTTCCGGACGCACCTCGATCGCATCGAGACGCCCGACAAGCTCACGGTCGTGATGCACTTCAAGAACCGGGTCTGGGAAGTGCCGTCGAACTTCACCCAGTTCGTCGGCTACCAGAACATCACCTCGAAGAAGTACATCGAGTCGGTGGGTGAGGACAAGGCGTCGCTCCATCCGATCGGCACCGGCCCGTTCCGGCACGTGGAGGGCAAGCAAGGCGACTACCACCGCTTCGAGGCGGTCGCCAACCACTGGCGAAAGACCCCCGCATTCAAGGAGTTGGTCATCCGGCGAATTCCCGACCCGGCGACGCGCCTGGCAGGGCTCAGGTCCGGCGAGATCGACATCGGCAACGTGTTCGGCGACTACCTGGATCAGGCGCGCAAGGCGGGCCTCAGGATCCATGAGACGCCCAACGCCGCCTGTCACTGGGTGGTCCTGCAGGGCCAGACGACTCCGGACCGCGAGGACTACTGCCCGACGTGTCCATGGGCGGGCGATCCCGCCGATCCCAGGAGCGTCGAGAACGCGCGCAAGGTGCGGCTCGCGCTGAACCTGGCGGTGAACAAGAAGACGATCGTCAGCGCTCTGTGGAAGGGGATGGGCTCCGAAGCGCCGTTCATGTACTGGTATTACCCGTTCCACAAGGGCTTCAGTCGCGACTGGAAGGTGCCGCCGTACGATCCGGAGCGCGCCAAGAAGCTCCTGGCCGAGGCGGGGCACGCCGGCGGCTTCGAGGTCCGGATGAATCCGCTGGTGATGACCTACGCGCTCGACGGCCCCGACATGGTCGAGGCGGTCGCGCTCGACTGGGAGAAGATCGGCATCAAGGTCCGGCGCGTTCCCGAGGCGTTCAGCAACTTCCTGCCGAAAAACCGCGCGCGCAAGACGAACAAGACGCACTGGGTCTACGGCTCGCCGCCGTTCGACGAGCCCGTGCTCGGCTGGCAGCGCGCCATTCACTCGAAGGGCGCCTTCAACCTGCTCTGCGACGGCACCTACGACGAGGACGTCGACACGATCTCGCGCGAGCTCGATACGGACAAGCGCGCGCGGATGACGCAGGCGCTCGCCCAGAGGCTCTACGACGACTACCGCGGCGTGATGCTCGGGATGCGGTCGCTCACGTGGGCGGTCAGCAAGAAGGTCACGAGCTGGCAGACGCTCGTCTACGTCCCGCTCGAGAACAACTACGAATACGTGAGCTGATCCAGGGGAGGACCCCATGCACGCTCGGGTCGCTTCGGTCCTGACGGCCGTCCTGCTCGTTCTCGCCGTGAACCCGGCGGGCGCCGCTCAGCCCGGGGAAGCGGTCATGGCGTGGCACGTCACGCTCGCGCCCACGTGGTTCGATCCGTCGACGGCGCCGCCGCAGATCACGCCGTTCGGCATGCTCTACGCCATCCACGACGCGATGGTGCGCCCGCTACCCGGGACCAAGATGGGCCCGAGCCTCGCGGAATCCTGGCGGGAGAGCCCGGACGGTCTCACGTACGAGTTCAAGCTTCGCCCGGGCCTCAAGTTCCACAACGGCGATCCCATCACGTCCGAGGACGTCAAGTTCAGCTACGAGCGCTATCGAGGCGCGGGCGCCAAAGAGTTCCAGACGCGCGTTCGCCAGGTCGACATCGTCGACGCGCTCACGATCCGCTTCCAGCTGAAGGAGCCGTGGCCCGACTTCATGACCTTCTACGGCACCACGGCCACCGCTGCCGGCATCGTTTTGCCCAAGAAGCATCTGGAGAAGGTGGGGGACGAGGCCTTTCGCAAGAATCCGATCGGCGCCGGCCCCTACAAGTTCGTGAGCCACACCCCTGGTGTCGAGGTCGTGCTGGAAGCGTATCCGGGCTACTGGCGGCACGCCCCGTACGTCAAGCGCCTGGTCATGCGCAGCGTCCCCGACGGGACCACTCGCGCGGCGATGCTGAAGACGGGCGAGGCGGATATCTCCTACGCGCTCGACGGCCCCGACGCCGACAACGTGAAGCGCGACCCGCGGATTCAGATCGTGGCCTCACGTCACGCCTCGATCAACTGGCTCGAGTTCGCCGACCAGTGGGATCCGAAATCACCGTGGGCCGACCGGCGGCTGCGGCTGGCGGTCAACCTCGCGATCAACCGCAAAGCGATCAACGACGCCGCGTGTCTTGGCTTCTGTCCGCCGGCCGGTGTCATCGTGCCCCGCGTCATGGACTTCGCGCTCCAGGTCGAGCCGCCGGCCTACGACCCCGCGAAGGCCAAACAGCTCCTGGCAGAAGCGGGCTATCCCAACGGCATCGACGCCGGCGACCTGGTTCCGATCCCGCCGTTCTTCACGATGGGCGAGGCGATGGTGAACTACCTGAACGGGGTCGGGATCCGCGTGAAGATGCGACAGATGGAGCGCGCCGCCTTCTACACCGCCTGGCGCGAGAAGAAGCTGCGCCCGCTCTTCATCACCGGCGTGGGCAATTCGGGCAATGCCGCCAGCCGGGTGCAGGAGTTCATCTTCTCCAAGGGGACGTACGCATACGGGGGCTACCCGGATATCGACGACCTGTTCGAGCAGCAGGCGCGCGAGCGCGACCCGCGCAGGCGCGAGGCGCTCCTTCACAAGATCCAGCAGATCACGATCGACCGGGTGATGTTCGCGCCGATCATGGACTTCCGCGCGCTGATGGGGGTCGGGCCGCGCGTGACCGAGCACACGATCACCTGGATCCACAACTCGCCGTTCCCGTCCTACGAGGACATGCGGATCAAGGACTAGCGCCGGTCAGCGGACCCGGTCGCAGATCGTAGAGGCGCATGCCGCTCCGGCGGCCGCCGAGCGCGCTCGAGCGCCAGAGGACCGGGTCCACGATCTGCCCCTTCTCCTGGACCCACTCGGTGATGGGCCGCGCCGCCACGTCGGCGCCGAGCCGTCGGCTGATGAACGGGGCGTCGCCGACCATCACGAAGCGGATCTGCTTCGCCTCGACCATCCTCGCCAGCTCGTCGGCTGCCCTGTTCGACCGCGCGCGTCAGCGCCCAGGTCGCCAGGAGAAGGACCAGCACCAGGCAGCTGTCGGTGTTGCTCGAGCGATCGATCGCGACGTTGACCGGCGTGAGCGCGAGGAAGAGAGCGGCCAGCAAGCCGGCGGCGGGGCCGAAGCGGCGTTGAACCAGATGGTAGAGGAGCGCGACCGCGGCGACGCCCTCCAGAGCCTGGGGGATCAGCACGCTGAGGGCGTGAAAGCCGAAGAGCTTGACGCTCGCGACCTGAATCAAGAGGGCGACCGGCGGCTTGTCCACGGAGATGAACCCGGCCGGGTCGAACGAGTTGTAGAGGAAGTTGTGCCAGCCGAGGCTCATGCTCCGGACGCTGGCCGTGTAGTACTCGTTCCCGAAGCCGTTCTGGTCCAGGCGCCAGAGCCTGAGCGTCGCCGCCGCGGCGAAAACCGCGAACAGCCCGAGCCTCGGCGACGGGCGCCAGATCGGCTTCACGTTGTCTATGGGCGGCCAGCAGGATACTAAGACGTCGCGTCGCTTGTCGCCGTTGACACGCGCAAGGGGCGCTCGTACCATCCGGCCACATTCGCTTGCCGGAGGACGCCAAACCATGGCCCGATCTCTCGATCGCCGAGCGTTCTTGAAGCGCGCCGGGGCCGCGACGGCCGCCGTCATGGGCGCTCCGTTGACCTCGTCGACTCGTCCCGCCCGAGCCGCGGCCGGTGACCGCCTGGTCGTGGCGGTCGGGCAATGGGGCACCGAGACTCCGTTCGCCTGGCGAACGGTTCAGGCCGAGAAGCCCCTGTGGGACTGCATCTACGATCCGCTCATCCAGCGCGATCCGAAGACGTTCGAGTACCGTCCCGGGCTCGCCACCGAATGGAAGCCCTCGAACGAGCTCAAGACGTGGACGTTCAAGCTCCGCTCCGGCGTGAAGTTCCACGAGGGCTGGGGCGAGCTCTCCGCCGAGGACGTCAAGTTCACGGTCGAGCAGAACCTCAAGCCGGACGCCGGCGGCGGCTCGTCGCCGTTCTTCCGCATGCAGCTCGACCGCATCGAAACGCCCGACAAGCTCACGGTCGTCATGCACTTCAAGAACCGCGTGTGGGAGGTGCCCTCGCTCTTCACGCAGTTCGTCGGCTACCAGAACATCGTCCCCAAGAAGTATCTGGAGACGGCCGGCGAGGAGAAGGCGGCGCTCCACCCGATCGGCACCGGACCCTATCGGCACGTCGAGGGCCGGCAGGGCGACTTCCACCGATTCGAGGCCGTTGCGAACCACTGGCGGAAGACGCCTGATTTCAAAGAGCTGGTGATTCGAAGAATTCCCGACCCGGCCACGCGACTGACGGGCCTGCGCGCCGGCGAGATCGACATCGGCATCGTCTTCGGTGATTACCTGGACCAGGCCACGAAGTCGGGGCTTCGCCTGCACGACGCGTCGAACGCCGCCTGTTACTGGGTGATCCTGAGCGGCCAGACGACGTCCGACAAGGAGGACTATTGCCCGGCGTGTCCCTGGGCCGGCGACCAGAACGATCCCAAGAGCCGCGAGAACGCGCGCAAGGTCCGGCTGGCGATGAACCTCGCCGTCAACAAGAAGGCGATCATCAACGCGCTCTGGAAGGGCAAGGGGTCCGAGACGCCGTTCTCGTACTACTACTATCCGTTCCACAAGGGCTACCGGACGGACTGGAAGATCCCGCCCTACGATCCGGAGCGCGCGAAGAAGCTGCTGGCCGAGGCCGGCTACGCCGGCGGCTTCGAGGTGCGGGTGAACCCGATGGTCATGGTCTACGCCCTCGACGGTCCGGACATCATGGAAGCCGTCGCGCTCGACTGGGAGAAGGTAGGGATCAAGCCCAAGCGCTTCCCGGAGATGACCAGCACCTTCGGGCCCAAGAGCCGCAACCGCAAGACGAACAAGACACACTGGGTGTACGGCTCGCCGCCGTTCGACGAGCCGGTCCTGGCCTGGAACCGCATCATCCACTCGAAGGGCGCGTTCAATCTGGTCGCCGAGGGGCCGTTTGACGAGGACATCGACACGATCATGAAGGAGTTCGACGTCGCGAAACGGGCAACCCTCACGAGCGCGCTCGGCCAGAAGCTCTACGACGGCTACTACGGCGTGATGCTCGGCGTGAAGTCGATCACGTGGGCGATGACCCGGAAGGTCGGCGGCTGGCAGTCGCTCGCCTACGTGCCGCTCGAGAACAACTACGAGTACGTGAGCCCGGCGAGCTAGCGCGGCGATGAAGCGCAGCACCGAGCGGATCCTGACGACTCACGCGGGAAGTCTGCCGCGTCCGGGCGACCTGCTCGAGATGATCCAGGCCAAGGCCACCGGCCGAGCCTATGACCAGGAAGTCTTCGCCACGCGGGTCACGCGCGCGGTGGGGGAGATCGTTCGCAAGCAGGCCGAGCTCGGCGTCGACGTCATCGACGACGGCGAGATGGGCAAGCCCGGCTTCATTCCGTACGTCAACGAGCGTCTCTCCGGCTTCGAGCCCGACCCGGACGGCCGCGGGAGCCCGTGGAGCGGCTCCCGCGAGGTGCGGGCGTTCCCGGAGTTCTACGAATGGTTCTCGCGCGCGATGCCGAGCCCGGCCGTGCGCTCGTTGCACATGGTGTGTACCGGCCCCGTGGCCTACCAGGGCCACAAGCACGTGCAGGCCGATATCGAGAACCTCAAGACCGCGCTCGCGGCGACCGGCGCGCCGGAGGCCTTCATCCCGGCGATCTCGCCCACGAGCGTCGAGGACTGGCAGCGCAACGCCTACTACAAGACCGACGAGGAATATCTGTTCGCGGTCGCCGACGCGATGCACGAGGAGTACAAGGCGATCGTCGACGCGGGATTCCTCGTGCAGATCGACGATCCGCACCTGGCGACCCACTACGTGTCGCGGCCCGAGCTGAGCGTCGACCAGGTCCGCCGCTGGGCGGCGGTGCGCGTCGAGGCGCTCAACCACGCGCTGCGCGGGCTGCCGCGCGAGCGGATCCGCTGGCACACGTGCTACGGCATCAACATCGGCCCGCGGGTCCACGACCTCGAGCTCAAGCACTTCGTGGACGTCATGCTGAAGATCCGAGCCGGCGCCTACTCGTTCGAGGCCGCGAACCCTCGGCACGAGCACGAGTGGCGGGTGTGGGAGCACGTCAAGCTCCCCGAAGGGGCCGTGCTGATTCCGGGCACCATCACGCAGTCGACGGTGCTCGTCGAGCACCCCGAGCTCATCGCCGAGCGCATCGGCCGTTTCGCCCGCGCGGTCGGGCGCGAGAACGTCATCGCCGGTGCCGACTGTGGATTTGCGACGTTCGCCGGCTCGACCGAGATCCATCCGAGCGTGGTCTGGGCCAAGTTCGAGGCCCTGGTCGAAGGAGCCCGGATCGCGACGAGAGAGCTCTGGGGGCGCGGCTGACATGGTCGAGCCCGTGCGTCCCCCCGCGGCGCTCCGGAGCGACGACATCGGATGGCGCGTCTTGCCGATGCGCGGTGCCTCCGTCAAGGTCCTCCGCCACGACCAGGAGACCGGTGGGTCGACCTCGCTGGTTCGGTTCGAGGCCGGCCTTCAAGTCCTGGTGACCTTGCCCAGGCCGGTCGAGTTCCTCGGGAGCTGAGGCGTCCATGCAGCGCTTCATCATCGGGCGGGTGGTCCAGTCGATCGTGTCGATGTTCGTGGTGTCGGTCGTGGTCTTCGCGCTCGTGCGGCTCTCGGGCGACCCGATCCAGATCATGATGCCGGCGGAGGCGTCGAAGGCGGACATCGAGCTCGTGCGCGCCCACCTCGGTCTGGATCGCCCGTGGACCGTCCAGTACTGGCGTTTCCTGACCCAGGCGCTCCAGGGAGACTTCGGCCGCTCCGTGCGGTTCCGCCGCCCGGCGCTCGATCTCGTGGCCGAGCGCTACGGAGCCACCCTCGAGCTCGGCGGCCTGGCCGTCCTCATCGTGATCGGGGTCGCCCTCCCGGTCGGCGTGTACTCCGCCGTCCACCGCGGCAGCGCGCTCGATTACACCGCGCGCGCGTTCGCGGCGCTCGGCCAGGCGGTACCGCCGTTCTGGCTCGGACTGGTCCTCGTACTCATCTTCGGGGTCTTGCTCCACCTCTTGCCCACGTCCGGACGGGGCACGCCGTTGCACGTGCTCTTGCCGGGGATCACGCTCGGGTGGTTCGCGGTGGCCGGGCTCATGCGGCTGACCCGCTCGTCGATGCTCGACGTCCTCGGCAGCGAGTACGTCAAGCTCGCGCGCATCAAGGGCCTGCCCGAGCGCCGGGTGATCTGGCGCCACGCCTTCAAGAACGCCGCGCTGCCGGTCGTGACGTTCGCCGCCCTCCTGTTCGTGGCGCTCCTGAACGGCTCGATCATCGTGGAGACGGTGTTCGGCTGGCCGGGGCTCGGTCTGCTCGTGATCGAGGCGGTCGACTCGCGCGACTATCCGATCGTGCAGACGGTCGTCCTGTTTCTGTCCGCGATGTACATCGGCGTCAATCTGCTCGTCGACATCCTCTACGCGTACCTGAATCCGAAGATCCGGTACTCGCAATGAGCGGCGCCGCCGCGACCGAGACCGCGCGTCTCCAGCGGCGAGCCCGTGAGCGACGCTGGCCGCCGGCGGTCCCGCTCGCCGTCGTCGCCGCCCTCGTCTCGTGCGCGCTGCTTGCGCCCGTGCTGGCTCCGCACTCGCCGGTCGAGGGCTCGCTCGGCGAGCGGCTGGCGCCGCCGATCGGGCTCGAGGGCGCCAAGCCGGGTCATCTCCTCGGCACCGATCGTCACGGCCGCGACACCCTGAGCCGGTTGCTCTACGGCGCGCGGATCTCGCTGGCAGTCTCGGTCGTCGGCATTACCTTGACGGGCGCGGCAGGGAGTCTCATCGGACTCCTCGCCGGGTTCTTCGGCGGCTGGGTCGACACGGTGCTGATGCGTCTGGCCGACATCTCGCTGTCGCTTCCGGGCATTCTCATCGCCGTCCTGCTGTCGGTGGTCTTCGAGCCGTCGTTCACGAACGTGATCATCGTCGTGGTCTTTCTCTTGTGGCCGAGCTACGCGCGGCTCACGCGCGGCGAGACTCTCGGTCTCAAGCAGCAGGAGTTCGTGGCGCTGGCCCGTATCGCCGGCTGCTCGAGTGCCCGGATCATGTTCCGTCACATCGTGCCGAACCTGGCGCCATCGATCCTCGTGCTGGCGACTCTCCACGTCGGCTACGTCATCGTGCTCGAGGCCGCGCTCTCGTTCCTGGGCGTCGGGATCCCGCCGCCGACCCCGTCGTGGGGCGTGATGGTGTCCGACGGTCGTGGCCTGATCGAGCAGGCCTGGTGGGTCTCGATCCTCCCGGGCATCGCCATCCTGGTCACGGTGCTCTCGCTCAATATTCTGGGCGACTGGGTGCGCGACCGTCTCGACCCCAAGCTCCGCCAGGTCTGAGCGGCGCGACGACCACCCGACGCGCCGCGTGTCCACCTTGACGGCCATCGCGCGCGAGTACTGGGCCCACCGGCCGATGGAGCTCGCGGCGGCGCTGTCCTACTACACGCTCCTCTCGGTCGCGCCCCTGGTGTTGATGACGGTCGCGGTGGCGAGCCTGGCCTTCGAGCACGCGGACGTCGAGGGGAGGATCATCGCCGAGATGCACCTCCTCGTCGGCGATGAAGGCGCCGAGGTAGTCCAGACAGTTCTCAAGAACGCGAACGACCGCGACAAAGGCACGCTCTCGGTGATCCTCAGCGTCGCCGTACTGCTCCTGGGCGCGACCAGCGTGTTCGTGCAGCTGCAGAATTCGCTGAATCGAATCTGGAAGGTGGATGTGAACGCGTCGCGGAGCATCGTGCGGAGCTTCGTCAAGGAGCGGCTGCTGTCGCTCGCCATGGTCCTGGCCGTCGGCTTTCTTCTGCTCGTCTCGCTCCTCGTCAACGCCGGACTGTCGGCGGTCGGCGACTCGGCGCGCCGGACTGTGGGCGATGCATCCGTCCACCGGATCCTCTACGGGCTGATCTCGCTGGCGGTCATCACGTTGCTCTTCGCGTTGATCTTCAAAGTGCTGCCCGATGCGCCGGTCATGTGGCGCGATGTCTGGGTCGGGGCCGTCGCGACTGCGGCCCTGTTCGCCCTCGGCAAGCAAGTCATCGGGCTCTACCTCGGCCGCGCCGGCGTCGGGTCGGCATACGGCGCCGCCGGCTCGCTGGTGGTCCTGACCGTGTGGGTGTACTACGCGTCAATGATCGTGTTCTTCGGCGCGCATCTCACCTACGTCCATTCCCGGCGCCGATGCATCCCAGGCCAAAGGCCCCGAGTATAATCCCGGCGTTCGGAGGGCCGATCATGGCTGATACGCTTCTCGAGGTGCGGGATCTCCGCACCTACATCTACACTCGTCGGGGCGTCGTCAAGGCGGTGGACGGCGCGACCTTCTCCGTCCGCCCGGGCGAAACCCTCGGAATCGTCGGCGAGTCGGGCTCGGGCAAGTCGATGACGTGTCTCTCGATCCTGAGGCTCGTGCCCGAGCCGGGCGGACGGATCGTCGGGGGCCAGATCCTCTTCGACGGCGAGAACCTCCTCGACAAGAGCCCGGAAGAGATGCGGCGCCTGCGGGGATCGCGGATCGCGATGATCCTGCAGGATCCCATGGCCTCACTCAACCCGGCGATGACGGTCGGCGAGCAGATCGCCGAGACCCTGGCGCTCCATCGTGGGTTGCGGGGCCGCGCCCTCGACGAACGGGTGATCGAGCTCCTGCGTCAGGTTCGGATCAGCGATCCCGAGCGTCGCGTGCATGCCTACCCGCACCAGATGAGCGGCGGCATCCGCCAGCGCGTCGCGGGCGCCATCGCCATCTCGTGCCAGCCGAGCCTCCTGATCGCCGACGAGCCGACGACCTCGCTCGACGTCACGATCCAGTCGCAGTACCTGCGTCTCTTGAAAGAGATCCAGCGCGAGACGAACCTGGCGCTCGTGTTCGTCACGCACGATCTCGGAATCGTCGCCAAGCTCTGCGACCGGGTCGCCGTGATGTACGCCGGGCGCATCGTGGAGCTCGGGCGGACCCGCGACATCTTCAACCGCCCGCGTCATCCTTACGCGGTCGGCCTCCTCGATTGCCTGCCGACCTTGCGCCGCGGCCGCGGGCCGCTGACCGCAATCGAGGGACAGCCTCCTGACCTCGCCAACGTGCCGCAGGGCTGCAGCTTCGCGCCGCGCTGTCCGATGGCCGAGCCGCGATGCAGCCAGACACGCCCGCCGCTCGAGCCGGTCGACGCGGAGCATCTCGTCGCCTGCCTACGCGCCGGCGAGACCGCAACCCTGGGCCGGCGAGCGGCCGCGGTGTCACCGGTGTCGTCGCGGCCGGCCGCGTCGGACCGCGACGGCGATGTCATCCTCGAGGCGCGTCAGCTCACCAAGCACTTTCCGCTGGCCCGCGGCACGATTTTCGGCCGGCGGTTCGGGACGGTGAAGGCGGTCGACGGGGTCGACTTCGTGCTCCGGCGCGGCGAGACTCTCGGCCTGGTCGGCGAGAGCGGCTGCGGGAAGACCACCACGGCGAGGCTGGTCCTGTCGCTCGAGCGGCCGACCACGGGCGGCGTGTTCTTCCGCGGCCGGGACATTCACTCGCTGAGCCGTCACGAGCGGGGAGGCTACCGCCGTGCCGTGCAGGCCGTCTTCCAGGATCCATTCAGCTCGCTGAACCCGCGGCTGACGATCCGCACCACCGTGAGCGAGCCCCTGGCCCAGACCGAACCCGATCTCAGTCGAGCCGAGGTCGGCGAGCGGGTGGCGGCGTCGCTGACGCGCGTGGGGCTCCAGCCGCGCATCGCCGACGACTATCCCCACGAGCTCTCGGGCGGGCAGCGCCAGCGGGTCGCGATCGCCCGCGCGCTGACCACGAACCCGGAGTGCATCTTGCTGGACGAGGCCGTGTCGGCGCTCGACGTCTCGATCCGCGCCCAGGTGATGAACCTCCTGCGCGAGATCCAGGACCGCTCGGGCGTGAGCTATCTCTTCATCGCCCACGACCTCGCCGTCGTGAAGTACGTCAGCACGCGGATCGGCGTGATGTACCTGGGCAAGCTCGTCGAGACCGCGCCCGCCGACGAGCTCTACGCGAACCCGCTCCATCCCTACACCCAGGTGCTGTTGAGCAACGCGCTCCCCGCGCATCCCGACGACGTGCGTGACGAGGTCATCCTCAAGGGCGAGGTGCCGAGCGCATTCAATCCCCCGACCGGCTGTCGGTTCCATCCGCGATGTCCTCAGGCGCTGGCGATCTGCGGTGAGGTGGAGCCGGCGCTACGCGAGCAGGCGAGCGGCCACCCGGTGGCCTGTCACTTGTACTGAAGCCACGCCGGGGGGGCGTCGACGTAGGAGCGGTCCAGCTCGCCGACCGAGGCGCAGCCCAGGAGCTTGAGGGTGCGGACCAGGTCGGCGCGAAGGATCTGAATGGCCCGCGCCACGCCGGCCCCGCCGCCCGCGCCGAGCCCGTACGCGTAGGCGCGGCCGCACAGCACCGCGCGGGCGCCCAGACAGAGCGCCTTGACGACGTCGCTGCCCCGGCGGATGCCGCCGTCGAGCAGGACCTCGGCGCGGCCATTCGCGGCGCTCACGACTTCCGGCAGCGCCCGCAAGGTCGCGGAGACCCCGTCGAGCTGGCGTCCGCCGTGGTTCGAGACCACGAGCGCCTCGGCGCCCTCGTCGACGGCCCGGCGCGCGTCGTCGCCGGTGAGCACGCCCTTGATGACGATCGGCCCCTGCCAGACCTCTCGGATCCAGCGCAGATCGGGCCAGGACACCGTCGACTGTTCGAGCGCGGCGGCCACGTCGGCGTACGGCATCGGCCCTTGACCCGGAATCAGGACGTTGGGGAACGACATCAACCCACCGTCAGACAGGAACCCGGCGAGCCAGCGGGGCCGCGCCAGGAACTGCGGAAGGAAGGGAAGCCTCGCCCACGTGCTCGGCCCCAGGAGCTCCTTCGTGCCGTTGCGCACGTCACGCTCGCGCAGCCCCGAGACCGCGGTGTCGATGGTGACCGCGAGCGCTGAGAAGCCCGCGCGCCGCGCCCGCTCGATCGCGCCGCTGGCGACGTCGCGACCGCCGAGGAGGTAGAGCTGATACCAGACGGGTCCGGTCGACGCCGCCTTGACGTCTTCGAGCTTGCAGCCCGACAGGGTCGAGAGAATGTAGGCGGTCCCCGCGGCGCCGGCCGCCCGAGCGGCCGCCTCTTCGCCACGCGGATAGAACATGCGACTGCTCCCGACCGGTGCCAGGAGAAACGGAAGCTCCAGGCGCCGCCCCAGTACGGTCACGTGCAGATCGCACTGGGGAATCGCGACGGCGTTGCGCGGGCGAAGGATCACGTCGTCGTAGATCCGGCAGTTCTCCCGCAAAGTGAACTCGGCGTCCGCGCCGCCGTCGATGTAGTCGAACACCGCTCTCGGCAGACGACGCTCGGCCAGACGGCGGAGATCGGAGATGTTGACGACGCGAGGTGAATCGACCGCCGGTGGCATGGCGTGGCGAGATTCTATCGCACGCTCAGAGGCCGAAGAGGTACCGCGACCACCGGGCCAGCAGATAGACGAGCAGCACCAGCAGGATCGCGACGAGTCCGCCGCCGACGGTGAGGACCCGCCGGTAGACTTGGCCTATCTGCTCCTGTCGGGCGACGGCGCGCTGTTGCAGCTCGAGCGACCGCTCCGTCACGCGCCGATACTCGGCCAGATGCTCGCGCTGAGTATCGAGAATCTCCTTCAGGAGCTGGCGGACCTCGTTCTCACTGTCCATCGTTCGGTTCCGGCTCCGACACCGCCCGTATGGCGTCCAAGCAGACGAAGCAGAGAAATCCGCGGTCCGGTACCATCGCCACCTGGTCCATCGATGCGGCTAGCCCGCAGAAGCGACAGACGGCCACGCCCGTTGAGCGCGAGCGCTCGTCGGGGCGCGACTCATCCCCAGCCCGGCTCCGCTCCTCCTCGTGTTCCTCGGTGAGGATGTCGTTGCACAGCTCGATGCACTCGTCGCAGATGTACACCTTGGGTCCCGCGATCAGCTTCCGGACATCGTTCTGAGACTTGACACAGAACGAGCATCGCAAGAGTCCGTCCTTGGGGCGCGCCGTGCCGGATGGTCCTGGCCGTTCGCCGAATGGCCACACGCGCCGTCCGCCTACTGGAAGCGCCCCGGCGCGCCCTGACGTGACCGCGTGCTCAGGAAAACACGCGCGGGCGTCAGGGGCAGGGCGGTGATCGACGACTCGCCCGGCGCCAGCGCGTCGCACACGGCGTTGGCGGTGGCGGCGCCGAGCCCCGGGTTGCCGCACTCGCCAAGGCCGCGCAGACCGAGCGGGTTGGTGGTCGCGCGCACCTCCTGATAGAAGCTGTCGACCGGCGGAATGTCGGCCGCCGAGGGAAGCGCGTAGTCCATCAAGGTCGATGACAGGAGCTGACCGTCAGCGTCGTAGACGAGGCTCTCGTGCATGGTGTTGCCGATGCCGAAGGCAACGCCTCCGACCAGCTGGCCGTCGACCAGCGCGGGATTCACCGCGCGGCCGACATCCGCGCCGACGACGACCCGCCGCAAGGCGATGGCGCCGGTCTCAGCATCGACATCGGCGACGACGGCCGCCGCGCAACCGGCGTAGGTCACCTTCGGCACCTCGAACGAGGCACCGGCCGCCAGCCTCTGCTCGCGCGCCAGGTCGGCAAGCGTGAGACGCCGGCCGCGGGCCTCCACGACACCGCTCGCGTACGTCACCTCGTTCTCGGGCACGCCCCACGCCTCGGCCGCGCGCCGGCGTGCCTCGGCGATCAGCTTGGCCGCCGCCAGATGCGCCGCGTTGCCGGCGGTGACCGTCCCGCGCGAGCCGTACGTACCCACGCCGCTCTCCACGGCCGCGGTATCGGCGTGACGCACGTCGAAGCGCGAGGCGGGCAGACCGAGCGCCTCGCCCAGGATCTGGGCCAGGACGGTCTCGAGCCCCGGCCCCATCGACGAAGCACCCGTGTCCACGAGGAGCCGGCCGTCGGCTCGCGCCTCAACCTGCGTGGTCTCGAAGGGGCCCAGACCGGTCTTCTCGACGTAGATCGCGAGCCCGATCCCGCGGCGCGGTCCCGATGCTCGCGCGTTCATCGCCGCCTGCTCGGCGCGCGCGCCGGCGTAGTCCAGGCGGCGCAGCAGCTCGTCGAAGAGCGCGGGGAAATCGCCGGAGTCGTACACGGTGCTGACCCCGAACGACTTGGTGCCGCAGTCGTACGGCATCTCGTCCGGGCGGATCAGGTTCCGGCGGCGAATCTCGGCTGGATCGATCGCGAGGCGCGCGGCCGCCTGATCGAGAAGGCGCTCGCGGACGAAGTTGCACTCCGGGCGGCCGGGCGAGCGCAGGGTGCCGGCGGGCGTCTTGTTGGTCACCACCGACCAGAGGTCGCACTCGTAGTTCGGCACCCGATACGGGCCGGGGAGGAGCGCCGCGCCGAACTCGGCGGGCACCAGCGCGGCCGTGCGCACGTAGGCGCCGATGTCGG
>Ga0137404_10000954_pt1 | contig 19067 bp, 21 predicted proteins | sample CZOMad2_1_16fung_FD_108285 | JGI IMG/M metagenome (GOLD analysis project Ga0137404, IMG submission 108285) | Vadose zone soil fungal communities from Angelo Coast Range Reserve, California, USA - CZOMad2_1_16fungal (Illumina Assembly) | ecosystem: Environmental > Terrestrial > Soil > Vadose...
GCGTCCTTCTCGATGTGCTTGCGGTACTCGTCGAGGGTCGTCGCGCCGATGCAGTGCAATTCGCCGCGGGCCAAGGCCGGCTTCAGCATGTTGGAGGCGTCCATCGCCCCCTCCGCCTTGCCGGCGCCGACCAGCGTGTGCATCTCGTCGATGAACAGGATGATGCCGCCGTCGGACGACGTCACCTCCTGCAGCACGGCCTTGAGCCGCTCCTCGAACTCGCCGCGGTACTTGGCGCCGGCGATCAGCGCGCCCATGTCGAGCGCCACGATGCGCTTCTTCTTCAGGCCCTCCGGCACGTCGCCCCGCACGATCCGCTGGGCCAGCCCCTCCACGATGGCCGTCTTGCCGACGCCCGGCGGGCCGATCAGCACCGGGTTGTTCTTGGTGCGGCGCGAGAGGATCTGGATCACGCGCCGGATCTCCTCGTCGCGGCCGATGACCGGGTCGAGCTTGCCCTGCTGGGCGAGCGCCGTCAGATCCCGCCCGTACTTCTCGAGCGCCTCGTAGGTGCCCTCGGGCGTCTGGCTCGTCACGCGCTGCCCGCCCCGGACGGCCGCCGCCGCCTCGAGGAGCTTTTCGCGCGTCAGGCCGGCGGCGCGCAGGGTCTCGGCCACCGCGCCGTCCTTGAGGTCGGCGAGCGCCAGGAGCAGGTGCTCGACGCTCACGTACTCGTCCTTCATGCGCTGCGCCTCGGTCTCGGCGCCGGTCATGATCTCGTTCACGCGCGGCGCGATGTACACCTGGCCCGCGGGAGCGCCGGGCCCCGAGACGCGGGGCAGGCGGTCGAGCGCCTGCTCGATCCGCTGTACGAGCGACGCCGGGTTCCCTCCTGCCTTCTCGACGATGCGCGGCGCGACGCCGCCGTCCTGGCTGAGCAGCGCCACCGCCAGGTGCTCGACGTCGATCTGGGCGTGGCCCCGGCGCTGCGCCAGCGCCTGCGCCCCGCGGATAACGTCCTGAGCCTTCTCGGTCAGTCGGTTGAGATCCATCGCCGTCGCTCCCTTCGTAGGCACGCCTCGGCCGGCGGGGCCCCAGCCCCGCGACGGCCTGCAGCGTGCTCCCTTCGTAGGCACGCCTCGGCCGGCGGGGCCCCAGCCCCGCGACGGCCTGCAGCGTGCACCACGTTGTCGGTCATCGCTGGAGTCACCGGCCGGGCCGGCCTGGCTCGCGCTCGAGCCGCTCCACGAGGTCGACGATGATCGCCGCTCCCGTGAGGTTCACGCCGAGGTCGCGGTGCAGGCGCAGCATCCGGCGAAGCCGCGACGCCGTCGCCGCCGAGAACACCCGCTCGTTCCCCCTGAGCGGTGTCGGCTCCACGAGTCCGAGGCTCACCAATCGCGCCAGCGTCGCCGAGCTGATCCCCGCGGCGGTCGCGAGCTCCTCGCCGGAGAGGTACGCTTCGGGGCGTCGCGAGGTCTCGACGGTCGACGCGTCCAGTGGCGTCCGCGGTGGTGTGCGCACGCTCGCTCATCCACCCGCCGGCCGGTCGGCCGGGACCGTGGTGCGCTGCTTCAGCGTCTCGTATGCCTCGCGCTCCGCCGCGCTCGGGCGCTCGGGAACGACGATCCGAACGACCGCGTAGAGATCGCCACGGCTGCCATCGGCGCGCGGCAGCCCGCGTCCGCGCAGCCGCAGGCGCCGCCCGCTCTGGCTGCCGGGCGGCACGGTGAGCGTCACCGGCCCGTCGGGCGTTTCGATTCTCACCTCGGCCCCGAGGACCGCTTGCCACGGCCAGAGCGACAGGTCCATCTCCAGGTCGTCCCCGGCGACACGGTAACGCGGATGCGGGATCAGCCGCAGGCGAAGGTACACGTCGCCCGGCGGGCCACCGTTCACGCCGGGCTCCCCCTGGCCCGCGAGGCGCAGCACGGTCCCCTCGCGCGCCCCGCGTGGGATCTCCACCTCGAGGCTCCGGTTGCCGTTCAGCGTGATCCGGCGTCGCGCGCTGTGGAGCAGCTCCTCGAGCGTCACCGGCAGCTCGGCCTCGATGTCGCTGCCCGGGATCGTGATCCGGACACCACCGCGTCTGGTCCGCCCGGGGGCCCGACCGAAGAGCGAGGCGAAGAAGTCGCTGACGTCTCCGAGGTCCTCCCACTCCGCGGCCCCGGCGGAGTCTCGCTCGCCGCCGGTCGGCGTGAAGTCCATCCCGCTCTTCCAGTTCGCCCCGAGGGCGTCGTACTTGCCGCGCTTGTCGGGATCGCTCAGGACCTCGTAGGCCTCGTTGATCTCCTTGAACCGCTCGGCGGCCCGGGGTCGCTCGGCGGCGGGCTGGAGGTCGGGATGATGTTTGCGCGCCAGCTGGCGGTACGCCCGCTTGATGTCGTCAGCGGTCGCCGTGCGCGACACGCCCAGCACCTCGTAGTAGTCGCGAAACTTCACCGCCACGAGTCGGCCGCCTCCCGCGGTGCCGCGACGACGACCTGGGCCGGACGAAGCAGCTCGTCCCCGAGTCGCCAGCCGCGCCGGACCTCACGCACGACGGTCCCGGGCTCGACGCTGTTGGACGGCACGGCCGCGACCGCCTCGTGGACTCGCGGATCGAACGGCCGCCCGACGCTCTCGACGGGGTCGGCGCCGGCCTCCCGGAGGGCGTTGACGAACAGCCGATGCGTCGCGGCCACGCCTTCGTAGAAATCCGGATCGGTGGATCCTGCGGCCAGCGCCCGCTCGAGCGAGTCCAGCACGGGCAGGAGCGGCAGCAGCGCCGCGCGTTGCCCGTCGCGACGGGCGGCCTCCAGCTCGCGGGACGCGCGGCGCCGCACATTGTCGAGGTCGGCGCGTAGCCGGAGATGCCGCTGCTGCTCCTCGTCGAGGGCATGACGCAGGCGCTCGACCTCGTCGTCCTTAACGGCCCGCTGGCCGGAGTCCGCCTCGGGATCGCCCCTTCCATCATCGGCCCGCCGCATACGCCCTCAGCGTGAATGCCGTCATGCGTGAGTCCGGGCCGGCGCGGGCGCCGGCCGACGGAGGATGACCGTCACGAAGCCGAATCCGGCCGCGATCGCGATCGTGAGCCACGCCGTCGACGGCGGAAATATGCCGAGGCCCCAGAGCCCGTCGAGCGAATAGGCGCCCGGTCCCGCGTGGGCCAGCGCGAGGGCCGAGGCCAGATACGCGAAGGGCAGCTCGATCCCGTTCGATGACGCGAAGAATCCGTTGGGCCAGTGCACCGCGAAGATCGCGACGAGCATCACCAGGATGATCAGGGCGGGGCCGACGGGCCCGAGCAGGCCGGCCGCCGTCAAGAGACCGCCGCCCACCTCGCCGAGGCCGGCCGCCAGCGCGAAGAGCACGCCCGGCCGGAACCCGAGGCCCTCGAAGAACCCGGCGGTGCCTCTCAGGCCGTGCCCGCCGAACCACCCGAAGAGCTTCTGCGCTCCGTGCGCGCTCAGCGCGAGCCCGACCATGAGCCGCGCGATCAGCAACCCGGCATCCATGGGGTGTCCCCTCTCCGCCGTCAAGGCTTCCGGTCGTCGACGTTCCTGAATTCCGCGTCCACGACGTCGCCGTCCTTCGGCGCCCCGGAGCTCTGGGGGCCGTTGCCGGAGCCACCCCGGCTCTCGCGGTACATCGCCTCCGCCAGCGTCTTGGACGCGCGCGTCAAGCTCTCTTGCGCCCGCCTGATCCGCTCGCTGTCGTCTCCCTTCAAAGCCTCGCGCGCTTCGCTGAGCGCCTGCTCGACCGCCGTGCGCTCGGCGTCGGCGAGCTTCGCGCCGTGCTCGGCGAGCGCCCGCTCGGTCGAGTACACGAGCGCGTCCGTCTGGTTGCGCAGCTCGATCTCCTGCCGGCGTCGGGCGTCCTCGCTCGCGTTCGCCTCCGCTTCCCTCACCATCCGCTCGACTTCCTGCTTGCTCAGCCCCGACGAGGCGGTGATCGTGATCTGCTGCTGCTTGCCGGAGGCTTTGTCCTGCGCGGTCACGTTCAGGATGCCGTTGGCATCGATGTCGAACGCCACCTCGATCTGGGGTACCCCGCGCGGCGCGGGTGGGATGCCCTCCAGGCGGAAGCGGCCGAGCGTCCGGTTGTCCTTCGCCAGCGGCCGTTCACCCTGCAGGACGTGGATATCGACCGCGGTCTGGTTGTCGGCGGCCGTGCTGAAGACCTCGCTCTTCCTCGTGGGGATCGTCGTGTTGCGTGGGATCAAGACCGTCATGGCGCCCCCGAGGGTCTCGACGCCGAGCGACAGCGGCGTCACGTCGAGCAGCACGACGTCCTTGACGTCGCCGGCCAGAACGCCGCCCTGGATGGCGGCGCCGACGGCGACCACCTCGTCGGGGTTCACGCCCTTGTGCGCCTCCTTGCCGAAGAGCTGCTTGACCTGCTCCTGGACCTTCGGCATGCGCGTCTGCCCGCCGACGAGGACGACCTCGTCGATGTCGGCGGCGGTGACGCCCGCGTCCTTCATCGCCTGGCGGCACGGCCCGACCGTGCGCTCGATGAGGTCGGCGACGAGCGACTCCAGCTTGGCGCGCGTCAGCGTCATCACCAGGTGCTTGGGACCGGTCTGGTCCGCGGTGATGAACGGCAGGTTGATCTCGGTCTGGAGAGTCGAGCTGAGCTCGATCTTCGCCTTCTCCGCGGCTTCCTTCAAGCGCTGCAGCGCCATGCGATCCCGGCGAAGATCGACGCCGTTGTCCTTCTTGAACTCTTCCGCGATCCAGTCGATCACCCGCTGGTCGAAGTCGTCGCCGCCGAGGTGCGTGTCGCCGTTGGTGGCCTTGACCTCGAAGACGCCCTGGCCGATTTCCAGAATCGAGATGTCGAACGTCCCGCCGCCGAGGTCGTACACGGCGATCTGCTCGTCGGTCTTCTTGTCGAGCCCGTAGGCGAGGGCGGCGGCGGTGGGCTCGTTGATGATGCGGAGGACCTCGAGGCCCGCGATCTTCCCGGCGTCCTTCGTCGCCTGGCGCTGGCTGTCGTTGAAGTAGGCGGGCACCGTGACCACGGCCTGGGCGACCTTGCCGCCCAGGTGGGCCTCCGCCGCCTCCTTCAGCTTCCTCAGGATCATGCCCGAGATCTCTGGCGGGGAGTACTGCTTGCCCCGGATCTCGATGCGGACGTCACCGTTGGGCGCCTTGACGACCTTGTAGGGGACCAGCTTGATCTCTTGCTGCACCTCGTCGTAGCGCCGGCCCATGAAGCGCTTGATCGAGAACACCGTGTTCTCCGGATTCGTGACGGCCTGGCGCTTCGCCACCTGACCAACGAGGATCTCGCCGTCCTTCGTGAAGGCCACGACCGAAGGCGTCAGGCGGCTCCCCTCCTGGTTGGGGATGACGACGGGAGTGCCGCCTTCCATCACCGCGACGACCGAGTTGGTGGTGCCGAGATCGATGCCGATCACTTTGCCCATTGCGTCCTCACGGAGACCGCTAGGCCGCGGCCGTCATTGGATATCCCGCCCGCTTCCAGGCCTCGACGCCTCCCTCGAGCGCCTTGGCGTTCGTGAAACCCCGCGCCTGATACCTCCCTGCCTGACCGGCAGACGTGTGTTCTGCCGGTCAGGCGCAGTAGAAGATGATCTCCTTGTCCTTCGGGAGTGAAGGCAGCCGCGCTTCCAGCTCTGACAGCGTGATGCTCCCCTCGAGCGCGAGCTGCTTGCACTTCACGTCGTCGCTGTAGGCGCAGACAAGGAGCGCGTCTCCCGCCGCCACCTTGCGTCGAGCGTCCTCGACGTCGATGCGTGGGATCGTCGCCGCGTCCACCTTCGCCGCCTCACTTCTTGATCGGGACGCGGCGCATCCCGGGGCGCGCGTCCACCTTCGAGAACCTCACCGTGAGCACGCCGTCCTTGATGCGCGCCTGAGGCCGGTCGAGGTCGAGTCCCGGTGGCAGCGGCACGGTCCGGACGAAGCTTCCGTAGCGCGACTGGACGAGCTGGTAATCGTCGCGCTTGTCCTTCCGCTCCTCGCGCTTTTCGCCGCGGATGACCAGGCCCTCGGAGCTGATCATGAGATCGAGATCGTCACGGTTGAGCCCCGGGACCTCGACCGTCACCACCACCTCGTCGTCGGTCTCGTGCATGTCGACGGGCGGCGTCGACGCGAACGGGGTGAGCCCGGGCCCTCCCCAGGGCTCCTCGACGAGCCGCTGCAACCAGCGGTCGAGATCGTCGCGGAACGCCAGCCCGCCGGGCTCGCGAAGGCCGAACCCCGCGGGCTCGCGGAGTGCAAGCGCCTCGCCTCGCGCGGGCCCCGGCTCACGGCGCTCTCTCCGCCAGGGCAGGAGTGCTCCGACCTTGTCGATGATGCTCATCACGTGCTCTCCTTTTCACTACTCCGTACGCACCGGGATCTTCTTGGGCTGCACCCCGAGGGACTTGGGAATCTCGACTCGCAGCACACCGTCCCGGAGCGTGGCGCTGATGCCCTGGCTGTCGAGATCCTCGGTGAGCGTGAAAGCCCGGTAGTAGTCGCCCAGCTCGAACTCCTGGTAGTCGGGCGCGGTGGCGGGACGGTCGACCCGCCCGCGGACGATCAGCTCGTCGCGCTCGGCCACGACGTCGAGGCCGGCGGGCGCGACGCCCGGCATATCGGCCAGAAGGACGTACGACTTTTCGGTTTCGTAGATGTCCACGGGCGGCGAGATGGTGCGGACCGGGCGCTCGGGCCTCGTGGGCGCCGCCGGCGGATTCGTCGTCATGGTCCCCATGGTGTCGCTCCTCCTCCGAAATCAGTTCTGGATCGGAATCTTCTTGGGTGTCGCCTCGGGAACCCGGGCGAGCTGCACCCGAAGGACGCCGTTGCTGTACGTCGCCTGGGTCCGATCGGGGTCCAGGCGGTCGCCCATGCCGATGGTTCGCGTGAACATGCCGAGCGGGCGCTCCCGCCGGTGATACTGCTCGTCGGTCACGCCGGGCTCCGCGGGCCGCTCGCCGCGGATCGTCACGGTCTCGCCGACGACGCTGACCTCGAGGCTCTTCCGGTCCGCGCCGGGGCAGAGCGCCTCGACCGCGATGTCCTTCTCGCCGCGCGTGATGTTCACGGGCGGGTACTCGCCGGTGAGCGGCCAGCGCCAGGCCGGCGTGAAGTCGGTGAAGAGGTGCTCCATCTCGCGCTGCAAGCGCCGCATCTCCTGCCAGGGCTGCTGCATCGATCGTGCGTCCATGAGCGCGTCCTCCCTCAGTTGGTTCGATGAAGGCTAATCGAACGAGATCGCGATCCGGTTCTCCACGGCGGTGACCCCGGGGGCCGACCACGCGGCCCGCTCGGCCTCTTCCCGCTCCGCCCACGAGCGCACGGTGCCCTTGAGGATCACCTTGCTCCCGTCCACCTCGACGGTGATCCGCTGCGCGTCCGTCGTCGCCGTCCGCACCAGCGCCTGCTCGATCTTCTGCTTGAGCTCCGACGGCGTCACGCGCGGCTTGACGACGATCAGATTCGTCACCCCTTTCACGCCCGACAGGCGCCGGATGACCCGCTCGGCGTCCTGCTTCTGGTGCTGCCACTCGACCTCGCCCGTGAGCGTGACCCAGCCCTTGGACACCGTGACGTTGAGCTTCTCGATGGGGACGACGGCGTCCCACTCGAGCGCCCGCGCGGCGGCCGCCGCGATGTCGGTGTCGGTGCGCTCGGACAAGCTGGGCAGCCGGACCTCGATCTCGTTCGCCACGGCCTTCACGCCGCGGACCCGGTGGGCGGCGTCCTCCGCCGCCCAGCGCTTCGAGTAGGAGTCGACGTAGCCGGTGAGGGTCACGACGCCATTCTTGACGGCCACGCCGATCTCGTTGGGTGCGACGCGGGGCTCGAACTTCAGCTCGGCCAGCACGTCACGCTGGATCTGCTCGTCGGTTCGGCTTTCGGTTCTGGTGACAGTCGCCGTTGCCATTGCGTGCTCCCCTTTCCTGTGTTTCGACGCACGACCGATGCGAGTCGTGCGCGCTCCTGGGAGCGGTCGCCAGCAAGAGCGACGCCAGGCTTCGCGCGCCCGTATTTCGCAGCAAATTCGACCCTACGGACGGACCGAAGCTGGCGATCGGGTGAAGACACACCCAACAAGCCCGGGCGGGCGGGTCCTGGACCGCGTTGATGGGCTTGCCCCTCGCAAGATTTGGGTGGGTGAAATCTCACCCGGCGCCGTGGGTGTCCCCGGGGCTTACCGGCGGATCTCGGGCAAGCGCTGGCGCCTGGCCCAGAAATCGACCCACGGGTCGCGGCCCGCCAGGCGGCGATCGAATGTCCGGAGGTTGTACCGGGCTGGATCGAGCTTGGCGTCGACCTCCTCCCACGCGAGCGGCGTGGAGACCGGGGCCCTCGGCCTGCGGCGCACCGAGTAGGGCGCCACGATCGTCTGGCCGAAGGCGTTGCGGAGCGCGTCGGCGAAGACGCGCCCCCGTCGCTTGGCCCGCGACATCTCGGTCGTGACGAGCCCCGGTGCCTGCTCGGCCATCATGCGACCGACCTCCTGCGCGAACGCGCGCACCTCGGCCTGCGTCGGGCCGGGTCGGAGAGGCACCAGAACGTGGAGCCCACGTCCCCCGGAGGTCTTGGGATAGGAGCGTACGCGCAGGTCGTCGAGGATGGCGCGCAAGAGGCGGCCGGCCCGCGCGGCGTCGGCGAACGCGCCGGAGACGGGGTCGAGATCGAAGGCCAGCCAGTCCGGCCGCTGCAACGTCCGTCGCCGGCAGTTCATCACATGGACGGCGATGCAGCCGAGGTTGACCAGCGCGATGAGCGTCGTCTTCGAGCCGCCGACCACATAGTGCACGGTCCGACCCGTGCTGGCGGCCACGATGGGCGTGGTCGGCACGCCCGCCGGGAGTCCCTTCGGGAAGCTCTTCTGGAAGAAGCACTGGCCGCGCATGCCGTCCGGGCATCGCTCGGCGGCGAGGGGCCGCTCCCTCATCCACGGCAGCAGGCGCGGCGCGACGTCCGCATAGAAGCGGACGACATCGAGCTTGGTGATCCCTTCGTCCGGCCACCAGACCTTGTCCGGATGGCTGATCGTCACGCCCATCACCCGGAGACGGTCCCCCGCGCGAGACACCGACGCCGCGGCGGGGCGGCGTCTAGAGCTCACGGGCCCTCCAGGTGCACTCCCAGGGCTTCTTGTCGTGGCGAAGGCCGAGAAAGACCGGCTGGCGGAGCTTGCCGTCGGCCGTCCACTCGGCGAAGGCGATTTGCGCCACCAGCTTGGGGCGGATCCAGGTGACTCCCGCCTCGCGGGGAGCCGGGCGAAAGGGCGACTCGTCGGTCCGGAGCGCTCGCATCCGGGCCGACAGATCGGCCAGCGTTCGCCGGGAAAACCCGGTCCCGACCTTCCCGACGAATCGGAGGGCGGGACCGTCGAAGAGGCCGACGAGGAGTGCGCCGAAGTGCCGGCGATTCCCGGCGGCAGCCGTGAAGCCTCCGATGACGAACTCCGCCTCCTTGCGACACTTCACCTTGAGCCAGCTCCGCGACCGGCGGCCGGGCTCGTAGGGGGACGCGGCGTCCTTGGCGATGACGCCCTCCCAGCCACGCTTCTGCGCGATGCGGTACGCCGTGAGCCCGTTGGGCGGCAGCCGGCGCGCGCGCACCAGGTCGCCGCGACGCGAGGGCACGATCGCTTCGAGTGCCTGGCGGCGCTCGGCGAGCGACCGGCGCAGCAGGCTCACGCCGTCTCGTTCGAGGCAATCGAAGATCGCGAAGACCGGGTGGATCCGCTCGCCCTGCGCCCGCCGCTGGAGGAGCTGAAAGCGCGAGACGCCGTGACGATCGAAGGCGACGATCTCGCCGTCGAGCACGAAGGGGCCGCCACCGAGGCCCCCGAGGCCCAGGCCGATCTCCCGGAACTCGGCGGTGATGTCCTTGAGGTTGCGCGAATAGAGCCGCACCTGGCGTCGACGACGGTAGGCGAGGGCGCGGATCCCGTCGTACTTTTCCTCGTAGACCCAGCCCTCCCGATGAAAGGGTTTCGGCACGAGCGTCGCCAGCATCGGGCGAATCAGCTTGATCATCGCGCGCGCGTCGGGGGATCGCCGGACGCCGCCTTGGCGACGTCGCCTCCCTCGTCGGCGGCGATCTGGGCGAGCGTGCGCCCGGTCAGCACGGACTTCGGGGCCTCCGTCGTGATGTCCTTGGTGGAGGCGTAACGGTCGCGCCGCTTGATCAGGAGCCAGTCGCGGCCGCGCAGGCGCACGAGGCTCCAGCCTCCCTTCAGCTTGCGGCCCTCGAGCGTGAACGCGAGCCGGCCCTTCCGGAGGGCGGTCGCGACGTCCGTGGAATCCTCCGGCTGGTACGTGCCGCGATCCCAGACCATCACGGTGCCGCCGCCGTACTCGCCCTCCGGGATGATGCCTTCGAAGCTCGCGTAGTCCACCGGGTGGTCCTCGACCGCGACCGCGAGCCTCTTGACCGACGGATCCAGCGAAGGCCCCTTGGGAACCGACCAGGACTTCAGGACGCCGTCGACCTCGAGTCGGAAGTCGTAGTGAAGCTGGCGGGCGCGATGCTTCTGCACGACGAAGAGATGTCCTGACCTCGAGCGCCTCCGCCGTGGCGCGGGCTCGGGAGTCTTCTCGAAGCGCCGCTTGGTCCCGTACAGCTCGAGCCCGGCTCTCGCCATCGCCGCCGGTCGTTCGCCTAGCCTGGGCCACTCATGAACGACACCACGGTGGGACCCCCGAGTCCCGCCCGCAGCTCGAAGAGCTGCGATTCGGGCGAGTGGGTGACGGAGCCGCTCGCGTGCCCGCCCGGCCTGGTCCGCGCCCGGCGCCAGGCCCCGCCCGACGAGCGTGTCGATCGTTCATGAATGATTCGGGCTAGCGTGCGCCGGAGCCCGTCACGGGTGCCTCCGCGGAGGTGAGATGGCGCTCGAACCATTCGCGCGCGAGCCGGGCCACCTCGTCCAGCGCGCCGGGCTCTTCGAAGAGGTGCGTGGCCCCGGGGACGATCGCAAGGCGCTTTTCACATTTGAGCTGCGCGAACGCCTCCCGATTCAGCCCGATGACCACGAAGTCGGCCTCGCCGACGATGAGCAGCGTGGGGGCCCGGACGCGCGCCAGGGCCGGCCCGGCCAGATCGGGGCGCCCACCCCGCGAGACGACCGCGCCGACCACCTCGGCCCGCTCCGCCGCCGCGACCAGCGCCGCGCCGGCGCCGGTGCTGGCGCCGAAGTAACCGACCCGGAGATGTCGGGTATCCGGCCGTTGCGTCAGCCAGTCCGTGGCGGCGACGAGTCGCTCGGCGAGCAGGCCGACATCGAAGCGCAGGTGCGCGGTCCTCAGATCGACCGCCTCTTCGTCCGGCGTGAGCAGATCGAGCAGCAGCGTCGCGAGCTTCGCCTCGTTGAGGAGGCGCGCCACGTAGCGATTGCGGGGGCTCAGCCGGCTGCTCCCGCTGCCGTGGGCGAACAGCACGACCCCGTGGGCGCGCTCGGGCACGCTCAGGTCGCCGTCGAGCGTCACCGAGCCCGCCGGCACGTGGACCGGGCGCTCCTCGATCTTCCGTCCAGTGGATCCATCCATTGGAGTCGCCCTCCCAGCCGTGCCTTACACCGCGAAGGGGAACGTCTCCGGCAGCTCGCCCGCGTCCCACTCGGCGGTGCGCTCGAGCGGCTCGACCGCGCGCGTCTCGTCGAAATGGAGCACGGCATCGAACTGGTCGGGCAGCCGCGCGTAGAAATAGTGACTCCCACGCTCGGTGTCGGGACGATAGATCACGCCGATGGCACGCTCGAGCCCCGGATCGCGCAGGCCCTCCGACACCTTGTCGTCGTCGCGGCAGGCGAGAAGAAAGCGCGCGACCTCCGTAGCGTGGAACATCGCCTCGTAGCTGCCGGGGAGCGCCGGCCGGACCCGCTTGCGCTCCGCCGGGCCGCCCCAGTCGGAGGCGGCCGTGACGGTGCCGTGGTGCGTGGTGAAGCCGACCAGCACGGCGTCGCGGCCGTACCGCTCGCGCACGAGCTGGCCGACGTTGAGCTCGCCGCGCTGGCGCATCTCCGTCGCCCGCGCCTCACCCAGGTGCGAGTTGTGCGCCCAGACCACGATCTTCGCGCGGTCGTCCCGCCGCTCCAGATGCGCAACCAGCGCATCGAGGGTCTCGACCATGTGGCGGTCGCGCAGGTTCCACGACGGGACCTCCGCGAGGAACACCGCACGGTAGTACGCCTCGGCATCCTTGACCAGGCGGGCGTTCTGCTCGGCGTAAAAGAGCTCGTCTTCCGCCAGGCGGCCATCGCGTCGCACGTAGTCCGCGGCTCGCCCTTGTAGCTCGACGAGCTGGCTGACGACCTCGTCCTCGCACGATCTGGCGAGGCCGGAGACGGCGAGGTACCCGTAGGCCTGGGTATCGCCGCCGACGTGGTCGAAGCAGGCGTAGCGAGCGCGGGCCCGCTTCGCGGCATCGGGGTCGACCTTCTCGAGGTATCGGAGCACGGCCTCCATCGAGGCCCGGAGGCTATAGAGGTCGAGGCCGTAAAAGCCGACCCCCGACGCGCTCGGCGGACGCGCGCCATTGTGCGCGCGCAGCCACTCGACGAACTCGACCACGTCGGTGTTGCGCCACATCCAGGTCGGGAAGCGCCGGAAGTCGGCGAGCGCCTGGATGGCGTCCGCGTCGTCGCTCACGCCGCGCGCGAACCGGTTGACGCGGTAGGCGTCGGGCCAATCGGCCTCGACCGCGACGGCCGTGAAGCCCTTCTCGGTGATGAGCCGCTTCGTGATCTGGGCGCGCTCGCGATAGAACTCGTGCGTGCCGTGCGAGGCCTCGCCGAGCAACGCGAAGCGCGCATCGCCGATCAGGTCCATGAGCGGGTCGTAGTCTCGGACCGGGCCGGTCAGCGGCTGCGCCGCCTCCCGTACCGCCTCGATGAGCGTGGGGTCGGTGGTGCTTCGCATGCTTGCCTCCTTCGGTTCGGTCGGCGTGCGCCATCACGCCTCGCGCGCGGCGACCTGCTCGCCGCGCCGAGCGAGCAGCTCGCGAACCTCCTCGTCGGTCGTCTGCGAGAAATCCTCGTACCAGAGGCCGACGGCATAGAACGGCTCCGGCGTGACGGCGCAGATCACGTCGTCAGCTTCCGCCCGAAGCTTCTCGCAGGTCTCGGGCGACGCGATCGGGACCGCCACGACGATGTGCGCCGGCCGTTGCTGTCGCAGCGCCTCGATGGCGGCGTGCATGGTGGCCCCCGTCGCCAGGCCGTCGTCCACGAGGATGACGGTGCGCCCACGCACGTCGAGGGGCGGGCGGGCGCCGCGGTAGAGGCGCTCGCGCCGCGTCAGCTCGTCCGCCTCCTTGGCGGCGACGGCGTCGATCACGCGGTCCGGGATGTTCAGAGCGCGCACGATGTCCTGGTTCAGCACGCGCACGCCGCCCGAGGCGATGGCGCCCATCGCCAGCTCCTCGTGGCCGGGAACGCCCAGCTTGCGCACGAGGAAGACGTCGAGCGGCGCGCCGAGCGCCTGGGCCACCTCGGCCGCGACGGGCACGCCGCCGCGCGGCAGCGCGAGCACCAGCACGTCCGGTCGGTTGGCGTACGCCCCGAGCTTCGCGGCGAGCAAGCGACCCGCGTCGCGACGATCCCGAAATCGTGACATGGCGTCTCCTCCGTTCTGATGCCAGGCGAGAGAAGTCGGTCGCTCGAGGGTGCTGAGCCTGGCCATACCTAGCAAGAGCGCCGCCAGGGGCCGCGCGGTCGTTTCGCAGCCGATTCAGCGCTGCGATCCGGCACCGGGTGAAATTCCACCCGGTCGCCCGCAGACAACGCTCGGCGCGAAGCGCGGTTGGGATCCATACTGAAGGGCGGTGCCGGAACTGCGTCTGCTCGAAACCGTCATCGTGCTGCTCGTCGCGGTGCTGGCTCTGGTGACGATCGCCCGCCGCGTCCTGATCCCCTATCCCATCTTCCTCGTGCTCGGCGGGCTCGTCCTGAGCGTGGTGCCGAATGTCCCGATCGTGCGACTCGATCCCGATCTGGTGTTCCTGATCTTCCTGCCGCCCATCCTGTGGGCGGCGGCCTATTTCACGTCGCTACGAGATTTTCGAGCCAACCTTCGGCCCATCACGCTCCTCGCGGTCGGGCTGGTGATGGCCACGACGGCCGCCGTCGCCGCGGTGGCGCGCCTGCTCATACCCGGCTTGAGCTGGCCGGTGGCGCTCGCCCTCGGGGCCATCGTGTCCCCTCCCGACGCCGTCGCCGCCACCGCCGTCGCCCGGCGGCTGGGCATCCCCTATCGGATCGTCACCGTGCTCGAGGGTGAGAGCCTCATCAATGACGCCGCGGCGCTCGTGCTCTACCGCACGGCGGTCGCCGCGGCGGTGACGGGCGCCTTCGCGCTCACGGAGGCCCTCTGGCAGTTCGTCCTGACGTCGGCGGGCGGTGTGCTGATCGGTCTGATCGTGGGCGGGGTCGCCTGCCGGGCGCTCCGCCTGACCGACGACAGCGTGGCCGAGACCGCCGTCACGCTGCTCGCGCCGTATGCCGCCTGGATCCTCGCCGAGCGGACGCACACCTCGGCGGTGCTCGCATGCGTGGCCGGCGGCCTCTATTTCCGCCGGGGCTTCAGCGCGGCGGCGGCCCCCGCCACCAGACTCCAGACGAAAGCCGTCTGGGATCTCCTCGTCTTCGTCCTGAACGGCGTCATCTTCGTTCTGATCGGGCTGCAGCTCGGCGCCATCCGCGAGACGGGCCTGCCGGGGAACCTCGGCGCTCTCCTGTGGCGAGGCGCCATGATCAGCCTCACCGCGATCGGAGTCCGTCTGGTCTGGGTGCCGCTCGCCGTCGTGGTCCCGCGGCTCGTCAGTCCCACGCTCCGACAGCGCGACCCGATCCCTCCGTGGCCGTACGTGCTGCTGCTCGCGTGGATCGGGATGCGCGGCATCGTCTCGTTGGCCGCCGCCCTCGCGCTCCCGGTGACGACGGCGTCCGGCGCGCCGTTTCCGTTCCGCGACGAGATCATCCTGCTCACCTTCGCGGTGATCCTGTCGACCCTCGTCCTGCAGGGGCTGAGCCTCACGCCGTTGATCCGCGCTCTGAACCTGGACGAGGACCGCACGCTCGAGCTCGAGGAAGCGAGCGCGCGGGAGGAAGCGGCCCGGGCTGCCCTGGCCCATCTGGATCAGCTCGCGACCGCCTCCTGGCCGCGCCGCGAGGACGTCGAGCGCCTCCGGGCGATCTACACCCAGCGGATGCGGCGCGCCTCACCGATCGATGTGGGCGACAGCGCCGAGGCCGCCCGGGCGCAGGCGGCCTACCGCCGACTCCGCCACGAGACGCTCACCGCGGAGCGCCGGGCGTTGATCGCCCTCCGCGATCAGGGCGCCATCAGCGACGAGATCCTCCACCGGCTCGAGCAGGAGCTCGACGTCGAGGCGACGCGCATCGGGCTCGGGGAGGCGCGCCTGAACGACTGATCCGGGTCGCGGCCTACTCCGGGCGCACCAGCGGCGTGTCCACCAGATGCTCGCTCAGGAACCACACGTGCATCTCGTTGGTCCGGATCACGTCGCTGACGAGCAGATCGTTGGTCCCGTCGTCGCCGGCCACGGTCGCCTGTCGTGCCATGGCCCGCGCCTCCTTCAGGATGACCTCGTGGCCGTGCAGCAGCCGCGAGATCTGCACGGGCACCTCTTCCCGCCCGCGCGGTGGCCGCGGGATCAGCGTCATCTCCGCGACGTCAGGGGCCATCGCGATGCTGACGCCGCCCAGCAGCTGGACCCGCTCGGCTATCGCGTCAACCAGCTTGACCTGCTCGTCGTAGTGCTTGTCGAACAGGAGGTGCAGCTGGTAGAAGGTCGGGCCTCCGACCTGCCAGTGATGCTTCTTGTACATGTCGCGCAGGGTCATGGTGTCGGCCAGCAGCTGGTTGAGGTTCTCGATGCTCGACGCGCAGGCCGAGGCCTCGAGCGCGATCGGCAGTCGCGCCATGGTGCCGAAGTGCTGCAGCTCCTTGGGGTGCTGGGTGGACAGAGGCCGGAACCGGGTCACGATGGTCGGACTGCCGTTCTTCTTGCTGGTCATGGTGTCTCGCTCCTCGCTGGCGGACGCGCCGCCGGTTGGTAGAGTTCCTCGACGTTGAGCTCCTCGCAAGAGCGACGCCAGGCCGCCCCTGGTGTTTTTCGTCGCTCTCCCGGCGCCCGGCCGGGCCGGAAGGCCGCAATCGGGTGAAGACACACCCGAGTGGGGGGGGATAGCTCACCCGGGGATCGAGCGCTCGTCGGGGTTGACGCTTACCCGGCGTCACTGCCCCATCGGTAGCGGAGGAAGGCGCCGACGCCTTCCCCCGCCTCCTGGAGGCGCCGGGCGGCGGAGCCCTGCACGACCTCCACGCGGGCGGCCTGCTCCCGGGCACGCGCCATGGCGCGATGAAAGACGTCGTGCAAAGGTCTCATCGCCTTGCCGCACGTCGAGCACGTGTCGACGCTCCCCAGCTCCAGCCGCCCACAGTTGAGGCATTCGCTCCCGCCGCCGTGAACGCCGTGCGCGACGACGAGCGTCTGGACCATGTCGGCCCACAAGGCGTCGAGCGTCGGCACAACGCCCAGGGTCGCGCGGCCTCCCGGCCCCGCGAGGTCGAGGAGCTCCTTGAGCAGGCGCTCCTCGGCCTCGCGCTCGATCCGTCGCTCGACCTCGAGCGTCGCGTTCAAGATTTCCGCGTCGCTGGCGCCGAGCTTGGCCGGCACCACCGCCACCAGCAGACTGGCGAGCTGGCGTGGCAAGAGCCGACGCAGCATCGTCGTCACCTCGTCCGGCCCGGCCAGGATCAGCCGATCGAACCGGCGACGGCGATGGAGCTCGGCCAGGCGTCGCGCGACGCGCGCGAGGAGCCAGTGGACGTGCGTCTCGTGGTGGCTCTGGTATTTCGCCTGCGAAAGACCGCCCTGATCGTGCCGGGCGGGCACGAGGGGGTCCTCGAAGGCTTCGGTCTCCTCGATCTCGCCGAGGAAGACACTGAACAGCCGCGCCTTCTTCTTTTCCACGAGCGCCACTGCGTAGCGTTCGTGCTCGTCGACCAGCTCGAGCAGCGGAGCGACGTCCGGCCGCGGCTCGAAGGCCAGGTGCTCCCTGACGCGAACGGCGAGGAAGTGCGCCTGCCAGAGCCCCTTCGGCGAGCAGGAGAACAGAGCCAACCCTTTGCCGCGTGGCTCCTGGCCCTCGAGCCACGTCTGGACGTGCGCGGCCTCGCGCGCCAGGTGCTCGCGTGTCGGCCCCGCCAGCCCCTCGCGCGCCGCCTTGACCAGGTCCTCGAACGCGATCCGGTACGAGCGCCTGACCTGGCGCGCGGGATCGAGGTCCAGGTACGCGCTGAGGACCCGAGTGTCTCCGCCGTCGAACGATTCGAGTCGATCGATGTCTTCCGGTGTGAGCATCGGAGTCAGCTCCTCAGTTTTGCGTCACGCCGCGGGCCGCGCCTGCCCCAGCGCACGGCTGAACAGCGCAAGCATCTCCCGGTTGAAGGCCGGAATGCCGTCGACCACGACCTCCTCGTCCACCCACACGGCGCCGGCGTTGTGAAGATCGGTCCTGAGCGACGGCCACGAAGCGATCCGCCGCCCGCGAGCGGCGCCGGCCTCGATGACCGTCCACGGGCCGTGGCAGATCACCGCCACCGGCTTGCTGGCGTCGAAGAATGCCTTCACGAACTCGACCGCTTTCGGCTGCATCCGGAGGGCATCAGGATTCATGACGCCGCCCGGCAGCAGCAGCGCGTTGAAATCGTCCGACCGGGCGCGCGTGAGAGGCACGTCGACCGGGAACTCCTCGCCCCAGTCCCTGAAATTCCAGGCGCGGACGCGCTCGCGTCGGGGTGACACGATGCGGGTATCGGCGCCGGCGATATCGAGGGCCCTCTGGGGTCTGGTCAGCTCGACCTGTTCGAAGCCGTCCTCGACCAGGATGGCGATGGTCATGCCTTTGAGATTCTCCATGGCACACCTCCACGTGAGCCCACATGCACGACTCGGGCCGAGCGAATGGACTCTGTCCGACGGACAATCCGCTACGATGTCCCCGTGGAGGAAGCGACCCCCGTGCCGGCGGACCGAGAAACGCCATAGTCGAGCGGCTGCTCGCCTTCACGTGGCGCCTCGGCCATTGGGCGTACGCGGTCATCTTCCTGGCCGCGACGCTGGAGGCATCGGCCTTTCTCGGGCTCCTGGTGCCGGGCGAGACCCTGACGGTGGCCGCCGGGTTCCTGGCCTCCGCCGGCGTCCTCGACCTGGCGCCGACGATCGTGGCGGCCGCCCTCGGCGCCACCGCCGGCGACTCGATCGGCTACGAGATGGGCCGCCGGCTCGGGCGGCCCTGGCTCGTGCATCACGGCGAGCGGTTGGGGTTCAGCGGTCACCGGCTGGCCCAGCTCGAGGCGCTCTTCGCTCGGCACGGCGGCCGAGCGATCGTCATCGCGCGCTTCATCGGATTCCTGCGCGCGCTGGCCCCTTTCGTGGCCGGCGCCGCCCGCATGCCCTATCGGCGGTTCTTGTTCTTCAATGTCGTCGGCGCCTGGGCATGGGCGCTCTGCTTCGTGCTGCTCGGCTACTTTCTCGGCGAGTCGTGGTGGGTCGCCGAGCGCTGGATCGGCCGGGTGGGAGCGATCGCCGCGGGCGTCGTGCTCGCTGGCGTGCTGCTCTGGATCCGCCAGGCTCGGCGCGCGCCGAGCTGACCACGCCGCCTGGACCTGCGGCGCGCACTAATCTATAGTCGCGCCTCGGCCGGCGGGGCCCCAGCCCCCGCGACGGCCTGCGGCGCGCACTAACGGATCCGCACCGTGGGCACCACCGACATCCCGGGTCCGAGCGGGTAGCGCGGATCGGGCGGCTCGTCGAAGACGATCTTCACCGGCACGCGCTGGACGACCTTGACGAAGTTGCCGCTGGCGTTCTCGGGGGGAAGCAGGCTGAACCTCGCCCCAGTCCCTCGCTGGATGCTGTGGACGTGTCCCCGGAACACCTTGCCAGGAAACGCGTCGACGCGGATCTCGACGGGCTGACCGGCCCGCATCTCGCCGATCTGGGTCTCCTTGAAATTGGCCACGACCCACAGGTCGTGGGTCACGATGGCCATCAGGGGTTGGCCGACCTGGACGAACATGCCCTCCTCGACCGTCTTGTTGGTCACCCGACCGGCCTCCGGCGCGAGCAGGCGCGCGA
>Ga0137404_10000955_pt1 | contig 19066 bp, 10 predicted proteins | sample CZOMad2_1_16fung_FD_108285 | JGI IMG/M metagenome (GOLD analysis project Ga0137404, IMG submission 108285) | Vadose zone soil fungal communities from Angelo Coast Range Reserve, California, USA - CZOMad2_1_16fungal (Illumina Assembly) | ecosystem: Environmental > Terrestrial > Soil > Vadose...
CGGGCAGTCGGTGCGCGGCCTGAAACCCGAGGACTTCGAGGTCCTCGACGAGGGGACGGCGCAACCGATCACCGGCTTCGAGGTGATCGACCTGGAGACCCTGCCGCAGGGCGGTGTCTCTCCAGCGGTCCCGGCGCCCCCGGCCGCTCCCGGCGCGTCCGCCCCTGCCGCCGGATCGCCGGCCGTCCCTGCCGGCAATTCCGAGCAGCTTGCCCCCTCCGCCCGGCGCCACTTCCTGCTGCTCTTCGACCTCTCCTTCTCGAACCCGATCGCCGTTCTGAAGGCCCGCCTCGCGGCGCGCGATTTCCTCCTCCACTCTCTGAAGCCGGCCGACCTGGCCGCCGTCGCCACCTTCTCGATCGACAGCGGCCCGCGCCTCGTCGTCACCTTCACCCCGGACCGCGCCCAGCTGGCGCGCGGCATCGACACCCTGGGGACCCGCAAGCTGAGCCAGCTCGTCGACCGGATCGATCCGCTGCGCTTCGTCATCGAGGACCCGATCTCGCAGACCGTCGGCGGCGTGCGCGGGCAGAACGACAACGGCAACAACAACAAGAACAGCGACGCCGACCAGCGTGCCGACCTGAAGACGCAGAGCGACTCCGCCCTGCTCGAGAACCTGAAGGCGATCCAGAAGGCGGCCGACCGCGACCAGACGACCTATGAGCGCAACCGGGTCAAGGCGCTCGTCCGGTCGATGGGGGACATGGCCCAGGCGCTCTCCAGCGTCAAGGGGCGCAAGTACCTGATCTACTTCTCCGAGGGCTTCGACAGCCGGCTGCTCCTCGGCCGCGCCCCCGGCGGGCAGGACACCGAAGAGGAGAATACGGACATCATGCAGGGCCATCACGAGCGGGTGGACCTGGACAACCGGTACGGCAACACCGAGCTGCAGTCGACGATCGACTATATGCTCGAGCGCTTCCGCCGCGCCGACTGCGTGATCCAGGCGGTCGACATCGGCGGCCTGCGCGCCGGGGCCGACATGACCGGCACCATCCGCAACAGCGGCCAGGACTCCCTCTTCTACATGGCCAACGAGACCGGCGGCGAGCTGTTCAAGGACGCCAACAACCTGCGCGGCCAGCTCGACCGGGTGCTCAGCCGGACGAGCGTCACCTACCTCCTGACCTTCCAGCGCTCCGACCTGAAGCTCGACGGCGCCTACCACCGCTTGCGGGTGAAGGTCCGGACCCCCGGAGCCCGGGTCTCCTACCGCACCGGCTACTATGCGCCGCGCCCGTTCAAGGAGCTCGATCCCCTGGAGCGCAACCTCCTCGCCGCGGACGGCATCGCGAGCGCCGCGCCGCGGCACGACCTCGACCTCTCGCTCCTGGTCACCTCGTTCCGCGCCAACAAGGACCGCGCCTACGTGCCGGTGATCATCGAGGCCGGCGGCAAGAGCCTGCTCGCCGGCCAGCACGGCGACAAGATGAACGTGGAGTTCTACACCTACGTCACCGACGCCAGGGGGGAGATGAAGGACTTCTTCACCCAGATGGTGGGGTTCGACCTCACGAAGGGCCGCCAGGCGATGGAGGAGACCGGGGTCAAGTACTACGGCCACCTGGAGCTCCCTCCGGGGCAGTACCGGGTGCGGGTGCTGGTCCGCAACGCCGAGACCGGGCGGACGGGAATCGAGACCGCTACTCTCTCGATCCCCACCTACGAGACGGCGCAGCCGGACCTCCTCCCCCCGCTCTTCTTCGAGACGCCGGGCCGCTGGCTGCTCGTCCGCGAGCGTCCGAAGCAGAGCGCTCCCGGCCAGGAGCCGGGCTCGGTCGTCTACCCGTTCACCGTCAACGGCGTCCCCTACGTGCCCGCCGCCAAGCCGGCCCTGGGGAGCGCCGACAAGGCGAAGCTCTGCCTGGTGGCCTACAACATGGGGGGCGGCAACCTGGCGGTGGACGGCGAGGTGCTCTCCGCCGGCGGCCAGGTGCTGCCCGGCGGCCAGCTGTCGCTGGTCGAGCGTACCGCCACCGGCATCGCGGGGGTCGACAAGCTCCTCGCCACCTTCGAGCCCAAGGGGCTGCCGGCCGGCGACTACGTGCTGCGGGTCGCGGTGAGCAACAAGGCGACCGGCGACCGGCGGATGAGCTCCGTTCCCTTCATCGTCAACTGAAGGCCGTCGAACAAGGGGGATCGCATGGCTGTAGAGCGTCGACTCCGGAGACCCGCCGCGCTGGCCATGGTCGGTGTCTTAGCCGCGCTCCCGCTGGCCGCCGAGCGTTTCACCGGCGAGACCACCAACGTCGTCGCCGTCGAGGTCCCGGTGCAGGTGGTCCGGGACGGCGAGCCGGTGCGCGGCCTGGCCGCCACCGACTTCGTGGTCTCCGAGGGGCGCAGGAAGCTCAAGGTCACCCAGCTCGAGGTCATCGACCTCCTGAGCCCGGCGCCGTCTCCCGGTACTGCCGGCAATACCGGAGTGGCCGCCCCGCCGATCTCGGCGCGCCGCCACTTCCTGCTCCTCTTCGACCTCGCGTTCTCCTCGCCGCAGGCGGTCGGCAAGGCGCGGCAGGCGGCGCGCGACCTGGTCTTGAAGGCGTTCCACCCGACCGACCTCGTCGCCGTCGCCACCTACAGCGCCACCCAGGGGCCGCAGCTCGCCCTGGGCTTCACCTCCGACCGGCGGCAGATCGACTGGGCGATCGACACCCTGGGTCTGGTCAAGCCGCTCGCCAAGGGGGCCGACCCGCTGCGCCTGGTAGTGGCCCAGACCCAGGCCGGCAGCCAGCAGCAGCTGGGGGTCGCCAGTGCCGGCGCCGGAGGGACCGGCAGTCTCGGCGGCGATACGAGCAGCGAGCTCACGGGCGGGCTCGGGGCGGCCCTGAGCGCCCAGGTCGACCAGCAGAGCCGGCAGAACCAGGAGAGCCAGGTGATCGCCTTCTCCCGCGCCTTGGCCGACCTCGCCAAGGTGATGGGGGAGGTGGAGGGGAGGAAGACTGTCGTCTTCCTCTCGGAGGGGTTCGACAGCTCTCTCCTGACCGGCAGCGGCGCCGCCGCCGCCCCGGACGAGATGCAGCAGGCGGCCGGGAACCCCGGGGCGGCCGCGGCGTTCGATCCCGCGACCCAGCCCTTCCTGGCCGACACCGAGGGGCGACACGGCAACACCCGGACCCTGGACCGGCTGCAGAAGACGCTGGAAGAGCTGCGCCGCGCCGACTGCACGCTCCAGGCGGTCGACATCGGCGGCCTGCGCGGGGCGGGCGATGCCGCCAGGAACGGCAAGGAAGCGCTGTTCACCATGGCCAGGGAGACCGGGGGCGAGCTGTACGAGAACTGGAACGACCTCGGCGGCGCCATGGGGAAGATGCTCCAGCGGACGAGCGTCACCTACGTCCTCACCGTCCAGCCCGAGGAGCTGAAGCTCGACGGCGCCTACCACCGCATCAGCGTCGAGCTCAAGAACGCCCCGCGCGGCACCCGGGTGGTCGCCCGCCCTGGCTTCTACGCCCCGCGGCCGTTCGCCCAGCGGAACCCTTTGGAGCGGATGCTCGACGCGGCGGGCGGCATCGTCAGCGGCGAGGAGGGAGGGACGATCGGCTCGGCGGTGCTCGCGGTGCCCTTCCGGCTCGCCTCCACACCCACCGCCTACGTGCCGGTGGTGATCGAGGTCGACGGCCCGGGCCTCCTCGCCAACCAGCAGGGGGACGTCGTCCCCACCGAGATCTACGCCTACGCCCTGGACGGCACGGGCGCCATCCGCGATTTCTTCTCCCAGAACCTGGGGCTCGACCTGCTGAAAGTCCGGCCGCAGCTCCAGGCGGGCGGCCTCAAGTTCTTCGGCCACCTGGACCTGCCCACCGGCGACTATTCGCTGCGAGTGCTGGTCCGGAACAGCAAGACCGGCACCTTCTCCCTGCGGGTCGTCCCGGTCCGGGTGCCGGCCTTCGCCCAGGCCGGGGCCGGGCCGTTCCTCCTCCCCCCCTTCTTCCCCGAGCCGCCGGGCCGCTGGCTGATGACCCGCGAGGCGCCGCGCGGGGCGGGGGGGGAGGTGCCCTACCCCTTCATGATGCGGGACCAGCCCTACATCCCGGCCTCGCGGCCGGTGCTCGGGGCCGGGCAGGACGCGACCCTCTCCCTCGTCGCCTACAATCTGGGCGACGGCGAGGTCCAGGCGGATGCCCGGGTGTTCCAGGGGGGACGGGAGCTCGCCCCCGCCGCTCTCAAGCTGGTCGACCGCGAGCGCGGGGGGGCGGCAAGCCCCGACCGGCTGACCGCGAGCCTTACGGCGCCGCGGCTCGAACCGGGGGAGTACCAGTTGCAGGTGACCCTGACCGACGGCCAGGGAGCCCGGCAGACCAGCTCGATCGCCTTCGTGGTGGCGAAGCCCGGGCAGCACGGATGAGAAACACGGACCAGGTACCGCAAGCGATTCCATTCGAGCCCGAAAGGGGGATTTGATGACCATGAAGAGAGTTTGGCTGCCGGCCGCGATCACCGCCTCTGCCCTGCTCCTCGCCTTCGCCGCCGCGCCGCCGCGGGCGGCGGCCGAGCGGTTCTCCGGTGAGACCACCAACGTCGTCGCGGTCGAGGTGCCGCTCCAGGTGGTCAAGGACGGCGAGCCGGTGCGCGGCCTGACCGTTAACGATTTCGAGGTCTCCGAGGGGCGCAAAAAGCTCAAGATCGTGGGCTTCGACGTCGTCGACCTGGCCGCCCCCGCCGCCGCCGCCCCGGGGACCGTCGCCCCGGCCGTCCAGCCGCTCGCGGCGCGGCGGCATTTCCTGCTGCTCTTCGACCTCTCCTTCTCCGAGCCCCATTCGGTCCTGAAGGCGCGCCAGGCGGCAGAGGACCTGGTCACCAAGTCGCTCACCCCGACCGACCTGGTGGCCGTCGCCACCTACAGCGCCGCCCAGGGGCCACAGCTCGCCCTGGGCTTCACCGCCGACCGGCGGCAGATCGCCGAGGCGATCCGCAGCCTGGGGGTGGTCAAGCCGCTCGAGCGCACCCAGACGGCCGACCCGTTGCGCCTGGTCTACGACTCCGAGCAGGCGCGGCTCGACAACACGCAGCTCTCCCCCCAGGGCAATCGGGGGGAGCTGGCGGCTGCCCGCGAGGCGGAGCTGCTCGACACCCTGAAGAGCCTCTCCGAGGCGACGGCGCGGCAGGACCGGCAGAACCAGGTGAACCGCGTGGTCGCCCTCTCCCGCTCGCTCGCCGACCTCGCCCGGATGATGGGGAACGTGGACGGCAGGAAGTACGTCGTCTACCTCTCGGAGGGCTTCGACAGCTCGCTTTTGACCGGCACCACCGACCCGGGGGAGGTGCAGCAGCAGAACACCTCGCTGGAGCAGAATCCGTACCTGACCAACACCGAGAACCGGAACGGCGACATCAAGACCCTCAACCGGCTGGAGAAGATGTTCGACGAGTTCCGGCGGGCCGACTGCGTCATCCAGGCGGTCGACATCGGCGGCCTGCGCGGCTCGGGGGACCTGGGGTACACCCGTCCGAACGGCAAGGAAGCGCTGTTCACCATGGCGAAGGAGACCGGGGGCGAGCTGTACGAGAACTGGAACGACCTGGGCGGCGCGATGGGGAAGATGCTCCAGCGGACGAGCGTCACCTACGTCCTCACCCTCCAGCCGGACGACCTGAAGCTCGACGGCGCCTACCACAAGCTCTCGATCAACCTGAAGAACGCGCCGCGCGGCACCCGGGTGGTGGCGAAGCCCGGTTTCTACGCCCCACGGCCGTTCGCCCAGCGCAACCCCCTGGAGCGGGCGCTCGACGCGGCGGACTCGATCGTCGGCGGCGTCGAGGGGGGGACGATCTCGACCGCAATCCTGGCGGCGCCCTTCCGTCCGGCGGCGGGGGCGGCGGCCTACGTGCCGGTGGTGGTCGAGGTCGACGGCGCCAGCCTGCTCGCCAACCAGCAGGGGGACGTGGCGCCGACCGAGATCTACGCCTACGCCCTGGACGAGAAGGGCGGCGGGGTGCGCGATTTCTTCTCGCAGACCCTGGGGCTCGACCTCGGCAAGGTGGGGCCGCAGCTCAAGTCCTCCGGTCTCAAGTTCTTCGGTCATCTGGACCTGCCGGCGGGGGACTACTCGCTGCGGGTGCTGGTCCGGAATGGCAAGACCGGTTCCTACAGCCTGCGGGCGATGCCGATCCACGTGCCGGCCTTCGCCCAGGCCGGTCCGTTCCTGCTCCCGCCGCTCTTCCCGGAGGCGCCGGGGCGCTGGCTGATGGTGCGCGAGGCGAAGCGGGCGACCGGCTCGCAGGACGCCCCCTATCCCTTCATGATGGGGGAGCAGCCCTACGTCCCGGCCTCGCGGCCGGTTCTCGGGGCGGGCCAGGCCGCGCAGCTGTCGCTCGTCGCCTACAACCTGGGCGAGGGTGAGGTCAAGGCGGCGGCGCGGGTGCTGGGGGTGGACGGCAAGGAGGTGCAGCCGGCGGACCTCCAGGTGACCGGCCGGGAGCGGGGGGGCTCTGCGGGTCCGGACCGGCTGACGGCGAGCTTGAAGGCGCCGCAGCTTCAGCCGGGCGAGTACCAGCTGCAGGTCACCCTGACCGGTGGCGCAGGCGGCGCGCAGACCAGCTCGATCCCCTTCGTGGTGCCGAAGCCCGGAGCGCGTGGATGAGCGCTCCTTTCACCTTCCGGACCGCCGCGGCCGCTCTCTTCACCCTGGCGGGTGGTGTCGCCCTCGGTGCGCTCGGTATTCTCGGCGTGCCGCCCGCCGCCGCCGAGCGGTTCTCCGGCGAGACCGCCAACGTCGTCGCGGTCGAGGTGCCGTTCCAGGTGATCAAGGACGGCGAGCCGGTGCGCGGCCTGACCGCCAACGACTTCGAGGTCTCCGAGGGACGCAAGAAGCTCAAGATCGTAGGCTTCGACGTCGTCGACCTGGCCGCCCCCGCCGCTCCCGCCGCTCCGGGAACGGCCCCGGCGGCCCAGCCGCTCGCGGCGCGGCGGCATTTCCTGCTTCTCTTCGACTTGAGCTTCTCGGAGCCCAAGTCGATCCTCAAGGCGCGCCAGTCGGCGGCGGACCTGGTCGGGAAGTCGCTCCACGCGACCGACCTGGTGGCGGTCGCCACTTACAGCGCGACCCAGGGGCCGCAGCTCGTCCTCGGCTTCACCGCCGACCGGCGGCAGATCGCCGCGGCGATCGACAACCTGGGAGTGGTCAAGCCGCTCGAGCGCACCCAGGGAGCGGACCCGCTCCGCCTGGTCTACGCCGACGAGCTGGCGCGGGCCACCAACTCCAATCCGGCCGTCGACTCCGGGATCGGGACCCAGTTCGAGGCGGAGATCCTCGATCAGCTGAAGAGTCTGTCCCAGTCGGCGGCGGCGCAGGACCGGCAGGTCCAGGCGAACCGCGTCATCTCCCTCTCGCGTTCGCTCTCTGACCTCGCCCGGATGATGGGCAACGTGGAGGGTCGCAAGTACGTCGTCTACCTCTCGGAAGGCTTCGACAGCTCGCTGCTGACCGGCGCCACCGACCCGGAGCAGGTCAAGGAGACCAATGCCACCAATGAGACCACTCCCTATCTGAGCAGCACCGAGGGGCGCAACGGCGACACCCGGACGCTCGATCGGATGGAGAAGATGTTCGACGAGTTCCGGCGGGCCGACTGCGTCATCCAGGCGGTCGACATCGGCGGCCTGCGCGGCTCGGGGGACTTGGGTTACACGCGTCCCAACGGCCGGGAAGCGCTGTTCAACATGGCCAAATCGACCGGCGGCGAGCTCTACGAGAACTGGAACGACCTGGGCGCCGCCATGGGGCAGATGCTCCAGCGGACGAGCCTCACCTACGTGCTCACCCTGCAGCCGGACGACTTGAAGCTCGACGGCGCCTACCACAAGATCGACGTCAAACTGAAGAACGCGCCGCGCGGGACGCGAGTGGTGGCCAAGCCCGGTTTCTACGCCCCGCGTCCGTTCGCGCAGAGGAACCCCTTGGAGCGGGCGCTCGACGCGGCGGACTCGATCGTCGGCGGTGTCGAGGGAGGGACGGTCGCGATGTCGGTTCTGGCGGCCCCCTTCCGGCCCGCCGCCGGTCCGGCGGCCTACGTGCCGGTCCTCATCGAAATCGACGGCGCGAGCCTGCTCGCCAACCAGCCTGAGGGGGTCGCGCCCACCGAGATCTACGCCTACGCCATGGACGGCGCGGGCTCGGTGCGCGACTTCTTCTCGCAGACCCTGGGCCTCGATCTCGCCAAGGTTGGTCCGCAGCTCAAGTCCTCCGGGCTCAAGTTCTTCGGTCATCTCGACCTGCCGGCGGGGGAGTATTCGCTGCGGGTGCTGGTGCGCAACGCCAGGACCGGGGCCTTCAGCCTGCGGGCCCTGCCGGTCAAGGTGCCGGCCTTCGCCCAGGCGGGGCCGTTCCTGCTGCCGCCGCTCTTCCCGGAGGCGCCGGGCCGTTGGCTGATGGTGCGAGAGGCGAAGCGGGCCAACGGTTCGCAGGATGCGCCGTATCCGTTCCTGCAAGGGGAGCAGCCCTACGTTCCGGCCTCGCGGCCGGCCCTCGGTGCGGGGCAGGACGCCAGGCTCGCGCTCGTCGCCTACAACCTAGGGGAGGGCGAGGTCCAGGCGGCGGCGAAGGTACTGGGGGCGGACGGCAAGGAGGTGCAGCCGGCGGAGCTCCGGATTACCGGCCGGGAGCGGGGAGGTTCTGCGGGCCCGGACCGGTTGATGGCGAGCTTGAAGGCGCCGCAGCTGGCGCCGGGCGAGTACCAGCTGCAGGTCACCTTGACCGGCGGCGTGGGCGGCGCGCAGACCAGCTCGATCCTCTTCGTGGTACAGAAGCCCGGGGCGCGTGGGTAGCCCGCCGATACCGCCGATACCGCCGGCCATCCGGGTCGTCCTCCACCCGGGGCGAGAGAAGTCGGTCGAGGACGGACACCCCTGGCTGTACTCGGGGGCGGTGGCGCGCGCCGAGGGACCGCAGGACGCCCCTCTAGCGCGGGTCTTCGACGCCGCCGGCCGGCCGCTCGGGGTGGGCCTCTACAGCCCGCGCTCGCAGATCCGCGTCCGTCTGCTCACCTGGGATGCCGCCGGTGCCGCCGATCCGGAGGCCCTCGACCGCCGTTTCTTCGCCGCGCGCCTGGCCGAAGCGGCGGCCTTGCGCCAGGCGATCCTTCCTGCCGAGACGACCGGCTACCGGCTGGTGAACGCCGAGGGGGACGGCCTGCCGGCCTGGACGGTCGACCGCTATGGCGACGTCCTGGTCAGCCAGGTGACGGCGGCGGGCCTGGAGGCGCTCCGCGACGAGGCCTACGCCGCCCTCACCCAGGCCTTTCCCGGAATGGCGATTCTGCAGTCGAACGACCTTCCGGCGCGGCGCGCCGAGGGGCTTTCCCGGGAGGACGAGGTCCTCGCCGGGGAGATCCCAGCGGAGGTCTCGTTCCGCGAGTCGGGCCTCGCCTTCACCGCCGACCTGGAGGCAGGCCAGAAGACCGGCTTCTACTGCGACCAGCGTGAGAACCGGCGCCTGGTCGAGCGCTTCGCGGCCGGCCGCACGGTGCTCGACCTTTTCGCCCATTCGGGCGCCATGGGCCTCTACGCTCTGCGCGGCGGGGCGACGCGGGTGGTGCACGTCGAGTCCTCGGCCAAGCTCATCGAGCGCGGCCGCCGGCAGTACCGGGCGAACGGGGTGGCGGAGGACCGCGCCCAGTGGGTGCGGGCGAACGTCTTCGAGGAGCTGCGGCAGGGGAGCGAGGTCTACGATCTGGTGATCTGCGATCCGCCGCCCCTGGTGCGGAAGCGCGCCGATTTAAACGCCGCCGCCCGTGCCTACAAGGACCTCAACCGCCTGGCCCTGAAGCGTCTGGCGCCCGGCGGCCTCTTCCTCACCTTCAGCTGCAGCGGTGCGGTCGACGCCAAGCTCTTCCGTCAGATCCTCTTCGCCGCGGCGGTCGAGGCCGGCGTCCGTCTCTCCCTCCTGGCCCCCCTGGGCGCCGCCCCCGATCACCCGGTCGCCGTCACCCACCCGCAGGGCGAGTACCTCAAAGGCTGGCTCGCCGTGGCCCCGGGGCCGGCGGGCGGCTGAGGCGGTCTTCCTCGGGCCGGTGCGCGAGGTCCAGCTCGGCGCGCAACCGCTCGACCTCCTCCGCGAGCCGTACGAGATCCCCGCGCACCGAGCCCTCCGCGAGCAGGGCGACGATGTACTGATTGAGGCTCACGTCCTGACGTCGCGCCTCCCGTGCCAGCCGGCGGTGGAGAGCGCGCGGCAGGCGGAGGAGGCGGCGGCCGCTGAAGCTCTCGTCGGCCGGGGGGAGCGGGATCTCGTCCCCATGGGCGTAGGCGGTCTCGAGCCAGAGCCTGCGGGCGTCCTCGATCCGGTCGTAGACCTCGGCCAGAGTCTCGCCCTGAACCAAAGGTAGCGCCAATGGGGCCGGCGAGGCTCTCTCCTACGCGCACCACTCCCCTCTCCCGGGGGTGAGGGCTACTTCCCCCCCTTGTCCGCTGCCTCGACGACCTCCATCTGGCGGTTGCCGGCGAGGGGGCCGGGGAGGGTCTGCTTCGTGCCCGAGGGCCAGGTGATCTGGATCGAGTCGGCCTTCTCCGCGTCGCCCAGGCCGAAGTAGAGCGGGATCAGGCCGTGCGAGAGATAGCCGGTGCTGCCGTCCATCACCTTGGTCAGCGTCCGCCCACCGACCTGCACCTGGACCACCGCGCCGATGCCGTCGCGGTTCGACTTCGTGCCGACCAGCTTCACCTTCAGCCAGTGGATCTTCTTCTTCTGGGCGAGGTCGCTGATGAAGACCTGGGGCTCGGAGTTGAAGTCGTTGGTGACGATGTCCAGGTCGCCGTCGTTGTCGAGGTCGAGGATCGCCGAGGAGCGGCTGCCCAGGGTGCCGGTGACGACGTACTTGCCGGTCTTGCCGTTACAGAGGGTGATCGCTTTATCCTCGCCCGAGCAGTCGAGGGTGAACCAGGGCTTGCGGGTCTTGCCGCCGCGGCGCGGCTCGATCCCCAGGATGAAGGAGCTGTCCATGAACCGCTCCCCCTGGTTGTTGAGCAGCAGCGAGTTGACGCCGTAGCGGAAGGGGAAGTTCATGCTGGCGGTGATGAAGACGTCCTCCCAGCCGTCGGCGTTCAGGTCGCCGGTGCTCACCCCCCAGGGCCAGTAGTTCTCCAGGTTCAAATCGAACGACCGCTCGACGAACTTGCCGCCTCCCTGGTTCTCGAAGAAGGCGTTGCCGAAGATGTTGTTGGCGATCCCCTGGAAGAGCGGCAGGTCCTCCTTGGGGGGGAATTTGCTCTTCTCCTCCTGGGGTGGGACGTCGCCGACCATGTCCGAGTGCATGTCGGTGATCAGGAGGTCCATCTTCCCGTCGTTGTTGTAGTCGAAGACCTTGATGCCCATGGCGCCCCACGGGGTCTTGGGGAAGTACTTCTCGGTCGCGTCGACGAAATATTTGCCGCCGACGTTCTCGTAATAGTGATTGTCCCCCTGCATGTTGAGGACGTAGAGGTCCGGCCAGCCGTCGCCGTTCCAATCGGCGATCGAGGCGTCGCCGCTCCACGAGGTGTCGGTGAGCTTCATCTGCTTCGAGACGTCGACGAAATGGCCATGGCCCATGTTCTTGTAGAGGATGCTCTGCTCCGTGCGGTCGGGATGGAGGTGGCCGTGGAAGGCGTCGGCATAGGCCACGTAATGGCCGGCCGGGGCGCGCTCGTCGGTCGTGTACTTGCCGATGTTGACCAGGAAGAGGTCGAGCAGGCCGTCACGGTCGAAGTCGAAGAACACGGCGCCCGAGGAATGGCCGACGTAGCCTAGCCCGGATTCCTTCGTGATGTCGGTGAAGTGCCCCTTGCCGTCGTTCTTGAACAGCACGTTGCCGCCACGCACGGTGGTGACGTAGAGGTCCGGGGCGCCGTCGTTGTCGACGTCGGCGAAGGTGGCGGAGACCGAGATGCGGCCCGGCACGCCGACTCCGGCCTCGGCGGTGACGTTCTTGAATTTACCGTTCCCGAGGTTCTTCCACAGCTCGTTGCCGCCCTTCTGGTTGACGAAGTAGAGGTCGAGCAGGCCGTCGCCGTCGATGTCGGCCACCGCGAGGCCGGTGCCGTGGTCGTAGTGGGCCGCCTTGTAGTACTTCCCCGCGTCGTCGACGATGCCGTGGACGAAGGTGATGCCGCTCTCCGGCAGTCGATCGGTGAACTGGAAGTCGTGGAAGACCTTGAACTGGCTGACCGTCGCCTTTTCGGCGGCGCCGCGGGCGGCCAGGGTGTCGGCGCCGACGTCCGGATTGGGGACGTCGATCACCGGCAGGCCGCCGATCGTCTTCCCAGAGGCGGCCGGCGCCGGGAGGGCCGGAGAGGCGGTCCCCAGGTGGTCGTGGGGATCGGGAGGGGCAGCGCCGAAAAGCGGCGTCAGAGGCGTGAGGAGCGAGAGGAGCGGCAAAAGCCACGACGCTAAGGATCGACGGAATGATTTCATGAAGTCCCTTTCGATGCCGAAGAGCGAAACGCCGCAAAGAATAGCATGCCGCACGATCGGCCTCCGCGGTGTCCTTTTATACCTCCAAGCTGTCGATCCGAGCTGCGACTTGCCGGGTTGGCTGCAAGCTGCTTTGAAGAGACTGCCCAATGCGCTAGACTTCCAGTATGGTGGACGAGGATTCAAAGTACGAACCGGATCAGGACGAAGTCGAGCGGGCGATCAAGCTCATCGAAGGCGTGATGCGCGTCCAGGGGGTGACCAAGAAGATCCTCGACGAGCGGCTGGGCAAGTCTCCCGGCTACTTCGCCCAGGTGCTCTCCGGTCGCCTCGAGCTCAAGTACCGGCACATCCTGGCCATCCTGCGCGGGCTGGACCTGGAGCCCCGGGTCTTCTTCCGCTCGCTCTTCCCAGAGCCCGGGGAGGCCGCGAGCGGCGCCCGCATGTTGGAGCGGCTGTTCGCCGAGCTCCAGCGGAGCGGCTACGGCTCCTACCACCTCGCCAACCCGGCGCCGCCGCCCTCTCCCGCCCAGCCTTCGGCGATCAGCCCCGACGAGCTCGACCGCCGCATCCAGGCCGCGGTCACCGCCGCCCTGGCCGAGCGCGAGCGCAAGGCGGACGGCGGTATCGGAGGCATGGGAGGCCTGAGCGAGATCCAGCCGCCACGGGCGCGGATGGGGCGGGAGCAGAAGCGGTAGACCGGGCAGCCCCTTAGAAGAAGCTCGCCAGCACCCGGAGCAGCGCCTCCGGATCGGTCGGTTTGGTCAGGTGGAGGTCGAAACCGGCCTCGCTCGCCAGGCGCCGGTCCTCGGCCTGGCCGTAGCCGGTCAGGGCGATCAGCCGGATGAAGGAGAGCTCCGGGTCGCTGCGCAGGACGCGGGCCACGGCGTAGCCGTCCATCTCCCCCGGCAGGCCGATGTCGCAGAGCACCACCTCGGGCTGGCAGTCGTGGGCCCGGGCGACTCCCGCCGGGCCGTCGTGAGCGACCACCACCTCGTGCCCGGTGAGATCGAGGAAGAGGCGCAGGCTCTCCGCCGCGTCGACGTTGTCCTCGACGATCAGGATGCGGTGCGGCTCTCCGGTCCCCCGCTCCCCCCGCCCGGCGAACGGCCGGGAGGTGGCCGTCTCCCGCTGCGGCGCGAGCGGCAGGCGGAGGGTGAAGGTCGCGCCCTGCCCCGGCCCCGCGCTCGCCGCCGCGACCGACCCGCCGTGCATCTCGACCAGCGACTTGACGAGCGCCAGGCCGAGCCCCAGGCCGGCGGCACCGGCGGCCGCGGCGTCGCCCTGGCGGAACGGCTCGAAGATGCGCGGCAGGAGCTCCGGCGGGATGCCGACCCCGGTGTCGCGCACGGTGAGCACCGCCTCCCCATCCCCGGCGACCCCGGCCGTCAGCGCGACCGCGATCTCCCCTCCCGGCCCGGTGCAGGCACAGGCGTTTTCCAGCAGGTTGGCGACCGCCTGGGTGAGGCGCCCGCGGTCCGCCAGGGTCCAGAGGGACCGCTCCGGCAGCGCGAGAGTGAGGCGGAGGTCGCGGGCGGCGAGCCGTGCGGAGAGGGGGCGGGCCGCGGCACGCACCAGCTCGGCCAGATCGAGGCGCTCGCGTTCCAAGACCACTTTGCCGCTCTCCAGGCGCGAGACGTCGAGCAGGTCGTCGACCAGCCGGGTGAGCTGCTGGACCTGGCGTTCGGTCAGCGCGCGCAGCTCTTCGCGCTGCGTCTCGCTGACGTTGGGCAGCCGGGCGATGTGGAGCGAGTTGACGATCGGGGCGAGCGGGTTCCTGAGGTCGTGCGCCAGGCCGGCGAGGAAGGCGTCCGGGGTGGGGGGCTCGACCCGGTGCAGGAGGTAGACGATCTCGTCCTCCGCGCCGTGGATCGGCAGGTTGACCAGCCGCAGAGGGGCGGCCCAGGCGCGATGCGGGGCGCCCAGGCCGTACTCCTCGACTTCCAGGGTGTCGGCGCGGCCGCTGGCCAACGCCCGTTCGAGCGAGGCGCAAAGGGCTCGCCCGAAGCCCCCTTCCCGGCCGCCGTGGAAGAGATCGGGCAGGCGGCGGCCGAGGAGCTGGGCGCGTTCGGCGCCGGTGGCGCGCAGGTAGGCGTCGCTCGCCGCGACGACCGTCAGGTCCGGCGCCAGCGCCAGGTAGGGATCGGGGGCCGCTTCGAAGAGGAGGCGGAAATCGGGGTTCGTCAGGCGGGCAGGAGCGGGCACGAATACGACCTCACGGAAGTCGGGCGGTATCGGCGGCAGTGGCGGCAGTGGCGGGAGCGTCCCGCGTGGACGGCCGATCCCGCCGCCGCATTCTAGCGGAAGCGGCCGAAACGCGGCGCGGCCCGCCGCCATGCGTATAATGGCGGGTACCCTCTAGGCCCCACCAGGCTCATCCCTTTAGGAAGACCCCGATGAAAAGACTCCTCACCCCCCTCGCTCTCAGCTTCGCGCTCGCCCTGCCGGCCCTGGCCCTGGACCTCTCCCAGACCACCACCGCCCCGAAGCCCACCGCTCCGGCCGCTCCGGCGGCTCCGGCCGCCGCCGCGCCGGCCAACCCGCTCCAGAAACGGCTCGAAGAGGCCTTGAACCGGGTCGACAAAGGAGACGAGGCCGGGGCCATCAAGCTCCTCGAAGGGATGCGCCAGGACCCGGCGGTCACCCCACCCGTCCTCTCGCTCCTCGGCGCGCTCTACCTGCGGACCAACCGCACCAAGGAGGCGATGGAGGTCCTGAAGCCGCTGGCCGACGACCCCAACGCCGATCCCGCCGTCCTCTTCAATGCCGGCCGGGCGGCCCTCGCCCTCGGCCAGGCGCGGGAGGGGGTCGGCTACTTCGAGCGCTCGGTCGCCCTCGCCCCGGGCTCGCCGGCGGCCCGCACCCTGGGCCTGATCCTCGCCCGCGAGGGCGCGCCCGAGCACGCCTACGAGGTCCTCCGCCCCTGGGCGGTCGCCACCCCCGGCGACACCGAGGCCCGCCTCGCCGCGGCCCTCCTGGCGGTCAACCTGCAGCGCCTCCCCGAGGCCGACGAGCTGCTCAAGGGGCTCCCGGCCGACAATCCACGGGTGCGGCTCCTCAAGGGCGACCTCGCCCTGCGCAAGGGCGATCCCAAGGGCTGCATCGCCATCCTCCGGCCGCTCGTCGACAGTCCGCCACCGGGCTTCGACACCCACGGCGGCATGCAGCTCGACGCCCGCCGCATCCTGGGCGAGGCCTATCTGCGGGTGGGCCAGTCGGCGGAGGCGGTCAAGCTCCTCGCCGCCGTCGCCGGCAAGGGGACCGACGGTCAGACCGCCCTGCTGCTCGCCGAGGCGCAGTACCAGGGCGGCGACATCCCGGCCGCTCTCGCCACCTTGAGCCCGTTCGCGGCGAAGATCCTCAAGGCGGAGCACCCGCGGGACCCCGAGTTCGTCGTCGAGATGGCGCTCACCTACGGGCGGATTTTGACTGCCGCCGGCCGCCAGGCGGAGGCGGCGGACGCCCTGTCGGTCGCCACCCGCCTGGACCCCGAGGGCGCCGCGGCCTGGCAGGCCTACGGCCAGGCCCTGGTCGCGGCGGGGAAGAAAGACGAGGGGGCCAAGGCCCTGGCCCGCTTCCGCGACCTCTCTGCCGCCCAGACCAAGGCGCGGCTGGAGGCCCAGCGGGCCGGCCTCTCCCCGGCCAACGCTCCGGCCCAGGCCGCCGCCGACCCGGCGCTCGCCGCCCTCCAGTCGGGCCAGCTCGACAAGGCCCTCTCGATCACCCGCGAGCAGATGAAGAGCACGCCCAAAGACCTGAAACCGCGCGCCCTGGAGGTCCGCATCCTGCTCCTCCAGAAGCGCTATGACGACGCCCTGAAAGCCGCCCAGGCGATGGTCGACCTGGCACCGGGGGTCCCCGACACCATCTACGCCCGCGGGGTCTGCCGGCTGGCCCTGGAGAACGTCAAGGACGCCGAGGCCGACTTCCGCCAGGCCCTGAAGCTGCAGCCACAGTACATACCGGCGATGAACGACCTCGCGGTGCTGCTCATGATCCACGGCCAGAAGGCCGAGGCCAAGAGCCTGCTCGAACGGGTGATCAAGATGCACCCCGAGGACGAGATCGCGAACGAGAATCTGCGCAAGCTGAACGCCGAGGGCAAGGCCGGCGGGTGAGGGGCGCTGACTTTGGCCGTAGAGAGGGGCGGGAGGGGTTCCTCCCCCCTGGGCGGGGGACGGTTGGGAAAGGGGGGAGGGCAGGAGGGGGGTGGCTGCGACCCCGGAACGCCCCCCTCCTAGCCTCCCCCCTGACCCAACCGCCGCCCTCCCAGGGGGGAGGGACCCCGCTGCGGCGCCGGCTTCTCCTTCTTCCTGTCGTCCTCTTCCTCCTCGGCGCCGGCCCGGAGGACGAATCCCCCCTGGCGCGGCTCGCAGCCGCGGCGGACCCCGGAGCGCGGGCCGCCGCCGTCTCCGCCCTCCTCGCCGGCCTGCCGCCCGCCGAGTTGGAACGGCAGCTTTCGCCGGAGGCGATGCCGGCGATGATGGCCCTCGCGACGACCCTGGGCGAGGCCTCCCCCGCTCTCCTCCCCCGGCTCCAGAGCTATCTCGGCGCCACCGCCGCGGCCCACGCCCGCCGCCTGACCGGTTCCGGGCGGCGGCCCGAAACGGCCTGGACCGACCGCGAGATCGCCGAGCTGCTCCGCCTCTCCCTCCTCGATCCGCCGCGCTTCGTCGACGACCCCGGCTTCCGTGAGCGGGCGCTCGGGGTGCTCGCGCAATCGCTCGACAAGCCGGCCCCGGCCGCCCTCCGCGACCGCCTCCTCGACCAGCTGGGCGGCTTTCCGGGCTTCGACTTCGCGGCCGGCGAGCGGGTGGGGTGGGCCTGGGGAGCGCTCCCGCGCCGCAGCTCCGTGCGCCGGCTGGAGGTTCCAGCGGGAGAGACAAACCTGCGCTTCGATGCCGACGATGCCGGAGATGGCCGATCCCTCGCCGCCTCGGTCTACTCCCTCCCCTCTACTTTCTTCGACCCCGCGAGCGCCACCGCGTTCCTCACCGCGTTGCGCGCCCTGGGCCGCGAGCGGCGGATCGTCGTCCTCGTCGACCTCCCCCTCGCCCGTGCCCTCGGAGAACGGACGCGGGCGCTGGACGTCGACCTCCTCTTGAACCACGGCCGGCCCTACTCGCCCTGGCCGCGCGATCCGTTCAGCCTCGTCCACTCGGGGGACGGCAAGCGGGTGGTGGTCCTCGTGCGGCCGAACCTCCAGCCGGGGCGGGAGGAGGACGCGAACCTGGGGCCCGAGCTGGTGCAGGACCTGCCGCCGGCCCTGGACACCGCCTGGGGGGAGCCCCGCGTCGGCCGCGCCCCGGTCCCCTTCCACAACGGCCAGGTGCTGCTCACCGCGAAAGCCGCCTGGATCAGCCTGCACACCCTGGAGCCGCGCATCCTGGCGCTCCTCGGCGAGTCGCGGGTGCCGGTCGAGAGCTTCGCGACCGCCGCCGGGATCGACCGCTACCTGGGAGCCGCCCGCCGTGCCGCGGCCGAGCTGGCCCGCCTCTACGGCCGGCCGGTCCGCTTCGTCCACCCCCTCCCCGAGGGCGGACCGCTCGCCGCCCGGGAGGCCCGGATGACGACGCTCGGCGGCGGTGCCGGCTACGACCTCGACTCGATCCTCACCCTGCTCCCTGCCGGCGGCCCGGGAGCCCCGCCGCACGCCCTGGTCGCGGATGTCGCGGCCGGCCGCGCTCTCCTCTCTCGGCTCTCCCCAGCCGATGGGCCGGCCCTGGCCAAGGGGTACGGGCTCATGGAGGGCGGTCTGCCCGCCGCGCTCGCCGCCGCGCAGGACGCCCCACGCCCGCGGGCTCTCGCTCCCTTCCTCGACCTCCTGGCCACCCAGCTCCAAGCCGCGGGCTTCGCCGTCGATCGCCTCCCCCTGCTCTTCGTCCCGGTCTCTCTCTTGAGCGACCGGGCGCTGGCGACGGGGCTCGGCGAGCCCGATTTTCTCCTCACCTGGAACAACGTCGTGGTCGAGCGGCGGGGAAATCCGGGAACCCCGGAGATCTGGCGTGCCGAGGGATTCTCCATGCTCCTGCCGGAAGGCGACGACGCGGCCCGGGCGGCGTTCACCCGCGCCGGGGTCCACCTCGATCTCCTGCCGCCGCTCGTCCCCAGCATCGTGCGCAACGGCGGCTACCGCTGCGCCTCGAACCACCTGCGGCGCTAGCGGTTATTCCACCGCCAGGAACCGCCGGTCGACCGGGAGGTCTTTCCAGACCTGCACCTTGCCGCTCGGCCAGCGGATGGTCAGGCGGTCGGCCTTTCTGGAATCGCCGCTTTTGCCGAGACCGAAGTGGGCGGTCAGCGCGCTCTGGGAAAGATAGGAGGTGCCGGTCTTGACCTCGCGGATCTGCCGCTTGCCGCCGGCCTCCAGCTCCAGCCGGGCACCGATCCCGAAGCCGTTGCTCTTCGTGCCCTGGAGGTCGACCTCGAAGGAGCTTCCCGAGGCGCTCCCCCCCAGGTTCTCCCACACCTCGGCCTTGTCGTTCAGGGCGGCGATCACCAGGTCGAGGTCGCCGTCGCCGTCCAGGTCGCCCACGGCCAGGCCGCGGTGCACCCGCTCGGCATCGACGCCGCTGTCGGTGACCTCGCGGAAACGGCCGTTCCCCAGGTTCTCGAACAGCTGGTTCTTCTGGGCGAACGGCTTGACCCCGTTGAACGCCTCGGGGTGGTCCTGGACG
>Ga0137404_10000957_pt1 | contig 19040 bp, 20 predicted proteins | sample CZOMad2_1_16fung_FD_108285 | JGI IMG/M metagenome (GOLD analysis project Ga0137404, IMG submission 108285) | Vadose zone soil fungal communities from Angelo Coast Range Reserve, California, USA - CZOMad2_1_16fungal (Illumina Assembly) | ecosystem: Environmental > Terrestrial > Soil > Vadose...
CTTCTATTTACAATTTACGATTTAACGATTCACGATTTCTGGCAGGAGGGAGATCCGCATGAGCCGTTCCGAAGCCGTAATTGAACCTGCATAGACAGGTGGGTGACCTCTTAATGCCACCGCCGCTGGCATTTCTTAACGTTGAAGAAATGCACCTGGCGAAATGGCCTCGGTCTCCCGTATCAACGGCGTTGGCTCAATCATCGTAACTCGGTGACGAGCCCCACAGACATTTCCCTCCGCCGCGGTGAATACTATCATAATGTTGGAAACGCGGGAAACAGGTACTTTCAAAGCTGAAAACCATTTTCCATTTTCCATTTTCCATTTCTCATTTTCCATTCAGTTTGTGACTAGGTTATTGCCACGGTCACGAAGTAATATTAGGGATATTCCCTCACGAAAGGACGGAGCCTCACTCCAATGGAAAAAGACCCAGTCAGAAATCCTCAATGGCGTGCAGATGAACTAGAGGAGCGCCTAATTGACTTCGCAGTCCGTATAATTAGGCTTTCTGCGAAGCTTCCAAAGACAGCAGCCGGAAAACATATAGCCGGGCAAATTCTTAGGTGTGGCACCTCACCGGCACCAAATTACGGTGAAGCCAGAGGCGCTGAAAGCGCCGCCGATTTTGTCCACAAATTGCGGATTGTCCTCAAAGAGCTAAACGAAACACGCATCTGCCTCAGGATCATTGAGCGAAGTCAGTTACTCCCAAAGGAGCAGCTTGCGAGCATTAGTCAAGAGAACAGGGAATTATGTCGAATCTTCACTGCCTCGCTTAAGACAGCTCGAGCGCGCTTGAACTGGAAAATGAGAGATGGAAAATGGAAAATGGAAATGAAAGCGACCGGATCTCGGAGACTAAGCCGCTATCCTAACGAGAGTTTGCTGGAGGATTTCTGACTAAGTCTTTTTCCATTTGAGTGAGGCTGATGTCCTTTCGTGAGGGATTATCCACAATATTACTTCGTGACCGTGGCAATAACCTAGTCACAAACTGAATGGAAAATAAGAAATGGAAAATGGAAAATGGAAAATGAAAGCGACCCTGATCTCGGAGACCAAGCTGCTATCCTAGCGAGAGTTTGCCGGGGCTTGCTTGACCGGCCTCGACGGTGCTTCGTACTTTCAGCAGCCGGTCGAGCATCTCGGCGCATTCGGCACTGCGCGAGGCAAGTTGGGAGTCGGCCTGTTCGTGCACATGCTTCAACCGGTGCAGCTCATCCGCAATGTGCAGAGCGGCTAGAATAGCTACTTTCAGAGAATCGACCGTGAGGGTTCCGGACGAGATTTCTCGCATCCTTCCGTCTACAAATTCAGCCAGCTGGATGATGTATTCAGTATCGCCGTCCGAGCGGATATTGTAGGTTTGATTATAGATCTCAACGCGAATGGTGGGGCTGGTAGTGGTAGAATCCATACTGCCTTTGCCAAGCATTTCGCCGATTCCGGCACTCATCTAAGCTCCTCTGCCATCTCAGGATCAAGTGCTGCAACGGCGTCGAGCATTGCCTCGACCTTCATGCGAATCGTTTCTCGCTCAGCCAGAAGCTTTTCGACTTGCGACTCGAGCCGTTCTTTCTCGTTTAGAACGCTGCCCATATCACGGCGCATCAAAGAAAGCTCCTGCTGAAGAGTCTCGTTCTCTTGCCGCAGTGTCTTCGTAAGTTCAATGGTGCGGTAGATCTTATCTTCAAGATGCGAAAACTTTTCCAGGCCCGACAAACCTACCATCGTCTCTCTCCTCGTAGTCCTACCGCGACGAAGCGCGTCGATTATGCGACTTCAGGCTCACAAGCGCAAGACTCATTCTGCGATCCAAGCCGATTTATTTTTCTTAGTGCTGTTCCGCGGAAAATGTTTGACAGAGGGCGGCAATCAAGACTCGCTGACGCTCTTCCACCTCTTCATCTCGGAGCGTTCTCGCCGTTGACCGATACTCGACTCTCAGCGTAATGCTGCGCTTGTCTTCGGGCACGCCGGAACCTTCATACGTGCCCACCAGCTTCGCGCCAAGGCAATCCTCAATCGCCTGCGCGGAAACAGCCTGCAACAAGTCGTCCACCGTCACGGTGCGCGCTACCTGTAACGTCACATCTCGCACAACTGAAGGGTAGCGTGGCAGTGGCTGATACTGAGAAACCTTTTCTGACGAGCTCAATAGCGCACTGAGATCCAACTCCGCAACATAAACTGGCTGTCGGAATTTGTACGCGGCGGATAGAGAATCTGACAAACGTCCAATCGCGCCGAGCGCTACCTTATCGCTCAACATTATCAAGGCCGCCTGGCCCGGTTGCAAATGTCTTGTGGACGCTGCTTTGAAAGTCAGTGGTCCAAGATTCATCGCCGCCACACCGCTTTCCAGAGCCCCTTTGAGATCGTAGAAATCCAACTCGCGAGAGGGCTGCGCGCGACCGGCTGCAACGACGCCACCGGTTGCTGCGAGCGCCAGGCTCTCTCGTTCATGTGGCAGCTCGTCGCCGGCAAAGCTGCTAAAAATACGCCCAATTTCAAACAAACTCACATCCCGAAGGCCCTGATTCATATTGTGTCGAACGGAACTCAGCAAACCGGGCAACAGCGTCGGGCGCATGCGCGCCATGCCTTCAATAATCGGGTTCCTCAGCGTTGGTTGCCGGTCGCGTATCCCGTTCTCCTGAAACTCCGGAATAAGGTCAAACTGCTCGTCACCCTCGCTGAAACTAAAGTTGATTGCTTCGTCAAAGCTGAAGCCATTCAGCGCCTGTCGTAACAGCCTGCGCTTCAGCTCGTTTGGCTGGTACTCACCCGAAGCACTCGCGGGCGGCAGCTCCGACCCGATCCGGTCATAGCCTGTATGTCTCGCCACTTCCTCGACGAGATCTTCTTCCTGCTCGACATCTACGCGCCAGGAAGGCACCACATAAGTGATCGCTGCGGCCTGCGCTTCCTTTTCGGCAAAGCCCAAACCTCCAAGGATCCGCTTGAGATCGGACAATTCGACGCTAAGGGAAGTTAACTCGCAGATCCGTTTTGGCCTCAACGTCACAACCCGAGGCGGCAACGGTCGAGGATAGACATCAATGGCATTTTCGCTTGCGATGCCTCCGGCGATCTCACAGATCAATTCCACACAACGCTGCTGTGCTTTCACAACGTTTTCGCAATCGGCGCCACGCTCGAAACGGCGCGACGCTTCTGTATCCATCCCCAGCAGCCTGGCAGTGCGTCTGACCGAGTCAGGGTCGAAGTAAGCACTCTCAATCAGAACATCCTTCGTTTCCGAGGAGATCTCCGACTCCTCTCCGCCCATAATGCCAGCCAGGGCCACCGGCTTTTCAGCGTCGGCAATTACGAGCATCTGCGGATCAAGGTCGCGCTCAACTCCATCAAGGGTCCGCAATTTTTCGCCGGCAGTGGCCCGGCGAACAACGATGCGAGAACCACTTAGTTTTGCAAAATCGAACGCGTGCAACGGTTGGCCTACCTCATGCAGCACATAATTCGTGACGTCCGCAACATTGTTGATGGACCGCTGGCCGATCGCCTCGAGCCTTTTGACCAGCCACTGAGGCGATGGGCCAATCTTAACGCCGCGCACCAGGCGGGCCGCGTAGCGTGGGCACAACTCGGGATCCCGAATCTGGACAGACGCCAGCGCTTCGGCGCGGCCCTCGACGCGAGGCGGTTTGCTCGCGGGCATTCGCAGCGACCCGGACTCGATGACCGAGACTTCCCTGGCAACGCCAATGTGAGACAGACAATCTGGCCGGTTGGAAGGTACCTCCACATCCAGAACCGAGTCGTCCTCACGCTCGGCAACCGCATCGATGGCCAAACCCACCATGGTCAAGCGCTCGCGCAGCTCCAGCGGCGACAATCTTGTATCTGTCAGTTCGCGAAGCCAGTGGTAACTGATTAGCATTTTGTCAGTGGTCAGGATTCGTTGTCAGTAGTCAGTGGTTCGTTGTCAGTAGTCAGTGGTCAGTTGTCAGCGGTTCGCTGTTTTCGTGCCATTTTGTGTGATTTCGTGGATCGTTTTGTTATGCAACGGGAAAGGCGATCCACGAAATCACACGAAAGGCACGAAACTACGGGCCACTGACTAGGGACAAATGACCGTTGACCACCGACAACTAACTAAACTGCTCCAAAAACCTCACGTCGTTCTCGAAGAGTAACCGGATGTCGTCCAACCCATACATCAGCGCGCACATGCGATCGATGCCGAGGCCAAAGGCAAACCCGGAAAAGCGCTCTGGATCCACGCCCACGGCACGTAAAACATTTGGATGTACCATCCCCGACCCACCCAGCTCGATCCAGCCCGAGTACTTACATATCCGGCAGCCCTTACCGCCACACTTGAAACAGCTGAAATCAAACTCGGCGCTGGGCTCCGTAAAGGGAAAGTAGGACGGACGGAACCGCGTGATGGTTGAAGGCCCGAACATTCGTCGCAGAAACTCTGCCACCGTGCCTTTTAAGTGCGCCATGGTTATTCCTTTATCTACGCAGAGCCCTTCAACTTGAAAGAACATCGGGTTGTGCGTCGGATCCGGCGTGTCGCGCCGGAAGACTCGACCCGGAGCAATCATTCTTACGGGCGCGCCGCGACGCTGCATGGCATGAATCTGCACGGTCGAGGTTTGCGAGCGCAGAGCAAAACCATCCAAGGTGTAAAACGTGTCTTGCGCCGCGCGGGCAGGATGACTCTGCGGAATGTTTAGCGCATCAAAATTGTAAAAGTCCGTTTCGATCTCTCGGTCATCCTCAATGGCGTAGCCGAGGGCCACGAAGATGTCTTCGATTCGTTCGCGCACCAAGGTGATCGGATGGCGATGACCGAGCCTCGGACGCCTTCCGGGTAATGTAACGTCGATGCTTTCGCGTTCGTTTCGCAGCCTCTCGAGATAACCGCCGAGCCGTTGCTCGACCTGATCTATGGCCTGAACAATTTCCGCTTCATTTCTTTGGACCAACTGCCCAAATGCGGAACGCGCATCGGGCTCAACCCGACCAATCATCTTCTTGGCAGCCGCCAGAGCACTTTTCTTTCCCAGATGGCGAGTCCTTAATTCTTGCAGCGTGCGTTGCTCCTCAATTGCTTCCCCAAGCGTCAGGCGCACTTCCGTCGAAGTGTCAGTAAAGCGGGCAAAGCGTCCGAACTCCTGCTCGAACGCTTTGCGTGCTGATTCAACTTGCTGGGTGGGATCCTGCGGGTTGTGTCCTTCCACGATCGCACTTTTCCTGACCTATGGTGTTCTCTTCTTGGCGACCCAGCGCCCTTGCAGCTGTCCGGCAAAATCAAATTCTCCGACCAGCCCGCCGTCCTGCATAACAGCGTTCATGGCGACGGCGCCGCTGGGGGTGTCCAGTTGAAACACAAGCTTCCCATCCTTCCAGGTGCCGTTGCTGATCGTGCCCGCGCCTAATGATGAGCTGCTCTCGCCGGTTACCTTTTCGCCATCAACTTTGAGAGAAAGCGTAAAAGGAAAGCCTCCCTGTGCGTCGGCAACCGCGTCCCAGTCGCCCGCGAGGTAAACCGCCGCAACCGGCGCCGGCGCTGGAGCGGCAACCGGAGCGGGATCAGAAGCCACTACAGGAGCAGCAACGGGTGCGGTTACAACTGCGACCACCGGCACCTTACTCAACTCGATTGAGCGCTTTTGTTTCCCTTCGATCCATTCACCTGTGAGCTTGTCGTCGTGCAATTGAGCAGTAATCCTGCCTGCGGTCTTCCCGGTACCGAGTTTTAGGGTAAGTTTTCCTCGCTCGAATTTGCCCTTAGAGATCTCGCTGGCACCCTGCGGCGTAACAAACCGGCCGGACACCTTGCCGCGGTTGTTGATGATCTCGAGCGTCAGTCGTGTATCGACGCCTCGCGCACCATTAACCATACCCTCGAATTTACCTGAAAGGGGATCGCTCGTAGGAGGGGTCTGCGCTTGCGCGAGCGATGCCAGCGCAATAACCGACAACAACGAGACGGTTGCCCATACCTGTCGCGTCATCCTCCGGAAAACTGGGTGTTGCATTCGTCAGCTCCTCTCAACAAATGTCGCTCAGGCGGCCGCCTGATTCCGCTGCGCGTTCTCCAGAGCGCTCTTGGCCTGCGCCGCAGCATCCTTAAACGCTTCTGGCTGGTTTACCGCCAGGTCAGCCAAAACCTTGCGATCGAGCTCGATTCCGGCCAACTTCAGACCATGCATAAACTGCGAGTAGTTGAGCCCGTTCAATCTGGCTGCAGCGCCGATGCGCACGATCCACAGACTACGAAAGTCGCGCTTCTTAAGCTTGCGACCCGTGTAGGCGAAATTTAGACCGCGTTCAACTGATTCCTTCGCCGAGCGATAAAGCTTGGATTTCGTGCCGCGATAGCCCTTGGCCAGCTTTAATATTTTCTTGCGCCTTTCGAGACGCTTATTTCCACGTTTTGCTCTAGGCATCTGCTTTTCCCCTTTCTATAACGCCTGATTCGGAGCGATAGGTTACAGGACGCGGGAGATTTGCCTTTGTCCTGCTCCGAGTCCCCTTTTCCCTTCTCCGATATCCTTATTAATCCCGGCCGTACGGCAACATTGCTTCGACTCGCTTTTGATCTGGTTTGGCAACCAGCGAGTCAATATCAAGCAAGCGCTTTCGTTTGTTCGTTTTCTTGGTCAGTATGTGGCGGGCGTGTGAGTGACCACGCTTGATCTTACCGGTAGCAGTAATCCGAAACCGCTTCGCGGCCGCCTTCTTTGTTTTCAGCTTAGGCATAATTTCTCCATTCCTTTCATTTCCAATTGCCAAATGCCGATTGCCGATTGGCGAAATCTATAAAAGGTTCTTCAGCGCCACATTAGTATGGGCGAAACCAAATCCATGCCATCCGGCGCCAATCGCCAATCGGCATTTGGCAATCGGCAATTCCCCTCAGTGTTCAACTTTAGCCGCGCCCTTATGGCGCCTGGGGCCAAAGATAATGAACATCTGGTTGCCTTCCATGCGTGGCCTGGCTTCCACTTCGCCCACGTCCGCCAGATCGCTTTCCAGCTTTTCCAGAATGCGCGCGCCCAGTTCCCGGTGCGTCATTTCACGCCCGCGAAACCAAATTGTGGCTTTGACTTTGTCACCCTCCTCCAGCCATTCACGCGCATGCTTCATACGGTACTGGTAGTCGTGATCATCCGTGCCCGGACGAAACTTAACTTCCTTGACTGTAATGGTGACTTGTTTTTTCTTCGCCTCGTTCGCCTTTTTCTTCGCTTCGTACTGGAACTTACCGAAGTCGATGATGCGGCAGACGGGCGGCTCAGCAGTTGGAGCGACTTCCACCAGATCCAAGCCCTTCTCTCTGGCGGCGCGAATCGCATCCCGGATGTCCATAACTCCCAGCTGCTCGCCTTCGTCTCCGATGACGCGCACCTCGGGAACTCGAATTCTTTCGTTAATGCGGACCGGTGGGAGACGTCTGTTGTCAGGACGCTGGCCGCGGCCGCGAAAGCCTGTAGCTATTGCTGCACCTCCTCATATTCAGAGTCTTGAGTCTTACAGTCTGGAGTCTAAAGTCTGGAGTCCCGAGTCAAGACAAATACTCTTTTGACTCCGGACTCTGGACTCCCGACTCTAAACTGACTCGAGACTTTTGTTTGCCAAAGCGCGCTCCTGTACTAGCTTGCGCGCCATTTCCATGAATGCCGTCAATGGCATCACGCCAATGTCGCCTTGTAAACGTTCCCTGACCGCCACTGAGCCCTGCTCCATTTCACGATCACCAAGCACTAACATAAAGGGCACTTTCTGCAACTGCGCATCACGAATCTTGGCGCCAATCTTCTCGCTGCGCAGATTCACTTCTACCCTGAACCCCGCGGTTCGCAATTGGCCGGCAACGGCGCTTGCATAGTCGTTGATACGATCGGTGATCGGCAAGACGGCTACCTGCACCGGGGCCAGCCAGAACGGAAACGCGCCTGCGTAGTGCTCAATCAGGACCCCGAAAAACCGCTCCATTGATCCAAACAGCGCGCGGTGAATCATAATTGGGCGGTGAGGTTTGTTGTCCTCGCCGATGTACTCGAGCTGGAATCGCTCGGGCAAATTGAAATCAAATTGTACGGTCGTCAATTGCCAGGTCCTGCCGATTGCATCCTCGACCCGAATATCTATCTTCGGTCCATAAAAGACGGCCTCGCCTTCCACCCTGGTATACGGAATCCCGCGCTGGTCCAACGCGTCGACCAGGACTTTTTCCGCTCGCTCCCAGTCGTCATCCGAACCGAGATAGTGGGCGTCAGGGTCGGACCCGCGCACAGAAAGCTCGACCTTGATGTCTTTGAACCCGAAGACCTCAAACATGTTGAAGGCAAAATCGATGCAACCGATTATTTCCCCGCCCACCGTGTCCGCTGAACAAAAGATGTGCGCATCATCCTGCGTAAAGCCACGCACCCGCGTTAGTCCGTGCAGGGTGCCGGAAAGCTCTGCACGATAGACCGTTCCCAGCTCGGCATAGCGGATTGGCAGGTCCCTGTATGATCTCTGAGCTGACTTGTAAATGCCGATATGAAACGGACAGTTCATCGGCTTAATGCGAAACTCCTGTCCTTCAAACTCCATCGGCGAGAACATTGAGTCGGGATAGTTCTCTTCGTGCCCGCTCACCCGCCACAGATCACGCTTCGCAATGTGCGGCGTAAAAACGAGGCCATAGCCGCGGGCCACGAGCTGTTCGCGGAGATAATCTTCCATCTCTTTGCGAATGGCTCCGCCTTTGGGGTGCCAGAATATCAATCCCTGGCCGTAGGCTTCCTGAATCGAAAAGAGATCCAATTCTCGCCCAAGCCGGCGATGATCCCGCTTCTCGGCTTCCTCCCGCTGCTTTAACCAGGCCTCGAGCTCTTCCTGAGAAAAGAAGGCAGTACCGTAGATGCGCTGCATCTGGGGCTGAGAGGCGTCGCCCATCCAGTAAGCTCCCGCGAGCGAAAGCAGTTTGAAGGCTTTCAGCTTGTTGGTATTCGGCACGTGCGGCCCCAGGCAGAAATCGATAAAAGGCGAACCATCGATATAGTAGACGCTGACAATGTCGCTGCCTTTGTCTTGAATGAGCTGACACTTGAGCGGCTCGTCGCGCTCCTGAAATATACGCACGGCTTCGACTTTGGGAATCTCCTCGCGACGATAGGCCAGGTTGCGGCTGGCGATCTGGCGCATTCGCTTTTCGATCACCGGCAGATCCGCTTCGGTTAAAGGCGCCGGCGTAATCACATCATAGAAAAAGCCATAACGCGGATCTTCAAGCAGCGCCGGCCCGATCCCCAGCTTTGTGCCGGGAAACAGATCCAGCACGGCTGCCGCAAGCAGATGAGCTGTTGAATGCCTTAGCACGTCCAGTCCTTCAAGCGTCGCCGGTAACACCGGTTCAATGGTCAGCGCCTCTCCGTTTTGGGGTTCGAGAGTGTAGGCAAGGTCTACTTCCTGCCCGTTAACTCGCGCTGCCAGTGCCTGCTTGGCCGCATCACGGTCCAGTTTCTTCAGCGCCTCAGCCACGGTCAAAGGACCGGGAAGTTGCGTCGTGGCGCCGCCTTTGATCTGTACGTTGATATCGCTCATTGCTTTTCCTGGTGAATCGTTAACAGTTAAATGGCCGACAGTCCCGGCCGAGCGCCGGTGACCATGAACCCCGGGGCAGACCAGAAGGAACTCCGGCCTCCTACCATTTACAATTTACGATTACCATTTACCGCTGATTGGATTCGATAGGAGCGCCTTCGTCGCAGCCCGCCACAAGGTAGCGCGCAATTAAAAACTTAAGAATCGAGTGTATGTTCGATTCATGACGAAGGTCTTCCGGAGCATCCTATCAAAACTTAGAACCCTGGCCCTTTGAAGCAGGTGACCGCTCCATGAGCCACAACGTGTCAAAAATGACTCGGGGATTCTAGCAAACGCGCCGGTTAGCCCGCAAGTAAGCAGTCGTGAGGGTACTGATCACCAAAAACTGTTGCTACTACCAATGTGGTAGGCATACCAGAGGCCAAAGGCAATGCTCAAGACCCCCGCAACGGTTTGCAAGCCATAGCTGATTCCCGACAATCGTCGCGCACTCAACGCAAAGGGCAAACCAATCAAACCGGACATCAGGAGCATGCCAATCGTCGCACCAATGCCAAAACAGACCAGGTACAGAGTCCCCCAAAGAATGGAGTCCACTTGCGTAAGGACGAGAAGCGTTAGTGCCGCCGACCCTGCCAACCCATGCATCGCGCCGACGATCAAAGGCTTGAGCGCAACTTTCGAAACTGCATGAGAGTGTTGAGTCGCTGCGTGCCGATGTTCTTGCTGTGGTTCGTGGAAGTGCACATGCACGTGAGACAGCCCGTCATGATCATGTCGGTGGATGTGCACGTCCGCGCGCCCGCGAAAGACCCGCAGTAAGGCCAGCACGCCCAATCCGACGATCATTACCGCTACGCCAAACTCGAGCCAACCGGCAATCGAAGGCGAGATAGCCACCCGAAACACGAGCACCAGGGCCCCGACGATCACTAGCGAAGCCATGTGCCCCAGTCCCCACAACCCTCCGACGAGACTGGAGCGCATCACGTTGCGCTGCTCGCTGACGATCGTCGAGACTGCGACAATGTGATCAACCTCGCTTGCATGCTTGAGGCCGAATACAAGCCCTAACCCAAGCAAGGTGAATACGCCTCCGGACGGCATGCTTTTCTCCTCAACAGATTCGCGGCAACTGTTCGCCTGCCAGCATATCAACAATTCGAGTGCCGCCAAAACCTGTGACCATCGCCACAATCCCCCGCGGCTCAGCTCTGACTTCGCCAATAACGCAGGCCTCGCGACCAAAGGGATTTGCTCGCATAGTCTCGAGCAGTGGCTCGGCCAGCTCGGCGGAAACAATTGCTACCAGCTTGCCTTCATTTGCCACATAGAGAGGATCAAGCCCCAGAATCTCGCAGGCGCCTTTGACTTCCTCGCGAACAGGAATGAGCTGCTCCCGGATCTCCACACATACTTCCGAGCCCAGGGCGATCTCATTCAACGTAGTTGCCACTCCACCTCGAGTCGGGTCGCGCAGGCAGTGGATTCCCTCGACCCTGCCCAGGCTCAGAGCCGTTTCGAGCATATCGGCAACCAGCGAATTAAGCGGCGCCGAGTCGCTTTCCAACTCCGTTTCAAGGTCGAGCTCGCCTCGCGCAATCATGATCGTTGTCATTGCGGTCAAGAGGTTTCTTGGGAGTTTTCACCCACTACTGGGCGGGGTGAATTCACCACTGCAAGGTAATGTATCAGGTTTGTAAGTTATTAGTGACGGCACATGAGTTGCCCTTTCCTACTCTACAGGCTAATCACACTACATCTCGTCGAAGCTGGAAACTAGATCGGGGATTCGTCTAGAAAGGAAGGGCTACTTATATGTCAACTGCAATGACGGCTAAAACGCAATTGAGGAGCGACGAGGAAATCCGTAATTCGGTAATCCTCGAACTTAAGTGGGATCCAAAAATCACTTCGAGCGATATAGGCGTTGCGGTCAAGGATGGAATTGTAACGCTGGCCGGCTTCGTTTTGAGTTATTGGGAGAAAGACGCAGCAGAGAAGGCAGCCAAGCGCGTGTATGGCGTGAGAGGTGTCGCTAACGATCTGGAAGTTAAGCTCGGCACTACTCGAACGGATCCGGAAATTGCGCGCGATCTGATTCATGAGCTTGAGAGTCACGTAAGTATTCCAGCCAAGGATATTAAGGTGACTGTCAGAAACGGATGGGTCACGCTTGAAGGACGAGTCGATTGGCAATATCAAAAGGTCCTGGCTGAAACGGCTGCGAAAAAAGTCCGGGGGGTGCTCGGTGTTACCGATCAGATCGAGGTACGCCCGCAGATTAAGCCAGTTGAAGTACAAAACAAGATTGAGGAGGCCCTGAGGCGGAGTGCAGAACTCGACGCTCGCCGGATTACAGTGGAGGTGGACGGAACGACAGTAAAACTCTCCGGCAACGTTCGCTCATGGGCGGAGCGCGAAGAGGCTGAAAGGGCGGCGTGGTCGGCGCCTGGTGTGACAAGAGTGGAAAACCATATCTCGGTTGTACCCTAAGCAAGTTCAGCATTGCGGTTGAAAAGGGGCGACAGCATCATCATCCACGGTGCAAGCGGCGATGTAGGAACTCTCGCCGTTCGGTTTGCGAGACTGCGTGGCGCGCATGTCTTCGCTACAGCATCTGGAAATGCCGGTGTTGCTCTCGCTCTCCGACTTGGCGCGTAAGCGGCGGTAGCTGGCAAAGCGAAGACATCGTCACCGCCCGCCGTTTCGCACCAGCCGGCCTTTGATGCTCAGTACCGACTCACAAAACTTGAGTAGTCAGTCCAGCACCAATCACCGAGCCGTCGGGTAACAGATGTTATCTGACCACCAGCACAGAGCAGGGCGCCTTTCGCACAACAGTATCGCTGGGGTCTCCAAAAATCACATCATCGAGCGTAGCCGCTCCCTTTCCGCCGATTGCGATTAAGTCGGCTTTCCAATCCCGCGCCTGCCTTAAAATCTCCTCTGACGGATTTCCCTCGTTGATTTCCGTAGAGAGCCGGATTTCTTCCCCTCGCTGCGGCGGCGAAGATTCGATCAGGGTTCGCATCGAAGCCCTTGCCTTCTCCACAGTTGTGAGCGTCATCTCGCTGAGTCCGCCTGGTGGGAGTAACTCAGCGACAGTAGGATTTGCCTCAATCACATGCAGCACGTGAAGAGCGCCGCCGGATTGACGAGCGAGGTCTTTCGCGGCAAGAAATGCCCGCACCGACAATTCAGAAAAATCGACTCCGCAAAGAATACGCTTGAATGGCATGGTGGTTTAACTCTTTATCGATCTTCTGCACAACTACTGACGCCTTTCAAAGCCATCACGTGCCGGTACTGGAAGATACTGAACGGATTGAACTCTCTGTTTAGGCTGCGGAAACAACTCCATGAAGTGATATATCTCGTCAGGCATATCGGTCGAGACCGGTAATCCCATCTCCCGCAACGTTTCATAGGTGAGAGGATAATCGTGGGTCCACTTGCCGGTAGCAAGCGTTTCTGAAAGTTCCTGAGCCTTTCCATCTCCTACCTTGTCCTTGAGCATTCTTTGCACCTCGAGTCTAAGTTGAGTTATCGCTTTCTCAGAAATATCCGCAAGAATCAACGTCTGATCGTCAACCTTATTCTTGTCCTTCTGAGCTACGGCTTTGAGAATCGACGCTGCCGGAAATTCATTTAATTGTGGGTCAACCGGGCCAAGCACGGCATTTGGATCCATCACAATCTGGTCAGCCGCGAGCGCCAACAGAGTTCCGCCGGACATCGCATAATGCGGCACGTAGACTGTAATTTTTCCTTGATGATTTTGCAGTGCGTGGGCGATCTGCCGCGCCGCCAGGACCAGCCCGCCGGGTGTGTGCATGATGAGGTTTATTGGCAATGTCTTGTCTGTAAGTTTTATTGCGCGCAGAATTTCTTCCGAGTCTTCAATGTTTATGTATCGTAAGATGGGAAAGCCGAGGAGACTCATCGTCTCCTGGCGATGAATCAGGGCGATGAATCGGCCGCCGTGTGTTTTTTGAAGTTTGCGCAATAGGTCTTGTCGCTTGTATTCAAGGATCCTTTGGGAGACGGCCGGTTGAAGCGAGGTGATGATGAAGTAAATCCAAAGGATGTCCAGAATGCCCATTAGTGGTCCTCCGCAATAGTCTTTGCTAAAACCGAACCTTCGTTTGTCAGGCAATACGCTCGTCGCCGCGTATTACTTCCACCGAACAGGTGGCGTTCAGTGCGACAACATCCGAGACGCTGCGGTCAAACAAACGATTCAGTCCGCGACGGTCATGTGACCCCATCACTACCAGGTCGGCACGCCAGTCATTTGCGACTTCAGTTATCTTCTTTCTCGGATCACCCGTTACTACCTCACCTATAACTGCCACGCCGCTGGAACCTAATAGCTTTTTCGATTCCTCAACAGCCTTGTAGGCCAATATCGAACTACCGTTGTTGGCCGTGGGCTCTGATACGCTAAGGATCTTACCTTCGGAACCGGGGGGCCAGGGCCGCCGGGCAACTAATTGGGCCGCGAGTCGAGAAGATTTCGATCCATTGGTTGCCAGAAGAATCTTCATTGCCGAGTGCGGCTCGCTTCGGCTATCTGGACGCACGAGTTCGACTGAGCAGTGGGCATCGCGAAGCACTGCCTCGGCAACGCTACTCAGCAGACGGAGCTCTGGTTCGGTTTCGCTAGTGGCCCATAAAACAATAAGATCTGCACGCCATTGATCTGCCGTCTTCACTACTGCGAAACGGGGATCGTCAACTTTGATTGCAGCTTCGGCTTCAATTCCGACAGTCTCGAGCCGGGCAATCGCGTAAGCAATAACATCCTCGGCCTTCGCCACCATTGCGGCACGGACTAAATCTACTTTGCCCGCAGTGTCGCGCCAGATATGTTCAGGAATTGCCGCATATTCGATTGCGACAAGAACTAGTGTCACTGTGCCAGGGGGCCAGGGGCGCGCCGCCACCGCGTTGACTAGAGAGTTCGACGACGCGAAATCGATATCGATCAAGAGTCTCACATAGAACCTCACGACGAAACGGACTGGGATCGTTTCGAGTCAAACGTATGCCGGCCATCTCGCAGATGGGGTTTAAAGATGCGCGTATTCACTGAATGAAGCGCGAGTTTCAAGGGCTGAGCAATCAAAACCGGGCAGTCTGCCTGTCGCAACACTCGATCAACATTCGACCCAAACAGCGCTCCTAGTCCGAAGTCCCTGCCCAGGGCGCCCATGCAGATCAGATCCGCACCATGTTGTTTGGAGTAAGTGAGTACTTCCCGATATGGCTTGCCCGAACGGACCACCGCCTTGAGCTTAAGAGATCGATGGATTTGCTCGGGTACACAATCATGAAGGCGTTGGATTTCTCGATAAAAGGTACCGTCAGGTGGGGGCAACGAAATCTCCGAGTGCTGATCTTCCTGTTCAGGCACTACATGCAACAAGTGCAATTCCGCCTTCAGTTTTTGTGCAATTGAAAGAGCATACGAAAGTGCCAATTCTGAAGCGCCGGAAAAATCGTGTGGCACGAGAATCCGTTGAAACCTCGCTTGACCGTTTACATGGCTCTCACGTCCCAACGAACGAGTTATCAGCACCGGGCAGAGCGCCGTGCGAGAAACCTGCTCGGCAATAGAGCCGAGTAGCGCCGGAACGCGCGATCGGCGTGAGCGCATGACAATCAAGTCAGCATGCGACTCGCACGCAACCCGGACGATTTCCTCTCCGATTCCTTCCCGGGCGTCACCAAGAGCAATCCTCCAATTCAGTTTTTTTAGTTGGTCCCCGAAACAATGCATCAGCGCATCTTTCAGCAACATTCTCGTTCTCGCTTCGGAAGGAATATTGGCGGCGGGGGAAATGAAAACTGGCAAGCTGACGCAAGAGCAAAGAACAAGCTGTGCGCCGTGAGCCTGGGCAAGCGATATGGCAAACGGCAGCGCCTCGTCTGATTCAATGGGCGAGCTTATCGGGCACAGGAGCAGTTCGATTGTAATCATTGTTTCTGAGAAGCCCCGCAATCCGGGAGAGTGGATTCCCATTTTCCATAAAATCGCAACTGGCATGCCGCTACAAATGTTCAAGAATTTTGTTTGTGGATAGCAAGAGTGGGGAAAATCACCACCTTAGAGAAGCGTGAAAACACTCGATGGCGGACTTACAGTACCGGGACCGAAGCGACTGGATGCTACACTCGACTCCGATGTAACTCTCAAAATGGCAGCCAGTCAATTAAATTAGTTGAAGCGCAACATCCGGTCGCTTCGCTCCCGGTACTGTACTGTTCGCGCTCCACGCGGCGCTAGTTAGGACTTTTTTGTGCAAGCCTCACCGGGCTGAAGCCCGGTGTGAATGAGAGGTATCGTTTCGGATTTTTGAGGCAAAGACCAGGCAGGTGCTACGTTACCAGAAAGTACGTCTAATCAGGGCTTCGCCGCACGGGCACGATCAAATTTCGGCTGCTCCGCGGCCAATTGTCTGATCTTTTTCAGACGATATCGGAACTGATCTCGCGTCAGACCCAGGAGTTCAGACGCTCGAGTTTGATTACCATGCGTTTGCGCGAGTGCCTGCTTTAGCAGCGACTTCTCAACCTCTTGAAGCGAAATGCCCTGGGGCGGCAGGCTAACCGTGGCATCGATACCAATTACATTGACGCGGGCCAGAGGACTCTTTTCGGCATCCGGTACGATGTCACGCGGCAAGTGGCGAGTAGAGATCATATTACTGTCTTCCAGGATCATTGCCCGCTCGATCACATTTCGCAGCTCGCGCACATTTCCCGGCCAATCATAGAGCCTGAACGCTCGAGCCGTTTCCGCTGTCAAGCCAGTGATCTTTCTCCTGCCTTCGTGAGAGCTTAAGTCGAGAAAGTGTTGGGCCAAAAGCAGCACATCATCGTCACGAGCAGCCAACCGGGGGATATCAATCTGAATCACGGCCAACCTGTAATAAAGGTCAAGACGGAAACGACCCACGTCACTCTCATGCTTGAGATCGCGATTTGAGGCAGCGATCACCCGCGCGCCAAAGGGCACGTCTTTCAATCCGCCGACTCGCCGGAAGCAGCGTTCCTCCAAAACCCGCAGCAGTTTGGCCTGAAGGTTGATATCTATTTCACTAATCTCATCTAGAAAGATGGTGCCGCCGCCATGGGCTTGTTCCAGCAATCCCTCCTTCCGCGCTCGCGCATCGGTAAATGCTCCTTTCTCGTGACCGAATAGTTCCGACTCGATGAGGTTCGGTGGTAGCACGGCGCAGTTGATAGCGATAAAAGGCTGGGCCGAGCGATTCGAAGCAGTATGGATCGCTTTTGCTACCATGTCCTTGCCCGTGCCGGATTCTCCCTGCAATAGAACTGATGATACTTCGCTCTCGGCTACCCGCGATGCCAGACGCAACGTCTCCCTCATCACCGGTGAGTGTCCAACAATTTGGTCAAACCCAAAACCCTCCGTTCTCGAAATGAACGGCGATACAGTATTGCTATCAGATGGTGAATCAATCTCCGTAGTCTTCACGTTACTAGCCAGCGTATTTATCGTTCGAACCAGCGCGGCGTCGGTAAACGGCTTTTGCAGGAAGTCGACTGCTCCAGCCCTGAGTGCACGCTCTCGCACATCTCGATCATCCTGGGCAGTAACAAAGATGATTGGCAACTGGTTATTCGAAGCGACCAGGTGCTCCTGGAGCTCAAGCCCGTTCATTCCCGGCAATCTCACGTCGAGAATCAAGCAATTCGAATCATCAACACGACCTGACTTTAGAAACTCCTCGGCCGAGCCAAAGTTATCAACCTCGTAGCCGGCAGATTCTATTAGTCTGGTCGTAGCTTTACGAATCGATTCGTCATCGTCTACTACGGTGATTTTTCCTGTGTGACCAATCATGATTGCGCCTCGGTTCGAAAACAATTGTAGCTAGCCGTCGTGCGTTTTTTGTCCTTATCCGCTGACGATTAGGTTACTAAATGCGTCTAAGACGAAACCATTGGCTTCGAGGCTCTTATCTTAGAATCTAGTCCCACGTAAGCCAGGTTTCGGGGAGGATAGGTTCCGACCTTTTCAACCATTCGAACCAAGCATTGCAGGGACCTCTCAGCTTTCGACCGGAAGGGTGAAATGAACGTTGCGCCGCCAAGTCCGTTCGCCCTCTCGCCGAGACCATTCAGTTAATCGTGACAGCACAAGATTATGTAATTAAAAATACGCAGAATCTGTTCGCAACAGCACAAAACAAAGTTTAATGTGGACGGTAATGCCTACCGGCTACAACACCTGTCAAGTCGATGACGATCGAGCACTGGAAACGGCGGGTTATTTCACCCACTGGGAACTTTCAGCCATGAATATGAACTGCGCGACATCGCAAAATCCACTGGCGAAACTAAAACATAACGCAATTGATCACACACCTTTAGTGGCATAGCGTGTGCACTGGTAATTCACCGATTCCCCTAAGCCTATCCCCTCAAACGTGATCTTCCTGACGAGCTATTTAGCACTTGCTCGCAGGGGACTACGCCAACGCTTCTAAAGAGAGATGCGAATGCACGAATGAAGGCTCAGATCAGACTAGGACGCATTTTCGGTATCGAGATTGGACTGCATTACAGCTGGTTCATTATCGCGCTCTTGATCACCCTTTCCCTTGTCAGCCAGTTTCACACTCTGAATCCCTACTGGGGAGAGCTCGTGATTTGGACGACAGCAATTGTCACCAGCCTTCTCTTCTTCGCCGCCATTATTGCTCATGAGCTCTCCCATGCGGCGGTTGCCAAAGCGCGCGGCTTACCAGTGCGGGCTATCACCTTGTTTGCTCTTGGTGGTGTCGCTCAAATCGAAAAAGAGGCCAATGACCCCGCCACTGAGTTTTGGATGGGAATAGCCGGCCCGATCATGAGCTTGTTGATTGGGATTGGCTGTCTTGCCATTGCCTGGGTACTCGGCTGGGCCCCCGGAACCGATCCTGGCTCGCCGGCCGCGGCAATGTTTATGTGGCTGGGCTACATCAATGTTTCTTTGCCGATTTTTAATCTTATCCCGGGCTTTCCCTTGGACGGCGGCCGCGTGCTGCGAGCGATCTTGTGGCGGTTTACCGGTGACAACGTGCGTTCCACTCGGCTGGCAGCGCGTGTCGGTCAAGTCGTCGCCTTTGCTTTCATAGTGGTGGGGGTGCTTCGGTTCTTTGCCGGCGCCGGCATCGGGGGTTTGTGGATTGCCTTTATCGGCTGGTTTCTGCTGGAAGCTGCGCGGGCGAGTCATGCCCAGGTCGAGATTAATCAAAGGCTGCGAAACGTGCTGGTCCGAGACCTTCTGGACAATGAGTGTCTGGTAGTCAACGGACACGATGACCTCCAAACGTTTGTAAACGAATACCTGCTGCGTACGGGAAAGCGCTGTTTCCTCGTTCGAGATGGACATGGTATTGAAGGCCTAATCACGCCGCACGAAGTAAAAGAGATTGATC
>Ga0137404_10000959_pt1 | contig 19010 bp, 12 predicted proteins | sample CZOMad2_1_16fung_FD_108285 | JGI IMG/M metagenome (GOLD analysis project Ga0137404, IMG submission 108285) | Vadose zone soil fungal communities from Angelo Coast Range Reserve, California, USA - CZOMad2_1_16fungal (Illumina Assembly) | ecosystem: Environmental > Terrestrial > Soil > Vadose...
CCGCCGCGCGCAAGCGCGTGCTGCTGCGCTTTGCAGAAGAGATCCTGGCCGCGCGTGAGGAACTGGCGCTGCTGGAAACGCTGGACATGGGCAAGCCCATCCAGCATGCGCTGGAGGTGGACGTCGCCGCGACCGCCCGCTGCATCGCCTGGTACGCCGAGGCAGCCGACAAGCGCTATGACGAAATTGCACCCACCGCGCGCAGCGCCTTGGCGTTGATCACACGCGAAGCGATGGGCGTGATTGGGGCGATCGTGCCGTGGAACTACCCGATGATGATGGCGGCCTGGAAGCTCGGGCCGGCTTTGGCCGCCGGCAACTCCGTGGTGCTCAAGCCGAGCGAGAAATCCCCGCTGACGGCGCTGCGCCTGGCCGAACTGGCGGTACACGCAGGCTTGCCGCCCGGCGTGTTCAACGTGGTACCGGGCTTCGGCCATGAGGCCGGCGAGGCGCTGGCTCTCAGCATGGACGTGGACGCCATCGGATTCACCGGCTCGACCCGCGTCGGCCGCTGCATGCTGAACTACGCTGGCGCCTCGAACCTCAAGCGCGTCTACAACGAACTCGGCGGCAAATCGGCCTTCGTTGTCTTCTCCGACTTCGAGGACCTGCCGAGAGCAGCCAAGACCGTGGCCGGCGGCATGTTCTACAACCAGGGCGAGTCCTGCAACGCGCCGTCGCGCGTCCTCGTTCACGAAAGCGTGGCGGACGAGTTCGTGTGCATCTTGGCGGCCGAGACGGCCAACCACCAACCGGGAGACCCGCTTGACACCGGCACTGCGATGGGCGCACTGGTGGACGAGACGCAGCTGCGCTCGGTGCTTGGCTACATCGATGCGGGCCATGCCGAGGGCGGCCGCTGCGTGGCCGGCGGTCATCAGGCCCGCGCCGAAACAGGTGGCTACTACGTGCAGCCCACCGTGTTCGACGGTGTCACCCACCACATGAAGATCGCGCGCGAAGAGATCTTCGGTCCGGTGATCTCGGTGTTGCGCTTCAAGACCGAGGAGGAAGCCATTCGGTTGGCCAACGACTCCAACTACGGTCTGCAGGCCAGCGTCTGGAGCGACAACGTCAACCGCGCACACCGGGTTGCGCGCGCGCTGCGCGCCGGCACCGTCCACGTGAACCAGTACGACGAGGACGACATCACGGTGCCTTTTGGCGGCTTCAAGCAATCCGGCAACGGGCGCGACAAGTCATTGCATGCATTCGACAAATACACGGAACTGAAGACGACATGGATCCGTATCGACGATTGACCTGCAGTTCTCAGCGCCAGCTCAGGTCGCCCGCTTGCGCTGTGTCACCGCCGGCCATCGAGTGGACCAGCGGTGTAAAACACAACTGGTCCTTTTGCGAGCGGCCGACCTTCGCTAACCTGAGTCCATGCCGTCATCCGGCGGACAGATAACAGGAGTCGCACATGCGCATTGGTGTTCCCAAGGAAGTCAAGAACCACGAGTACCGCGTCGGACTCACCCCGGCCAGCGTTCGCGAACTGCGCGCTCGCGGACACGAGGTGACCGTGCAACAAGCGGCCGGCGAGGCCATCGGGCTCAGCGACGAACAATACCTTGCCGCCGGGGCCACGATCGTTGCCGACGCTGCGTCGGTGTTCGCCGGCGCGGACATGATCGTGAAGGTCAAGGAGCCTCAGCCCAAGGAGTGCGCGATGCTCCGCGAGGGCCAGATCCTTTACACCTACCTGCACCTGGCACCCGATCCGGAGCAGACCCGCGCGCTGGTGAAATCGGGCGCGGTGTGCATTGCCTACGAAACCATCACCGGACCGGGCGGCGGCTTGCCGCTGCTGGCGCCGATGAGCGAAGTTGCCGGGCGCATGTCGGTACAGGCCGGTGCTGCGCACTTGGAGAAGTCCAAGGGCGGCATGGGTGTGCTGCTGGGCGGCGTGCCCGGCGTGGCGCCCGCGCATGTCGTCGTGATCGGCGCCGGCGTGGTCGGCACCAATGCAGTCCAGATGGCCGTGGGACTGGGCGCGCAGGTGAGCGTGTTCGACACCAACGTGGACCGGCTGCGTCAACTCGACCTGGTGTTCGGCAGCCGCATCCAGACGCGCTATTCCAGCGCACAAAGCCTGGAGGAAGCCGTGCTCGACGCGGAGCTGGTGATCGGGGGCGTGCTGATCCCCGGCGCTGCTGCGCCCAAGCTGGTCAGTCGCGCGATGGTGTCGCGCATGAAGAAGGGTGCCGTGCTGGTCGACGTTGCCATCGACCAGGGCGGTTGCATCGAGAGTTCGGTGGCCACGACCCATGCCGAGCCCACCTTCGTCGTCGACGGTGTGGTGCACTATTGCGTGGCCAACATGCCTGGAGCGGTCGCGCGCACCTCCACCTTTGCCCTCAACAACGCCACCATCCGGCATGCGGTCGCGCTCGCCGACAAGGGTTGGAATCAGGCGCTGCGCGACGATCCGCACCTGAAGAACGGGCTCAACGTGGCACGTGGGCAGGTCTGCTATGAGGCAGTCGCGTGTGCGCTGGGTTACGACTACACGACGGCTGACAGCCTGATCGGCCAGCCCTAGTCGAAGGAAACGCCGGGCCGTTCCCAAGTTTGCTTTGCTCCCCTCGAGGGGGCGGACGCGCGCAGCGCGGCCTTGGGGCCCACATCTAGCGCGTGGCTTCGCGCAGCAGCGCGCCGATGCGCACCACCAGCGGAGCAATCGACTCGCGCGGGGTGGCCGCATACGAGAGCACCAGTCCGCTCATGCGCGCGTTGCCGAGGCAGTAGGCCGAGAGCGGAGGCGTGGTCACGCCCATGTCCTCGCAACGTGCGGCGAGGGCGCGGTCGTCGACGTGCGCACCGAAGCGCAAGGTCAGGTGAACGCCCGCCGCGCCGCCGCTGATGCTGGCGCGGCCGGCCGCCATGGCATCGGCCAGTTCTTGCTGCAGCGCTTGTGCGAGCGCCTCGCGCCGGGCCGCGTACTCCAGCCGGGTACGCCGTATGTGCGTGGCGAAATGGCCTTCTCGAATGAAATGCGCCAGCACCTGCTGCAGCAGCAGATCGCCGTCACGGTAAAAGTCGGAGGATGCGTCGGCGAAGACCTGAGCCAGATGCGGCGGTGCCACGATGAACGCGATGCGTATGCCCCGGTACAGCGTTTTGCTGAAAGTGCCCAGGTAAACCACGTGATCCGTGGTGTCCAGACCCTGTAGCGACGGGAAGGGCTCGCCGTTGAAGCGGTACTCGCTGTCGTAGTCGTCCTCGATGAGCACCGTGCCGTGGGCGCGCGCGTACTCGATCCACTCCAGGCGGCGCTCCACGGACATCGGGTTGCCGAGCGGAAACTGGTTGGAAGGGGTGAGGTACACCAGCCGGGGCGCCGACAGCCCCTCGCTGCTCGGCGGCACGGGCAGGCCCCATTCGTCGACGTCACAGTGGGTCAGGTGCAGCCCGTGGTCGGCCGCGGTCTGAGCGGCAGCCCAGTAGCAGGGATTTTCCAGCAGGATGGTGTCGCCCGCATCGCACAGCAAACGGGCCACGAGCTCCAGCGACTCGGTCGTGCTGTCCGTGATGACGACTTGCTCCGGTTGACAGCGCACGCCGCGCGCCGTGCGGATGTGGTCGGCAATGGCGCGTTTCAATGCCATCAGGCCGCCGGCGTCACCCTCGCCAAGGTCGAGCGGGTCGAGCAGGCGCATCTGCTGTTGCTGGATGCGGTTCCACAGCGCATGCGGGAACAGGCTCGCGTCCATGAGTGCCCCGCGGAACGGCTGGGGGCGCCAGTAGCGGTGCATTGGATGGTGCAAGTAGGCTTTGCCGCGGGCGGAGAGCGACAGCGGCGTGTGTGCCGATGCGGGTTCCGACACGCCCTCAGCGTCTCGCCACGGACCGGTATCGACGCCTTCACGCGCGACACGGCAGATGTAGGTGCCTGATCCATGCCCTGCGACCAGCAATCCCTCCATCTGCAATTGCTCGTAGACGGAGACCACCGTGTTGCGCGCCAACCCCAGCTCGGTGGCCAGCATTCGCGACGAAGGAATCCTGAGGGCGGGCGACAGCGTGCCATTGAGAATGCCGTTGCGGATCAGCGCCGTGAGCTGCGCTCCAATGGGGCGGCGGTCCTCGGCGGCGCGCACCAGCGGCAGCTGTTGTTTCAGCCATTCATGCAGCGCAACGGTGTACATGGCAATGCTCGCGATATCGGACCCTTGGGTGCCTTGCGGCCCGGACCCGACGAACTACACGGTCATCTGATCTCCGAGCGCAGTTTGCATGGAATGCAAGTCACTGAAGTCACTGTTTTCCCAGCAGGACCGGACCGGTGAGGGAGAGGCCGATGGGTGTTTCGGCGGATGCGCAGGCGCCAGCAACGATCCCCGTGAGCGCGATGCGGTCGGCGCGGAGCTCGGCCGAGAACTTGCTGCGGCCATCGCCGCTCTTGAGCACGAGCCCGTCGTCGCCAACGGCGATCAGACGATCGCTTCCCAAGGAAGCCAAACCCGCGATCGACTCATTCAACGGCAGTTTCATGCGCTGCCATGTGGTTCCGCGGTCGACGCTGCGAAGCAACGCTCCCCTCAAGCCGGCAACCACCAACGATCCATCCGTCGTGAGGGCAGTTCCAGTCCAGAGTGAGCCGGCATTGCCGGTCAAGATGATCTCCCACGTTGCGCCCTGATCCATCGAGCGGAGCACCCGCCCACGCTCGGATGTCGCGAAGAGCGTTGCGTGGGAGTCCGCGAAGAGGCTGTACAGATTCAGGTCCGACTTTGCACCGTCGCTGGTCGGCGCGAGTGTGACCTCGGTCCAGTGGGCGCCACCGTCCACGGTGCGCAGTACCAGCGACCACAGGCCGACTGCGACTCCGGTGTTCTGGTCGAAGAAGTGCACCGCAAACAGCGGTTTGTCTGCCTGCATATCCACACGCTGCAGCGTCCACGTTTCACCGCCGTCCTCGGTGTGCAGCACCACGCCGTGGTGCCCAACGGCCCAGCCGTGCTGCGCGTCAACGAAGCTCACTCCGGTCAGGAGCACGTCGCTCGGCACCGACCGCGACTGCCGCCAATTCGCGCCCTTGTCGTCCGAGAGCAAGACGGCGCCGTGGTCGCCGACCGCTACGGCGCGCTCCCCGGCGCACTGAATGGCCAGCAGCGCAGCAGATTGCGACGCCGGCGTGACGAGGGCGGCCCGATTCTTGATGGGCGGCTTGTCGGCGCCCATGTCGGCCGCATGCACATCACGAGGCTGGGATGCCACGAGGCACAGCATTGCCGCAACGTGTTTCAGCGCATGCAAAGGTCTCGACATCATCCGGCCTTTCTCAATGACTGACCTTGGGCCGACGCCGCGCAGAGCGCCTCGGAAACAGCTTCTCAAGCCATACGGCCAGCGCAGGCAGCGTCGTCAATGACATCACCAGATTGATGATGAACATGAACGCGAGGAGCTTGCCCATGTCCGCCTGAAACTTCAGGTCCGACCAGGCCCAGGTGACGACGCACACGGCCAGCGTCAATGCCGTGAAGACCGTCGCCATCGCCTCGAATTCGAGCGCCTTGAGCAAAGCCTGCTCCATGGAGGCGCCCATGGAAAGATGCAGCTGCAGCCGGTTGTAGATGTAGAGGGCATAGTCCACGCCGATCCCGACGGCCAATACCATCACCGGCAAGGTCGCCACGGTCAGTCCTATCTGCTCTTCCTTCATGAACCAGTACCCGATGAAGGTGGCGATAGTCAGGGGCAGACAGCACGCCAACATGGCGCGCCAGTCGCGATACACCAAGCCCACCAACAGCAGGATGGCGGCATAGACGTACAACATCATCGGCAACTCGCTGCGCTCGACCACTTCATCAATGGCCGCGAGGACCCCCGCATTTCCCGCGGCCAGACGGATGTTCAAGCCTGGCTCCGTATCTGCGGCCTTGAATTTTTTCGTGGCCTGAATCGCCGCGTTGATCGTCGTCGCCTTGTGGTCCGTGAGAAACAAATGAACCGCTGTCATGCTGCAATCGTTGCGCATCAGACCGCGGCTGCGCGACATTTCCGTCGCCAGGGCTGCATAGGTGGCGGGATCGATGGGCAACACGTTCATCTTCGGATTGCCTTCGTTGTAGCCCAGGTTGTACGAGCGCATCTGATCGGCGAAAGACGCTATGGCCAACAGACCAGGGACCGATCTCATCGACCACGCGTAGCGCTCTTGATACGCGCCGACCCGCACGTCGTCACAGGATTGAGGCGGCGCCTCGAACACCACCGACAACCAGTCGAGCCCGGTGTCATATTGCGAGGCAATTGCGACGGCGTCGAGGTTGAACCGGGAGTCGACCCGCAACTCCGGTGCTCCGGGCAGCAGCGTCCCGACCACCCGGTCGCGGCTCTGCCAGACGGAGGTCGCGAACACGGCGGCCGAGATCACCAGGATCACGGCGGCCACTCTCGGGTTGCCGACGTGGGCAATGACGCTGAGCCAACGCGCGCGTTGCTCGCGCCTGCCTGTGCAGGCTTGCGCGTACTCCTTCGACACGTGCACAAACGAAGCTGCCAGAGGCAACATCGCCAGGTTGGTCACGATCTTGAACCCCACGCCCAGAGACGCCGTCAGGGCCACCTCACGGATCATCGGGATGGGAATGAACAGCAGTGTCAGAAACGAGACCAGGGCCGTGACAAGCGCCAGCGTGCCAGGGACCAACAGGCCGGAGAAACTGGCCTTGCATGCGTTCACGACATCGGCACCCTTCGATATCTCGCGCACGATGAAGTTGATCTGCTGGACCCCGTGGGAAACGCCGATCGCGAAGACCAGGAACGGCACCAGGATGGCCAGCGGATCGAGTCCATACCCCAGCAATCGCAGACACCCGAACTGCCAGACGAGTGACGCCAGGGAGCACAGGATGGGCAGGATCGTGAAGCGCCACGAGCGGCAGTACCACCAGACGGACAATGCGGCCAGCAGGACCGATAGCGCGCAGTAGCGCAAGACACCCACCGCGCCGTCCGCGATGTCGCCGATCTGCTTGGCGAAGCCGATGATCTGGATATCGAAGTCCGCATCTTCAAACTTCTGCCGGACTTGTTCCTCGATGAGATGGTTGTAGGCGACGTAGTCGAGCTTGCGGCCCTGGGCATCAAGCTCCAGAAGTTCGGCACTGACCATGGCGCTGGTCTGGTCTCGACCGACCAGCGTTCCGATGAACCTCCCGCGCATGGCCGAATGCCTGGCCGCGTCGACGGCCGCATCATTGAGCGCTGCCGCGGTGACCGTTCCCGGGATCACCGGCTCGGCGCGGAAGCCCTCCTCGGTGATCTCGTTGACGAAGCTGTTGGGCGTCCAGAGCGACTGCACGCCCAAACGCTCGATGTTGGGCAAGTACATGACGGCCTGCGTCACGTCGTACAGCCGTTTCAGCCCATTGGCCGTCCAGATCGTTCCGTGCTTCGCCTTGACGACGATGTTCAATCGATTCGGGCTGAGCAGGTCGCCACGGTATTCGTGGAAGGTCTTGATGTACGGATGCCCGATCGGCATCTGCTTTTCGAATCCGGCGTCCATGTGCAACTGGACGGCGAACCACGCCATGACCGCCGTGAAGATGCCCAACACCAAAAGAATGGGAACCCGGCACCGGAACAGAAAGTCCTGAAGGGCAGAGATTTTGGGGCCGGGTCGGGTGGGTGAAAGAGTAGTCACGCTGAGGAAGGCTGGGGGGCTCGCGGGATGTCGGCAGAGCGGGCGGCGTCCACCGCCCGCTCGCCGCATCGGGGTTCAGAACGAATAGGAGGCGTAGGCCCCGAAGTAGTCGCGATCGGCATAAGGCTGGTCAAACGGCGAGTTGCCGCCCCAGAACTTGGCGTAGTTCACGCCGAACTGCCAGGTCGTCGGGTTGCGCGCGAAGGTCACCAGGATGTTCGCAATCTGGGCCCCCTGCATGAAGGTGGCGCCGGTGGTCGGCGTGCGGCCGTGCAGGCCTCGGCCATAGAAGATCTCAGGCGTCACTTGCCAGCCGGGGATCACGGTGCCGTCGTAGGTCAGGCTGAAGTCCATGCTGATCCCCGCCGAGGTCTTGTTGCCGGTCGCCACCGACGGGGAGCCCGAACCCGTCTCGTTGCCCCAGCCCCAACCGCCCGACGCGATCGGATCGTCATTGGCACCGTAGGTCTGCTGCAGGTGCGGGAAGCTGATGACCGCGAATTCGAACAAGAAGAAGCCGCCTTGGGCGTTGACGAAATTGAGGATGCCGGGCGTGGTGCCCGAGTTCAGCGAATACAGCCCGGTCAGATGCCACTGGTAGTGATCGGTGTCGACCCAGCACTGCCCACCCTGCGAAGCGCAACCGCTGTTGGAGTTGAGGGCCACGGCGTCCTTCGGCCGATACGACAGCTCGGTCCCCACCGCCCAATCGCCCACCGGCAAATTGGCGCTCACGCCGAAGAGGTGGCGGTTTTCCGGATAGACCCACTCAATGCCGGTGCTGCCGCCGAACGCAAACTGCGGTAGCTTATCGTGGTAGTTCAACGCATAGAGGCCGAGGTCGAGTGATGTGGCTGGCACCTTGTAGCGTAGCGACAGGCCCCATTGGCCGTGGCCCTTGGCCTTCTGCTCGCCGAATCCGTAGTCTTCTTGGCCCTTGCCCAGGCCGTTGGCAACCGACCAGTAGCTACCCGTCGGAGGCAAATAGCTGTGCTCCCAGGTCGTCTGGACATAGCCTTCGATGTTGAACCCGCCGCCGAGCCCGGACGCCACGCTGACCGCCGGGGTCGGGAGAATGGCCTCCTTGATCTGCGTCCCGGGCTGAGACAGGCGCATGATGTCGATCGGATTGCTGGCATTGATGCCGCCCGGCGTGAACAGGCTTTCGCCCCAGTTGAACACCTGCTTGCCGGCACGCACGCGAACCTGCTGGTCGGCCACGTCGAAGACCTTGCTGAGCCACAAATCCATGACCCGCCCCTTGTAGCGCAGGTCGGTGGCGGCCGAATCGGTCAATCCACCGCTCAGCGACGTCGGCGTAAACGGCGACCCGTCCAAATAGCCTGTCGTGTGGGTGGCGGTGAAGTCGCGCAGCCAGATGCCGCTGGCCATGAAGTTGAACTGTTCGGGCAGTTTCAGCGTGAGCTGGTGGGTGCCTTTGACGTAGGTGGTAAAGAAGTCTCCCTTGGCATAGTTCAGATCGCCTTGGTCCCCCAAGTTGGAAAAGGTCCCCGCCGTGCCGGCAGGCGTCCCAGTGTTCCCTTGGACGATCAGGCTGGAAGACGGAGAGCGGGTGCGCCGTCCGAAGCCGCTGGACACCGTGTTGTCCAGACTGCCGGACAGCAGGTCGTTGCTGAAGTCGAGAGAGTAGGCGGGAAACGCGAACATCGAGGCGATCGCAAGAGCGACCACGTTACGGGCCGGACATGTAAGCATGGATATCTCCAGTTAGGAAGAGGCGCTTGCGATCAGCGCGTGCTCAAGGCGCGCAGGTTGTCGGAGGTGTAGAAGCTTGACTTCATCGCCGGTCCCGTGGGCTGCACGTACCAGATGGCATCGCGACCGGTGCCGATGGGGCTGAAGTCGAACAGGAAACGCCCTTCGGTGAAGTTGTATTGCGCGAAGGCTTCCACGTCACAGCTGCCGGTCTCGTAGATCGGGACCAGATAACCTTCACGCACCTTCCAGAGCTTGCCTTGGGTGTCGTAGTCCTCGGCGAAGACGGCGTTCCAGCTGTCTTCATCGAGGTAGTAGACGCGCTTGGGCGAGGTGTGCCGCATGCCGGCCTTGATCGTTGCCTCAAGCACCCAGACGCGATGCAGCTCGTAGTGGCGATGGTTTGCCACCAGTCCATTGGGTTTGACGATCGTCGACCACTCGGACTGGAAGTCGAGCGCACCGAAGGCGTTGTACGGCACGATCATTTCGCGCTTGCCGACGATCTTCCAGTCGAAGCGATCCGGCGCACCGGTGAAAACGGCGGTGTCATCGACCGCATATTGGTTCTCGAAGCCGATCTGCTGCGCGTCATACGCATAAGCCGGCATGCGGCGCACGCGACGCTGGCCGGGGAAATAGTAGTAGGCATCGGAGCCCGACTGGTCGAGATAGTCGGTCACGATGACCGATTGACCCGCCAGCGCGACTGGGTAGAGGAAGGTGAAATACGTCGAAAAATTCGCGCTGCCGATCTCACTGAGCTTGCGCGAGCCGGGTGCACCCCACGGAATGAAATTGGTCTGCTCCGCTTTCGGCAGGATCCACTCGCTCGATCCGCGGCGCGGCGACAGGTAAGTCGTGCCGACGCCGACTGCGCCGGCGCCGCGATAGCGCATCTTCATGTTCCAGATCGCTTCGATGCCTTGTGTCGGCATCGGGAAGGGCACGCCAGGAACAAAGGCCTCCTTGAGGCTCCAGCCGTCCTCGCCGATCTTCGCGGCCGAGACGTTCTTGGCCGTGTTGTCCACGACAAACTTCGGCACGTCGCAAGTGCGTCGTGTGGGAAAGACCTCCATCTTGAAGTCGGGCGTGTTTTTGATCAGGGCCACTTGGCCTGGCGACAGCTTGTCGGCGTACTTGTCGACGTTCGAGGCGTTGATCGAGTAGAGCGCCTGATCGTCCTTGTGCTTCCAGACACTTTGCCGAAGCGTCTTGCCAGCCACGAATCCAGGGAGGTCCTGCCGTTCCGGCGACCAAGCGGGAATGGTTCCCTCCTTGTTGCCGGCGCGCTCTGCGCCCACGGGCGTCAAGTCCTTGCCCAATTTGGCCGCGTCCGAACCGGCTGCGTGGGCGGTACCCAGAACCAGCGGCAGCGCCGCGGCCGCGAAAAGTGAAACAACGAAGCGCCTTCCAAAGGCCCGAGAAAGGCGGCTTTGAGGCGCCTGACGGGAGGTTTTGGACCGCAAAGCCAAGGGTGAAGTGTGCATGGGGATCCTTACGAGTGTTATCCGGCCCGGGATCCATGTGCAGCAATATCCGAGCCGTTGCTCGTATTTAAGTCGTCGCCGGCTGAGCAGGGAATCAGTGGAAACCCGCTAAAAAGGGGGGTGCGGGCGCGTCGCCAGCCAAAGGAAACGCCGGGCCGTTCCCAAGTTTCCTTTGCTCCCCTCGGGGGGGCGGGACGCGCGCAGCGCGGCCTTGGGGCCCCAAACCTACGGGGCCAGCAGCAGGCTGGAAGCCATGGCCATCAGCGCGACGTAGAGGTACGCCATCAATCGCTGTCTGTTGCCCTGGCGCTGAACAATGGCCACGGTGAGGATGTCGTGCGCCATCAACGGAATGCACCTCGACAGGGATTCAATGTCAATCTGTGGTGCGTTCGGCGCATAGAACTGCAGCGCGGTCACATGCGTCTGAAAGATGGCCGCGTCATGCTTGCGAGTCGCTTCCGCCAACGAGGGGACGGCGGGGACCATGGCGAACAGCGCGCCCAAGCCTGGCTGCCGTTCGTAAAGCAGTGCGCAACGCTCGACGGTCTCTCGGATATAGCTGAGCACATCCCGGCCTGTGCCATGGCGTGGATGAGCGCCGTCCACGGCTTCGTAAATCTCCTCGAGCCACAGTCCCAACAAGGCGTTGACGATGGACTCCTTGTTCTGGAAATAGCCGTAGACTGTCCCGACCGAGAGCCCGGCTGCCGCTGCGATGCGGTTCGTTGTGAGGCGATCCAGCCCCCCCTCCTCGATTTCCTTGCCTGCCGCTTGCAGGATGCGCCAAACGGTTTGCTGCGCCCGCGCTTGACGCGGAGCCCGACGAGCCGCGAGGTCTTTGAGCAGTGGCACTGAAGGTCGTTCGGCTTCAGAAGCCGTCGAGGGATCGTCTGGGGGATCGGAGGCGGAAGTCATGCCGAATGCTAACGGATGCGAGCGATTGCTCGGATACCTAGGATTTACCCTGATTAATACGAGCATTTGCTCGTATATTATTCAAGTCGCCCGACACCCGGGGTCCGTCTCGCTCTACCTCACCGCACCGTTCTTCCCATGGCATCCAAAAACATCGAGCTCTGCTACCTGAGCGCCACTGACGCATTGAGCCGTTTCAGGGATAAATCTCTGTCGCCTGTCGAGATGTTGGAGGCCCAGATCGCTCGCATCGAGGACATCAACCCCGCACTCAATGCCATTCGAGCGACCCGCTTCGAGCAAGCCCGAAAGGACGCGCGTCACGCCGAAAATGTTTACGCAAGCGCACCCGGTGCTGCGCGCGCGCTCGAGGGTTTGCCAACCGCTCTGAAGAACGAACACAACCTGATCGGCGAAGTCACCGACGTCGGCTCGCGGCTTCTTGCCCACCACGTCGACACCGAGAATGCCCCGATCACCCAACGGCTGCTCGACGCCGGCGCGCTGATCCATGTGCGCACGCATGTGCCCGAGTTTTGCGTTGCACCCTTCACGCGTTCACTGGCCTATGGCGTGACCCACAACCCCTGGAACGCCGCGATGAGTTGCGGCGGCTCCTCCGGCGGCAGCGGCGTTGCCCTGGCAACCGGCATGACGACGCTGGCTTCGGCCTCCGACATCGGAGGATCTGCCCGCATCCCGGCTGCGTACAACGGCGTTGTGGGACTGAAGCCCAGCTATGGCCGCATCCCGGAGAGCACCTACGAGTTCGCCATGAACACGTACAACCACAACGCCGTGATGGCCCGCTCGGTTGCAGACTGCGCGTTGCTTTTCAACGTCGCGAACGGGCCGCACCCGGCCGACCCCAGCACCGTCAAGCCAAAGATACGGGTTGCGCTGGCACAGCCCAGCGTGCAGGGGATGCGCATCGCAGTATCTCTGGACCTCGGCTTCTTCGAGGTCGACGAAGACATACGCCGCAACACTCTGTTGGCTGCACAACACCTGCGTGACCAGGGTGCCATCGTCGAGGAAGTGGCCATCGACTGGGACGCTTCGATCCGCCAAACCTTCACGGTGGGCCTGGGCTTCCTGATGGTGCGCGACATGCGTGAACTCGTCGCCGGGTCTCACGATTGCGTCAGCGATTTCATCGTCGACACGGTCGACACCTTGGCTGATTTCACGCCTGAAGAGTACATGGCGGCGCAGGAAGCCTCCGGAGGCATGCATCGCGCGCTGCAATCCGTCTTCGAGCGCTTCGACGTGCTGATTTGCCCCACCATGGCAAGCAACGACATGCCCGCAGAAGGCTCCGCAAAGGCGCACGACTACCTGCTCAGTCACGCCATGACCTATCCCTTCAACGTCCTCAGCCGCCACCCGGTGCTGAGCGTCCCGACCGGCTTCTCGAACAACGGTGTGCCGACGGCTGTGCAGATCGTCGCGCAAACGTATTGCGAGCCGGAAGCGTTCAGGGTCGGTGCGGCACTGGAGAAGGCTGTTGGATGGCTCACTTGGCGTCCGGTCATTGGGCGTCCCTCCTAACATCCATCGCGGGCATTGAATGTGACCGAACCATCCGACTTTGCCCCTGTCCGATCCACCCAGTTCACCCTCTTGATGGTGATCGTGGTGTGCTTCGCCACAGCCTTCATCCTGGCCACCCCCGGATTTGTGCTCCTCATGTCGTCGCACTGGGGCTACGGCGGTCGGCAACTCGGCATGTTCGTCACGGCTGACAGCATTGGCAGCGCGGCCGGCCCGCTCTTGCTCTCCGGTGTGCTGAGCCGGATGCCCGTCAGGCGCATCATCGTGACGAGCGCACTCGGGTTCGCAGCCGGCAATCTGATGACGGCCATGCACCCTGAATTCGAGTGGATGCTGGTCTCGCGTGCCTTGGCGGGAACGAGCAGCGGCTTGCTGGCTGGACTCGGGGTGCGCTATCTCGCATTGGCCGCATCGTCCGAGCGCAACTTGGCGTGGATGACGATCGGCCAAACGCTGTATTCAACGCTCGTCCTGACCGTCGTCTTGCCTGTCGTCGGCGCCAATTGGCATGCCGCAGGCGCGTTCGTGGTCCTGGCCGTGCAAGGCTTGTTGTGCCTGCCGCTGTTCAAGCTGTTCAAGCCGGGGGAGATCCCGACCGGCGGCCCGCAAGGCGGCGGCGTGGTGCACCGTGCCGGCTCGCTGCTTTGCTTGATGGCCATCCTGTCTCTGAACACGGCCGTGGGCGTGGTCTGGACCTTCATCGGGTATCAGGGCCAGGCCGCCGGCCTGAGCGACGTGTTCGTCGACCGCGTCCTCGGTGCATCGAACGTGCTCAGCATTGCGGGATGCGCATGCGTCCCGTTTGCCGTGCGCAGCGGACACGTCTTTGCATGGACCGTCGGAGCGCTGGGGATTTGCACCGCAGCCGCACTGGCGCTGTCCCAGACACCGGGTGCGGGGTTGTTCATCCTGTCCAGTCTGATTTATGTATTTGCCTGGGCCGCCGCAATCACACTGCTGATGGCGATCCTGCCCTCTTACGACACGGTCGGCCGTTACGTGATGCTGATTCCCACGGCTCTGTGCGTCGGAAACGGCGTCGGAGCGGCGATCGGCGGAAACCTGATGGAGGTGCTGTCGGCCGGTCACGCCTTCGTCTTTGCAGCAGGGTGCTGCGCCATCTCGGCCATGTTCATCCTGGTGCTGCGCAATGTGGCGTCTTCGCCTGCGCCTTTGCCCGATGGATCGGCTGCGCGCTGACGCCGCTGCGCAGAAGACTCTCGACAGAAACCAAGGAGATCGAGCATGCAGCCTTCATGAAAGTGATTTCACCTCGGAAGCGCGAGCACTTGCCTTTTCATGCCTCATTGTGCCGAGCGCCAACCAACGTCCTTCTTCGACCTCTCAATCTTTCATCCATGGAGCCTTCAAACATGAAAAACCTCTCGATGCTCGCCACTGGTGCGATGCTCTGCGCCGCCGCAGCTGCTCAAGCAGCCCCCGCCACCTATGTGATCGACCCACTGCACACATCGGCCATATTCGAGATCAATCACTTCGACACCTCGACCAACCGCGGCCGCTTCACCAAGACGGAAGGCACCGTCGAAGTCGACAAGGCAGCCAAGACCGGTAAGGTCGATCTCACCGTTCAACTGGCTTCCTTGCAAACGGTCAGCAGCGTGTTCACCAAGGAAATCCTGGGCAAGGAAATGATGAACGCCGCGAAGTTCCCGAAAGCCCACTTCGTCGGCAGCAAGTTCACGTTCGTTGGAGACAAGGTCTCGGAAATCGCCGGCACGCTGACGTTCATGGGCGAAACCAAGCCCGTGGTCCTGAAGGCGCAGAACTTCAATTGTTATGAGAACCCCATGACCAAGCGCGAAGTCTGCGGCGGAGACTTCGACACGACGCTGGTGCGCAGTCAATACGGTTTGAACTACGGGCTGGAGTGGGGCATGCCGGACAACGTGCACATGGTCATCCAGGTGGAAGGCATCAAGAAGTAATAGGCCGGTCCTGAGCGGGCTGCGCTCCTTGGCGCAGTTTCGTGACGTCCCTTTTAGCGCGCTGCGTTTGTCTCTGAAATGACACTATGTATGAAGCCTTCGCATGGGGTTCGGGGTCTCCCTCGTCGCGTGTTCAACGCGTGTCTGGTGTGCGAGCCCAGAAGTCGATGCCGTTGATCCGCGCGACCCTCCTGTCCATCGGGTTGGCGCTCTGTGTCGCCGGTGCATGGTCTCAAGAGATCGTCATTGGCCAGACGCTTTCGCTTGAAGGAGGTTCTGCGAACATCGCGCGCGATCTTCTGGCGGGGCGTCAGGCCTGCGTCGACGACATCAATGAACGAGGCGGGATCTCTGGCCGGCGTCTTCGATTGGTGACGCTGGACGACAAGGGCAGTCCTGAACTTGCGGTCAGCCTGCATCGCAGGCTCCTTGAGAAAGATCATGCGATCGTGTTGTTCGGTCCGATGGGCGCTGACGTGAACAACGCCGTACTGGCTTGGGCGGCCGATGCAGGCATCGCCGTTGTCGGACCCTTTGGTGGCGACATCGGCAATCGAGTCCAGCAGTTCAAGACCAGCTACTTCCTGACTGCGAATCAGAGCGCAGAAGCGGAGCGCCTGGCCAACCATGTCATATCGCTCGGATGGCAGCGGGTAGCCGTCATTTTCACGGACAGTTCAGAGGGGCGAGCCTCGTTGGCGGCCCTGCAGGAAGCGCTGTCCTTTGTCGGGATCAATCCCGTCGCCATGTTGGCTGTACAGCCAAATGGAGACGGCGCTGCAAGCGCAGCTGCGACCGCAGTTGCAGCTGCCCAGGTGGTGTTCCTCGGAACCAGTGGTGCCTCCACGGTGTCGGTGCTGAAAGCGTTGTCGCCCAATCGCCCGGAGTCCCGAGGCCTTCTGCCTATCTATGGCATGTCCTCATCGGCCAGCTTGTCGGATCTGCTGGCAACGGGTGCCAGGGCGCGCGGGTTCTCGATGAGCCAAGTGCTTCCCTACCCAAGCGATCCACGCTTCAGACTCGTGCGTGTTTTCGAGATCGCGATGAGCCGGGTCAACAAGAAGCCTCGGGACCGTTCCTATGGCGAACTTGAAGGATGCCTGGCGCCCCTCGTCTTGGCTGAAGTCTTGAAGGGAATGGCTGCCACAGCCACACCAACTCCCGCGTCCGTGCTCCGATCTCTGCGAAACGCCGGTACGGTCAATCTTGGTGATTATGAAATTGACCTCGCCGACCGGGCCCATCCGGGATCTCGCTTTACCGACATCGTCTTTGTCGGATCCGATGGCCGGATTCATCGCTGATCGCGGCAGGCAGCGGCTGCCGCTTGCGGTCAACTCACTCGTCTCAGGTCGTGGGATTCGCAGTGGCAAATTGCGTGATGTCGTCACCATTCCGTAATGAGCGCTACATACGCTGGAGCCGGGCGAGAAGGTCGCCTGTCCTTCGAATGGAGATTCCAAATGGCAAAAGTAAAGATTCCCCTGCTGACGCGCGCGAGCGTGTGGGCAGCGCTCGTTGGCGCAACCCTCCTGGGCGGGCCACCGGCCTACGCCGATCGCGAATTCCACACCCAGACACCCATCAAGCATGTCGTCGTAATCTTTCAGGAGAACGTTTCCTTTGATCACTACTTCGGCACCTATCCGCGAGCTGTTGCGAATGCTGACGGCTCACGCTTTTTCGGCGACCCGAAGGACGACACCCCAAGCGTGAACAACCTGGAAAGCGCCGGGCTGCTTGTCGACAATCCGAACGGCGCGAACCCGTTCCGTATCGATCGCAGCGCCGCCGTGACCTGCGATCAGGATCACGGCTATGGCGACGAGCAGTTCGCCTTCCATGGGGGTCTCATGGACCGCTTCTTGGTACACAGCTGCAATGATGCGAGCCTCGGGCCCAACAGCACCCTGGGCTACTACGATGGCAACACCGTGACTGCGCTGTGGAACTATGCGCAGCACTACGCCATGAGCGACAACTCGTTCGGCACGAGTTTCGGTCCGTCAACTCCGGGTCTGCTCAACCTGGTTGCCGGCACGACCTACGCGGCGACGATCACAAACGGCCTCTCGCCCAAGGGCAACATCGCGGGCGGCGCGAGCATGGGGTCGGTCATCGGCGATCCGGACCCCGCGAATGACATTTGCTCCAATCCGAAGCGCACGCAGATCCTCATGTCGGGCGAGAACATTGGCGATCGGCTGAACGCTGCCGGCATCCCCTGGGGTGCGTTCATGGGCGGCTTCGACGACTGCACCCGGACCCACAACAATGTTTCCGGCATGAGTGCGGGCGCGGACTACATCCCGCACCACGCGTTCTTTCAATACTGGAAGAGCACCCAAAATGCTGCGCACCTGCCACCGTCCTCGGATGCCAACATCGGGAGAACCGACCGGGCGAACCATCAGTACGATCTCAGCCGATTTCACACCGCTCTGGCGAACAACAACTTGCCGGCAGTCAGCATCGTCAAGGCAAACGCATTCCAGGACGGTCACGCCGGATACTCGGATCCGCTCGACGAGCAGGCCTTCTTGGTCGGCATGGTCAACGAGATCATGCGTTCTCCCGAATGGCGCGAGACGGCAATCATCATCGCCTACGACGACTCCGACGGCTGGTACGACCATGTCATGGGGCCGATCGTGATGCAGTCCAACGTCACCGACGACCAGCTTCTGGCAGCGGGAAGCTGTGGCGAGCCGAAGCTCAACGACCCGGCGGGAGGTGTGCAAAATGGCCGCTGCGGGTATGGGCCTCGTCTTCCGCTCCTGGTGATCTCGCCGTGGGCCAAGACCAACTACGTGGACCACAGGGTCACGGATCAGTCGTCCATTCTCAAGTTCATCGAGGACAACTGGGGCCTGCCGCGAATCGGCAATGGTTCGGCCGATGCCGTCGCGGGTTCCCTCAGCGGACTCTTTGACTTCGGCGACAGTCCCCATGCGCGCCGATTGCGACTCGACGCTGGCACCGGCCGCATCGTTTCGCTCGATCACTGACACCAGGGCGTCAAGAGCGCGTCTTCTTGTGCCGCAACAGGGTCAACATGACGCGCTCAACCGGAGCCTGGTGAACCCATCGCAGGTTTTTGAGCCGCGACGCGGTTGCGTCCCTCGCGCTTGGCTTCGTAGAGAGCCGCGTCGGCGGCGGCTATGAGTTCGGCCGGCTGGGCAGCCTGCGTCGGCACGCAAGCCGCAACGCCGACGCTGATCGTGACGATGCCGTACAAGGACTTGAGGTGCGGCCGGGCCAGCGCTTCGACGGCGGCGCGCAGGCCGTCGGCCACCAGCAGCGCGCCTTCCAGGTCCGTGCTCGGCAGAAGCACCACGAACTCTTCGCCGCCGTAGCGCGCCACCAGGTCCGAGCCGCCGCGCCGACCCGCGCTCAAGGCCTGGGCGACAAACTGCAAACAGGCGTCGCCGCCTGGGTGACCATGGCTGTCGTTGTAGAGCTTGAAGAAATCGATGTCGATCATCACCAGGCCGAGCGAACGCTGGGTGCGCAGGCCGCGCAGCCATTCGGCATGCAGCGCGTCGTCGAAGCGCCGGCGGTTGGCCAGTCCGGTCAGCGCGTCGGCCAGGCTCAGGTGCTCCAGGCGCCGATTGGCTTCTTCGAGCGCCGCGGTGCGCTCGGCCACCTTGTGCTCCAACGAGGCATAGAGCAGTGCATTGTCCAGCGAGACCGACAACTGCCCGGCGATCAAGG
>Ga0137404_10000968_pt1 | contig 18861 bp, 20 predicted proteins | sample CZOMad2_1_16fung_FD_108285 | JGI IMG/M metagenome (GOLD analysis project Ga0137404, IMG submission 108285) | Vadose zone soil fungal communities from Angelo Coast Range Reserve, California, USA - CZOMad2_1_16fungal (Illumina Assembly) | ecosystem: Environmental > Terrestrial > Soil > Vadose...
AAAACGAACAAGCAACTCTTGCTAGCGGCGAATTAGAAGTCCAACGAGTTGCCGATGCCGAGCCCTGTTGTGGCGCTTCGATACGCCCGATTTGGCGAGTTTACAAGAATCTGGCGGAGAGGGGGGGATTGAAACCTCCGTTGGTGAGAGGGAGGTGAGGGGTTGGTGAGCGTTGGTATGTCTCTTGTTTTCAACACGCATTTCTTCAACCCCCAGATTCCAATGGGGATACAGTACCCTCAAATTAGTCGAAATTAGTAGCAAGATTAGTAGCACGCAAGGCGGCGGGCCTGCTCTCGTCCGCGGCACGGAAGGTCCGCCTGAGCCGCGATGCTGTTGGAGAGAAAAATGGAGCGGCGGCGGTTTGCTAGATCTACCTGCCCTGTTCGTACTCACCACGTTTCATGTATTTTGAATAACTTAACACGCTGTCAGTTGCACTGAATCATCCCATTTGCGCGCTAGAGTGCACCAAGAGTGCACCAAAACAAGCGCTTCGCGTCCGCGAGATATCCGCAATTCCTGAACAAATGAAGCTTTCCGAGTCACATTCATCCCTCAGCCCCTTGTGCCGAACCCTTGAGGTGCGATTAGCGAATGTGGAAAACTAGCTAACCTCGACCTGCCAGTATGCCTGTTGCCAGACTTCGAATCCTTCCCCGAGGCGAACTTCAGCGCTGCTTTCCGTTCGACACCGGCCGCATACCAAATTCACGAGCCCAAAATCCTCGCCAATGGAGACCGATTCTTATCTCTTCCTTTCCATATCCAACAGGCTGCCATTGCGCACGAAATCGCCCGCGCCATTTGCCAGCGAACGCCGTTGCGACTTGTGGACCCCGATTGGGGTATTCCCCTCAGCGAAGAGATCGTGGCTGACTTCCTCGTGTGCAGCTGGGGGCTCCTGGACGAGCTCACCGAAGAGCGCTCAGGGTCGTACGGCGCGCGATACTGCGAGATTTTGCGAATGTGGCCGCAGCAAGCAGATTTCGTTCGGCAAATGACAGTTTGGTATCAACAGAAACTTTCAGGGCAGGCCTGACCGGTAGTTGATCACGGTGGCCCCGGGTCTACGTATCGATCGTTCCTCTAGGACTGAACTCGGTTTGTACGGGACCAATCTACTCTCCACCGGCCGCCCCGCAGTGGAGCCCAGAAGATCCGCTTGGCGGGTGTCATGTGCGAATGGTGATACAACGCAGCGGTACGCTCGTAGAAACCACGGGTGTGCCAGGAATTCCGAAATCCGAACCGCTCAATATCTAGGTGGTGGCAGAATTCATGACACAACGTGCTTAGAAAGGTCCCGAACGAGGTCATTTCCTTCCGAACCGCCGTTTTCATCCACACGCGGATCAGTTTCGTCCCAGCTTGGTAGTCCCCAAAAAGCTCGATGGTTGCTCGTTCCCGCACGCGGAGCGGCCGAGCAGCCAGAACTCGGACTGAACAGGGGGAAACCCCATAGAAATCCGATGCAGCGGAAAGAAACTCTGTACAGGATCGACTGACATCTTCCGGCGCTTCGAACTTCATCGCAACTTCAAGAGACGCGGCAATGCTCTGTAGCCGTCCGTCACCGGCAACACTAGCTCCTTCATCCCGTCGCTACGGCAAAACAATTCGCGACTTTTCTTTCGTGGCGCGGCATCCGTTGGCATTCGTTTTCCTAGTGTCTACACCCAGTCAGCGAGGCAAGCATCATTCGAACCGTTCGTCCCTTTCTCTTTCCATTCTCTCCATTATGTTTTCCGTTTGCCTTGCCGCCGAAACCTCTTCGCCGAGTCTCGTTTTCTCCGCAGCGATGAGGTCCAGTAAAGCTGGATCAGATTCCATTTTCAACTCCTCAAGGAGCTTCATGTTCGATTCGATAATTGCTGCCCGCGAGCCTCTCCAGTTCCCCGGAGTGAACTTTCGTATAAACACTTTAAGAACCGCAGCGCGATTGGGCGCACGATCCAATAGTTTGCGAGCGATATCGCGCCACTGCACGCGCCCAGGCGCCCCTGACAACAGGAAGGGTGTTACAGCACCCGCAATCGCAGGATAACGAATGGCAGGCGCCTCGTCACACCAACCGATCAGATCATCGTCCGAGATCTTATCAAGCGGATGGCGCCCAAGCTGGCTCGCTTCATCGAGAATCCTAACCCCCGATTCAAGCTCCGTTTGCTCACCTCCGCACAACGCTTCCAATGCTGCGCGTGGTTGTACGCGGAACAGGATCTCCAGAAGCTCCCCGTGGTACGACGCGTACGTTTGCGAGTTCGCGATTGCGTCCTTTAGATTGCGACAAATCTCGCGAACCGCTGCCTGCCCCATTTCGCCAACCAGACACTCCTCCGCGATCACACCTAGCCGATGGTCCTCGCCAGACCTTCTCCGTGTAAACGTTAGCCGGTGCATCAACTCACACCCAATATCGGTCAGTTCGGTAGACGAACTCTGACTTCTCGCGTAGGAAATCCGCATGTAGAGAAGTTCCATGGCAACGTCTAGGCCGTCCGGCACCGATGCAATCCCCATCAATAGTGCGCTGAAGTCACTCCCAGAGATTGCATGAGTAACGCCACCCATAACCAAACTACGATAAATTCCCACTCTGGCTTTGCGAACTTGGAGCGATCGTACGAGACGGCCGACACCATCCTTGTTGATACCCACGGAAGTCTGCAGAACCGGATACCAACGCCCCAACACGTCGTCTTCCACAGCCTCACCCAGGAGGCTACCCGCGAGGTCAGCTTCGCGCTCGTTGAGAGCCATTCAGGAAACCTCGAAGAACTTGCACGTTCTGCATGTCCCTGTCAGTCAACCCGAGTTGCGCGACCAACTTGTTCCACATTGCGCGGGGATCCTTCGCCTCCTGAGCAAGGCCCCTCCCAAATTGCCACAACTGTCCGCCATTTCCCGTCATTAAGTCGGGCAGCAACGTTCCCAAAGAACTTTCATCCGCCGCTGCCGCCCGCCCCAAGTCCTGCGCCATGCTCTTCTGCACATCAGTCGTTCCGTCCACACTTGCATCAACCCCCACATATAGCATCGTTTCCGACAGAACGATCGATCGCACTTTTTGCAGAAGATCCTTCGGTTTGAGGTCGACTTCGAGCGCCACCAGACGGCTCGCTACCGTTGCTTCCGAACCACGAGAGTCATAGTGAATCGTTTGGCGAACTGCAATCCAACCCGCGGGCCAGAACTCTTTCTCCGAAATCCGACGGCAAACCCTTTCCAGGTCATCGTACATTCCGGCAGAACTCCAAAGGCCTCGAAACTGTTCTGCGACAATCTCTCGTACGTTCGGCGCTACCGGTTTGTCCGACAATGCCAATTCTTCTGCGAGGGTCAGACCCTTCTTGAACCAGTCCAGCACCTCTGCGCGACTGCGAGGCCACCACCCGTAATCCCGCGAGTGCGCGCCAAACTCAAACTCCGATGTGGACCCAAAGTGAACAGATTCCAGACTTGCTCGTAGCGCCGCCAAACCCAAGGCCTGCCTCTTCGGATCGTCCGACAACAAGAGTGACCGGGCAACTGCCAATCGCTGATCAATCGTCGCCCGCGCTCCGGAAAAATACATGTGGAAGAGCGAGGCGAAGATTCGTCGACCCTCGTCATTTTCGTTGTCTACATTTCCAGGCCCGACGATCTGGATTAAAAGAGCGCTGCAGCGTTCAAATAGAACTGGGTCGTAAGCCAACAACCGTAAAATGCGAAGGTAGCGCTTGTAGTCGGTCGCCGGTTCCTTTTTTTCAAAAACCGCTCGCTCTAGCGCTTCCAGAGTTGTTTCTGGAGAAACAGGGGCGATATTGCTAAAGAGTGCGAAACCGAGCTCGTTCAACTGGGCCAGATTTTCCAACATACCTCCCCGGGCGAGCCATCCCGAAGCCACGGACCGTGCTTCCTTGCTATCATTCAAATAGCTCAGTCTTCGCGAAAACGATCTCAGGAAGCGCTCACGACCTTCGCGACGGAAGCACTTATCCACTGCACCTGGTGGGAATGTTCTGAAGGGCGAGCGCAGCCAGTCGGTTGGCGATTGCGTGCGGCAGGACTGCACGCCAAGGCCCCCGCCGTTGCGCTAATCCTCGCCGTTCCAATTCTGCGCAGTATGTGAACATTTCTGGCGCACTCTTCCCCACAAGACTGCCAAGAGGTGAAAGCTCATCCTTCGCATCCCCGGATACATTCTCCCCCTCGAATGAATAGACTAGCGACAGAGCCTGGGCCGATCGGAACAATCCCTCGTCCGGCCCCTGTCTCTGATGAAACAACCGCCTAAATAACTCCTGATCCGATAACTGGCCAACTGCCTCATCTTTGTCGATTCTTCCGGCAAGTGCGATCGCGATACGTGCGTTTCCCCCGGAAAAATCGGCAATTCGTCGCGCGTCCACGGGAGACAAGTTCGGAAATCGGCCCCGGATCAGCTTTTCTGTCAGATCGATCGATGCCACATCGAGAATGAAGACATCCGTACCTTCCGGTTCATCTTCTCGGATGTCGTATTCCACCGTAATCAGACTGAGCACACTTCCATCTGCTCGACAAAATTCCGACAGGCGATGGTGCAGATCGGGTGGACAGTTATCGACAACGAGTACAGCCCTTCTGTGAGTGCCAATTAGCTCGGAAGCCAGAGCAACCGGCGAAGGGTTGGGTCCATCTGCGACGTTCGTATACACCGCCAGGAAGGGGTCAAGACTGCGCTCTCCCACCCAATCATCAAATAGCCCTTGCACCAGCCGCGTCTTGCCTACTCCGGACAGTCCAACCAAGCGCACAATTTCTTGGGGATTCCGTAACGTGTCCCGGATACCTTGAATCCCATCGATTGCGGACAGGCCGGACTCTGTCCGCTGCTGCGGCGTTCTAATTCGAAGTTCGCCATCGAGAAGATAGTCGCTCGCGATGCTCTCATGTGGATACGACCAGGCGCCATAACCCGACCAACCATCCAGTCTTTTCCCAATTCGCTCTCTGACCCACAAGGTTGTCCCGGTATGGTCGCGCAACCACGTTTCGATCCCTTTTCGGTCATGGAAATCGACGAACAGAGAGCTTCCGTTTGCCAGGTCCCCGACAGCCTCCGCCATCGCGGTGCGGCGATCGCGCAACGCCGAATCGGATGTCGACCCTTTGGAACTCACAATAACGTATGCGCCTGACTGAGCAGCAAGTTCCTGGATAACGGGTCGCACCACTCCATCGGGGCGCATTTCGGATGAAATCCCCGAAGGCGGTGTGTCCTCGGCTTTGACCTGGAAAACCGTTTTCGATCGCGGAATCAACCCTTCGGGCTCCAAGCCCACCGCCTTAACCTGGAAATTGGATAGGTTGGATCTTGCTGCTCTCTGTAGGAATCGTAAATCCAGTAACTTCCTCAAACGTCTCACCCGTAAAATGAAGTTCCTTGCGCAAATCTTCCAGAGTTAACTCCACCTTCGTTCCGAGAGACTGAAGTGCTGAGCCCAGCAATTCCGGTTCCTGAAAAGTCGGCTCCTCCGGCTCGCCAGTCGTCGGCCACTTTTTCCAGGCCATGTATTTGTAGGCTTTCCGATATTCGACGGCCCCAATCAGTCCCAAATCGTATGCACGTCGCACGATGGCCGCGGCGCTCACTCGCCAGCGCCGCTTCAACGCAAAGATGTGTTTCCACGAGAACGTCGCCTCGCACCGAAACTCACGTGCGAATACTTTGCGCGGAAGTAAAAACGCGCTCGCGAACCGATCGGCTGCGATCTCCGTTTCGATGCTGCCCGTATGGATACCCTGATGCATGACCAGATGGCCGCATTCATGGCCAATATCAAAATGCCAACGCGACGTGCTCTTCACAGACTGATTCAATACGATGATTGCCGTCGGCCCGCACCGCGAAAACGCATCCACCTTCTGCGCGTCCGATAGCTGGGAGACGATCACCACGCCCGCGCGCTCAAGAACGCGGCCAACTTCCATGATGGGACCGTCCAGACCGATATCCCAATGCAGTCGGCATTGTTCCGCCGCACGTTCGATCTCTTCCGCGTCCGATACAGATGTCGTAATTCGAGGAATGTCCTGCTCAGGAAAACGAAACACGGATTTCAGTCGCGTAAGAACCAACCCCAGCAGGGTCGCGTGTGCGCGAACCTTATTTTTCATACGTTCGGGAGTGGACCGCCGATGGCGAAAACTGCACTGCTCTTCGTGAAAGATGTCCGGGATTTCGCCGTAGAAAAATTCTGGCTCAAATCCCAAGACGGATCCGAAGGCTTCCACGAGATCGCGCGAAGGATTTTTCTTTCCGGACTCACACAATGACACCAAGGCCGTGGATGCAGCCACAGCTTCACTAAGTTCCTTTTGCGTGAGGCCCCGAAATTCCCGTGCAACCTGCAACCGGTCGCCCCAAAATATCTCACGCGGGCGTGCCTCCCACAAAACTCCAGTTTGAGCCCGTGGTTCGTTCATTTCGCCTTGGTCTTCTTCTCAGTTTGCGGCGCTTCCTTGGCGATGGGTTCGACTGTGATGGGTTCCAGGTGGATAGCTTTCGATTCGAGAGGTACGACGTTCGGACGCGCGGCGCCAAACGGAATCACATACACGCCTGTCGCTTCGCCCGCTTCATCGAGCTCGACAAGTTTTGCACTCGACACACGACCTTCTCGGTCTGTCTCGATGGCGATTCGCAGAATCTTGTCCAACGGACGAAAGTCTTGGAACAACTGCCTCTGCAGCAATTCGCCGTAAGTCGTCACCAGATAATTTGAAGGTGGGTCGTCCGGCGAGCCCTTATAGAACCGGATAGGGAGTCCCTCGATGGCAAAGGTAAATCGCGGTTTCGGCTCTTCTTCGATAACCGTGAGCCAGGCATGCTCTTGGGCAAGCTGCTTGATCCGGAAACACGATCGTTCATATACACGCGTCCCGAGTCCCCAAGGACCGTCGCCATTGAGCGGATCGTATAAACTTAGAGCCTTATTCCGGACATCTTGCAAGGCGTCGGCGATAAGCGAAAGGCGTTCGTCTGTGAGTGCAGGGTATTTCTTGGTGGGAAGGAAGTCGTTGCTCATGCCAGCCAGCATAGCACCATACTAGACTTTAATGTGAGATAATTCACGCCATTGTGAATATTTACGTTCCTGGGATTCTTTACCCCGTGCTAACTTCTTTACGCGCCTGTAAAGAATTGAACGGCAATGTCCAGCGATGAACTCGATTTACCCTTGACACTGGGACAAAATAGGTGTAAATAGGACCTATAACTGGAGGTTCTAAAGAATGGCCTCGCACTCTGGGCAACCATCGACGTTCTCTACAATTCCCCCGCATCTTCCCTTTGACCAAAAAATCTGCCCCACGTGCGAGCAAGAAATCCCTCCCGACAAGCTCGAAGAGATCGGAGGGAAGATTGCGGCGAAGGAGCGCGAGCAAAGGCTTGCAATCACCTCGCAGCTTGAGAAACAGCACGCGATCGAGAAAGCCCGAGCGGAGACGAAAGCAAAAGCCGACCTCGAATCGGAGCGCCAGCAAAGCGCTATTCGAGAGGCGCGTGCGCGGGATGAGGCTCAGAAGGCTGCACAGAAACTGGTCGACGCGAAACTCGCGGAAGCAGAACAGGCCCGTGCTGCCCTTGTTGCCGAGTGGCAACAAGAACTCGTTGGGGCGCAAGCAGCGCAGCGAGCAGCCGAGGAAACGTCGAGGGCTCAGCGGGCAGAAATCAATGAACTGCGGGAGAAAAGTGCGAAAACGATTGAAGCCCTAACCCTAGAGGGAAAACAACGAGAGAGCGAGGTCCGAAATGAGGCGACGGAAGCCGCACAAGCGGCAGTGGCCGAGCGGATCGCAGGGATTGAGAAGGCACGGCAAGAAGCCGAAGAGAGTTTGAAGTTGCGCGTCTCCGAAGCAGAAGCACGCAGTATTGCTGCAGAACAGAAAGAGGGAGAGCTAGCGGCGCAGTTGGATGAGCTACGGCGGTCCAACAAGGACGAAATTCAAAGATTGAAGCAAGGGGTTGCGGCGGAGATTCTGCTAGTCCGGCAAGCTACGGCAGAAGAAACAGAAGGCCGGTTCCGAGAGACGCTGACGGCTCGTGAAAACGCCGCCGCTGAGGCGGACGCGAGAGCGCGTGAGGCAGAGGCGAAAGTGTTGACGCTGGCGGACGAGCACAGTGCGTCGCTGGAAGCGAACCTAAAAACGCAACGTGATCTCTTGGAAAAAGATAAGGAAGATGCGGTCAACACCGAGAAAGCCAAAGCGTTCGAAGAGAATCAGAAGCTCAGTAATAAGGTAACAGACTTGCAGCGGGCCTTAGAGAACAAAACGGCCGAAGAACTCGGCGAAGGCGCGGAGATCGACTTGTTCGAGTCACTGAGGAAGGAGTTCCCAGACGACGATATTCGCCGGATTCCCAAAGGGACACCGGGCGCGGATATCCTCCACGTCGTGATGCTTAGTGGCAAGAAGTGCGGAACGATTATCTACGATTCGAAAAATCACAACCAATTTCGGCATGAACACGTCTCGAAGCTTCGAGCGGACCAACTGGCCGCACAAGCCGAGCACGCCATTCTTTCAACGCGCAAATTCCCGCAGGGTACACGGCAGCTTTACTTGCAAGATGGGGTGTTGCTTGCCAATCCGGCAAGGGTCGTCCTGATTGCGACACTGATCCGACAACACTTGCTACAACTTCACGCACAACGCGTAAGCGACATCGAACGAGATAGCAAGACTGCGGCACTTTACGAGTTCATTATTTCGGAGCGTTGCTCCTCCCTGCTGTCAAGGATCGACGAACGTGCTGAGGACCTTCTCGAACAGCAAAAGAAAGAAATTAGATGGCATGAAAATAATTGGAAGAAGCAGGGAGAGACTGTCCGCGGGATTCAAAAGGCCAAAGCGGACCTTGAGAATCAGCTCAGCCTGATCATCGGCACATCAGCAAGCGATGCGGCTGCGTGAGGGGTCATATCATGATCACTCGTATGCCTGCCAAGGCTCACTCGAAGTCAGCCGAATTGCAAGAGCGACGACTGGATCGAACAATCTTGCGGACGTATCGCGCCACCGTCGATCTGGACGAACTCATTCCGAACCCAAAACAGCCGCGGCTTGGGCCGAAAGAGGATGATGAACTTCAGCGGCAAATCGAAGCCAACGAAGGCATATTCGAACCGCTCCTCGTAGAACCACATCCGGAACTCCCCGGGAAATATCTGATCATCGATGGTGATCGACGCTGGACAAATTCTCGGATTCTCGTAGCACAAGGACGCGAACAGTATCGTCGAATCCCAGTGGAGATCACGGACCGACCGCTCTCGGAAGACGAGAGGCTCCGCGTTTGGATATACATTCACCGTCAGCGAAAGGAGTGGGACGCCCGCGAGAAGGAGATGGTCGCCTGTCGTCTCGTTGATCTCGTAGGCCGACCGAGCGCCGCCAATATCTTGGGAATCACTGTCCGAGAACTCGACAAGCTCGTCGAGATCTATGAACTGTCGGGACGGTTTACTACGCTACGTGACCCTAGCGCCGCCATTACATGGGCGCGAGAGCTAATGGGTGTAAGCAAGAAACTCCTCGTTCCGACCGTGATGGACGCCGTAGTAAAGAAAGTGAACGAAAAGCGAATTACGAATTCGAAGGACCTTAGAAAATTAAGGACGATACTTCCTGATCCAGTAGCCCGAGCTCAGTTCCTGAGCGATGCTGGCGACCTCGAGTCGGCGGAACTCCGAGTTCGTCCTGCCGAGAAGAAACGTGACGAAGAACCTATAGACGGATTAGGGGCTGCTTTAGAGGCAATGAAGAGTGTCCCCTGGACCACTCTTCATGAGCTGAAAGGGGATGAAAGGGTTCTGAGAAAGCTTGATGAGGCCGAAAGCTTGCTGAGGTCACTACGGAAGGCGCTGACTTCCGAATGATCCATGAGCAGGGGAAACCATTGGGCGATGCACAGAGAGTGAGACGAGTTTCCTGAAGAACGGTAGAGATGAATGGCACATTTCTTTATTCGCGCTGAGCTTCGTGGCAGACCGAGCAGGTAGGTTTGGAGAAATGGCGGAGGGGCTGAAGGCGGCGGTTTGCTAATTCTACCTGCCCGTTTCGCACTGACCGATTTTCATTTGTTCCGTTTGCATTACGGACTTCTCACTTGCAGCGACAGACCCTCATTTGCAGTCTATAGTTCAGCAAGGGTTCAGCAGGTTTTCTTCCGGGATAGGCAGGACAGAAGTTCATCGTGGCGGGCTAGCGAAAGCGCCCGAACTTACTAGCTCGCTCACAGCGAGACACTGAACCGGGCAGTCTTTTCGAGGAGCGACTGGCGACCACACCGCAGCATGCGGCTGATCCATTCTTAACGGCGTCAACCAAAGGTGTTGCCGGTCCAGACTGTAGCTTGCACCGACCACTCGCCGAATAAGACGAACCGCCATTGCCAAACCCGCCCAAAAGGAAATGAATGAAACCGTTGGTATTGCGGTCGGTCCGTCAGGGTCGTCCACAGGATGCTGGCAGCCGCAACACGGCTCGCCTGGGCCGTGGCACGAGGCGGAAATGCTGAAATGACTCGTCCCGCTGACGATCAGAATGCCCTGCGTGCATCGCTGGACCTGCCATCGACTGGGAATATCATCGACACCAACAAGAACATAAGGTGCCATCTGTCGGGCTTCTGGTGCACCAGCTACAAAGCGGTGAAATTCTGGCGTCAGATTAAATTCAGGTGAGCAGCGACCAGCCACCAACCGCACCTTTTCCAAACCAGCATCGCTGACGACCGTCAGCATATTTCGGTTGAAGTTTGTCTGCGCCGCAAGGATGCGCAGGAAGCGTTTGAGAATATCCCGGCACGGCACCGCTAGGGAGCAGGAGCTTCGCGGACGCCCCGTTCTAGGGGCGTCCTCCTTTAAACAGAATTTCGGAAGCCTGTTGCGGAGATTCGGTTTAACTCCGCGATGTTGCGCTTGAATTCCCCTACGATCCGCCAGTTCTTGCATTTTCCATCGTAGACTTTCAGCAGCTCGTCAAAATACCACAACTGTTGCTCGCGCCCTCGCTTGAACCGCTCCCACACTTTCGGACCAATTTCTCGATAATCCTCAAGTATTGCCCGGGAGTTGTACAGCTTGTCGGCCACCGACACCAGCAATGTGCTCGGCGGCTCATTTCGAAGCCGTTCGACGTAAGAACTCTTTCTCTCTTCCCAGGGCTTCTTTTTGCTGGCGTCTTCCTCAAAACTGTCGGTACAACCCTCAACCATTTTCGCCACATCTGGCCCAAACTTTGCTTCAATATCGCGCAGGCGTGGTATTCCACCTTCGTCTTCGACCGCATCGTGTAAGAGCGCGGCGATTGCAATATCTTCCGTCACCGGAAATGGGACGTGCCCGCTCTCTCCGAGGGTCAGCGAAGCTACGCCTAGCAAGTGAGCCATGTAGGGAATCCCGGTGCCCTTGCGAGCCCCGAGATGAATCTCACGAGCGTAATCAACGGCGTGGGTGAAGCGATCCGTTAGCAGCAGTCCTGCCTTGACCTGTTCAGGCACAGCAGAGATCAGCTTTTTCTGAACGAAACTGTAATTGTATCGCGCTTCGCGAAGGGCCGGAGAATCCAGCGATCTCCGGTGTGGGAGGTTTGCGTTAGTATTTCCCATCCGTCATCGAGCATTTTCGCGACGTGGTTATCCATCTTCTGCAGATTGAGCAGGCCCCGTTTGTAGTACGTCCCGAACACACTCTTTTGGTATGTGAAGGACTTCACGCGCATTGACCGCCTTCATCTGTCCGCATCAAACCCGGTGCCGTCCAATTAGTTGCTTGGTTCCGGCTCGACGAGAACTGGTTCCAGCCATCTTCTGAGCCATATAAAGGATGAGCTTGCGATCTTCTTCCTGGGTTTTGGCCAGCAGACGCCGCAGCTTGCCTAGATATCGAGCATCTTTGCCCGTACTACCCCAAGCAATGTCGTCACACGACTTCCGCTTTGGAAGATTCGGGAACTCTGGTGGCTTCTCTCCGTCGTAGAAAACCTGGTACATCGGAACTTCCAGCGCACGAGCCAGTTTTTCTATCGTTTCGATGGCCGGGACCGTATGGCCGTTCTCAACCCGGGAAATATAACAACGAAGAAGACCGGTCCGCTTCTCGATATCCCCTTGAGACAGCTGCTTTTCGTCGCGCAACGCTCGCAGACGGTCGCCAATAACCACGATACCTCCTCGTCCCACTACTTCCACCCTGAGGAACTCTAGGCGCAAACTCATTTGACCGCAAGCCTTCGCCCACGTCAGTCCTCGCGCCCTCTGTAGTACTCACGAAGGATTACTTCGTCGCCCGTCTTCCAGTCGGACAAATCGATGCTGTCCGTGACAATCACCGGACGGCACGTCACCGAAAAGCTTTTCCCATCTGTAAACCGCACGTCGAAGAAGCACAACCCCTCTTCGTGCCAGTGCGAAATCCAATCCACTTTCTTGCCATGCACCTCCGGGTACCGTCGCCGCAGCTTTTCGTACTTCTTCTTGATTCGCCTCTCAAGCCGCCTGTGTTCTGCCGAGCTGATCGGCTTTATCGGAATACCGTCCACCATCACGGCCTTGGCTTTTTTCTTCTTAGGCATGAGCGTCCTCCGGCACGGTGCTCTTGATGCCTGAAGCAGGTGTCGGCGAACCATTCACTTTGCGGGTGGAGTGGACTCCTTCGGCTTTTTTGGATGTTTTCTTAGTGCGCTTGGTCCGGGGGAGAAACTGTACCAGCGGCGGTTTCCCTTCCAGTTTGCGTTCACGCTCGACGCCGCGCATCAAACGACAGATTTCTTCGTTGGTCAGCGGTTCGTCCGAAAGCCAGACGTTGAATTCTTCCTCGAAGCGGGACTCATCGTCTTCTTCCAGCTTGCGCATTTCGAGCATGAATTGCAGGTTGATAATGGAACGACGGCGTTCGAGACCTGCCACGGACTTGTGGTAAGTCTCCATGAAGAGTTTGGGAGATTTCTTGAGGCGTTGAACTCCCCGAACGGCTTCGTCAATACCGTGGTTCACCAGATACAGTGCTTCATACAGATGTGCTTTTTCCATGACTGAACGTCCTTTGAGCGGCGAAGTAGCCGCACGGTTCGGAGGTTGATAGGTGCGTCGAGGCACACGTCCTCGCCGCGGTCGAGAGCCGATGCGGTAGGACAAACGGATTCAGTTGACAGGAGCTACGGCGGGGGATGCGCGACGCGCAGGGGTATCGGGCGCGGTATGAAGCCGAACGAAGGATGGGCAAGTTGCGCCCAAATTCGGAAACCGATAACTTCTAGTGCAGCCATCGTAGCCTCCTAGAGAGGTGATGGTGGTCAGGGGCGTGTCGGTGTTGATAGCATCGGCGCGTCCCGTTAGAACGAGAGAGCCTAGAGTTGTCGCGACGTCCCAGGCACTTGGAGCAGACTCACACAATCCAGAACAGGATAGTGCAACGCCCCATGTCGAAGGATAAACGAAAACGGGTTAAACATTCAACCATTTTGTTAAAAAAAGATCTGGTTACGGACAAATGGGTTTCACAGTCTGAAGCGGCCCGGATTCGTGATGTCTCGCCCCAAGCAATCGGACGCCTTGTTAACAAGGGACGGTTTCGCACCTTGCGGATAGGAGGCAGAGTTCTCTTGGATCGCAGTGAGGTCGAGAACTACAAGCCTAGGCGGAAAGGGCGACCCCGTAAGTGAACGCATTCAACTGCATGAATGTCAAAGTCAGAGCACGCGATTTGGGCGTACAATGTTTATCGTTTTCGGAGTCAAAAAGGACATGGGATTAGTAACGATTCCGCTCTCCGAGTGAGGTCGACAGGGGTAGACAGTGGACGCGAAGCGGCGGACCTCGATTCTACAGAGCTACGGACGCAGCCTAAGTAATATCAAACATAGCGTCGCGCCCGTGAGGGATCTGCCCTACGACAGAGCGCTGATTCAGCAGGCGATTTTTGACGCATTGCAGGCCAACCCCGACCCCGTATTCCATGAGCAGCTCAAAGTCGCGTTAATTTCTTTAGATTTGTTTGTCTCAGAAGCGGAATTCGAAGCAGTCGCAAACTACGAAGGCATAGTGGAGAAAATAGGTGATCACCCTAACGAGGCCGAAACCCCGGCAACCCGACAATTTGTCGACGAAATCGCAATCCTTGATGACTGTTATCGTACAATCCAACGCCGTGTCAGGGAAAAACAGGAAAAGACGATGGAGTGCTTGCACGAATTTCTGGGCACTCTCAGCCGAGATTGATCCAGCTAGGCTATCCAGAAGGAGCGATCCTGTGGGCACCCTAGATAGAATTGGTTCCTCTGGACCCAAATCTTCGTAGATTTGCTGCTTGGGAGAGTCGCGCACGATGCCAGACTCAGATCCATTGAAAAACGCTGGAGTCGATGCCATCTTTCTAGTAATCGACAGGCGTGATGTAGAAAAATCGGATCTTAGCTCAAGCCTAGTTGTTTTGCGTCGACTCCTACAAGACCGGGAAACAATTCTGAAATTTCGGGGGCGGCTTACAATCGCGTTGTCCGGATACGACCAAGACGTCCGTGAGCTCTACGAAATTAGTGAGGTACGGAATTTCTGGACGCTGCTCGACAGCGAATTCCCGTTCTGGTTCTATTTTGTCGACCTCGAATCAAGCAGTCTAAGTTTGATCGTTCTGTCTCTCTGCAGATATTCGATCAGCGCCGATAGGATTATTATCCCTAATAGAGGCGATTTCGAAGACTTTGTGGTGAAGCACTTCGCTGCCTTGAGCTGGCTGTTCAAGGAGCATAACCTTGATGACAAGCAAGGCGAAATCTTAACAGCCCAGGTCATCAAGTACTTTGAGCAAATCGGGAAACCGACGCGAGTCCACTAGAACCTATCGAAGCCGTCAGGCCCCCCTCCAACACGTTTTCCGTACTAGAAGCCTTCTAAAGACGTAAGCGGATTCCTTGGCACGAAACTGTCGAGTTAATCCCCTTTTCTGCCCTTCCTGCTGAAAACCTGCGGCTGGACCGCCCGCTTCTCCTGTCAAGGCTCTCCCGCTTCGCTCCGATGAACGCGAAAACCGCGCGGCCTTGACAGCGCGGACAGCCAGGCGCCTCGCCCCGCCAGGAAGGGCATTTGCTTTTAATGCACCGCTCTCTGCGGTGCCTCTGAGAAGCAAAAAACGAAACCAACGAAAGGAGTTTTTCTCATGCAACAAATCAGCAAACAACCTGCTTTCGAACTCGGCCAGATCGTCGCAACACCGGGCGCTTTGGCCGCGCTTAAGAAGGCAGGGCAACAGCCGGGCGAGTTCCTCACGCGCCATGTCAATCGATAGTTAAGTGAAATAGCTATTGGCAAGAGATTATCCGAATAGGACGAGTAGGATGGTCCGATTGGCCGACCCAGCTCCTTACGCCTCACTGGCCTCTCCCGGAACGACGGCCTGCGACGCCGTAGGCGGAGCGTTTAGGCCGGAGTGGAGGGAGGGGCCAGTGAGGACGTTGTTCTAGACGGTCTCATGTAGCCTGGCGCAATTCTATGAGAGGTGTGTTTACCCGGAAACCGACCGATGCATCCGAGTTGGTTAGACCCAACTAAGCAACTAAACGACATTGAACTAAATATTATTCGTAACGCAGGGCGACCATGGGGTCTACCTTGGTGGCCCGCCGCGCCGGAATGAAACAAGCCAGCAGCGCTGCCCCAACCAGGAGCAGTGTCACTCCGCCAAAAGTCAGCGGATCGGTGGCAGTGACGCCAAAGAGCAGCGACTCCACCGTGCGTGTCAAAGCCAATGAACCGGCAATCCCAATCGCCACGCCAATGAAAATAGTGCGCAGTCCCTGGCTCAAGATCATTCTCAGAACGTCGCCGGAGCCCGCGCCGAGAGCGACACGCACGCCGATTTCGCGCGTGCGGCGGCTGACCGAATAGGCCATCACGCCAAACACGCCTGCCGTAGCAAGCAGCAGCGCGACGATTCCGAAGAATCCGGTGAGAATGACGTTGAATCTCCGCGAGCCCAGCGAAGCGGAATAGACTTGCGAAAACGTCCGGAACTTCGCCGGAATCTCCGGGTTAAGGTCCTGCAGAATTCCTCGCGCTGCCGAGGTGACCGAGCGCGTGTCGGCATCACTCAGCATCGTTAAGGTGATCGCCGACCGCGGGCGCTGGAACAAATTCACGTAAACGGTCGGGCGCGGCGGCGCATCCAGGCCATATTCGTGAATGTCGCCCACGATCCCAACGATGGTCAGCAATCGCATGTCGCCATCCATATTCCCAAACTCGATGGTATGGCCGATGGGGTCCTGATTTGGCCAACGGTCGCGCGCAAGCGATTCGCTGATGACGGCAACATGCGGAGAATCGGGACCGTCGTGCTGGTCAAAGATGCGGCCGCGAATCAGCGGAATTCCGAGAACCTGGAAGTATCCCTCCGTAGCGACGCAGAAATCCGCAATGCCAACGCGTTCTTTTTGCTGGAACATGGCAGCAAGATCATCCGCGATGGTCTTGGGGACCTCATTCTGCGACGGCAGAAGGAACATTCCGTTGGGAAGCCCGCCCTCAACCAGGGGCAGGCCGCTCGCGGCGCCAACTCTGCGCACGCCCGGGATTTGTTTGAGGCGGTCAATCAGGTTGGAAAAAAAGATTGCCTGACTTGCCTTTGCTTTGGGGTTGTCCCACCCTTCCCATGGAAGCGAGACATCCATGGCGATAATCTTGTCCACGCGGAACCCGGGATTCACTTCAAGCACCTTCATCAAGCTGCGCCCGAGCAGTCCCGCTCCGACCACAAGAATCAATGTGATGGCGATCTGTGCCGCCACGATTACCCGGCCAACCCGCTGGCTGCCTTGCGAACCTGCTTGTCCGCGCCCGCCTTCTCCGAGGCCCTTGCGCACGTCCCCGGAAGTCGCGCGTGCAGCGGTGAACGCTCCGAGGCCGACGGCGACCGCAGTGGAAAGCAGAAACGCGAACACCAGTACTGGAATATTGATCGACACGCTGTCCAGCCGTGGGAGATTTTGGGGCGCCAGCGCAACTAATCCCGTCACTCCCCAGAGCGCTCCCAGCACGCCGAGGCCGCCGCCGACCAGCGAAAGCAGGAAAGCTTCGGTAAGGAATTGACGGATCAGCCGTCCGCGCGCCGCACCGAGCGCGCTCCGAATGGCCAGTTCGCGCTCTCTCGCCGTTGCTTGGGCAAGGAGCAAATTCGCGACGTTGGCGCAGGCCACCAACAGTAGAAATCCCACCGCCCCGAGAAGGACGAGCAGCGCCGGGCGGGCTTTGCCGGTGATCGAGTCCTGTAGCGGGACGACAACTCCATCCTTAAGGAGAAAATCGCTTTGCTCGCTTGAGGTATCGTGAATGCGGCGAGCAATCGCGCTGATATCCTGATTGGCTTGCTCGACGGTCACACCGTCGCGGAGTCGCGCGACCGCGTAATAGTTATGTGACGTCCTGCTTGGATTTTCGCCGTCCAGGTCGGCCGGCAGCCACAGATCCACGTCTGCCGGGAAAGGAAATGCGGCCGGGAGCACGCCGATAACGGAGTAGAGCGCGCCATCAATTTTTAGGTGCGACTGGGAAAGGTCCGGCGACGATCCGAGGTACTGCCTCCAGTATCCATAGCTGACAAGAACGGTGCGGGCGGCCCCTTTTTTCGCGTCGCTGGCAGTGAAATCCCGACCGAGCATCGGCTGAATTTCGAAAACCTTGAGGAAATCAGGCGAGACGCCCGCGACCATATTGCGGGTCGGCTGAGAAGGACCTGAAACGGACACGACGTCCTGGTTGTACTTCGCAATCGCCTGGAAGCTGCGGTTTTGATCGCGAAAGTCGTCGAAGTTCGGGTCCGCAAGGTGAGACCAAGTGCCCTTCGTGTTGACCTCGAAGACGGCCATGATGCGGTTCGCATCGGTGTACGGCAGCGGGCGCAGCAACACGCCGTAGACCACGCTGAAGATTGCTGTGGTCGCGCCGATGGCCAGCGCAAGCGTGAACACCATGACGGCCGTGGCGCCGGGATTCTTGCGAAGCTGGCGGAGACCGTAGCGGCAATCGGCGAACACGGAGTGCAGCCAATTGCCAACCCCTGCTTCGCGAACCTGTTCTTTCACCTGCTCGATGCCTCCGAATTCAATTCGCGCGGCACGTTGTGCTTCCTCCGGCGCCATGCCCGCGCGAATGTTTTCCGCCACCAGCAGTTCGAGGTGGGAATGAACCTCCTGGTCGAGGTCAGCGTCCACACGCCGGGAAAAAAAGTAATTTCTCAGGAAGCTTCCGACTTTCACCAAGAGCGGCATGCGAAATACACTCTCTACGATGCTTCCAAGGCTTGAGCGATAGCCCAAGAAATGCGGCCCCATCGCTTGGTTTCGGCTTGGAGCTGCTTCGTTCCAGCTTTGGTCAGGCGGTAGTATTTCGCGCGGCGGTTGTTCTCGGACTCTCCCCAAAAAGAGGAAATCCAGCCTTCTTCTTCCATTCGGTGCAGGGCGGGAAAGAGCGAGCCTGGCTTGACAACAAAAGTGCCGCCTGTGATTTGCTGGATTCTGCGGGAGATCCCCAAGCCGTGCCTTTCGCCGGCGATCAGCGATTTCAAGATAAGCAGGTCCAAAGTCCCTTGCAAAAGCGTTGTCGGTTCAGACTTCAAGTCACATCTCCTATCGGTGTTCTATAGGAATGATACGGATACACATACAGAGTGTCAATAGGAAGCGAGCAAACCAGTAGGCAATAAGTTGCGGTGTGCGAGATCCTCTTGATCGTGGAAGCGGCGCACTTTGAAGAACGAGGACTTTACGAAACCCACCAGGTTTTCAACAGCACCCTTTTGCTGCGGGCTATGAGGCCAACACAACTCCACCCCG
>Ga0137404_10000970_pt1 | contig 18834 bp, 16 predicted proteins | sample CZOMad2_1_16fung_FD_108285 | JGI IMG/M metagenome (GOLD analysis project Ga0137404, IMG submission 108285) | Vadose zone soil fungal communities from Angelo Coast Range Reserve, California, USA - CZOMad2_1_16fungal (Illumina Assembly) | ecosystem: Environmental > Terrestrial > Soil > Vadose...
AGGTTCTGGGCCAGCGCGGGCAGCGCGCCCGCCAGCGCTCCCGGCCCCACCAGGGGGAGGAAGCCCAGCGGCGCCAGCATCGCGAGGAGGTAGACGAGGCGCGATACGGTGGCCACGCGGAGCAGGGCCCGGAGCGGGTGGAGGATGATCCCGGCCAGGACTTCGGTGAGCGAGCGGCCCAGACCGGCGTAGCGCGCCAGATGCGAGTAGGGCTCACCGCGGAACGCGGGGATGATCCAGCGTAGCTCGACGTAGAGGAGGGCAAAGGCGCCCGCGGCGGTGACCGCCCCCGCGCGCCAGCGGCCCTGCCCCAGCGCGAGCCAGATCCCGACTCCGATCACGGCCAGGGCCGCGTCCTCGCGCGTGCCCAGGGTCAGCACGATGAGCCCCACGAAGAGCACGGCGCGCCGCGTCTCCGCGGCCACGAAGGCCCAGAGGAGCAGAGGGACGGCGAGCGCGGCTGCGTGGAAGTCCCGCACGTTCATCCCATGAAGGGAGGGATTGGCCAGATAGAGCAGCGCGAACAGCGCGGCCAGCCGGGCGTCCCCGAGCCGCCGGCGGGCGAGGAGGAACACGGCGGGGGCGCCCGCCGCCAGCGCGGCGGACTGGAAGATCAGCAGCGTGACCGCGCCGGGCGCCACCCAGAAGGCGGGGACCAGCCCGTACATGATGGGCGAGAAATGGTCGCCCCACGCGTGCATCTCGGGCAGGCTCACCCGCGGTCCGCGCCCGCCGGCCAGGTTCCAGACGAGCTGCACGTAGTAGCCGAGATCCAGCGCATGGGTGAGAAAGGTATAGTGGCGGGTCACCGTCACGAAGGAGAAGGCCAGCGCGTAGGCGACCGTACCCATCGCGACCACCCGGCGGGGCTCGAAGGCGGGAACGGGCGGAGGGCGGAGCAGCAGACGGAGCCCCACCACCAGGACCAGCGCCACCACGAGATCTTCCGGGCGGGCCCACGGGCGTATCAACGCGGCGAGGATGCCCGCGAGGAGAAGGCCGGCGGCGACGTCGAATGCGCGCGCGGCCGCGGGGCGCGGCCTCAACGGGGGTCCGCGCCCTCGGTGCCCGGGCCGAGGCGCGTGTACCGGCGGCGTATGCTCTCCAGACGCCGGGAACGCTTGAGGCCCGAGCGATGCAGCAAGTAGCGGGTGACCACCCAGAGAATCTTGGTGCCGTAGACGCACGAGTCCAGGAATGAGGCGGAGGAGGCCTCGGGGAAGTACCGCACGGGGACGGCGATCTCCGCGAGCCGGAAGTCCCCCGCCACCGTCTGCGACACGATCTCCTGATCGAAGACGAAGCCGTCCGAGTTCATCCGGAAGTTCACCGCCTCCAGGACTTCTCGACTGAAAGCGCGGTACCCGGTGTGGTACTCGGACATCGCGAGGCCGAAGGCGCGGTTCTCCACCCAGGTGAGGAAGCGGTTGGCCACGTACTTCCACCACGGCATCCCCTGCTGCACCGCCGAGCCGCCCTTGAGCCGCGAGCCGAGCACGAGGTCGGCGTCCCCCTGGGTGATGGGCTCGATGATCTTCGGCACCAGGGTCGGATCGTACTGGTAGTCGGGATGCACCATCACCACGATGTCGGCGCCCGCGCGCAGGGCCTCCGTGTAACAGGTCTTCTGGTTGGCCCCGTAGCCGTAGTTCCGATCGTGGACGAAGATCTCGAGACCCAGCTCGCGCGCGATGTCGAGGGTCGCGTCGGTGGAGCCGTCGTCCACCAGGATGACCAGGTTCACCGACTCCTTGGGCAGCTCCTCGTAAGTGAGGCGAAGCGTCCGGCCCGCGTTGTAGGCCGGCATCACGACGACCACCTTGGGGGCCTTCGGCGCCGCCTTGGGCCCCGCCTCGGACGAGTTCATCTAGCGCTCCGGCGCCCGCGCATCCGCGCAGACCGCCACGAACTGATAGGCGAGCCCGCCGGGCCAGGCGCGCGCCGTCCCCGCCGAGAACCGGTGCAGCGCGCTCAGCCAGGGCCCATGGAAGCGTTCGGGCACCACCAGCGGCAGCGGGGCCGGGGTCACCACCAGCTCTCGCACCGCCAGACCGGCCCGGCCGAGGAAGTCGAGGAAGGTGCGGCGCGTGAAGAACGTGAGGTGGGTGCGGTCGAGTATCCCGCGGTCCCCGTAGTCGAAGCGCCCGAAGAGGAGCGAGAGCCGCACGGTGAGGTGCGCCACGTTCGGCACGGAGACGATGACCACCGCCCCCGGCGCCAGGTACCGGTTGAGGTCGCGCACCACCCGGAGAGGATCCGAGAGGTGCTCGATGACGTCGCCGTAGACGGCGGCGTCGTAGAGCCCCGCCAGCGCCGGCGTCTCGCGCTCGAGATCCACCACGATGGCGCGCTCGCAGCGCGCCGCCGCTCGCGCGGCCTGGACGGGATCGCGCTCGAGCGCGGTGACCTTCCAGTCGCGCGCGGTCAGCTCGGCGGCGAGGAAGCCGTCGGCGGCGCCGACGTCGAGGGCCCGGCGGCCGCGCCCGGCGCCGAGCCGGGAGAGGATGACCGAGTGGCTCGAGTAGGGATCGTCCTTGAGACGGTAGGGCGCGCCGCTCACGCCCCTATGGTATCCCGGTCAGGGCCGATTCGAGTAGAGCCGACGACCGCCCGCGGCCAGAAGCAGGTGCACGCTGTCCGGGGGGAGACCGCGCGTCACGCTCCGCTCGGGGTCGGATGCGGAGACGAGAAAGATACGGCGGTCGCCCCGCCACGCGGCCGCGAGCCGGTCGAAGTCCCAGAACGTGTCCCGAGCCTCGGGGAAGCTGGCGCCGAAGGCGAGGTTGGAGACGAGCCCATTGACCACCTTCAGGGGCACCCGGGCGGGCGGCCGTCCCGGCGGGTCGAGGGTCAAGAGCCACGAGCCGCTATTCTCCAGCGCGCCCTCGTGGGCGAGGAGATCTCCGGGCGCGGCGCGCAGCGCCACCGCATCGCTCAGCATCCGCACCGACCGGCTGCGGGCGAAGAGCGCGAAGCCCTCGGCGGAGAACGGGAGGAAGGCGAGCATGGCGGCCAGCAGGGCGCCCAGGCCGATGGCCGGCCGGCGCAGCGCGAGCCCGAGGGCAGCGGCCAGCGCCCCCAGGCCGAAGATCGCCGAGAGGGCCCGGAAGAGCGGGACCAGCTGCTCCCCCGACATGAAGGGAAGGTCCGCGCCCCGTGCCGCCACATTCCGCGCGGCGACGTCAGCGCTGGGCAAGGCTCCCGCCGGCAGCGCGATATAGCCCTTGCCCACAGCGATGGTGGCGATGGCGACCGCGGTGAACAAGAGGAGCGGTGGCACCAGCAGGGTGGGTGGAGACGGCGCGCCCGGCACACCTTCCAGCACCTCGTCCCAGAGCTTGGCGACCAGGAGGGCGAGCGCGGGAAACGCGGGAAGCCCGTAGTGGGGAAGCTTGAAGGGCGAGAGCGTGAAGACGGCCAGCGAGCCCCCCGCCCAGAGCGCGAGCAGCAGCCAGGCGCGGGCCTCCGCCGTCGGCCAGGGCCCACGGAGCCGCCGCCAGAGCGCCCAGGGCACCGCCAGGCACCAGGGCATGAACCCGATCGCCGTCACGCCGAGGAACTCCAGCGCGGACAGCGGCACGTCCTCGTCGGGGAACACGCGGTGACGCGTCAGGTTGAGGAGGTGATTGTCCACCACCGTGTACCAGAGGAATCCGGGGTTGCGCGCCTCCATCAGGACGTACCAGGGCACCGCGATAGCGAGGAAGAGGAGCACGCCCGCCCACGGGATCCAGCGGCGCGCCACGTTTCGCTCGCGGGTGACGGCGAAAAAGATCGCCACCGTGACCAGAGGACCCACCGCGCCCAGGAGGTCCTTGGCCAGCAGCGTGGCCCCCAGGGCGGCGAAGAAGACCAGGATGCCCCAGCGCCCGTCGCGGCCCGCCTCGCGCTTGAGGTAGGCGTCGAGAAAGCCCGCGAACGCGAGCAGGATGCAGAAGACCAGGAGGAGATCGGGCTTCACCAGGCGAGCGAAGAGAAAGAGCTCGAGATTGGCGGCCACCACCAGGCCGGCGATCAATCCCACCCGCGGCCCGCCGAGCCGCATGCCGAGCCACGCGGTCAACGCGGCTATCCCCAGGGCCGGCAGCGCCGAGCCCAACCGCGCCACCGCCTCTCCGGGCCCCCACGCCTGGAAGGCGGCCGCCATCAGCCAGTAGAGCAGCGGCGGCTTGTCGAAGTATCGCACTCCGTTGATGTGGGGCGTGATCCAGTCGCCGTGGCGGAGCATCTCCCACGCGATCACCGCGTGGAAGCCCTCGGGTGGATCGACGAAGGGAGCGCGGCTGAGACCGGAGAGAAAGAGCGCGGCGGCGACGAGGGCCACGCCCAGCACGACCTTGGCGGTGAGGCTCACTGCGAGCTAGCGCTGCACTCTCACCAGGGCCCCCGGCGGCAGCGCGGTGAGCAGCTCCTCCACGGCGCGCTCCACCAGGGTCCGGTCCTTGGACTCGAAGGTGACCTTCACCTTGTACTCGGGGTTCGAAAACTCCGGGTAGGAGCCGAGGAGAAGGTCGGGATGGCGAGCCACGAGCGTGTTCAGATGATCGGCGAGCGTTCCCTCCCCGATGTTCACGAAGACGCTGATCAGATGGAACGGCGTCTCCCGGAACCGCTCGCGGAGGGCGTCGAACTTCTGGCGGAAGATCTCGGGGACGCCGGGGAGGATGTAGACGTTACGCACGGTGACGGCGGGGAACATCAGCGAGCCGTCGGCGACGAGCTCGGCGCCCTCCGGCACCTCGGCCAGGCGGAGCCGCGCCTCGTTGAGCGGTCCCTGGTAGTAACGCTCGAGCAGGGCGACCAGGCTGGGGTGGCGGATCACCCGGGTCCCCACCGCCCGCGCTACGCCCTCCATGGTCACGTCGTCGTGGGTGGGTCCCACGCCGCCCGAGGTGAACACCACGTCGTGGGCGGCGCTCTGCTCGCGCACCTCCGCCGCGATGAGGTCCACTTCGTCGGGGATGATCGAGATGCGGCGCACCTCCACGCCCAGCGCGCGCAGCTCGCGGCACAGGTACGCGGCATTGGCATCGGCGATCTTGCCGGACAGGATTTCGTTACCGATGAGGACGATGCCGGCGGTCTTCGCCATCGCGCCCAATGGTAGCACGGCGGCCCTTGGTGTTAGAATGGCCGCCGAGATGGCCTCTCCCACCGTCGAGCCCGTCCGGCTGTCCGGCTGGGCCTTGGTTCTCGGCGCGTCCTCCGGCTTCGGCGAGGCCACCAGCTTGGCGCTGGCCCGCGCCGGCCTCAACGTGTTCGGCGTGCACCTCGACCGCCGCGCCACCCTGCCCAATGTCGAGCGCATCGTGGGGGAGATCCGCGCCGAGGGGCGCGAGGCCCACTTCTTCAACGTCAACGCCGCCGACGACGAGAAGCGGGCGGAGGTCGCCACCGAGATGGAGCGCATCCTCCGCGGGCGCGAGGCGCTGGGCCAGCTGCGCGTGCTCCTGCACTCCCTCGCCTTCGGCACCCTCAAGCTCTTCGTGGCCGATCCCATGAAGGAGGCGGTGACCAAGGCCCAGATGGACATGACCCTCGACGTCATGGCCCATAGCCTCATCTACTGGACCCAGGAAGTGGTGGGCCGGGGCCTCATGGGTGAGGGCGGGCGCATCTTCGCGATGACTTCCTCCGGCGGAGCGCGCGTGCTGCCCTTCTACGGCCCGGTGTCGGCGGCCAAGGCCGCGCTGGAGTCCAATATCCGCCAGCTCGCGGTCGAGCTGGCTCCGCGCGGCATCACCGCGAATTCGATCCGGGCCGGCGTGACCGCGACCCCCGCCGCCAAGAAGATTCCCAACTACGAGGAGTTCTCCAAGCGGGCAGCCGAGCGCAACCCCCACGGGCGCCTCACCACCACCGACGACGTCGCCCGTGCCATCGTCGTTCTCTCGCATCCCGACACCCACTGGGTCACCGGCAACGTGATCGGCGTGGACGGGGGCGAAGAGCAGATCGCCGGGTAGCTGCGGCGTGCCCGACTGGCTCGCGGTGGTGGCGCTGGGCCTCATCGAGGGCGTCACCGAGTTTCTCCCCGTGTCCTCCACCGGCCATCTCCTCCTCGTGGAGAACGCCGGCTGGCTCCCCCGCCAGTCGGACCTGTTCAATGTCCTGATCCAGTCGGGCACCGCGGTGGCGGTGGCGATGGTCTTCGCGGGCCGTCTCCGCGAGCTCTTCACTCGGCGTCACGAGGCGGCGACGCGAAGCTTCGTCCTCAAGCTCGCCGCCGCGTTCGCGCTCACCGGCGCGGGCGGGCTCGTCGCCAAGCGTATGGGCTTCGTCCTGCCCAAGGATGTCGCGTCCGTCGCCTGGGCCACCCTGATCGGCGGCATCGTCATCCTCCTCATCGAGTGGGGCATCCGGGGCCGGCCGCTCCAGGAGGACGTCAGCTGGACCATCGCGGTGGCGGTGGGGCTCGCGCAGATCGTGGCCGCCGTCTTTCCCGGCACCTCGCGCTCCGGCGCGACGATCCTGATCGCGCTCGCCTTGGGGCTCGCGCGTCCCGCGGCGACCGAGTTCTCCTTCTTGGTGGGAGTCCCCACGCTCCTCGCCGCCGGTGGCTACGAGGCGCTGCACGCGATGCGCCATCCCGACCCGGTCGCCACCAGCTGGGGCCTGGTGCTACTGGGCACCGTGGTATCCGCCCTCGCGGCCCTCGTCACCGTCCGCTGGCTGCTCCGCTTCGTCCAGACCCATACCTTCGTCGGCTTCGGGTGGTACCGGATCGCCCTTGGCCTCGTCATCCTCGTTGCCCAGCGCGGGAGCGCTTGAGCCCATGAGTCCCGACGTCATCGTGGTCGGCTGTGGCAATGCCGCGCTCTGCGCCGCGCTGGCCGCGCGTGAGGGCGGCGCCTCCGTCCTCGTCCTCGAGAAGGCGCCGGAGCACGAGCGCGGCGGCAATTCGTTCTTCACCGCCGGCGGCTTCCGCTTCGCTCACGAGGGGCTGGCGGACCTCCGCCGCGACATCCTCACCGATCTCTCCGACGAGGAGGCGGCGACCATCGAGGTGCCGCCTTATCCCGAGTCCCAGTTCCGGGACGATCTGCTCCGTGTCACCGAAGGGCTCACCGATACCGATCTCTCCGAGCATCTGATTCGTCGCTCCCGCGCCACGGTGGCGTGGATGCGCGAGCGTGGAATCCGCTGGATCCTCATGCACGGCCGGCAATCCTACCAGGTGGGCGGAAAGCACCGTTTCTGGGGCGGACTCAACGTGGAGGCGGTGGGCGGCGGACCGGGCCTGGTCCAGATGCTCCTCGACCGCGCGGAGGCCGCCGGCGTGGAGGTGCGCTACTCGCATGCCGCGCACCGCCTGATCCAGGACGCGGCGGGGCGCGTGACGGGGGTGCAGGTGCGCACGCCGGCCGGCCTTCGCGATCTCTCCGCCCGTGCCGTCGTGATCGCGGCGGGCGGCTTCGAGGCGAATCCGGAGTGGCGGACGCGCTACCTCGGCCCGGACTGGGACCTCGCCAAGGTGCGCGGCACCCGGCACAATACCGGCGAGGGCATCCGCATGGCGCTGGACATCGGTGCCCAGGCCTACGGACACTGGTCGTCCTGCCACGCGGTGGCCTGGGACGCGGGCGCGCCGGCCTTCGGCGATCGCCGAGTCGGCGACATGTTCCAGAAGCACTCCTACCCGCTCGGCCTCATCGTCAACGTGCACGGCGCCCGCTTCGTGGACGAGGGCGCGGACCTCCGAAACTATACCTATGCCAAGTACGGGCGCGAGATCATCCGCCAGCCGCAGCGGCTGGCCTTCCAGATCTTCGACCAAAAAACCGTCGAGATTCTTCGCGAAGAGTACCGCATCCGCCAGGTCACCAAGGGCGAGGCCAACACCATCGAGGATCTCGCGCGTCAGCTCGACATCGATGTCGAGGGCCTGGCCCGCACCGTGAGGGAATTCAACGCCGCCTGTCAGCCCGGCGAGTTCAACCCCGCCGTGCTGGACGGCAAGGCCACGCGCGGCATCACCCCGCCCAAGTCCAACTGGGCGCTCCCCATCGACACCCCGCCCTATCTGGGGTTCGCGGTGACCTGCGGCATCACCTTCACCTTCGGCGGGCTCCGCGTGAACACCCGGGCGGAAGTGCTCGACACCGCCGATCTACCCATCCCGGGCCTCTACGCGGCAGGCGAGCTGGTGGGCGGCCTCTTCTATCACAACTACGCGGGGGGCTCCGGGCTCATGTCGGGCTCGGTGTTCGGCAAGACGGCGGGCGATGCCGCATCGGCCCAGATCCGGCGGTCCGCGGAGTCGCTCGCCGCGCGCTAGCGGTCGGAGGCCTGGTCGAGCCAGGCCAGAATGGTCTTGAAAGGGCCGTCCCAGCCGTCCTCGACCATCAGCATGTGCGCGTGGCCCGCCGCCTCCAGATAGGTCGCGCCGTACTTGGCGGCGATCTTCCGCTGAATCGCGGTGGGGGTGATGGCATCGTGCTCGGCCCCGACCACCAGAGTCGGGCACCGCACCCGGCGCGCGTCGACCGCCACCGAGCCCAGCGCCAGCTCGCGCGCGGCGCGGCCCGATTCCGGGACTAGCCTTGGATAAAGCTGTTCCTGGGTCTCGCGGGACAGGCCATTGGCGATGAGGGCGGCGGCATCGTCCGGGCGCGGCTGGAAGGGACGGCTCCCCAGTATCGCCCCGGCATACCTCCACATGCGAGAGAGCACACCCCAGCGCAGCACGATGATGCCGCGGGGCGGCGCGCTGGCGAGAAATACCGCGGCCGTGACGGCGCCCTCTTCCGCGATCTTCTGGGCGACCAGGCCGCCCATCGAATGGCCGAGCACGGCCGCGGGGCCCAGCGCGCGAAGGCAGTCGCGCACGTCCTCGACATAGTCGAGCACCGAGACCCGCCCGAGGTCGGGGACGGGACGGCTGCCCCAGTGGCCGCGGAGATTGACGGCCCAGGTGTCCCAGCCGGCGGCGGCCGCGGCCTTCAAGTAATTCTCGAGGTACCAGCTCCCGCCGTTCATGCCGTGAACCAGGAGGAGCGGATGCGGGCGGGCGGCCCCTCGTGCCGGAGCGTGATCGAGGAGGAGGTCCCCGATCCGCTCCTGGACGAGGTCGGTCACGTTATTTGGGCTGGAACCAGGCGCCGATGAGTACCCACTGGTGGCGCCCGCCGCCGATTTCCTGGAGCGCCCAGCGCGGCATGTGGATATAGCCGCGCGTGGTCTCGGCGATATAGGAGCCGGGCACCGTCACCGACTGCGGCTCGGGCCGCTTTCTGGCCTCGGCCTCGAGCGCTCCCTGGGTTGGCGCGCCGGGCTGGCTCCCTGGTTCCACTTCCGGCAGGGCCTCCTCCTCGGGAATCAGCACGAGCACGACATTATAGACGGTCTGCGGATTCTGCTCCCAGTAGCGGATCACTTGCCCGTATCGCTCCCCCCCGATCTGGCCATCGCCCCACGGCAGCATCGGGTAGGGATTGTTCTGCGGATTCGCGACGCCGGGCTGGAACCGCGTCGACCCTGGATTCCCGAGCGTCGCAAAAGGATTGGGCGTTCCCAGCCCGGGCCCGAGGGCGGCCGGAGGAGGTGGAGCCGTTGGCAGCAGGGCGGCGACCGAGGAGGGCGCGGTAGTGGTAGCGACGGGGCCCGCGGCCAGCCCAAGCCCGACGGGAATGGTGACCAAAGCGAGGACGAAAGTCCCGGTGATCAAGATCCGTTGCATGGCCATTTGCCTCCTGGGCGAAGCCTCCCCGTAACCGCAGGGTAGCCCAGGATAGCGCACCATTGGTCCCGGGGCCAGCGACGCGGGAGGCCCCTCGTCCCTGGCGTCAGCCCGATCGGGCGCTCGCTCGGATGGTCTCCAGCACGAGCTCGGCCGTCGCCACCAGGTCCTTCACGTCCACCCACTCGTTCACGGTGTGGATGTCGCGCATACCGCACGCGAGATTGGCGACTTCCAGCCCACGGGCCACGAAGACATTCGCGTCCGAGCCGCCCCCGGTGCTGCGGGTGGGACACTTGCGCCCCAGCGCCTCGGCCGCCGCCATGACGAGCTGGACGATGGTGGCGCCCTCGGCGATGTCCAGACGCTCGTACTGGCGCTCGACCTTGGTCTCCAGCCGGGCCCGGTGCTCCCGGCCCTCCAGGGTCACGGCATGGCGCCCGACCGCCTCCTCGAAGCGGCTGCGCATGTGCTCGGTCTGAGCCTTGAGCTTGGCCTCGGAGAGGCTCCGCGTCTCTCCGCGGACCACCACCTGGCTCGGCACGATATTGGTCCCGAGCCCGCCCTGGATGACGCCCAGGTTGGCGGTGGTCTCGGCGTCCACACGTCCCAGCCGCATGCCGGCGATGGCTTCGCTCGCTACCTGGACGGCGCTGATCCCGCGCTCGGGACAGATCCCCGCATGGGCCTCCAGCCCGTGGACGGTGAAGGACAGCCGGTTGGCCGCGGGCGCCCGGGTGACCAGCTCATTGACGCCGTCCACGTCGAGGACCAGGCCGCGGCGCGCGCGGAGCCGGCTCGTATCGAAGTGCTTGGCGCCGAGGAGGCCGGACTCCTCGCAGATGGTGATGACGACTTCGAGATCTCCGTGAGGCAGCCGGCCCTCGCGGAGCACCCGGATGGCCTCGAGAATGGCCACCAGCCCGGCCTTGTCGTCGCCGCCCAGCACGCTCGTGTGGTCGGTGTGGATGATGTCGCCCTCGATCACGGTATGGACCTGGCTGGCCGGTCCCACGGTGTCCATGTGGCCGGAGAGGAGCAGGGGGGCCGCCGCCGCGTCGGTCCCCGTGAAGCGCGCGAGGATATTGCCGGTATTGCCGCCCACCTTCTCGCCCGCGTCGTCCACCTCCACGCTGGCGCCCATGCCCTTGAGAATGGACTCGAGCCGCCGCGCGATCTGGCCTTCCCCTCGGGACAGGCTCGGGATGGCGGTCAGCTCGAGGAACTCCTCCGTCAAGCGCTTGCGGTTGATCATCGCGGCTCGCCTTCCCTCAGGTGCTTGGTCATCCAGCCTCGGCTCCGCTCGACCGCGTCCATCCGGTGCCCCATGTCGCTGAGCCGGTGATCGGCTCCCAGGATCCAGTGCAGTGCCCGCGGCTCGCGCGCGCGGGCGTAGAGCGCCTGCCCGTGCGCGGGCGGCACCACCTCGTCGGCCGCGCCCTGTATCACCAGGAGGTGGCTCACGCCCGTCGGCGCTTCCGCATGCTCGCCCGCCCGGACTTCCGCGACCAGAGCCGGGCCCAACCCGGTGGCCTCGGACATCTCACGCGCTTCGAGGTCGCGGAGGGCGGCCGGCGCGTTCCAGGTTACCACCACATACGGCGCCTGCGCCCGGCGCCGGTGGGCCGCGTGCAGCGCGACGAAGCCGCCCAGGCTCGAGCCGAGGAGACCGAAGCGGCCGGACAGCGCGGGGTGAGCCGCCAGGTGCTCGAGCACCGCCTCGAGATCGGCGACACGGGTGGCGATGGTGGCATCACGGTACGAGCCGCCGGATTCCCCCGCCCCGCGGAAGTCGAAGCGCGCGAGCGCGAGGCCGGCCTCCGGCAACATCCGGCCGAGCAGCAGGTACTTGTCGCTGTCCTTCGACGCGCCCAGGCCGTGGCAGGCGACCACGCACGGCGCGCGAGGCGAGGGGGGAAGGTGGAGGACACCGGCGACGGCGAGTGCGCCGACGCGGACGGAGAAGCGCTCGCTAGGCCCAGACGAGATCGAAGAGACGGCAGACATTCACGGACAGCCGGTACATCGTCTCGTCGACGGGGAGGCGCTTGATCTTGGCCACCTCCTCCGCCACTCGCGCGGCCACCCAGGGCCCGGAGGGCTCGCCCTCGAACTCGCCCCCGTATTGCCACGGACCATCGCTTTCCACCAGAAGCGAGTCGAGCGGCACCGCCTCCACCAACTCGCGGTCACGCTCGCGGTATACCACCTCGGGCGTCACGGAGACGAAGTGGCCCGCGTCCACGATGGCGCGCGTGACGTCCATCGGCGCCTTGTGCCAGTGGAACACCGCGCGCTCGACACCGGCTTTGCCCAGGGCGTCCAGCGCGTCGGCGGCAGCGCCGTGGGGGGCGTGCAGCACCACCGGCAGGTCGAAGCGGGTGGCGAGCCGGAGCAGCCGGTCGAGGCGCGCGCGGCCACGCGAGATGAGCCCGGCCGCGTCGTCGGCGGCGGCGAGGTTGTACCAGGGGAGCCCGATCTCGCCCACCGCCACGATGCGCGCATGGTGCTCGGCGACCTGGGCCTCCACCTGCTCGAGATCCGCGTCGGTGAGCGCCTCCCACTCGGGATGGAATCCCAGCGCTGCCCACACCGACTTGCGGTGGCCGTCGGCCACCGCCAGCGTGCACGCATTGGTGGCGGGATCGCAGCCCACCGCGACCACGCCCCACACGTCCGAGGCCAGCGCGCGCGAGAGGGTGCCCCGCGTGTCCGCGAAGGCGGCGTCGTGCAGGTGGCAGTGGCTGTCGACGATCACGCGCCCGCCACGACCATGCGGCCGATGAGGAGCGTGGGGGCGGCGGTGCGGTCCCGGAACACGAGGTCGTTGCCGACCCCCTCTACCGCCTGGAACATGGCGAGGAGATTGCCCGCCACCGTGATCTCCTCCACCGGATAGGCGAGCTCGCCGTTCTCGATCCAGTAGCCGACGGCGCCGCGCGAATAGTCGCCGGTGACCCCGTTGACGCCGAAGCCGATGAGCTCGGTGACGTAGAGCCCGTTCTTCACGCCGCCGATGAGCGCCTCCGGGGCGGTGTCGCCCGCGGCGAGATACAGATTGGTCGTCGACACGCTCACCCCGCTGCCGTCCCGGGCGGCGTGATGCGTGGAAGGCAGTCCCAGCTTGCGGCCGCTGTAGCTGTCGAGGAGATAGGAGGCGAGCACGCCCTTGTCCACCAGCACCGTCCGCTGGATGGGGAGCCCCTCGCCGTCGAACGGGCGCGAGCCGAGCGCGCCCGGCACGGTGCCGTCGTCCACGATGGTGATCGACGGCGCGGCGATGGACTGGCCCAGCCGGTTCAAGAGGAAGCTCGCCCCGCGATAGAGCGCAGGCCCCGCCGCCGCTCCCGCGATGTGGCGGATCAGCGTGGCCGCCATCTGGGGGTCGAAGACCACCGGCACCTCGGCGGTCTTGACCCGGCGGCCGCCGAGCCGGCGCAGCGCGCGCCGGGCCGCCTTTTGCCCCACTTCCTCCGGCGAGTCCAGTCCCGCGCGCCGGCGGGTGACGTGGTACCAGCCGTCCCGCTGCATCTCGCCGTTCTCGGTCGCCAGGGGCGACGTGGAGAGGCTGAAGGACGAGGTGCGGTACTCGCCCGCGAAGCCGTGAGACGTCGCGTAGGCGTACCGCGCGTGGCCGTCGGAGAAGTCGCCGCCCTCCGAGTTCGTGATGCGCGGGTCGAAGGCCAGCGCGGCCCCCTCGCAGCGGCGCGCCAGCTCGATCTTGGCCTCCGGCGTGAGGTCATGGCCGGCGGGATCGTCCAGATGGAGATCGGGTACCTCGCGCGACAAGGCCGCGGCCTCCGGCAAGCCGGAGAGCGGGTCGGGCGCGGTGATGCGCGCGAGCGTCACCGCCTCGTTCACCAGGCGGTCCAGGGATTCGCGGGAGAGATCGGAGGTGGAGGCGGCGGCGGCGGACCGACCCACGAAGACCCGGAGCGCGAGGTGCTGGTCGCGCGCGTGCTTGACCGTATCCACCTGCCCCATGCGCACCTGCGCCGAGAACGACTGATCCTCGCCCACGTAGGCGTCGGCCTCGGTGGCGCCCTTCTTCCGCGCCCCCTCGAGCACGTCGGCGAGGAGATCGAGCAAAGCGCCCGTCATACCTGGGTGCCTCCGACGGTGATGCCGTCGATGCGGATGGTGGGCAGCCCCACGCCCACCGGCACCGACTGGCCCTCCTTGCCGCAGGTCCCCACGCCCTCGTCCATCTTGAGATCGTGCCCCACCCGGCTCACGCGGCTCAACGCGTCGGGCCCGTTGCCGATGAGGGTGGCGCCCTTGACCGGCGCCGTCACACGGCCGCCCTCGATGAGATAGGCCTCGCTGGCCGAGAAGACGAACTTGCCGCTCGTGATGTCCACCTGCCCGCCGCCGAAATTGACGGCGTAGAGACCGTGGTCCACGGAGCGGATGATCTCGTCGGGGTCGTCCTGGCCTGCCAGCATGAAGGTATTGGTCATGCGGGGCATGGGCGGGTGCGCGTAGGACTCGCGCCGGCCGTTGCCGGTGGGCTCCTGCCCCATCAAGCGCGCGTTGAGCCGGTCCTGCATGTAGGCGCGCAGCACGCCGTTCTCGATGAGAACGTTCGAGCGCGTGGGCACGCCCTCGTCGTCCACGTTGAGCGAGCCGCGGCGATTGGCCATGGTGCCGTCGTCGACCACGGTGACGAGCTCGGAGGCCACCTTCTGGCCGAGCCGCCCGGAGAAGGCCGATGTGCCCTTGCGATTGAAATCACCCTCGAGCCCGTGGCCGACCGCCTCGTGGAGGAGTATGCCGGGCCAGCCCGGACCCAGCACCACCGTCATGGTGCCGGCGGGAGCGTCCACCGCGCCCAGCTTCAGCACGGCCTGTCGCACCGCCTCCGAGGTGAAGTGCTTCCAGCGCTCGTTCTCGAGGAACCAGTCGAAGGCCACCCGGCCCCCGCCGCCATAGCCCCCGATCTCCCGTTTGCCGTTTTCCTCCGCGATCACGGTGACGCTCAGTCGCGTGAGAGGCCGGAGGTCGCCCATGGTCCAGCCCGACGGCCCCGCGATCAGGACCACGACGTCCTCGCTGCCGAGGCTCGCGATGACCTGCTTCACTCGAGGATCCGCGGCCCGCGCGGCGGCATCCACCCGCTTGAGGAGCTCAGCTTTGCGGAGGACATCGGTAGCGATGGGCGGCTCGGCGAGCGTGTAGAGGTCATGCGGGCGCGCGCCGGTCGTCACGGGCACCACCGCCGACTCGCCGGCGCCGTCGGCGATGGCTCGGGCCTGCCGCGCGGCCTCCTCCAGATTGGGTAGGGCCAGATCATCGGTGTGGGCATAGCCCGTCCGCTCGCCGGACTGGGCGCGCAGCCCCGCCCCTTGGCTCACGTGCCGGGAGGCCTTCTTGACGGCGCCCTCCTCCAGAACCAGCTCCTCGCTGATCCGGTACTCGAGATAGAGGTCCGCGTGATCCACCCGCCGGGCCAGCGTCGACCCGAGCAGGCGCTCCATGACGGACGCGCTCAGGCCGAACCTGTCTGCAAAAAACCGTTCCGGATGCGCCAGCATTTCAGTCTCCGTGGGGCTGCGAGGAGGACCACATCCTAGCACTCGCCCCGGTGGGCTCTTTCACTTTTTGTGACGCCGAGTTGGCGCGTATGGATTCACTCGCCGACGAGGCGTGAGTTCACGAATTCCAGGTACTTCCACTGGCTTACGCCGGAGATTACTCGAGGGTCTCCTCAGGCCTCTCCGGACTTCGCCTGGAAGGCCTGGACGATCTCATGGATCTGCCGGAGCCCGCCGAGCACCGCGGGCCCTGGACTCAGGATATCAGCCCCGTCGAGAGGGTGGATCTCACCGTCCCGGACCGCGCTGACTCCCTCCCAGCCGGGTCGGGCCCGGATGGCGGCGACGTCCACGGGCTTGCCGCACCACGAGGCGAGGATGATCTGCGGATCGCGACGGGCTACCTCGGCGAGATCCACCACCCGCCCGCGCGCCGAGGCCTCGCGGCGCAGCTCCGGGAAGACGTCGCGGCCGCCGGCGAGCTCGATGATCTCGGACACCCAGCGAATGCCCGCGATCGGGGGATCCGGCCACTCCTCGAAGTAGACGCGGGGACGATCCGGCCACACGCTCGAGTACTCGCGCACCTGCCGGATCTCGTCCCGCATGTCGAGCACCAGCTCGCGCGCGCGGTCGGCCAGCCCCAGCGCGCCGCCCACGACCAGGACGGTCCGGAAGATGTCGTCCACCGAGCGCTGATTGGTGCACAGCACGGTGAGACCGGCGCGCAATAGCTCGGCGGTGACGTCGGCCTGGAGATCCGAGAACGCCAGCACCAGCTCGGGCTCGAGCTGGACGATGCGGTCGATCCGAAACGAGGTGAATCCGCCCACCCGCGGCTTGTCGCGGGCCTCGGCCGGGCGCGCCGTGGTGCCGGGCACGCCCACCACCCGGTCGCCCGCGCCCAGGGCATAGCAGATCTCCACATGCTCGGCCGAGAGGCAGACGATGCGCCCCGGGAACTCCGCGGCGGACTTGCCGTACATGCCTGGACGATACCAGATGCGGGGCCGCCCGGATGCTGGGGGCTCCCGATGCTATACTGCGCGCGCATGCTCGGCCCTTCGACGGAAGAGGTCCCGGTCCCGGAGCCTCGGCGTCCCGCGCGCTACTTCTCTCCCTGGTTCACGGCGCTCTGCACCGTGGTCGCGGTGGCCCTGGTGTCGCTCTATGCGGCTCCCTGGCGCGGCTCTCCTCTCGACCAGCTCGAGCGACCGGCAGAGTCCCTCGAGCGGATGGTCACGCGCGACCTCGACGTTCGCGACGCGCTCCGCTCGGCGCCGAGGTGGGAGCGAGAGCTCTACGCCGTTTTTGCCGGCGCCGACGATTCGGTGGCGGAGGCGCTGCGCTGGTACGACGAGCTGCTCGAGGTGGTGGACGGCGAGACCGCCGCCCTCTACCACGCCATTCTCCAGGCCGAGGCGGGTGAGCCGGCGCCCGATGAGGAGCAGGCGGACGAGGCGGTAGTGGCGGCGTACTCTTCGCGGCCGGTGTCCCCGGAGGAGGCCCGCGCTCTCGTCGCCCGCATTCGCTCCACTCTGCCCCGGAACTGGTTCACCGACACGCTCGTCTCGAGAATCGCGCGGAAGGTGGGCGACCTCCCCACCGCGGAGGAGGCGCAAGCGGATATCGCGAGCCGGGGCCAGCGCTTGCTCGGCCGCTGGCTGGGGCTGACCGCGACCGAGCTGGCGCTGATCGCGCTCACGATCGCGCTGCTCATGGTGGCGCGGGCGCGCGGTGGCATCCCGCGGCTGGGCGCGGCTCCCCTGCCGCCCACCTGGGGCTTCGCCGACGGCTACGCCCTCGTGGTCCGCGGCGTGCTCGGGCTGCTGGGCCTCACGCTCGTGATCCTGTTCCTCGTCCCCGACGCGCATGATCTGCTCCGGGTCGCCTCCTTCGCGGCGGGGTTCCCGGTCATTCTATGGACCATCGCCTATCATCGCGCGCGGGGCGAGTCGTTCCGGGCCGCCTTCGGCCTCGATATCCCGTGGGGCCGCCTGGCCTGGCTGCTCGGCACCGCCATGGTGCTCGCCGGCGTCGGCGGCGCCGCGGAGGCCGGGATGGGCGCACTCGCGAACGCGCTCGGCGTCGATACGCACTGGGCAGACGGGCTGCCGGAGGACCTTCTCTGGGACCCGCCTTGGCAGGTCGTGCTGGGCACCCTAGATACCGTGATCTGGACGCCCTTCGTCGAGGAGCTCACCTTCCGCGGCCTCCTGTACGGCACGCTGCGCACGGTGACCGGGGTGCCGCTGGCCGCCATGGCCAGCGCCTGCATCTTTGCCGTCGCGCATGGCTATGGACCCACCGGATTTCTCTCGGTGCTCATCTCGGGCCTACTGTGGGCCATCGCGTACGAGCGGACGCGAAGCCTCGTGCCCGGGATCCTGGCGCACGCCGCCAACAATCTCTCGGTGACCATCACCTATCTCCTGCTCCTTCGCCTCTGAGGAGGCAACTCGGAGCCGGCATTCCGGAGTCCCTGCACCGGCTGCCCTGCTCCTGCTCGGCCCCGGCTTGATGGCCGCCGGCGCCGTGGGGTTCACCCGCCGCAAGCGCTGAGCCGCGCTGGTTCGTAGATTCCGCGGGCGCCGGGTCGAGTCTTCCCGGCGCCCGCTCTGCGTTCCGAGACCGCTGGCCCGCCTCTTAGGCCTTGGCGCCGTCGAAGAGCTCGGTGCTCGCGATCTTGCGCTGAAAAGCGAGATAAGCCTCCTTGCTCAGGCGCGGCTTCTCCGCCCGGATGACCTCCCGCGCGCCCTCCGCATCGCCGTACAGCATGTCCACGGCCATCAGCGCGAGCTGCTTGGCGGGCTCGATGTAGGCGAGCCGGGGGTCGGCGATGCCGTAGTCGGCGCCATGCCCGCTCCCCTGGGCTCCGCCCATGTACGGATGCAGGGTCGGCATGATGTGGGAGATGTCGCCCATGTCCGTGGACCCGCTCCGGTGCCCGGTGCGCGTCACCTCGTCCTCGCCGAGCAGCGCCTTCGCATTCACCGTGAAACGGTCGGCCATGCCGCGGTGATTGAAGAGCGGCAAATATCCCGGCAGGGTCTCGATCTCGACCTGGGCGCCCAGCGCCAGCGCGCCCGCGCGGAGCGCGCGGTCCACGCGGATATTGGCGTCGAGGATGGCCTCCACCGTCTTGCCCCGCACGTAGGTCTCGATGCGGACCTCGCCCGGGATCACGTTCACCTGGCTACCGCCATGCGTGATGATGGGATGGACGCGAATGGAGTCCTCGTCGCGAAAGGTCTCGCGGATGGCATTGATCGCGGCCAGGCCGATGTTGGCGGCGTAGAGCGCGTTGATGCCGAGATGGGGCGCGCCGCCCGCATGAGAGGCGCGGCCGATGTAGCGGACGGTCTTCACGATGCAGCCGTTGTTGGAGGCCGACACGCCCGCCTTCTTCATCTCCCGCTGGGAAGTGGTGTGGATCATCATGGCCAGGTCCACGTCGTCGAAGTGCCCCAGGCGAAGCAGCTCGGGCTTGCCGCCGAGGAACTCGAGCCGGCCCTCGCGCGCCTGCTGCACCCGCCACTCCACGTCGCCGTACTCCTCGGCGGGCACCGCGAAGAAGACGACGCGCCCCGCCAGGTGCTCGAAGGCCTTGGCCCCGACCAG
>Ga0137404_10000973_pt1 | contig 18797 bp, 15 predicted proteins | sample CZOMad2_1_16fung_FD_108285 | JGI IMG/M metagenome (GOLD analysis project Ga0137404, IMG submission 108285) | Vadose zone soil fungal communities from Angelo Coast Range Reserve, California, USA - CZOMad2_1_16fungal (Illumina Assembly) | ecosystem: Environmental > Terrestrial > Soil > Vadose...
TGCTCCATCAACTGGCGTTCCGACCGAATGCCGTAGAACACCTGCAGCAGCAATGCGCTCAGCAATTGCTCCGGAGGCGTCGAGGGACGTCCTTCGCTCGCGTAAAGCTTCCCCAAGTCACGGTTCATCTCGCTCAGCACATCGCGGACAAGCTTGCGGATCTTCCTCAGCGGATGGTCCGCAGGCACTCGCGCCTCCGGCGAGATGTACGAAAACAACCCGCCCTGATCCGCAAAACCGCCCCGCATGCGAGCCCCCGACGATTCATGATATACATTGAATCATCAACCGCTGCCCCTGACGAGGGCTTTTTCAGCAGACTGCTAGACCTCAGAGGTCGCTGTGTTAGCCTCAGTAGGACCGATCAAATTTCGAAGGGCGAGACGGCTTAGCCCGAAAAGCGAATTGAGTTTGGCGAAGCGATGGCCCTCAAGATCGCGTCCGTGCCGCCAATCAAGGAGAATAAGCGACTTCGCCGAGAGTCCCGGCAGCAAGTAATAGTCGGCAATCCTCAGCGCGCGCTCGTCCATCCTGGCGACCATGACCACATCGACGGTCGGGATACCGGTCATTTTGATCCGCCAGCTCGGATACTTGTCGCGCGTGGGCGTACAGCGAACGGCCATTATCAACGCGGAAAACTCGGAATTTATGGTCAGGACCGAAGTCTTCGGTTCAAAATGCCCGGTGCCGCCGACATTCTTGATTTCCTTGAGCGCTTCAGCCGCGATCTCGTTCGGCATCGCCCTTAACCTTCGGTGCGCTTCAATGTAATCGAAACGGCCTGGCGGCGTGTACCCAATCAGCCCAAACGCCGTCAGGAGTCCGCCGAACCGTTCTTGATAGATTTGTGCGCAGGGCATGTCATCGGTCTGATCGATCAGCCTTTTGGAAAGCCGTCCTTTTTGGCTCAGCAAAATGCGCAGTCGTTCGAGCAAGGCTTCATCGGAAAACTCAAGGCGGCGCCGCGCGATGATTTCCCCAGCCCGGCGAAACAGCTCCGCATCGATAATCGGCTTGAACGCACCATCCTTCCGAACCCAGGTACTTTTGGGATTCCGTTTCATCTTAGTGCCGAGCCGAAGGGAGCGGCGGTTATAGACGCTATTGCCGATATAATTCTCATTCAAAAGCAACTCGTGGATCAGCCACCGCGTCCACGGCCGGCCGAATTGATTGGTGAGACCTTCGGAATTCAGTTTGCGCGCTATATGGATTTCGGTTTTTTTATCAAACACGAACTCTCTGAAAATGCGCCGGACGATCTCGACACGGAAGGCGTTACCCGGTGTCAAGATCACGCGATCTGTTTGCAAGCTCTTTCGCTGACCGGGCGCCAAAATGCCTTTGGGAACGCCGCGTTCGTCAAGTAGCTGTCTGTCTAGTCCGTAGGTCGCGGAGCCGCCGTGCTTGAAGCCGAGTTTGATCAACCGGCACTGTCCGGCAAACACTTTGGTTGAAAGCTCCCTGCTGTATTCGCCCGCCATCGCCCGTTTCAGGTTTTTGACGATGTTCGACATCAGGCTTCCGTCGTTGCGGAATTGCTCGGCGCAATATTCGACGCCGACACCGGCTTCGCGGCAGATGAATTCGTAGTGAGCGCTTTCGTCCGCATCCTGGAAACGACCCCAGCGGCTTACGTCGTAGACCAGAATGCGGCTGAAGTCGGCCTGGCCAAGAAGTACGTCGCTTATGAGTTGTTTCAGCGCGGGACGGCTATCGAAGTGCAACCCGCTGTGGCCCTCGTCGGCGTATTTGCGGACAATTGTGAGCTTATGTTGCGCTGCGTACACCGCAATGGCATCAGCCTGATTCTGAGTGGAGTATTGTTGGAGATCGGTAGACATCCGCACATATTGCGCGGCTCGCAGGTCAATCGAAGCGTTGTCTGGTTCGGATGGGCCTGCCCGTATCGCGGTTAGCGGCCGGGTCATTGAGCGATCCCGTTTTCGTGGTTTCTGCGCGGGAGCCTAAGTGATCTTCATGGCAAAACGTAGCTCGACCGTTCATAAGCAGCTCACCTTGTCTGCCGCGGGTCGAACTTCGGCCAGTTATACAATGGCCTTAACGACGGCAAGTTTTCTGGCCGCTCGGGATAATGAAACTCGGTGCCGCGCAGCCAACGGCCCTCGAAGCGATCCCAAAACAGGATGGCGTCCATCTGCCAGGTGAACTCATAGACCTTCCACACCCCGTCGTTTTGGATGGTCTCGCCGGTCGAATTGAAGGGCAGACTGTTGAGTTTGCACAGCGCGTCGATTTCGGCCCAGTGGGCACGAATGTATGTGTCCTCCAGAGCGACGTGGTAAGGCCGGTCGGCGCGCCAGCGTGGCCCTCCCCCACGCTGGTGAAAACCCTGACGCTGCGTCATGAATTCCGGGATGCGGCTGATGGCCTTTCCGATCCGGCGTGCTTCTTCGGACGTGAGCTTGCTGGCGCCAAAGCTGTAACGCTGTGAATCGTCTCGGCAAAACAGCCACGCCACCGTCACGCCATTGGCGTCCCGGACAACGTAGCGCTCGGAATTCTCCCGGATCAGGGTCCAGGGTGGCGTAAAGCGACGGGTTGACTCCATGAGAACAAAATAGGAACATAGGGCATGGCCGGTCAACCTGGAACAGCGTCATGTCCTCTGGTTCACAACCAAACCCACAGCACGCGGACGAACTGGAGTCTGCCGTGGATCAGGCCATTGCGGCGTGTAACGGCGACATGCGGTCGACCATTCGTGCGCTGATCGTCGCTAACGAATATCTGGAGTCTGAGGTAAGCGAACTGATGAAGGCTGTCTCTCGCGCCTATGTGCGCGGGAGATTTCATACCTATTCCGGCTAGGAGCAAACCATGGCGGAAGTGACCTACTTCGTGGCGCTGCCTTTCGTCGCCGCCGACGATGGCATAGCGGCCGGTGAGCCAACCGAGTGTTTCAATCCGACAGCAGTCGTCGCGCGGGCGGAAGCGTTGTCGCGCAAGCCGGGCCATGTCGGCGCCGTGGCCTTCAGCCGGACAGGCGATCCTGCCACCGGCGACTTCGGCGATGCAAAGGTCATCAAAAAATTCGGCGACGTGCCGGACGATTTAAGTACGTTGTAGAGGAGTGGACGATGACGGAGGACGAAGAAACGGTGACGGCGCGCTAACGCCGCAACATTCGGAAGCCGCTTGAAGCGCCGGATCTTTGATAATTTCCGGTAATTTATGTTATCACTCCCAAATATTAAACTGATTTCATTGGATAAAATAGATCTGAAAAATTCTTCCGTATCAGCTTTCCGGGTCCGCCCTCTTTTTTTCGATCACCACATGAAGGGTGGGCCGAACGAATTGGACGCCCGGTAAAATCCGCTGCTGAAAGAGGGCGATATGGTGCGTCCATTGTTGAAGAAGAACGAGAAGGGCGTCCTGACCCGCCCGCAGGGCATTGAAGGGAAAATCGACATCGCGCTGACCCAGGATTGGGCCACCCTCTCCCGGCGCGCACGTGAGACGAACCCGCAGTCCGGCGACTTCCTGCCTTCTGAATGTCTCGTTCATCTCATCCGCGATGCCATCCACCGCGGCGAGGATCGTATCGCGAGGGTGCTGATGCCACAGCTCCTCAAGCGTGCCGAGGCCAATCTCGAGCGCACCGTGCCGGACAGCCGGATGCGCGATGCCGAATCCGTCCGGCACGAAATTCTTAGCGACCTCGCGATGATGTTCACGCAAGATGGCACGGAAGGACACGAGGACGAATTGGACTTTTATGAATGCAAGTTTCTGCGGGCGCTGCGCTTCCTTCGGATCGATCACGTGCGCAAGGCGTTGTCAGTGCGCAAGGAGCTGACCGATTTACCCGAAACCGGCAACGGTCAGGATGAGGCCGCGTTCGATGACGAAAAGCTGGCTCGGCTCTCACGGATAGCGAGCATCGGTCCCTCTCAGGAAGACCAGTTGTACCTGCCCGAGGTGATCAAGGCGCTCGACAAGCTGCCGCCAGCTCAAAAGCGCGCCATCGTTCTCCGTCGCATCGTCGGGCACACCGAGGAACATACCGCAAAGATTTGCAAGGTGGACAAGCGGACGATTCGGTACCGCCTCGCTGCCGCCGACAAGCAGCTCAAGACATTGAAGGAGGACCTATGATCAACATCGCCAACCAAACGTCCCTGCGAGACGCCATGTACGCCATGTCGCTGGCGAAGGCTGTTCCGGACGCCGAACTGCTCGACGAATTCGCGCGGCTCTATCCGCGGTATGCCGACGCGCTCACCGAATTCGCCATTGAACTTGCCATTGACTCGCTGATGCACCGGAGCGACGAGGAGGATGTCCCTGCCGATGCCGACGCGATCAGCTCCGTGGTGTCGCGCGTCATGAGCCAGTTTGAAAACCAGCTCTACGAGCGCCGGCAGGCGCGTGCGGCGACCCCGCCCGCCCGCGCCGCGACGGCTTCCGTGGAAAATCCTTTCGCAGCTCTCGATCGGCCAGGATTTCGTGCGCTCGTCTCACAGCTCGACATCAACAACGCCTTCCTTTCGAAACTGCGGGATAGGACGATAGAGCCTATTTCGATTCCAAAAGCCTATTGTCGGCATCTCGCTGAGGAGATGGATGAAGATACAGAAGCAATGGTCGCGCACCTCTATGCGCCACAAGAGTCCGTCGCGGCCGGCCGCCAACTTTACAAAGCGGAAGGAAAGCCCGCTGCGACCCCAAGACAAAGCTTCGAGGAAGCGGTGAAGACATCTGGATTAAGCGAAGAGCAGCAACACCGGTTGCTGTCGTTTCGGGACTAGAGAATGGATTCGTTCGAACCCATCCGGAAGGCTGCGGAAGACGTGCACCATCAAGTGGCGGGCGATGGGACGCCCAAGAAACCGATGGCGTTGGTCGATGCCGCAATCAAGCATCTCAAGCTTGAATTGACTTGGCTTCCGACGGGCGATCCCGCGCTCAAGGGCGCGCGCGCCGTCTTCGACGATCAAAGCGGGACAATATTCGCCGAGGATATAGGTAGCGAATCGCAACGCGCGCTCGTCGTTGCGCACGAGATCGGGCACGAATGCATCAACGCAGGGTCCATCGCCTGCAGTGCCGAGGATGTGGATCCCTCGCGTTCAATGGAAGCCGCGCCGGTCGGCCTGCAGCGCGTCGAGGACTACGGCGCGCATGAGCGCCGGGAGCTGCAAGCCAATGTGTTCGCACGAGCGTTTCTATTCCCCCGATCGCTCGCGCAGTGGATGTTCATCGACCAAGCCCTGACGGCGTCCGACATCGCCAAGCAGCTTGATCTGCCGATACCGCTTGTGCGCCAGCAAATCTTGGATGTGATACTTCTGCCGCCTCCCCCCACGGATGAAGACTCCGACAGCCCCCTGGCCCGTCCGTCCCGGCCGGACCCGGCGCAAGATCGCGCGGCGGCACATCGCGGCACGCCGTTTCAGCTCCAAGCCGGTCCAGGAACGGGCAAAACGAAGACGCTGGTCAAGCGCATCCTTTCCTTGCTTGAGGAGGGAGTCGATCCCGCGTCCATCCTTGTTCTGACCTTCTCAAACCGTGCCGCCGGTGAATTGGCCGAACGGGTCAGCGCTGCTGCGCCAGACAAGGCTCCGAAGATTTGGATCGGCACGTTCCATGCCTTCGGGCTCGATCTCATTCGCCGATACTATGAGGAGTTCAAGCTTCCGCCGGACCCGGCCCTGTTCGATCGCAGCGACGCGATTGCGGTTCTGGAAGAAATCCTGCCGACCCTGCCACTAGTCCACTATCGCAATCTTTGGGACCCCGCTCTGATCTTGAAAGAGATTTTGAGCGCAATCTCTCGCGCCAAAGATGAACTATACGACGACAAAGGGTATCTCGCCCTCGCTAAGAAGATGGAAGAAGACGCAGGCGAGGACGAAGAGAAGCAAATCGCCGCGAAGAAATGCCTTGAGATCGCGGCTGTCTACGAACGCTATGAGCGCGCCAAGGCCGATCATAAGGCCATGGATTTTGGCGACCTGATCATGGGGCCTACCCGGCTCCTGGAAAACAACAAGGCGATCCAAGCAGCCGTTCAATTGCGCCACCGCCATGTTCTCGTCGATGAATATCAGGACGTGAACCGGGCAAGCGTGCGACTGGTGAAAGCCATCGCCGGCGACGGCAAGCGCTTGTGGGTCGTGGGCGATGCGCGGCAGTCGATCTACCGTTTTCGCGGCGCCTCCTCGGTCAACATGGCGAGTTTTAAGACCGAATTGTTTCCGATGGCCGACATCGATCAGCTCGGCATCAGCTACCGATCGACCCAGCAGGTCATCGATACGTTCACCACCTTCGCGAAGGACATGGGCGCGTCCAAGGACATGCTGGCGCTCGCATTGACCCCCGATCGCGGCGTGGGCGCGGAGGGGCTTGATCTGCGCAAGTTCGATCGCGATGAAGATGAAGAAGAAGGCATAGCCGCCGCAATCGGAGAATTGGAAACGAATGGCGTGCGTCTGCGGGACCAGGCGGTTCTTTGCCGCTCCAATCGGCGCTTGAATGAAATCGCTGCCGCGCTTGAGGCACGCAATATTCCGGTTCTGCATTTGGGAAGCCTGTTCGAGCGCGACGAAATCCGCGACCTACTGGCGCTGATGAGTCTCGCCGTGGACCCCTTCGGCGACGCGCTCGTTCGCGTGGGCGCCTCGCCGCGTTACGGCATCCCGCTTCAGGACATTCACGCGGCTCTCATTCACTTGCGCGATGAGCGAAAGCGCTCGGTGGAGCGTCTCGACGAGCTCGCCGACCTGCCCGGCCTGTCAGCGGAGGCCAGCAACGGTTTCAGGCGGCTCGCCGTTGATCTGAAGGGGCTCGCCCCGCAAAGCCAGCCATGGGATTTCCTTACGACTTATCTGCTCGATCGCACCGATATCGGCCGCACCATGGCGGGCGCTGCCACGGTTCCGGCGCGGATGCGTAATGTTGCGGTCTGGCAATTCCTGAATTTCCTGCGCGACCACAGCCCGGTTGGGTTCGGTCTTCCGATTCAGCGCGCCCTCGATCGCGTCCGCCAGCTTGTGCTGCTCGCGGAGGAGCGCGATCTGCGCCAAGTTCCCGCCCCTGCCCTCCACGTGGATGCGGTCCGGCTGATGACCGTGCACGGCAGCAAGGGCCTTGAGTTCGAGGCGGTGCACGTGCCCGGCCTTGCAACGCGGAGCTTCCCGACTTCTTACACGGGTCAGCGTTGCCCGCCTCCGGTCGGGCTCATCGCAGGCGCGGAAGGCAGCGTTTCAGATGATGCCAAGCGTTCGCACGCCATGGAGGAAGAATGTCTTTTCTTCGTGGCGATGTCGCGCGCGCGCACCTATCTGCGGCTCTATCAGACGCGCTTTTACGCAAACGGCGACAGGCGCTCTTCATCCAAGCTTCTGACCAAGCCGTTGTTGCGGCTGGTGCACGAGACGGCTTCTCCGCCAACCGTCCCCTTGCCGCCCGATGCCCCGCGGCCGCAGCCCATCGAAATCACCTTTGGACCGGATTGGATCCTCTCCGATCGGCGGCTTGAGCTTTACCAGAAATGCCCGCGCCGCTTCTTCTACACGCACGTCCTGGGATTGGGCGGCGCCCGTAAGGCGACCGCTTTCGCGCGCACGCATGACTGCCTCTATGAGCTGATCCGCTGGATGTCACGGGCGCGCCTGGAGGGCGACCCCGCCGAGGCCGACGCGGAGGCCGCCTTCGAATCGATCTGGCAGGACCGCGGTCCCAAGGATCACGCTTTTGCCGGAGACTACCGGCAGCTCGCCTCGCGCCTCGTCGGCGCGCTGGTGCGTTCCGGCGCCGGGCGCCGCTTCCAAAAATCGGAGCCGCTTGCGATCGATTTCCCGAACGGTCGCGTCGTGGTTGAACCGAATGAGCGCGCCGAAATGCTGGACGGCAAGGTCGTCTTGCGGCGCGTGCGAACCGGTTACCGGACCAAGGAAGAATATGACGGGCTTGAATACACACTCTACCGGCTCGCCGGCGAGGTACATTTCAAGGACGGATTCGTGGTCGAAGCCTTGCACCTGACCGACGGCGTCATGGAGTTCGTCGAGATCAGCGACGAGAAGTTCGGCAACCGGTGCGACAAGACGGAAGGGATGCTCTCCGGCATCAACGCTGGGAATTTCCCGACCGAGATCAATCCGGTCACCTGCCCGCGCTGCCCGCATTTCTTCATCTGCCCGGCAGCGCCGAAGGGGACGCTCGACCTTTCTTAAAAAAAGTCGCGCTCTGCCTTTCCGGTTACCCCCTGTTTTTTCCGATCACCTCTTGAAGGGACGGAGAATGGCAAAGGGGCCGCACTCCTGATCCCAGCAAGGAGTGCTGCACATGACGTCTATCGACATCTTCTACCAGGGCGAGGGAATCCGCGAGATCGCGCATTTCGAAGCCGCCCCGGATCACAGCTTCGCCGCCGTCAAGATCGCGATCATCGAGAAGCACGGTCTCGACAAGGAGACCCTGATCTACCTTGAAGATCGCGACGAGCCGGTCGATGAGAGCTGCCTGCTCCGCGACCATGCCGGCAACGCCGGCATCAAGGCCCATCTGCACCGCTGCCGCCACGTGGAGGTGGCCGTCACCTTCAACGGCGAGACGGTGGACCACCGCTTCGGTCCCGGCACGACCGTGGCGCGGGTCAAGACCTGGGCGGCCGAGCGCAAGTTCGGCATGACGCCGCAGGAGGCCGGCGAGCACGTGCTGCAGATCGCCGGCACCAAGGACCGGCCGGATCCGGGCACGCACCTCGGCACGATCGCGTCGTGCCCGGCGTGCAAGATCGCCTTCGACCTCGTCCCGAACGAGCGTGTCAACGGCTAGGGGGCGGCGTGATGAATCTCCCGGATGAGCGGGCTTTCCGGGCCGATATCGGAAAGCCGGCCTTCCGCCTCTCGCAGGCGGAAGGCCGATGGCACTTGGTCGGGATCGCCTGGCCGCACGTGCTGATCGCAGTCACCGCGGCCGACGGCCGCGCCTATGTCCTGCGCTTCAACTGCGCCGGCTACCCGCAGCAACCGCCGACCGGCGGGCCGTGGGACCCCGAGAAGAACACGATCCTGCCCGCCGCGCGCTGGCCGCGCAGCAAGGGCGGGCGGCTTGGTACGGTGTTCCGTCCCGACTGGAAGGGCGGCACCGCGCTCTACCTACCCTGCGATCGCGAAAGCATCGTCGGCCACGACAACTGGCGGCACGAGCTGCCCTCAAAAATCTGGCGGCCTACCGCCGGCATCAACCAGTACCTGGAGCTTGTTCATGAACTTCTCAATTGCGCAGATTATTGCTCGCCTGTGGGCGCCGTGGCATGAGATCTCCTGCTCGTGGTTTCTGTGGCAGCGCCTGTGCGCGAAGCTGCGCGAGCGCGGCCGGAACGCGACGCGCGAAAGCGGCGCGTTCCTGCTCGGCTACCGCGCGGACGGCCGCGCCCGCATCACCGACTTCATCCTTTATGACGACCTGGACCCGCACGCGCTCGACACCGGCATCGTGCATTTCGACGGCCGGTATTTCGGGACGCTCTGGGACATCTGCAAGCAGCGCGGCATGAGCGTCGTCGCCGACGTGCATGTGCATCCAGGCGGCGCGGGGCAGAGCAACTCCGATCGCGATCACCCGATGATCTCGCGCGCCGGGCACATCGCGTTCATCCTGCCCGATTTCGCGCGGCCGCCGGTGCCGCAGGAGTCGATCGGCATCTACCGCTATCTCGGCGGCAAGCGCTGGCACACCGTGCCGGCCGCGGCCCGCCGCATCTTCTTCCACATCGGACTGTGAGGCCGCCATGACCGCATTCACCGCCGCCGACAAGCTGCACCGCTTGGTCAAGCAAGCGCTCGACAGTGGCGCCGCCGCAAGCATCGCCGAAGCCGAAGCGCTCTTCGCCGGATATCGCCTTGCCTTGCGTATCGGCGAGGAGGCCTCGCGAGACCGGCATCACCAGGCGGCCCTCCTGACCGCCGTCGCGCTCTCGCGGCGCGTCTTCTTGGGCGGCGTGAGCGTGGCGCCCCTGCCCGACGCACCGCTGGCCGTCCCTCTTCCGTTCGGCATCACGCTCGCCGAAGCGATCGTGGGACTCGGCGCCAGCATCGGGGAGCCGGCGGCCGGCACGCCGGTGATCGAGATCGGCGGCGTGCCGTCCGCGCGGCGCGCGGAGTTTCATGTGCGTGCGGTGTTCGCCGGCTGGCGCGGTGGAATCGTTCCGGCACCGGCCGAGGCGGCGCCCACTATGGCGCCCGTTATGGCGCTGGCGCCCATGCTCGCTGCCGCGCTCGCCGTCAGTGAGGCCTTTCTTTATGTCTCCGGTCCCGGTGGCATCGCGGGACGCCGTGCTGTGGGCCTGTCGCTCTGGGATCCTGCGCCCGCGTGTGACTGGCTTAGCGCCACCGTCACCGAGCCGGCGCTCTCGCTCCTGCCTGCGCGGCTGTGGCTCATCGGTCTTGGCCATCTGGGCCAGGCCTATCTTTGGGCGCTCGGGCTCCTGCCATTCGCCCATCAGAAAGACCTGAGCCTGATCCTGCAGGACATCGACATCATCACGCCCTCGACCGAGAGCACCTCGATCTTGAGCGACTCCACGCTCATCAACATCAAGAAGACGCGCGCCATGGCCGCCTGGGCCGAGCGCCGGGGCTTTTCAACCGTGATCCACGAGCGTCTCTTCGACGCCTCGTTTCGGCGCCAGGACGATGAGCCCGCCGTCGCCTTGTGTGGGCTCGACAACGGCGTGGGACGCCAGGCGCTCGATCAAGTCGGCTTCGACTTCGTGGTCGAAGCCGGACTGGGCCGCGGACACCGGGACTTCCGAGCGGTCCGCCTGCATACACTTCCGGCATCGCGGCCGGCGTCGCAGATTTGGCGCAGCGTGCAGGTCGATGACCAGGTCGAGGACCGCCCCGCGTACAAGGGCATGCTCGCGCGCGGAGCGCTCGATCGCTGTGGCGTCATGCTGCTCGCCGGCAAAGCCGTCGGCGCGCCATTCGTCGGCGCCGTCGCCGCGACGTTGGCCTTGAGCGAGGTGCTGCGCCTCCTGCAGGGCGGAGCCGTGCACGAACTCATTGACCTCGATCTCAGAGCTCCCGAATACCGTAGCACCGTGCCGACGGAGCAGAACTTCAGCATGTTAAATCCTGGTTACGTACCGATTTGAGTTGCCGCGAACTTTCCTACAGCTGCGCCTTGGGATTGCTTGAACTTGTTTGCGATCTGATCGACTTCGCCTAGCGCGACTGGCCAGAAAGTTTGAGGTTACCCGCCCAAGCGACCGGACCAAGTCTTGCGAAATAACCTTGCTAATTCAATGTCTTGCGAGTTATTGGCAACGGGGACGATAGAACCGGTTGCATCGGGTGCTGTTGCGCGCTGTGATGTCCATCGCTGGGGGATGCACCTTTATGGCCGACGCGCGCCAGAAACTGATCGGTCTTTTGGACTATGTGGAGCAAGTCGTTCGCCTCGACGAACGGGTTGCGTTTCGTCTCTCGGAGTATCGCCTGCCCGATGGCACGACCTTCGCCGTCGCCAAGAACGACACGCAGAATCTTCCCGGCGTGCGGCACGACCACCACGACGACGAAGGACCGGTTTGGTTGGAAGTCGAGCGTCTTGTTCGCAAGGAACCACCCACTCCACCGGAAGCCATCACCGAGTGGCTGGCGGTGCCGGCGGACCCCGTCAGATCGCCCGAGACACGTTCGACGCGGATCGTCACCGTCACGGCCGCCGAGCGCGATGCCGCCCTCGCGAACGGAGATGTCCGGCCCGACGACGTGCTTGAGGCGCCGCGTAAGCGCGACGAACCGGCCAATGCGCCACCCCGTTATGACCTAACACTCCGTCTCGAAGATCATCTTGAAATCACGGAAGCGATCAATCTATGGATTGCGGGCCCGTGGACGGCCTGGTCCACCGCCGAATTGCCGCGCCGGCGTACGATCGTACTATATCAGGGTCTCTACAAACTCTTTCAGCTTCTGGAGGTCGGCGGCAGCGAGAGTCCGATTGAGGTCATGTGGGGCATCGGGGTCGTTAACTGGCAGACGGAGGGCAGAGTCGTCGATCGCCCGCTCGTCGAACGGCGCGTCGATATCGAGTTGGACGATAAGCACGGCGGCCTGATCCGGATTCGTCCGACCGGCGCCGATGCGCTCTTCGATCTGAAGCCTTATGAGGAGCTAGGCTGCACGAATCTCTTAGGCCTCGCTGACCTCATGCGCCGTGAAATTCAGCGGGCGGGCGAGAACGACGGCATCTCCCCTTTCATTCGCGAAACCTTCGAGCCGATCTTGTCGCAAGCGGGCGTGCGCCTCAATCCCGAAGGATGTTATGCGCCCGACACGACGACAGCCGCCGCGCCATCCGCGACGCCACAAACACCGCGTCTTACGGTGACGGACAAGTGGGTGCTGTTCGCGCGTCCGCGCTCGCAACATGTCGTGCTGCAGGACATCGACCGGCTGCGCCGCTCGACCGGAGACGAAGAACGTTCAATTGACGGTCTGCCGCAGCGCCTCGTGACCGAGCCGTCGCGCGAGGCGCCCCAGGGGGCTTGGGAGCCTCTCAGCACGCGGATCGGCGGATCGGGCGGTGGGGGCGAAGCGCCCTTGCCTGCGGACGACGCCCTGGACGTGTTTTTCCCAAAGCCATTCAACGACGACCAACTGGAAATCATTCGCAGGCTGTCGAAGGCGGATGGTCTCGTCGTGCAGGGGCCACCCGGAACGGGAAAGACCCATACGATTGCGAACCTGATCTGTCACGCGATGGCGACCGGACAGCGTGTCCTCGTCGTCTCGCGCGGGGAAGCAGCGCTGGCGGTTTTGAAAGAGCAGCTTCCGCGAGAGGTGCAGCCGCTCGCCATCGCGGTCCTTTCCAATGAAAGAGAGGGGCTCCGGCAGATCGAAAGCGCCATTCGCGAGATTCAAAGCGTGGTCGAGGGGACGCAACCGCAAAACAGGCGAGCGGCCATCACTCGCCTCGAGAAGGAATTGGAGGGACTGCGAAAGCGCATCGGCGAAATCGATCACGAACTCGATGCGATCGCCTTGGCCCATCTGACCAAAATCGGGCCGCGCAGCGAAACGCCGGCCGAGCTGGCGCAGCGTGTCGTGGCCGAACGGGAAGCCTTTAAGTGGTTCGCCGATCGGCCACTGCGCTTCGTTTCCGAAACCTCGCTCGACGATCAACACATCGGTGCCCTATTCGAGGCGCGCCGCCGCTGCGGCGAATTGATCGACCATCTCAATACCGATCTGCCTTCACCACTGGATCTTCCCGACGCCAACACTATCGCGCGCTGGCACGATGATTTGATCGCGGCGGCAGAACATGGAGAGGCAGCCGGCCAAGGACCGGTCCGAAACCTGCGGATAAGCGCCGAGAACGCCGCGAAAGCGCAGGCGCTGGCGCAAACGCTGGATGATTTGGTCCGCGCGCATCAGGCAACGCAAAGCGCAAGGTGGCTCGACCCGTTTCGTCGTGTCGTCATCAAGGGCGACCCCAACGCATGGTGCGACCGCTTGCGCGAACGCATCGCGGAATGGGCCGCAGCTGACGCGGAGCGAGCGCAGCTCATGCGGCGGTCGGTGGAGTTGCCTGACGGGCTCATAGACAATACCGACGCATGCGAGGCGGTGAGCCGCGCCGCGAAGGGCCAAAAACTGTGGCCGCTCATGGCGCTGGGCAAGGGCGCGGCCAAGTCTTTCGTCGGCGCCATTCGGGTGGACGGAGCTCCGTTAAAAGAAGAGGACGCTGAGGGTTGGACACACACTTTGGCGGTTATCGATAACACGGCGCGCCAACGAGAAGTCAGGGCCCGGTGGGATGCCTTCGCGAAGGAGATAGGCGCGCCCGCCGCCGTCAATGCGAAGTCAGCCGTCGATTTCGCGCGGCGGGTTCTTCAGATATGCGACGACGCGCGCGACAAGTCTACGCTGCTGGCAACGCTGGTTTCTGACGGGCTTTCCATGCAGTCTCTTGCAGACGATCCCGCCCTTTGTGGCGCGGTTACCGAACAAATTCGCGCATCGGCAACTTCGGTGCGGCTCGCGGCGGTCGACCAGGATCGCCAGCGTTTGCTGCAACTTTTCCAGGGCGGTGACCGCACCTCCAGCCTGATCCAGCAACTCCTCGACGAGGTCGTTGGCAAGCCGTCGATAACCTCGGACAAGGTCGCCGCAGTGTGGGCGAGCCTGCTCAACCGGCTTACCCAGCTCAAAAGTCTGACGCGCGACTTCGACACCATCAAGGGGGTAACGCGGGCCGTTGCGGCGGCCGGCGCGCCGGAATGGGCCAAAATGCTCAACACGGAGACGGCGGCGCCGGATGATCCGAGAACCTCTCCTTCCTGGCGCGACGCTTGGGATCACGCGGCCGCAGATGCGCAACTGACGCGCGTTGATGCACGACAGAAGCTGCTGCAACTCGCCGCGGAGCGTGAAGCCGCCGAGAATCGCTGCCGTCACCTCTTCGGCGAAATCGTCCGCGAACGCACCTTCTATCAGCTCGACCGGCGCCTTTCGGCTGCTATCAAGGCGGCGCTGGTCGAGTTCGTGCGGGCGTTGGCCAGGATTGGCCGGGGCACCGGCAAGACGGCATGGATGCATCGACGAACCGCGCGTGACGCGATGGAGCGGTGCTACGGCGCGGTGCCTTGTTGGATCATGCCCACCTGGCGGGTGGCCGAGCAACTTCCGGCAGAGCTAGGTGCCGTTGATCTCGTTATTATCGACGAGGCATCGCAGTCGGACATTACCGAGCTTCCGGCGCTCTTGCGCGGCAAGAAAATCCTCGTCGTCGGCGATGACCGCCAGGTTAGCCCAACCGCGCCCTTCGTTACGCAAGAGAAGATCGGCCAGCTACGGCACCACTATCTGGGCGACATGCCCTTTAAGAGTCTCTTGGAGCCTGGCGAAAGCATCTACGATTTGATGCGTGCGGTGTTCCCCAACGAACGCCTGATGCTCAAAGAACATTTCCGCTGCGTGGAGCCGATCATCCGCTTTTCGATGCAATTCTATCCCGAAAAAATGCTGCCGCTGCGGATTCCCGAGGCGCACGAGCGTCTCGATCCACCGCTTGTCGACATCTACGCACCGCACGGAACACGCGGGAAGCGCAAGAAAATCAATGAAGTCGAAGCCGATATTATCGTCGAGGAAATTGCCGCTCTCACGGCGCGCCCCGAAATGCACGAGCGCACGATCGGCGTGATTTCCTTGGTCGGCGCGGAACAGGCGGACCATATCCGGTCACGTCTCTCCGATAAAATCGGAGAAGAAATCATGCAGCGCCATTTGATTCTGTGCGGCGACAGCGCCACGTTTCAGGGCAGCGAACGAGACATCGTATATCTTTCGATGGTTGCGGATTCGGCCAACAAAACCGCACTTACCATGTTGCGCTACGAACAGCGCTTCAATGTCGCCGTATCCCGCGCACGCGATCGCGTCGTTCTCGTCCGCTCGGTCAGGCGTGAAGAACTCAATCCGAATGACCTCAAGGCGCGTCTTATCGCGCATTTCGAAACTCCGATGCCCGAAATGGAGGAGATCGAGGACGCGCTATCGGTATGCGAATCGAAGTTCGAGCGCGACCTGATGCAGAGGCTGTTGGAGCGCGGATACCGCGTGCGAGGACAGATCGGCTCAATCGGATACCGGATCGATATGGTCGTGGAAGGTGCCGATCGAAGGCGGCTTGCCGTGGAATGCGACGGCGACCGCTACCACGGGCCCGAGCAATGGCGGCAAGACATGCGCCGCCAAAGAGTCCTTGAACGTGTTGGCTGGCGTTTCTGGCGTTGTTTCGCGTCGAGCTTCTACCGTGACCCGGACGGGGTTCTGAATGACCTTATCGAGATGCTGACCCGAATGGGAATTCAGCCCATCGAGAAAGGTGATGCAGCCAAGCCTCAGCGTCGGTTCACTGAACACAGGATAGTTGAGCCTGCGAGTCCAGAAGCGCGTACCCAACCGGATGTCGTCGGCATTGATTTAAGCGCTATCAGCGTCGAGGAGATTCCGGAATCCGCCGCAGACAACGCAGGGGTCGTGCTCGGCGACAAGGTCGTCCTGGTTTTTGCAGATGATCAAAGACGGATTTCGGTGCGCGTATCCGAGGGCGTCAACGATCTGGAGAAAGGCCGCCTGTCAGCAAGTTCACCGCTCGGCAAGGCGATACTTGGCGCCGAAGAAGGCGACGAGGTCGAGCTTCCTCTTGAAAGCGGGCGGCAGCGCAAGGTATTGATTGAAAGTGTCGAGAAAGACGCGCGTCCGATCGATCGATCGGCGCTAGGAGCAATCTTACATTGAACGTCTTCATTGCCAATTTTGGTCGCGAAAATTACGAGTGGCCTCGATGCCTCGAGCTTAGTACCGTCGCAACGATGAACGCCGAGGCCGTTCATGATTTCTGGGAACGAAATGATCGTGACGGTTACATCAATTACTGCATGCGACATCTGAAAACCGCGTCCGGAATTTCGCCGACGCGGCCTGTTGCTTCGCGCTGGTTCAATCTCATGACGATCATCTCGGAGACGGCCGGCGACGTATGGATTCATCGGGAAAAGGAACAGCTTTGGTGGACTGTATCAAAGCCCTTATCCCCCACGATTACGCTTGAGAATGATCCTCTACCCTTGCAGGGCGCGCCACGAGTGTATGTCTGCCGTAAGCCTTGCGCTGCCTGGTCAAGCACCAACAGGCTTGGCAATCGACTGGAATGGAACACGCTCCATCCCAAAGCAAAGGATTTCCTATTCACCGAAGGAACGCTTCAGAAGCTCTCCCCGGATCACGCTGAATATGCGTTAGCCCTCGTCGACGGCACCGATCGCTCGCGGTGGCACGAACAACTGGCCTGGAAAAGAAAAGCGTCAACGGCCAAAGCGGATGCCGGCACAGTGTTCAACGCGCGGCAGAAAACCATCGCGGAGATGGCCTTGACTGCGACGGGCACAGCGGCTCGCTCAAATGGGCAGCAGGAATTGCGCACGATTAAGAACAAGGAAGTCCGATTTAGCGTTCTGGAATTCGAGCGATACATAAGCGCGCTGATTGACGCCCAAGATGGACTATGCGCCGTCACAGGCCTGAAATTGCAGTTTAAGGGCGAACACGACGATCCAGAGCTTCTTTGCTCGCTCGATCGGATCGAAAGCGATGGACACTATGAGGCGGGCAATCTTCAGGTCGTTTGCCGGTTTGTAAATCGATGGAAGAACAATGCCATTGACGCGGAATTTCGCCGCTTGATCCGCTTGGTCCAAGCGTCCATTCCAGCCTAATCCAACCATGGTTGTGGTCGCGAGAATGCTTGCGGCCAGTTGCGGCAATACGCGATATAACTAGGGCTACCGAACTCACTGCGCTGATATCAATTAGTTCATAATCTCCATCGGAAACATCCTTCCCCACACGTGGTCTATTCTCTGGTAGCGAACACCTTCCGCGTCCCAAGGCACTGGCCATCCTTATCCATATATCCGTCGTAGGTCTGTCGGACTTCATCACCCAGAAACGCGTCGAAGATGGTTGCGATCTCGGGAGTGGTGAAATGAAAGAGCTGCGTCTTGCTCTGCGTGTCCGATGCGATCAGCAAGCCCTCCGGCAATAGGCGCTTCCCGAAAGGACGCCGATAACCCGGGCGTGCAGCATCTTGTCGGATATTGCTTTTGGCGTTCGCCTTTGGAGACGCCGCGCCATCAGATCATAATTGTTGAAGATCTCGCTCCCCGTCCGGCTTACGAACGGCTCGCGCCATTCCACATCTTTCTTTAGCCCAATCTCATGAATCCCGATCGCGGTGTCGCGAAAGCGATCCGTCACCAGACGGCATTCGATCAGCCGTCTCATGCAAACGGCGGCGACACCAATCGCCCTATCCAACGCGTGATAGGGATTGTGTTCGGTGTCTGCATCCGCCAGCACTTCGCCAAGATGCTGAATTATTCTGCGGCGCTGCTCTGCAAGCTCGCTCTTCCAGGTATAGGATTGCCAATCGGCAGAGCTTACGCTTCCCAATTTGCGAACTTCCTCGATTCGAGCTTGTATGTCTTCTTCCGGTATCACGACTTCCATCCCCTCATCCATCTCACCCTACCTAGTCCGCCTGCCTGCAGCCGACGGGCGAATGAGCGACCGGGCCGGCACCGCGAGCAAGCCCCTCGAACTGTGGTTCTAATACCAACGGCCCGAAACTGTGACTCATTAGGGATTCCCAAATCAGTGAAACTCTGACTCGATGCTGGCTTTTGGGAGGAGCGGCATCGATGGGAGCGGCGGTATTGATCACCCGACTTGATCGGACGGCATCGGAGCTTCGCAAGGCAGTGAGCGGGGAGAAGAATAGTGCTGCGGCGCGTCGGATACTTGCGCTTGCGCTGGTGCTCGATGGTGTGGACCGCAAAACGGCGGCCGAAACCTGCGGCATGGGCCGTCAGACCTTGCGGGACCGGGTGCACCGTTACAACGCCGCGGGACTGGCCGGGCTTCGCAATCTCAAATCGCCAGGTCCCGGATCGAGACTGACGGCGCGGCAGTTGGCCGAACTGGCCGAGCTAGTCGAGGCCGGTCCCGACCCTGCGGTGCACGGGGTCGTGCGTTGGCGGCGGGTCGATCTGCGCGACGAATTGCAGCGGCGCTTCGGTGTCGCGCTACACGAGCGTTCAGTCGGGAAGGTTCTAGCCAGGCTCGGCTACCGCAAACTGTCGGTAAGGCCCCGCCACCCACAGGCTGACGAAGAAGCTCAGGAGACGTTTAAAAAAACTTCGCCGCGACAGTCACGGCGCAAATCCCCGAGCGCGCCAA
>Ga0137404_10000980_pt1 | contig 18723 bp, 17 predicted proteins | sample CZOMad2_1_16fung_FD_108285 | JGI IMG/M metagenome (GOLD analysis project Ga0137404, IMG submission 108285) | Vadose zone soil fungal communities from Angelo Coast Range Reserve, California, USA - CZOMad2_1_16fungal (Illumina Assembly) | ecosystem: Environmental > Terrestrial > Soil > Vadose...
GCCGCATCCAGACCCTGGCGCAAGCCGGTGGCCGGCTCAGGCAGCTGCCGCGCGCGCTGGTCGACCTGAACCGCGAACAGGCCCAGGCCGCATCGAACCACCAGGGCGCCAACCTGGTGTGGCCGGGCCTGCTGCGCCGGCTCGACCGCCTCAACCCCGGCTACGACGCCTGAAGGACTGCCGCCGCACGCCATGGCCATCCTCGTGCTGTCGGCCCCGCTGCGCTCGGCGCCGTTTGCCGCGGCATTGCACCAGGTGGCACCGGACATTCCGGTGTGGACCGAGCAAGACCAGCCGCCGCCCGACGCGGTCGAGGCCATTCTGGCGTGGCGCATGCCGGCCGGTGTGCTGCCCGCGTATCCCAAGCTGCGCGTGCTGTGCTCTACCGGGGCGGGTGTCGACAAGCTGATCGACGCGCCTGATCTGCCGCCCGATCTGCCGGTCACGCGCGTGGTCGACCCGGTTCAGGCCCAGGAGATCGCCCAGTACGTGGTGGCCTGCACGCTGCGCTTCACGCGCGACTTCGCGCTCTACGCCGAACAGCAGGCGCAAGCGCTGTGGCGCCGCCACCCGGTGCGCGAAGCGTCGCAGTGCCGCATCGGCGTGCTCGGCATGGGCGCGGTGGGCCAGGCCATTGCGCGGGTCTTCGTGCCGCTGGGCTACCCGGTCGGCGGCTGGAGCCGCACACCGCACCTGGTGCCCGGTGTGGCGGGGTTTGCCGGCGCCGATGAGCTGCCGCAGTTCCTGTCGCAAGCCGACGTGCTGGTGTGCGCCCTGCCGCTGACGACCCACACGCGCGGCCTGCTGAACCACCACACGCTGTCGCAGCTGCCACGCGGCGCCTGGGTCATCAACGTCGGCCACGGCGAACACCTGGTCGAGCCCGACCTGCACGCACTGCTGGATGGCGGCTACCTGGCAGGTGCCGCGCTCGACGTCTTCGAGCGTGAGCCGGCCGCGGCAGACCACTGGATCTGGTCGCACCCGCGCGTGCTGGCCACGCCGCACATCGCGTCACAGGCATCGTTCGAGACCGTGGCCCGACAGTGTGTCGAAGCGCTGCACTGGGCGCGTGCCGGGCTGGCGCAGCCACGCGCCGTGAACCGGGCCGCAGGCTACTGAACGCCCTGTCGCGCGGCGCAACGGCCGCTCAGGCCGCGAACTGCATTTGCGCCTTGCCGGCGCGCTTGGCGGCGTACATCGCGGCATCGGCACGCTGGTGCAGCTCTTCCAGTGTCTCGTGGTGTCGGTACACCGCGACGCCCAGGCTCGGCGTCACCACCACGCTGTGCCGGCCCAGCACGTGCGGGCGCGACAACTCGTCCAGCAGCCGCTGGCATTGCAGATGCCGGTCCTCGTCACTGCCCGACTCTTCGAGCATCACCGTGAATTCGTCGCCGCCGAGCCGGCTCACCAGGTCGGTGGTGCGCACGCTCGCCTTCAGGCGCTTGGCCACCTCCACCAGCAACTGGTCGCCGGAGCCGTGACCCAGCGTGTCGTTGACCTGCTTGAACCCGTCCAGGTCCAGGTACACCAGCGCCAGCGGGTGCTGGCTGCGCCGGGCCCGCGCCGCCGCCTGCACCAGCTGTTCTTCGAAATGGCGGCGGTTGGACAGCTGGGTCAGCGGGTCGAGCCGCGCCATTTCGACGAGCTGGCGCTGTGCCGCCTTGTCCTCGCTGACGTCGCGGCTGATGATGGCGATGCCGTCATCCAGCGGAACGGTCTGCACATGCAGCCAGTCGCTGTCCGGATCGCCGGGCAGCATCTGAACCTCGACCTCGAAGCCGCTGCGCGAGGCGATCGCCGTCTTGCAACGCATCAGGTAGTCGGTGGCATGCAAGGCCGGCAGGCGCTCGGAGATCAGCTTGAGCAGGCTCGCGCCGACCAGTTCGTCGTGTGATCGACCGAGCAGGCGCTGGCCGCGGGTGTTGGCATCGGCGAAGGCGAAATCCTCGATGTCGCCCTGCGCGTTGCGCACCGCGCCGAGCATGAACAGCGCATCCAGGCTGCCTTCCGAGGTGGCGCGGTACATGGCCTCGGCGCGATGCGCCCGGCTGCGGCTCTCGTCCAGACGCCGTGCCTGCGTCCACAGCGCGGCGGCGCCGCTGACCAGCAGCACGGCGATCGCGGCAGCCCAGGACAGAATGCCGAGGCGGATCTTGTCGTAGCGCGCCAGCACAGAGTCCGCCGAGATCGCCACCACGGCATACAGCGGGTAGTCGTCGACCGGCACCACCGACAGGAAGCGTGGCACGCCATCGACCGGACTGAGCGCCGGTTTCAAGCTCTCCCGCACGGCCTGCGCCTGTTCGAGGAAACCGTTCGCCTTGTCGCCGACCGTCAGCTTGCGGTTCACCAGGCGTGCGCGGTAGATGTTGTCCAGGCCCAGCACGCCGATTTCCGTCCCCGGCGCCTCGCCCACGCCAAAGCCCTGGGTCAGCGCCGCCAAGTCGATCAAGGCCACCACGACGCCGTCGAACGCAGCGTCTCGCGCCAGGCTGCGCATGGCCGGGATCATCAAGCCGCCGCCGAGCAGGTCGGGTTCGGGCAAACCCAGCGTCAGCCCCGGGTCGTCGTAGCGTGCATGGCGCTTGAAATCTTCGCCGTCCGCCAAGTGCCTGGGCACTTCGAGCGTCGTGCTGTCCTGCACCCTGCCCAGGCGGTCGGTGATCAGCACCGCGCGGATCACGTCATACGACAGCAGCGAAGCGCTGCGCAGGCCTTTCAGGTCCATGCGGTTGTGCGCTTCGTGCAGCGACTTGACCAGCAGCGTGGTTTGGTCCACCTGGTCCAGCACCTCCTTGACGCGTGCGCCGAGCTTTTGGGCCGTGCGCTCGCTGGCGTTGAATGCGAGCTGAACCTCGTCTTCATAAGCGCCACGCAGCGTCAGCTCGGTGGCCGCGGCCAGGGCGACAAGCAACAGGAACGCGGCGACCAGCAACGCGCTGTGCAAAGACAAGGGTGCGGCGCCCCAGAGATCGGTTCGTCGGCGAAAACTCATCTGGTCAGCTCAAGCCCGGCGACGCGCCGCAACGCCCCGTCATTTCGGCACAAGCGCAGCATTTATGGACCTCAAAGCCCCCGCGAGCCAGGGGCAAATGAGCCCAACAGGTCATGCCGCGGGCTGGGCCGGCTCGGACAGGGGCGGATCGGACCACAGCTTGCCGCCGGTGGCCCAGTCATGGCGTGCCAGCTCGAAGAACAGCACCTCGACCGCCTCCGGCGAGCCGCCGAGCACGCGCACGGTGGCCTCGGTCAACGCCTGCGCGTACTGGCGTTTTTGTTCCACGCTGCGGCCTTCAAACAGTTCCACTCGAATCGTTGGCATCTCAGGTTCCTCTTTTCATGTCGCATAGCCGGGTGACAGGCGGTCGAGGCGGCGCAGCAAGGCCGGCCACTCCACATCGCCATCCCATTCGCTGCCGTCGCCCACCCATTGGCGGCGCGTGCGCTCGGCCAGTTCATCGCTGACCACGCGCAGCTCGCCGCGCGCGCCGGCCTGGCCGCGCAGTTGGGCCTGCGCGGCACGCTCCAGCAGGTGCATCAGCATATAAGCCTCGGCCACGCTGCGCCCCACGACCATGCTGCCGTGGTTGTCGAGGATCAGTCCCTCCAGCGACCCCAGGTTGGCCACCAGCCGGGCTTGTTCTTCGGTGCCCAGGGCCAGGCCCTCGTAAGCGTGACGGCCCAGGCGGCCATACAGGCGCATCGCGTACTGCGAGGTCGGCAGCAAGCCCTCGGGCAGCATGGCCAGCGCAACACCCCACGGGGTGTGCAGGTGGATCACGCATTCGAGTTCCGGCCGGGCGGCATGCACGGCGCCGTGGATGGTGAAGCCGGTCGGGTTCACCTTGCGGCCCGAACCGTCGACCACCTGGCCCTTGGCATTCACCGGCACCAGGCTGGAAGCCGTGATCTCGTCGAACATCAGGCCGAATGGGTTGATCAGGTAAGTGCCCGGCTGGCCCGGTACGGTGGCCGACAGGTGCGTGTACACGGTGTCGTCCCAGCCATTCAGCGCGGCCAGCCGAAACGCCGCCGCCAAGTCGACTCGCACATCGCGTTCACTGCGTGGAGGCCGCAAGGTGGGAGTATTCATGGTCGGGATTGTGGGCAAAGGGGGGTACAGCAGCACTGTCAACCGTGTTTTCCAAGCGTGTCGGGGGCCCAAAGTCCTTGATTTGGAGGGATTCGCCCTCAAAACAGGTAGTTCGTGGCACTATCGCAGGTCGATCAGGCCATTTCCGAGATTTTCGAATTATGCAGGTGAGGTACCGCGACGTATGTCCAAGCCAGAACTGAAAACAAAGATCCAAGCCGATGGCTTGCGCTACAAAACCAAGGCCGGCGGCTCCCCGTTCGCAGCGGCCGGCGACTTTCAGGCAGGCACCATGTCGTGCTTCCTGTGCGGCAAACACCGGCCGCGCAACACGCTGAAAACCAGGCGCTTGCTGGGCAAGGCCCAGCATGTCTGTGCGCCGTCGTGCAAGGAAGCCGCGATGGGCATCACCGCCAAGGACAGCACCACCGTCACCTGACGGCAGACCAGCGGTGAGTTGGCCACGACACAGGGCGCCGCAAGGCGCCCTGCTGTTTTGACAGCACCGTTGTGCGGTTTGCGCCGCCTCGTCAGGCCGTGGCCATGATCTGCAGCAGCTGGTCAATGTCGGCTGGCTTGACCAGGTGATGCTGGAACCCCGCCTCGCGGGCCTTGGCACGGTCTGACTCGCGCCCATAACCGCTCAAGGCAATCAGCAGCGGCAATCGCTTGAACGCCATCGCACGCAAGGCCTTGGCCACTTCGTAGCCGTTCATGCCGGGCAGACCGATGTCCAGCAGCACCACGTCGGGCGCCAGCCTCGGCGCCTGGGCCAGCGCGCTGGCACTGTCGGTCACCGTGTGCACGTCGTAGCCCGAGGCTTCCAGCAACATGCTGATGGCCGCGGCGGCATCCACGTTGTCGTCCACCACCAGCACACGCAGGCCCTTGGTCGGCTTTTTCGAGGACGAGGGATCGGCCGCAGCTTGCGGCCCTTCACACAGCGGCAACGACACGGTGAACTCGCTGCCCAGGCCCAGCCCTTCGCTGTCAGCCCGCACTTCGCCGCCATGCATCGTCACGATGCGCTTGACCAGCGACAAGCCGATGCCCAGCCCACCCTGCGAGCGGTGCAGCGCCTGGTCGGCCTGAATGAACAGGTCGAACACGCGAGGCAGCAGTTCGGGCGCGATGCCAACGCCATTGTCGCGCACCGTGATCTCGACGACCGCGTTGTCGCGTGCCGCCATCGCGATGGTGATTTCGCCGCCTTCGGGCGTGAACTTCGATGCGTTGTGCAGCAGATTGCTGAACACCTGCGACAGCCTGACGCCATCGCCGCGGACCCACAGCGGCGCATCGGGCAGCACGTGGCGCACCACATGGCGTTTGGCCTTCATCGTCGAGCGCGCGGTGTCGATGGCCAAGACAAGCACGCTGTCGATCATCACCGGCTGCGTGTGCAGCAGGATCTTGCCCTGGTTGATGCGGGCCACGTCCAGCAGGTCGTCCACCAGCCGCGCCAGGTGCGACACCTGCCGGTCCATGATGCGCACCGCACTGCGCGCCAGCTCGAAATTGACGCCATTGCCCAGCATCAGGTCCACCGCACTGCGAATCGGCGCCAGCGGGTTTCTGAGTTCATGCGACAGCATCGCCAGAAACTCGTCCTTGTGGCGGTCCGCTTCGATCAGCATCAGTTCGGCGCGCTTGCGCTCGGTGATGTTCTGCGTGATGCCGGCAACCCGGTAGGCGCGCCCGTCGGGGTCCAGGATGGGAAACGTGCGCTCCGACAGCCAGCGTTCGCCGTGGTGGCCGAGCGTGCGGTATTCCTCTTCGTAGCCCTGGCCGTCCACGAAGCCGGCAAAACGTTGCTGCATGCGTTCGCGGTCGTCGGCATGCATTTCCGAAAACCAGTGCTGCGGCTCGGCGCGCAAGGCCTGCGGATCGCGCTTCCAGAGCATCTGGTACGCGGGGCTCACGTACAAGAAATTCAGCGGCTCGGTGGCCAGCACCCAGAACACGTCGGTGATGCCTTCGGCCAGCTGGCGGAAACGCTCTTCGCTTTCGCTCAGCGCGTTCTCGGCGCGGCGTTGGCCTTCTTCGGCGTGCTTCAGGCGCAGCAGGGCTTTGACGTTGGCGACCAATTCCTCGGGGTCGATGGGGTCCACCAGATAGCTGTCGGCGCCGGCTTCGAGCGCCTGCACGCGGCGCGCGCTGTCGACCAGCGAAGCCGAGGTCTGCAACACCAGGATCGTTCGCGTGGCGGGATCGTTCTTGAGCCGCCGGCACACCTCCAGCCCATTGGTGTCGGGCAGCTTCAGGTCCAGCAGGATCAGGTCGGGCTGCACCGACCTGGCCTTGTCGAGCGCCTCCTGGCCGGAGCGCGCTTCGACGACCTCGTAGCCGGCCAGTGTGAGGATGCGGCTCTTCACGTAGCGTGCGCCGTCGCCATCGTCGACGTTCAGCAGGCGGGCATGGCGCCAAGGGGTGTCGGTGTGGTTCACGTGGGCTCTCGCATGTCAGGCGATGGGTCGGTGTCTCCCAGTCGGCTGGCCTGCGTCGTCACACCCATGTACGTCCCCATTTGGTGGTCAATGACGGCCCCGTTGCGACAACCGCGGAGACGCAGTCGCAGGATTCACGCCAATGGATCCTCCGCTCCGTTTCAGCCTCCACGGCACAACCAGACGACTTTCCAACACACCGAAGAACGGCGACGCAGAGGTGATCTTTGCGTCGCCTTTGCAGCAGGGGCTGGCCCGCGAACTGCGGTCAAATTTTCCTTATGCGGAAATTAATTCCGACTCAGGTCTTGGTGTGTGCGGTGTCGCGCAGCCGCTTGATTTGATCGTGATTGGCCTGCACGCCCAGTTGCTGGCGCGCGATCAAGGCCTTCAGCGGCTCGGGCAGCCCGCCATGGCGCAGGGCGGCCCGGTAGCGCGCCAGTGCGGCATCTTCTCCACGCTCGCATTCGTCGAGCATGGCCTGGTCGCTGAACCCCACCAACGAACCGCGCACCGCGACCCAGCCGCGGTGCAAGGCACCGCTGGTCGACCCTTCGAGTTCGGGTTCGCCGCCATAACGAACCACTTCGGTCTGCAGCTCCTGGGCGGCACGCCGGCAGTCGGCGGTGCGCTGAGTGAACAACTGCTTCAATCGATCGGACGAGACATGGTTCGCACAGGCGGTGAAACCGTATTCCCCGTCTTTGCAGGTCTCGATCAGGTCGTTCAAGGTGTCGACGATGTCGTCTTCGCTCATGATGATTCCTTTCAATGAACAGCGCATGGCACCGGTAGAACCAGATGGCGCCGCGTCGCCAAGCCGCCATCTGCGCCCACCTCTTGGCCGGGGCACATGGCATGCCCGGCATGCGCCACGCAGCCTCTGCTTCAAGGCAGGCCGCAAGCATTGCGGTAAACGTTACCGTCAACGCGGGATGCGGCAAAAAGGACGCAGCTCCCAGCAGGGACGAAGCCGCCTTCACCCGCAGGCTCGCCAGGGTCTTGGCACACGTGTTGCTCTCTTTTGCCCATCGAGTCGGCATGCAGCCGGCCGCCGCGCAAGATTCCAATGGCATCTCAAGCCCTCAGGCTCGATCACAGGCAACACCCGACACTGACACCCCGACTTCAGCATGCGGTGCGTTTGCTGCAGCTTTCCTCGCTCGACTTCGCGCAAGAAGTTCAGGCGGCCATGGGCAAGAACCCGTTTCTCGAAGTCGACGATGCCGAAAGCGATGGCGGCAACGCAGGCAGCGCAAGTTTGAACGCCGACACCTTGACCTTGAGCTCGCCCGAATCGAAGCAGGTGAGTTCAAGCTCGCCGCTGGACAGCGATGTGAGCGAGCCCACGGGCTCCGATGCATCCGGTGACGCCGACGGCTGGCAGCCCTCGTTCAACGGCGTGAGCCGAAAGAGCGGCGACTCGAACCTCAGCGCGCTTGACCTGGTGTCTGCCGACGTCGGCCTGCGTGAGTATCTGCACGGTCAGATCAACCTGCTGCCCTTGTCTGCACGCGACCACGTGCTGGCCTGTGCGCTGATCGAATCGCTCGACGACGACGGCTATTTGCGGATCTCGCTCGATGAACTCGCCGCGTTGAATGGCCTTCAGCCCGCGGTCGATCTGTGCGAGATCAGCACCGCGCTGAAGCTCGTGCAGTCGCTGGAGCCGTGCGGTGTGGGCGCGCGCAGCGTCAGCGAATGCCTGTTGCTGCAGCTGTCTGAAATCGACGCCACCGACGAGCGCGAACTGGCGCGCCGCATCATCGAAGAGCAACTCGATCGGCTGGCGCAGCGCGATCTCGCGGGTCTGGCCAGGGCACTGCGCGCCGAACCGGCGCTGGTGAGTCGCGTCTGTGAACACATCCGTCATTTCGACCCCAGGCCGGGCTGGCGATTCGGGGCCTCCGAGGTTCAGTTCGTCACGCCCGACGTGATCGTCAAGAAAGTTCGCGGCGCATGGATCGCCACGCTGAACCAGGCCGTGGTCCCGCAGATCAAGTTGAACCAAATCTATGCCCAGATGTTTGCGCAGCACCGCGAAGCGCAGCACGCCGAACTGGCCGCTCATTTGCAGGAGGCGCGCTGGACCGTGCGCAATGTGAAGCAACGCTTCTCGACCATCCTGACGGTGACGCAGGCGATCTTGAAACGCCAGCATCACTTTCTGGAATTCGGTCCGCTCGCGATGAAGCCGCTCGCGTTGAAGGAGATCGCTGACGAAGTCGGCCTGCACGAGTCCACCGTCTCTCGCGTCACCAACAACAAGTACGTGGCCACGCCGCTGGGCGTGTTCGAGCTCAAGTATTTTTTCTCGCGCGCGATGTCGACCGCCAGCGGCGGCAGCTGCTCATCCACCGCGATCCGCGGGGTCATCAAGGACATGATCGAAAGCGAAAGCGCCGGACTGCCGCTGTCCGACGCCGAGATCGCGCGGCGCCTGGTGCGCCAGGGCCTGACGGTGGCCCGGCGCACGGTCACCAAGTACCGACAACTCATGAAGGTGGCGCCGGTAGAACGCCGCCGCAGGCTGGCTTGAAGCGTGAGATTCGGGGCATACCCCTGTTGATCTCAGGCACGCAGATTGCCGTGAACGCCTGAGTTAGTGCTGACACAACCGTCTCAAGCTGAGGCCCCACGAAGTGAAAGATGCCTTGATCCGCAACGACAGCACACGCCTTGCGCCGCTTTATCGCTTGCTTTTCGAGCGTCATCCGCACGCCGCACTCGTGCTCGACGCCGGCGGCGAGGTCCAGGCCGCCAACCGCGCAGCACAATGGCTGGCGCGCTCGGGAAACATTCCCCCGTTGGCCGAGTTGATCGGCGCCGCGGCGCTGGCCGAAGTGCGCCGCGCGCTGGCCGAATCCGTCGAATGGTCGGGGCCGCTGCTGCTGAGCGCGAAAGACGGCTCGCAGCGCGAGGTGAACGCGCAGCTCTTGCCCGCGCCGGCCACGGGCGGCGAGCCGCCGCGTTTTCTTTGCCTTCTTGAAGACCGCCCGAAGCGGCGCACCGGCACGCCCGCGCCCGAAGCGGCCGAAACCGATGCAAACAAGGTGCAGCGCTACCGCGAGAGCGCCACGGCCGCGCCGGTCATGATCTGGATGACCAATGCCAGCGGCCTGTGCGACTGGTTCAACCCCCCCTGGCTGAGCTACACGGGCCGCAGCCTGGAAGAACTGCTGGGCAACCAGTGGCTGGCGGCGATTCATCCTGAAGACCGCGAGCGCTGTGTCGGCATCTACGACACGAGCTTCCAGGCGCATCAGCCGTTCTCGCTGGACATCCGCCTGTTGGGTCAGGATGGCCACTACCGCTGGTTCCTGGACAACGGCGCACCTCACTTTGGCGCGGACGGCAGCTACCAGGGCTACATCGGCAGCTGCGTCGACATTCACGAACGCAAAGAACTCGAAGAGCGGCTGGCCGGACACACCCAGACCTTGCGGCTGGCCGATCGGCGGCAAAACGAGTTCATCGCGATGCTCTCGCACGAGCTGCGCAACCCGCTGGCGCCGATCGCCAACGCGGCCAGCGTGCTGCGCACCCTGGAGGGCGGCGACAAGACGCTGAGGCGACTGCGCGAAATCATCGAGCGCCAGGTTGCACGCCTGCGCCGCGTGGTCGACGACCTGGTGGACGTGACACGGGTGATGCAAGGACAAATCACCTTGACGCGCGAGACGCTCGACGTGGCCGACGTGATTCGCTCGGCGGTCGAAACCGTTCAGCCCACGCTGAGCGCCACGGGGCACACACTGGAAATCAGCCTGCCCCCCGAGCTGTCGTGTGTGCAGGGCGATTCGGTGCGTCTGGCACAGGCGCTGTCCAACATCATCCTGAACGCCGCCAAATTCACACCCGACCCGAGCCCCATCCTGATCTCGGCGCGCACCGACAACGGCGTGCTGAACATCCACGTCAAAGATGCCGGGCAAGGCATCGCCCCCGAGTTCCTGCCGCATGTCTTCGATCTGTTTGCCCAGCAGGACCAGACGCTGGCGCGCTCTTATGGCGGGCTCGGCCTGGGGCTGACGCTGTCCAAGCGCATTGCGCAATTGCACGGCGGCGACGTGAAGGGCTTCAGCGAAGGCCCGGGCCGGGGTGCGGAGTTCGTCGTGTCGCTGCCGTTGGCCAAGCAAGCTGTCTTGCCCGAAGAGGCGCCGCTGAAGAACCCGTGTGAAAGCGGCGAATCCTATCGGGTGCTGATTATCGAAGACAACGCCGACACACGCTACCTGCTGCGCCTGCAGATGGAGTTGTGGGGCAACGAGGTGATGACCGCAGCCGACGCCAGCGCCAGCCTGCGCATCACCGACAACTTCAAGCCGCAGATCGTGCTGTGCGACCTGGGCTTGCCGGGGCTGGACGGCTTCCAGCTCATCAAGCCGCTGCGAGCCAAACTGGCCGGGCACCGGACGCTGTTTGCGGCACTCACCGGACACGGCCGCGATGAAGACGAGTCACGCGCACTCGCCGCCGGGTTCGACGCCTTTCTCAGCAAACCGTTGCGGCCGGACAGCCTGACCCAACTGTTCCAGTCCTACGCATTGCGCACGGCGTGACCGACAGGCAACCCGGTCATTCCTTGTCGTCCAGTGCCACGGCGGCGCTGACGTCGTTTTCCGCCACGACCGAGTATTCCTTCAGCCGGTTGTAGAGCGTCTTCAGGCTGATGCCCAGCGTCGCGGCCGTCTTCTCCTTGTGACGGCCCATGTATTCGAGGGTCGCCAGCGTCACCTGGCGTTCGATGTCGGCCAGCGGCGTGCCCACGCGCACCGTGATGACCGGTGCGCCGGTCATCACCGGCAGCGGTGAATCGGCGGTGGGCAGGCACTCGTCGACGATGGTCGAATCGGTGGCCATCACGAATGCGCGGTAGACGATGTTGCGCAACTCGCGCACATTGCCGCTCCAGCGGTGCGCCGACAGGCGCGCCAATGCGTCGGCCGAAAAGCGCTTGGTCGTGCCTTCGCGGCGCGAAATCTGGTCCAGAAAATGTTCGGCAATCAGCGGCACGTCTTCGGCGCGTTCGCGCAATGGCGGCAGGTGAATCGGGAACACGTTCAAGCGGTAGAACAGGTCTTCGCGCAGCTTGTTGGCGCCGACCGCCTGCATCGGGCTTCGGTTGGTGGCCGCCAGCATGCGCACGTCGGTCTCCTGGACCTGGGTCGACCCGACCCGCATGAAGGTGCCGCTCTCCAACACACGCAGCAGCTTGACCTGCAGGTCCAGCGGCATCTCGGTGATCTCGTCCAGAAACAGCGTGCCGCCACTGGCGCGCTCGAAAAACCCCTGGTGCTGACGATCCGCGCCGGTGAAGCTGCCTTTTTCGTGGCCGAAGATTTCGCTTTCGATCAGGTGCGGCGAGATCGCGCCGCAGTTCACCGCCAGAAATGGTTTGCCGCGACGGCGACTCAGGTCGTGCACCGTGCGAGCCACCACTTCTTTGCCGGTACCGCTCTCGCCGGTGATGAACACCGTGACCGAGGTCGCCGCCACGCGCACGACCTGGTCGTACACACGCCGCATCGGAGCCGATCGGCCCCACAGCTGGCCGAAGTGGCCGTCACGCTCAAGGCTGACATGCAGATCGTTGGCCTCGGCCTTCAGGGCCGACGGTCTGGTGACGCGCGACAACACGCCCTGCAGCTGTTTCAGGCTGACCGGTTTGACCAGGTAGTCCGCCGCTCCCAAGCGCAACGCCTGGATCGAGGTGTCCAGGCTGGCGTGGCCGGTGATTAGCACCACCTCGGTGTTGGGCAGCGCTTTCGCATCCTGAAAAAACTCCATGCCGTTGCCATCGGGCAGCATCAGATCGAGCAGCACGACGTCCGGCTCTTGCAAGGACATCTGGCAACGTGCATCGCGCAACGAGCCGGCGGTGGCAACGGTAAATCCTTCGGTCGCGATGAGCATGGCCATGGTTTCGGCCGAATCGGACTCATCGTCAACGATCAGTGCATGTGGCATAAATGATTTTCTCCTGCGAGGGTGTGCGAGGGGTGCTAGTGGACCAAGCCAAACCAAGCCCTCTGTGCGTGGGGGAGTTGTGCGAGGCGACTGGGAACGCCGATTGCTGCGCCCAGCCTCGCTCAGTGAGTGTCATGCTACGCATTTTGGGCGACGCGTCGAGCGTTCAGCGCCCATTCCAGTGTGGGAATTTGCCTACATGAAATCACTCGTCAAAAGACCCTGACCGATACAGTGGCGAAATGCCTCGTCCCGTGATCGCTCTGGATGCAGACGGCGTGCTGCTGGATTTCAACCTCGCCTATGCACACGTCTGGGGACGCGCGTTCGGCAAGCGTCCGCACGAGCGCGATCCCCGCGCCTATTGGCCCACCGACCGCTGGCATGTGCCCGAGCTGGCCCCTGCGCAGTGGGAGCACTTTCGCACCCACTTCGATCAGGGGTTTTGGTCGGCGGTGCCGGCGATCGAGGGCGCCGTGTCGGCATGTCACCGACTGCACAAAGCCGGTTTCGACCTGGTGTGCGTCACCGCGCTTGATCTCAGGTACGAGGCCGCCCGGCTGAACAATTTGCGCGCTCTGGGATTTCCGATCGAACGCGTGCTGGCCACCGGCAATTCAGGCACTGAACGCAGCCCCAAGGCCGACGCCGTCAACGAATTGCGCCCAGTGGCTTTCGTGGACGACTACCTGCCCTATCTGCGTGGCGTTCACGCGGCGATTCACACCGCGCTCATTCTTCGGGAACCGCATGGCAGCCCGAACGCAGGCAGCGAAATGAGCTTGGCCAAATCAATGCATGCCGATCTGGCGGCGTTCTCGCACCATTGGCTGGCGGGCTGAACCCGCCTAGTCGGACGGCAGCAGCAACTGCTCAGCGCGCCAGGCGTGCGATGAGCATGCCGGCTGCCACGGCGATCGCCATGGAAGACAAGGGGTGCTGGCGCACATGCGCGCGGCACGAGTCCATCCACTGCGCTTCCATCTCGCCGATCTGGCTGGCCTTGGACTCCATCGCCGCGGCAGCGTGGGTGGCGGCGGCGCGCGCTTTGTCAACGGCGGGGCGGGCTTGTTCGGCCACGCGGTCGATCGCGGCATGGGCGGTCTGCGCCATGCGATCCACCGATTCGCTGGTCGGAAAGTTCTGATCGATCAGGTTGCTGACTTTGTTTTCCATGTCGGGCTCCTTGGGCCTGCGTCTTCGTCATTGAGATGGCGCCCGGCGTCGCGCCGGACGCCGGCCATTCTGAGGCAGGCCATGTGCCGGCGCCAACGCGCATGTCCTGCCAGGCACCCGGTGCCTGCCAAGGTCGGCCGGCACCGGGTGTCGGCCGACCCTGGAACCGCCTCAGCGAATGCTTCCGCGTCGGAACAGGTTCACGATCGCCAGCAGGATGATGGCGCCGAGCAGCGACAGCGCCAGGCCACCCGCACTGAAATCGTTCTGGTTGATCGTCCCCGCACCGAACATGGGCGCCAGCAGCCAGCCGCCCAACATGGCGCCCACAATGCCAACGACCACGTTCAAGAGCACACCTTGCTGTGCGTCGGTTCTCATGATCATGCTGGCGACCCAGCCAATGAGCCCCCCGATGACCAGCCAAATAATCAGGTTCATTGCGATCTCCTCTAGAGAATCAATTGACAAACAGATCCGCCGGCGAGGCCGCGCGAGAAACTGCCTGCGCGACGCCCCGTGCGGGTGTGCCGCAGTTGAGCGTCGAAGCGAAGACCGTCGAAGCGACCCCAACCGCTGGTGTCGCTAGACTAGATGAGACCTTGTGGGCGCCGCATCAGCGGGCAGCGCGACGAACTGTCAGCGATGTCCTACCACTGACCTGGGGAATTCGCGGCCGACGCGATCAGGACGCGAGCGCCCAAGCGCCTTGGTACACGACCAGCAAGGCCGCGCTGACCAACGCGTTCACCGCGAGGTGGCGAACACCCGCCGACACGTTGATGCCCAAGCGCACGGCCACGCAGGCCCAGACCACCACCAGCAAGGCGGCGCCTGCGTCCATGCGTCCCATCGGCTGTCCGCTCGCGTTCATCACGCCCAGACACGCCAGCCACAGGCCGACGCCCATGACGGCCGCGGCCGTGATTTCGTTGAAGGAAGGTTTGCGCAGCGTGATACCGAAGAGTTTCATGGTCGATCAAAAACAAAGGATGTTGGAACGGGTGCGTGGGCTGCTCGATGCGTGTGGCGATCGGGGCGCCGCCGGTGCGTCGGAGCCCCTGCCAGCTTAGGGGAGAGCGTGCTGTCCGGCAGGTTGAAATCTGTGACAAAAGTAGCTGAGTGCGCGCCTGCGAAGCCTTCCCAGCCTCACTCCGACCAGCACCCAAAGCCAGCGGCATGAAGGGTGCTATCTCACGGCGTGTCGACGTGACAGTCACCCCCCAGAAAGAGCGCCATGACCAAGACCGAGATTTCCCGGGTGCAATCCTCTTTCGCGCAGGTGGCGCCGCAGGCGCCGGCCGTGGCAGCGCTGTTCTATGCCCGCCTGTTCGAGCTCGACCCGTCGTTGCGCGCACTCTTCAAGTCCGACCTGAGCGCGCAAGGCGGCAAGCTGATGGCGATGCTGAGCGCCGTGGTCGCGGGCCTGGGCCAGATCGACACGCTGATTCCGGCAGCGCAAGCGCTGGCCCGGCGCCACGTGGCGTACGGCGTTCAATCGGCGCACTACGAGACCGTGGGCGCCGCGCTGCTGTGGAGCTTGCGCCAAGGCCTGGGCCAGGGCTTCACGCCCGAGGTGGAAGCCGCCTGGGTCAATGCGTACATGCTGCTGTCGGGTGTGATGATCGGCAGCGCCGCAGCCGCGTGAATCAACTTGACTGAGGAGCCTGCCGGCTTTGGGTCCGGGACGGTTCTGCGCCCAGCAGTTCCAGCGTGCTGACGCCTTCCAGGTAGCTGATGCAGCAGCGTTGCCCAGGCACCAACACGGTGTCGACCGGCAGCAGCGCGCGGTCGTGCACGACCAGCACGCCGGCCTGAACATCGTGTTGCAAAAAATGGTGCCGGCCGGCGATCTCCACCGGACCGAGGCTGCGGCCGCCGTCCAGCCTGGCTTGCACCAACGGCAGCTCACGCGCTTGCGCTGCCTCGTGCAGGCCGGCGAGTTCGGCCGTGCGTTCACGCACGCGCAGCGCCAGCTCGGCGACCCAGGCTTCAGGCTGGTCCGTGCTGAGCAGCAGTTCGCCGTTCACCAGTTGGGCCTGCAACTGCAACCCGCCTTCGCTGCCGCGCCGGCTGTTGTCGAACACCAGCGCCTCGTCGGCATGACCGATGGCCAGCGGCGCCAGCGCCATCGTGCGCGCATATCGCTGGCGCGTGCGCGCCTCGGGCACCGGGTGGCCGCCGGCGGCGACGCGCAGCGCCACGCGCTGCACGTTGATGTCGGCGTGGCGCGTCGACACGAAGTGGATCGTCACGCGGTAGCCGCCTGCCCTGGCCTGCTGCAGCTCGGCCAGTTTGGACGGGTGCGACATCACGGTCTCGAACATGAAGTCGCGGCCCTTGGCGCATGCCCGGGCACGCGCTTGCGCGGCCTTGCGCTGCGCCATGGCCGCGCTTGGAATCTTCTGCTTGCGCTGCAGCTCGTCGGCGTTGATGTAGAGGGCCGGCAGTTCGACACCGGGTGCGGCCATCAAGGCGTCGGTCAGCGTGCTTTTGCCCGAGCCATTCGGCCCGGCAATCATCACCAGACTCGGCATGGGCAGCGTCAGCGCTTGGCGCCCGCGGCCCGAAGGTGTTTTGGCGTGCGCTTGGCAGCGGCGCCGGTTGCGGCGCGCACGGCGCGTTCTGCCAGGGTGTGTTTTGCATCGGCCGCGAGCGCGGCCTGGCCGGCGATCTCGGCAATGCGTGCCACGGTGACGCCGTGCAGCGGGTAGGCGTGCAATGCGGGTTGGCGCTCGGCGGGCTGGCTGTCGGCCGGCAGCAGGCGAATCTCGCGCTGGTTGGCGAGCTGGGTCAGCCCCATGCGCGCCACGTCGTTGACATTCAGGCCCAGCGATTCGGCGATGCTGATGGCCTTGGCGTAGACATCGGGCGCAGGGCGAAAGCGAATTTCCGGCGTGCTGCCGGGACTTTTTGCTGCTTTGGACGCGGTCGCCATCTGCCTCTCCATCCAACCGCAAATGCGGCGGATTGTGGAAATTATAGGAACAATGCGTCGGCTCGTGGGCGTGGCCTGCGTTCCCACCGGATGGCGCAGGGCTTTTGAGGGGCTTTCGTCACGGCGAATCCCAAATCTTTCAGCGCTAGCGGCCCCTATGGCGCCCCAGCGTCAAGGCGTTGGTCACGACGCTGACGCTGCTCAAGGCCATGGCAGCGCCGGCGATCACCGGGCTCAGCAGGCCCAGCGCGGCCAGCGGCACACCCACCAGGTTGTAGACGAAGGCCCAGAACAGGTTTTGCCGGATCTTGGCCCAGGTACGGCGCGACATCTCGATCGCCTCGGCCACCAGCACCGGGTCGCCGCGCATCAGCGTGATGCCCGCCGCGTGCATCGCCACGTCGGTGCCGCTGGCCATGGCAACGCCCACATCGGCGGCCGCCAGCGCCGGCGCATCGTTGATGCCGTCACCCACCATCGCCACACGTTCGCCCGCCGCCTTCAGCGCTGCGACGATGGCGGCCTTGTCTTGCGGCAGCACCTCGGCGTGGACCGTGGCAATGCCGAGCTGCTGCGCCACCTTGCGTGCACTGCCGGCGTTGTCGCCCGTCAGCAGCACACAGCGCAGCCCCAGCCGCTGCAGCGCCTGCACCGCGGCCACGGCCGTGGGCTTGAGCGTGTCGCCGAACCCGAGCAAACCGACCAGGCGCGGCGCGGCAGCGTCGCTCGCATCGGCCAGCCACGACACCGTGCGACCCTCGGCCTGCAGCTCGGCGGCGCGCGCCTGCCAGGCCGACAGGTCGACCTGCAGTTCTGCCATGTAGCGGCTGCTGCCCAGCCTGAGCTCGCGCCCGGCCACCGTGGCCGCCATGCCGCGGCCGGCGACGGCGCGAATCTGCGTGGCCGCCGCCACGTCCAGGCCCTGGCTGCGCGCCGCGACCACCACCGCACGGCCCAGCGGGTGTTCGCTGTGGGCCTGCACCGCAGCGCTCAGCGCCAGCAGGCTCTGCGCCTCGCCGTCGGCCGATTCGCAGGCCACCAGTTCGGGCTGGCCTTGCGTCAAGGTGCCGGTCTTGTCGAAGGCCACCACGGTGACGCCATGCACCAGTTCCAGCGCTTCGGCGTCCTGGATCAGGATGCCGCGCCGCGCCGCCGCGCCGGTGCCCACCATCACGGCGGTCGGCGTGGCCAGCCCCAAGGCGCACGGACAGGCGATCACCAGCACCGCCACGGCATTGAGCAGCGCCGCCTCCCATTGCCCCGTGCCCAGGCCCCAGGCCAGCCAAGTCAGCGCTGCGATGCCGATGACCACCGGCACGAACACCGCGCTGACGCGGTCCACCAGACGCTGCACCGGCGCTTTCTTGGCCTGCGCCGACTCCACCAGCCGCACGATGCGCGCCAGCGTCGACTCCGCGCCCACCGCCGTGGTGCGCACCAGCAGCAGCCCTTGCGCATTCACCGCGCCGCCGGTCACACGGTCGCCTTCGTGTTTGGCCACCGGCAGGCTTTCTCCGGTAATCAGCGATTCGTCGACCTCGCTCGCGCCTTCGAGCACCACGCCATCCACCGCGACACGCTCGCCGGGCCGCACGACGACCACGTCACCGGTGCGAACCTCGGACGCCGGCACGTCGCTGTCCACGCCATCGCGGCGCACGCGCGCCGTCACCGGACGCAAGGCATTGAGGGCCTGAATCGCCTGCGTGGTGCGCCGCTTGGCGCGTGTCTCCAGCCATTTTCCGAGCAGCACCAGCGTGATGACGGCAGCAGACGCCTCGAAGTACAGATGCGTCATGCCGTGGCGCGCCGGGGTCAGCAGCAGGTAGACGCTGAGCCCGTAGGCGGCCGAGGTGCCCAGCGCCACCAGCAGGTCCATGTTGCCGGTGCGCGCACGCAGGGCTTTCCAGCCGGCGCGATAGAAACGCGCCCCGAGCCAGAACTGCACCGGGGTGGCCAGCGCCCACTGCAGCCAACCGTTGAGCATCCAGTCGGCACCGAGCAGCGCAGCGGCCATCGGCAGCGCCAGCGGCACCGACAGCACGGCCGCGATCACCACGGTGCGCCCCTGCGTCTGCAAGGCAGCGGGCGGC
>Ga0137404_10000981_pt1 | contig 18710 bp, 23 predicted proteins | sample CZOMad2_1_16fung_FD_108285 | JGI IMG/M metagenome (GOLD analysis project Ga0137404, IMG submission 108285) | Vadose zone soil fungal communities from Angelo Coast Range Reserve, California, USA - CZOMad2_1_16fungal (Illumina Assembly) | ecosystem: Environmental > Terrestrial > Soil > Vadose...
AGCCAAGGATATTATCGCCAACCTCGGGGATCTTATCGCCGTAAAGCGCCCGCACTGCTTCGGCGTCAATCCCAATTTCTCTATCACCCACATGCTGTCTAACGAAGTTGGAGTAATAGTCAGGACTACGGTCTCGGGTGGCGGATTTTGTGGATTCTGAAAGGGCATCTTTGAGGGCTTTTGCATCGTTCTTGGCCTGTTCTGCTTTGGCGGTGTCAATTAGGGGGTCTACGTTAGGAGGGGGTTCCATCTTGGCGGCGGTGTAGTGATCGGCGATTTTAAGACTATTGCTCAAATCTCTGAACACTTTAGTAGCAGCCTGACCAACACGCATGGGGCCTTCGGCACCACCACCAAGGGCCTTAACGCCAATGTCCCCTCGCGTCATGGCCATCTCGGCCACCGCCGTTAGGTCCCGGGCAGCGCTTTCACCGAAGATCGCTGACATGCCGTCGAAGCCCATATGTAGCAGGCCCGAGGTTACACGGGATAGGCCCTCCATGCCGATTTCACCGAGGCCCACTACTTGCGAAGCAGCCCCAGCGGTAGCAGCCTGGAGTCGAGTAGTGTGCAAGGCCCAGTCGATGTCATGCTGGGACACGAAGCCTTGATAGAATCGTCGGGTGTCGATGGGCTGATCGCCGAAGCCTTTCATGAAGGATTGGGAGATGGAATCGTCCTTGAGCCACTTCGCCAGACGGCTCTCCCCTCCGGTATTGGTGATTGCCTGTGAGGCTGTATCGAGTTGACCAAGGTCATCGTGGGATAGCCGCGGGGCCATTGGATGGGAGTTGAGGTAGTCAGCTATGTGAACGTTGTCGGCGATGATGGATGAACCAATAGCGGCTTTGTGCTGGCGCTCGAAGGTGTCAACATCCCCGAAGATAGCTGTGGCCGGAACCCCCGAGGCCTCCTCAAGTTCTAACGAACGTGCGGCCTGTTCAGGGTCATCATCCAACGCCGCTACATTAGCGGTCTTGGCCATAGCCCCTGAGGCTGCGAGATAATCGCTGACTTCACTCATTCTGATTTCGGTGCGTTAGGTGGGAATGTTACCCCGGGTTTGCCCTTATCGGACTTGGCAGAGCCACCGTAGAGTTTCCTGAACTTCTGGGCCCGGTAGACCCGTTCGAGCATTTTGTCGGTGGGCTTCACGCCCTGTGCGGCCCAGTCTGGGTCATTACGGAGCCGGGTCATCTCTTCGTCTGGGACCGGTAGTTGGTATGTGGGTGTGGTTTCATCAGTGAAGTAGAGCCAACCTCTACGCCCAGTCGCCTGCTCTTGCATCAGCTGAGCCCCGATCTTTCTGACCTCTTCAGGCTTTGGTACTTTCTTGTTATCCTTTTGGAACTGATCGAGTTGATCCTGGAGCGCTCCGACGAATTGGTAGTAATCCTCCTTATTAGTTCTATCAATCCCCGCCGCACGGAGATCGGGTGTGAGGATTGATATAGCCCTTGCGACACGAGGATCGCTTTCAGACTGGGCCCGAAGGCGTTGTTGTAGATTGATAAGTTCTCGCTTTCCCGAAGTAGGGAGGTTTTCTGAAACAACGTCCCGGGCCAGGAATGCAACTGGGTCATCATGTGCTTGGCCTTTCATCTGCTGGTAGTTACGAAGGGAGTCGTCAGTCCAAGCTACACGTTCGCCTCGGGCGTTCTGGGCCAAGGCCTGCATGTATTTCTTTTGGGTAGTGGGCTTCATGGAGTCCCAAGCATCGCTGACCTTGGGGTCTATTAGCTTTAGTTCATCAACGGACTTTGGCAATATGCCTTCTTTATTCCCGGTCATCATTGCTGATGCAACGGTCTGCTCCGCCTGTTGTTGCCCGTCGCGGACGACGGATTTGTGCCTGTTGTAATCGGCAGTGATGCGTTCGCGGACGAAGTCTTTGAAGAGGGGATCGTTCTTATCAAGGTCTCCCTCCGTGACCTTGGCCATGCCTTCGGAGATGTAGTCGTTGAGGGACTTGTCTCCTTCATCATCTCCATCCCGAAGCTTTCCGAGGACCTGATCGGCGATGATCCGGGAGCCCTGCTGACGGAACTGGGTTTGGACAGTGGCCTGAACCCTGAGGGCATCCATAGGAAGAATAGCCCCAGACTTTGTTCCTTGCTCATACATCTTCTGCGCGCCGATGGCATCAGTACGGGCAAGGGAGGCGGTGCGCTTTGAAAAGGTCTCGGAGACCTTTTGCTTCTTGGTTTCCTCGATTTGCTCAGGGGACCATCCAGAGTTTCGGCCTTGGGATTCAACCTCGCTTTCAATGGCACGCTTTCCACGCTGGAAGGTCACGTCGTCGGTAGGGGAGCCTTCGATAGCATCCTGAGTGGCCGCTACACGTGAAGTGGAAGCGTTGTTCGCGGCGACCTTGGTTTGCTGCGCCGCGTGCCCGGCGGCGTTGAATATGGTTCGGCCCATAAACGACAGCGAGGAGCCATCGAAGAGCTTCTGGGCCATTGGGTTGGTTAGACCCCCACGAGTCTTTACCCGAAGGTCTTGGAGTTCTTGGATGTGCGCCTGCAAGGCTTCAGGCGAAGCGTTGTTACCTTCTTTGGCATTGAACTGCGCATGGAGCATTCCCGCTCTCATCATGTAATCGGCATCTGCAGACTTGGCCTCCGTTTCGTTCTGGAGGTTCTGCATATTCATTGCTTGCGCCCAGATCTTGTCTGAGGCACCTTCGATGTCGTGGCCTAGGCCTGAGAGGGCATGGCCTACCGCTCCGCCAAAGGCATCGACCGGCACCCCTAACGCTATGTCGGGGGTTCCACCCATCGAAGGAGTTTGATCGGGGACTAGTCCGGGGACCTGTGGCATTAGCCAAATGCTCCTGCTGATTTACCCTGCATCCATTTCCCCGCAACGTTCCCTGCTCCGGAGATAAAGGAGCCCATCATGCCGAGAAACCCGGCCTCTTCGGATTGATCCGCGGCCATTCGGTCTAGATTGGCCTCGGCTATGTCAGTGGTGGCTTTGGTTTCGTAGCCATAGGCAGCCTTTGCGGCGTCCCAACGGATGACGTTTTGGTCGAAGTCCGCCACGGCAGTTTGGCTCTCGCGAACAGCTGCATTGGAGCCGGAGTTGACGTCAAAGTCAGAGCCGGATTGGATGACCTTGGTCTCACCAATCTGCTGCCTGGACTTCATCCCTTCAACCCCAGCCTTGACGTCCCCGGCTTGGGTGGCCCAAGCTGCGTTTTGTTCATTGATCTGTTTGTTCAGCATCGCCACACCGGCTTTGTAGCGGTAAGCGGCTGCGTTGGCTTGGCCTGTCTTCTCGGCACCGATGCCACTAATGATGGAGCCACCTGCAGTAGCGGCCATGCTCCCTACGGCCATAAGAGTGATAGGATCAGCCATCAGGCGCTCCTGTTGATGACGAAGGTCCGCAGGTCTCCATCGGGTTCGTTGAACTCCGCCCCGAGCCAACGAAGCCAGCGATGAGCGGCGGTGTTGCCGGTTTTGCAATGGCCTATGATGGAAGCGTAGCGGCCCAGGAATTTCCTTACTTGGATTTGCGAGTGGCGAACGAAGAGGAATTGATGTGGGACTTTTTCCAGAGCCCACATCCAAATGTAGGCTTGGTTGGAGAGGAAGGATGGAGGGATCAGGCCCCAGCAGCAGACGAAGTGACCATCGACATAGCCGACCCAGACCTCCCCCAGTTTTTGGCAATGGTCGAGCATTTCGATTTCACGCCCAGAGAGAACCTTGCCATATTCGGCTAGGATTATTTCTGAAAGAGGACCTTCTAGTTTTGAGACAATGGTGGTCATTTGTTTGAATCCCCTACTTCGATCTCTGGAATCACACCGAGAATGGAGGCTGGGTAGGGATTGGGTTGTTGAATGTAGTATTGACCAAAGACGTCCCATTGAGGATCGACTATGATCCGGGCGTCACCGGTGACGAGGCCGGTCACGACGGTGTTGGACATCGTCCCGACGTTGCCCAAGGTCAAGTCCGCTATGGGAACAGCTGTGTTTAAGTTCCGCCCTGCAGTTAGGCCAAGGGCATTGCGAATCCGGAGGGTGACTGCGGAGACTTTTTTGCGTTTGCTCTGAACAGTGGGCTCGCCTAGGTCGAGGGGGAGGGTTCCTATTTGGGGCAGGAAGGATAGACCTACGGTTACAATCGAAGCATTCGCAATGCCTGTTAGGCCAGCAGTTCCTCCACCCCCAAAGACGAAGGTGCCACTGGTGGGCATTGTGAAATTGATTACGACTCCATCAGCGAGGCCAGTGACGACTTGACCTCCCAAGTGTTGAGCCCCAGAGAAGGTCACAGCAGGGGCACCGTTGTAGCCGATCCCTGCATCGACTTGCCAGGAGGATTTGTAATCGTTTTGAAAGACTAACTCCACGAAACGTTCGATGTAGTTCAGAGTTACGCCTTGGACTTGGCGTTGGACTACAGTGTAAATGGCATCTACGTTGCCGATAGTTGAGGTGGCTTCGGTTATTGTAGCTACGCTTTTGTACAGGCCTTGAGTGTCGGAGTGGGTCCATGCAACGATTTCCAGATCCTTAAGGAACGTAAGACAGAGAAGAACTCCGTCGTTGCGGACAGTCCAGGCAAGCTTGAATGGTTCTTCAGCCCATGCCCATTGAGTGAGGGAGAAGCTGTAGAAGAGATGGTTGGAGATGACAGAGATATCGGCGCCGGTGTAGACGTTGGTGTAGAAGTTGTAGACGAGGTTACGGACGATTGATTGCTTGGCTTGGACGTAGAGGATGTCAGAGGTGGCGACGATTGGTTGAAGGGGAGAGGAGCCATTATAGGCTTGTGGGTTGGCCACAAGTGAGGTGGCACTAAAGGGTGACCCGGCGCTACCTCCGTTGACGAGCCAAGCGAGGCGATCGCCGAAGACAATTAGGCCTGATGGCATCGGGATCATGGCTTGGATTGTGTTTAGCTGCCCAGCGACTAAGGTTTCTTGGATGGCGTCATCGGGTTGGATCGGAAAGCTGGTGTTGTAGTTGAAGTAATTCCCGGGTTGCGAGGCGTTGATTTGACCTGGGGAGCCTACAGGACCGGCAAGGATCAGGCGTTGGTTCGTTAGGCTTGGAACGGTTGGGTTGCCCGCGGATGGGGCACCAAGAGCGGAGGTGGCTGTAGCTCCACCAGAGGTGAAGCCCACAGCTGGAGGCGTGGCGTAGCCAGCACCGGGGGCGGTGAGATCGACTCGGACTACACCCCAGGTGGCGTTGACGGTCCAGCCGCTACCGAAGTTGGTGAATTGGGTTCCTGATTGAACCCCACTCGGGAGGGTACCAGAGGTGGCTTGGCCGGGGATGGCGATGCTGATTCCGGTCACAGCGCTGAACGCACCGATTGAAGTGATGTTGATACGAGCAGCGCCAAGGAACATGCCCTCGCCGACCTGATAGCCTGAGCCTCCGGTTACTATAGTCGCGGATATAAGTGAACAGACAGCGATGCCTGACGCACCTGAACCGCCACCTCCAGAGAAGGTAACGGTTGGGACCACGGTTGGAGCCCCGGGGGCTGTGACTGTGACCGTGGATACACCCGCACCTGCGAAGGGGTTTTGAGCGATCGGCGGGCCTTGGCTGAAGTCGACGTTGACGTTGGAGTCGATAAAGGTCAGCCCAGTGACATTGCCGGCAAAGCCAAAGCTGGCTCCAGCTGGAACAGTTGTACCATAGCGGGGCACGGCCCGGTAGACGTTGTAGCTGACTGCGTTGGTGACGGTGGACCAAGTGACGGTAATGGTACCGGGGTTGGAACGGATGTCTAAGGTAGTCGCTAGGACACCAAAGGCCGAAGGGACGGATTCTTGGCCGTTGATGTCGACAGCGGTTACTACATAGGCGTAGTGGACTGCCCCTGCGGCTAGGGTTGTGGTGACTGTTGGGGTCACCGGATTTGCCATTGTGGACCCGAAGGTGATTGGTGCAAGGGTCCAGTTGGTGGCGGTTATGAGAGTTAGAACATAGGGAGGATGGTTCGGGTGACAGAGGATGAGTTGGTTTACGTTTTGAGTGTAGCGAATGCCGAAGACTTCGCTCGCGGGGTAGGGAGTGAGGACGGTGTAGACACGCTGGGCCGTGCCGCCACTGGTGTAGCCGCTGAAGGTGGTTGTGTTAACGGCATTGCCAAAGAGGTCCTTTAGAGTGAAATGATCGGCATCGGTGACAACTATGCTATAGGTATTGTTGTTGAGTTGGGTCATCCCTACAATGCCAGAGATAAAGACCCAATCGTTAGTGGCATAGCCATGGGCGACACTGGAGACCACACCGGGGTTAGCTTGGGTTACAGCGGAGATGTTCTTGGCCACTTCGAGGATGGGGGCACCGTTGTTGAAGAACCTGACATAGCCTTCACCGAACTCTAGCATGTAAGAGACGGTGAAGGAGGCTTGAAAGGGGATTAGGCGAACAACACCGTTGGAGTAGGTAGTGGCGACGTAGCGGGAGCCGGGCCGAGTGGTGGCACCACCACGGGTGTCTACGAAGACATTGCGGAGCAAGGCTGCGCCTGAGTGGTATTGCTTCAGGTTGACTTGGGCGTAGAGGGATGGGGACCACTCGCCACTGTTGAAGGAGGTTTGGATTACATTGTCAGACATCTGCTTCCTTAAATAACTTTGCAGATTTCATTTCTTTGCCTAACATATCCAAGAGAACATCATATGGCATACCCTCAGGGGTGGTTCTGGCTTGGCCATAGAATGGCTTGGAGTCATTGACGTATAGAATAATAAGATCATAGACCTCACCCCGATCAATACGTTCGATCAAGTTCAGGAGCAACTTCTTTGAACGATCACCAGCAAGTTTGTTGCCTTTCATTACTACCTCCTTATGTGAATCCTGGCCAGATGGCTCCCCAGTTGAAGCCAGTGTTGTAGGGACCGGAGTAGTCTTCGACGAAGTCTATGCCACGGATCCGGAGCCAGTCGGGGGTGACGTCGTTTACCTTTAGGCCCTCATTGGCATCGGTCCCACGGGCTTCGATTATCATAGCGTTGGCCTCGGCGATTTTGGAGTTGGCGAGGGATTTGTCCCCGCTCAGAGCTATACAGAGCCGGGCTCCCACAATCAATGAGAGGGCCTCAACGAAGTCATCATCAAAGACATTTTCATCCGAGATATCTTTGACGTAGTTGCCGATGGCGAACTCTTGGTTCGTCAGGATCACTCGCTGATCAGTCGGTGCCGATTGCTGGGTAAGCGTGAATGTCGCACCGGTGCCAGAACCAGAGGTGGAGAATTGTGCAATAGGATTCGGTTGGATCGCGAAGTAGCTCCCACCGATTGGTGGGGATTCCCCCCTGAGGACGTTAACAACGCCGACAGTAGCAACAGCACCGCCACCACCGAGTGTAAGAACCGTGAGAACCACAGGGGCTCCAACAGGAGCGGTTCCTTGGGGTGCTTGAGGAAGAGTGATAGTGTCTCCGATGGCATAGCCTGTGCCTCCTGCTGTGACCGCGGCTGATAGGACGCCGAAGAATTGATCCACAGCGACCACATACTTCACTGGTGGGCCCTGCCAGAAGGAGGGGGAGCCCCCGGTTACGGCTGTGGTTATGGGGACGCCTGAGGCAAAGCCTGTGGCGGTTTGTGGGGTGAGCCAGCACATGCGTAGGCAGTCGATGGGGTATTGGTACTCATAAGCCCAAGGCGGGGCCGGTTGGCCCTTGGCCCAGAGTTGCGTGGCAGGGGATGTGTTCTCGGGGGTTCCGGGAACGGAGGTGATGAAGTTCAGGTTGGCGGAGTTGAACGCACAGGCCCATGGCGCCATCCGGAGGAGACGGCGGCGGAAGGGGACGTAGATGTTGTTGAACTGGATTGCTTCGTTGTTGGAATTGGCCGCCAGTTGGGCGGCGGTGATAGTGGTCCGTGACCCCCATGTTTGGAGGGCACGGTTGACCATGTCGACCTGTGCGGTCATTTACGCTGTTCCTTCGTTCTTCTTGGCTTGGCCGATTTGATATGGCATCCATTCGACATAGGGTGAATCGCCTACGATGTGTGGGCTACCCTCCTGAACAATTGGGACCGAACCCATACCAGACGGAATACCACCTTGATCAAAGACAACAAGGTTCACCATGTTGTCTTCCCAAACCCAGGTGACGATTGCAGGTCTGGGCTGGTCCTGACGCTCTTCCTTTGAAGGCCAATACCACATGACTCGGCCGATGGTTGGAACAATCATATCAATACCTCCCTTGTGAGCCACAGCAACCGTGGTTGATGCCGCCAATGCCCGGTGAGCCGGAATGGGGACCACCATTGTCAGGGCCATTGGTGGTGCCTTGGTTCACTCCGTGAAGGCCGGGGCTCTTGGGATCCATGATGTTCTTCGGCCCTTGAGGAGCCTGATAGTTACGAACGTCAACGGTGTCACCTGGGAGGACACCGCCACATTCAGCCCCAGAGGCTTGGGGCTGCCGTGAGTTTGGGCCGAAGCCCCCAAGGATGTCTCGGGCCATTAGAGTCTCCTTTCAACAGAAGGAGATTTAGGCTCCTCTACTGCTTTCACTTTCACTTCTTCACCTTTCTTGGCTTCTGACTCCACCACAACCTCGGTCTCTGCCTTTTTGATCTCCTCGGCCTTCTCGACCTCAAGCTGCTTCGCGGTTTCCGCTGCAACCACCTCTAATTGTTTCTGGGCCGCATCCGCGAGGGGCTTGAGCTTGGGATGACCTAAGGCCTTTTCAAGGATATTCAACAGTGCAGATACTGCATCTACATCAAACGTTGCCATTAGTACTCTCCTTGTGAGCCGGTCTTGTGACGTTTTTGTCCAATCCCGGGTGCTTTGTATCCGCGGCCGCCTGACCACGGGGTGGCGTTGAAGGTGTAGTCTCCCGTGTCGGTGGAGTGGTTGCCGACCTTTTCGCCGAGGTAGGAAACGGCTCCGGGGTTTACGAACTTGGGGTTGGGCTCGACCTTACGGTCATGCGGACCGCTGATGCTTGGGCGTCCTTGTTTCATGTTGATCCATTCTCCTTTGGTTTGCTTAGTTGCCTCGTGTGGTCCCACCGATTGAGTGGGTCTTCCGCCATTGCTCGACGGACCTTTTCGAACGTGCCGCCACCAATATGGGCCTCTTCTAAGAGTTGGCGGTAGCGATCATCACAGCGCTCTAATTCTTCCATGACATGTCGGGGGACCGGTAGGCCACGCTCTTCGTAGAGATGGGCGATGTCGTGAACGTCATGCATGTACATGATGAACCGGCGCATCTTTTCGGAGACTTCGGATTCTGCATCCCGCATGTAGGTGACAACGGTGGTTAGCATCTCACGGACCAGTTTCATATTGGCGTCGATGCGCTTCAGGTAGACTTCAGCAGAGTGATCTTCAGCCACTTTGATTTCCTTAATTTGTACGAAAGACAGTTATAGCTTCTGAGCCAGAGGCGCAGTTGGTGATGATCATTTGCCAAGTGCTCCCGGTGTTGTTTGGAACGGTAAAAGTACCGGTTGTGCTAGCAAGGGTTATGCCTGTGTTGGTCACTATGGTTGCGGTTTGAGTAGTGCCGCGGTTGCCGTAGGTGAACTGTTTGCTGATGGGGGTTTCACAGCCGTTGCCGGGACCACCCGCGGCGGATTGGATGATCTGTTGGGCGGTAGGAAGGGTATCGCTGAAGCCCGCTCCCGCGCCACCTGTACGGTCGATGAAGCCTGAAAGGACCTGTGCGGCGGTTAGAGTGACACCGGTGGCGGAACTGACATTGACGTTGGTTGCCCCGGTCCAAAGCTGACCTTTGGTACCGATGACGGAGAGGCCATTGCCCAGCCAAGCGGAGTTGTCGTTAGCTGGAATACGGCTGTAGGAACCGATGGCGAATGATTGCTTGCGGGCTGCCGACGATGTCTTGCCGCAGGACTCGCCGATGCATTCTAAGTTGTTATCGCTAGTGAAGGGGAAAACATTGACGCCAACGTTGGGAAAGCCTGCAGGGATGGCAGTACCAGCTAGGGCTGTCCCACCAGCGGAGTCGCCAATCGCGGTTACTTGAACATTGGCCGAGCCAGTGAAGAGGGTGGCATGGCCTACACCTGTGTTGTGGTCGTCAACGGTAGCGGCTAGCATCGAGGCACGGCCTACAGCAACGTTGGAGCCACAAGTAGTGCAGGTTCGCAGGGCTTGGTTGCCAATGGCAGTGTTGAAGTTATTTGGAGTCACAGCGTTGTGCAGGTTCTGCCCTATGAGGTAACCGACAAAGGTATTGCCTGTGTCATTGATCAACGCACCGCCATTGCCGGAGCCAATCAATACGTTTTGGGTTCCGGTGGTTAGGCCAAGTCCTGCCCCAGTGCCGATAGCGATATTATCGCTTGCACCGTTCATTGATGGTGCCGTAGTGGTATCGCCAATGGCAAAGGAGGCGGTGGATGTAGTACCTCTGGTGAAGGAAAAACTATTGATTGTGGTTGCGGTTGCTGCACCAAGGATGGGGGCGACAAGTGTTGGTGTGTTGGCAAAGACCGCGGTTCCAGTTCCGGTTTCATCGGTCAGCGCCGCGGCTAGATTAGCTGATGAAGGAGTCCCCAACCAAGTGGCAATGCCAGCCGCTGGAGTTAGGGTTGCAAGGGTGCTAAAGGCTACGTTGTTGGTTTTCAGACAGGTGAAGACTCCGGTAGTTGGTACAACCGTGCAGTCTTGAGAAGGAGTATAGGCGCCAAGAGCTCCAGCGTTGTTGTATTGAGTTTGGCCATTGGTGCCTGCCGGGGTACCTGTTGGGAAGGATGCGAATGGGATCTGTCCGGGGAGGCCACCAGCAATGGTGCCACAGGCGGTGTTAGGGCCGAAGATGCCATTGCATTGAGCCCAACAGACTGAAGGTAGAAGGAAGAGGGTGATAGCGAGAAGGAGGCGTTTCATTGCAGTAGTGTCCATCCACCTGTTTCGAGGATTGGTTTGAGTATGATAGCGCCATAGTTGGAGATGAGGCTCACTGTGGCTTGGCCAGAGATAGTTTCGGCACCAAAGGGGTTGATGACGATTGGATGGGCGAGCGCGAAGCCGCCAATGTCGCAGATGGTTATGGGGATCAAGACCCATTGGCCTGGAATGGCTTGGGGACTCTGAGGAGAGGCTTTCGCTGAGGGGAGGTTTATGATAACACCATTAGCGTTGACGTTGACGGTGATGAGATTGGTGCCTCGGGAGATAGTGACAGCCCCAGCAGCAGTGATGGGGAGCACCGCTTGCTGAGGCTGGGTTACCCAGCCAACTGAGGGACCCATCCAGTAGCGTTCGTATTGACGAAAGGTGCCACCTTGGTCTAAGTCTGACTGGGAGCCCATTTCACTTCCCTTTCTTTGGAGCTGGGCGGATGGTGCCACGGCCGGTATCGGCCCGGTTGAATTCCTTCGCCACCTTCGTTGGGATCCCAACCTTTTTGGCAAAGCTAGGATTGTGAGCGGCTGCGGCCATGGTACGGGCTTGCTTAGGGGATTTGCTTGGCATTAGATCCTCCGTGAGGTCATGCGGTTTTGGGCCTTTTGTTGCGAAGCGGCCTCTTTAGCATACGCTTCCAATGCAGCCTCATGGAGTTCAGCTTCGGTTGGCTCTACTTCAGGAAGGGGCTCTTCCTCATCAATGACTTGATCTGGCTCCGGAACGATCTGAACCTTACCCGCAAGAGCCGCAAGGATCTGCTGGTTCTGGGCCATCATGGCCATCATGGTTTCCATGAACTTGTCTAGGCCTGGGTTCGATGCCACTTCCCGAGCGACCTTGAGTTCGGTCATTTGGTCGATCAGGGTATCACCAAGCCGGGCGTAGAAGCTCTGGCGTTGAGAGTCCTCGTCGATGCCTTGGGTTGGGGTCCAGCTAAAGCGAGAGGAGACCTCTTCGGCTTCTGCATCAAGAGGGAGCATCCCCGGAGTGGGGTTGCCTTCGAAGATGATATCACGAGGGAGGCCCTTGCCTTCCCAACAGACGATGATTTCGCCATCCATGTTGTTGTTTTCCGGACGGTGGGTCCAGTCATCTTCCAGACGAGGGTCCAGGTGTTTTGGGACCTTGTACATCTTCCGCACAGGCTTGCCGGTACGGGAGTCGGTAGTGGTGTGTTCCCATCGTTCCGAAGGGACAGAGAGGTAATGTGGCTCTGTAAGTTTCCATCTCGCCATGTCAAGATTCCTTCTTCATGAGTTGCAGGATATTGGGCAATTCAGGTTTATCTATTTCCAACACAAAGTGTCCGTTTAACAATTGCCAGATCCTTTCCCAATTATTAAGGTAACGCATTAAATCCGGTCGACATGAATGCAGCTAGAAACGGGTATCCCGTCGCTGACAAATGCAACGTATCCGACCAATTGGCCGGGTGGGCAGCGAACGCGCCACTAGTTCCAATTTGTGTGCTGGTGTGTATCGCCATGTAGGCATCGGCATTCGCTGGAAGTGGCGTCGCAAGTGCATCCCATGCGGCATCATAGGAGTTTCTGGTAGCGTCTGGGTCTCCGCTAAAGCCCGTAGAAGTCCCCCACACGGTCTGCTGATTTGCAATCGCCTTGCGAGCAGCTAGGTACGTCGCCCCATTTGTCGTCACGGCAATTCGCTGATTTGTCCATTCAAACGTAACGACCGCATGTGTCTTTCCATACGCCACAGCGAGAGGATCAATTTCGGTCGGGGCCAGCGTATTCAATTGGTCAATCTGAATACTGCCGACTGATAAATTATTCCAAGTACCGAAAGGAAGTCCAGCTGTCTGTGCTGCTTGATACGCTGGCGTGTTGACTACGCTGTTCACGATACCGCTGGGCCCGTTAGCGGTCCCTCCAGCGCCGACACCTTGCGAGATGCTATCGCCAAACACGGTCATGATTTTAGGAGTGGCCGCCCAAGGATATGGAAGACTATACTTGTCGCGCGCCCATTTTTCTGCTTGAACCATCTGGGTTGGAGTGAGCCTGACGTTCCAAACTAGAATTTCGAAGATGTCGCAGGTGCTAGGGAAGTTATTTCCGGCGTCGGTCCCAATCGAAAATGTGTGCGCTCCGCTGCCTTGCCCAGAGTTGTTGCGGGCGTAAAAACATCCACCAGCAGTATAGTAGTTTTCAACGGCCTGACCTATTCCACCTAGATTTTGCGTCACCGTGTAGCCCAACGTCGCAAACTGGTTTGTGGTGTAGTATGGAGCAGCCAACGAACTGTCCCCGCCGTACCTACCAAGGCCGGACTGACTATCCATAAAAAACAAGAACGAATCGCCGCCTGTTGTGCAAGAGAATGGCGTCCCAACGCCGAAGAACGCGCCTTGGACCTTTGCGGCGATAAAGACGGTGTACTCTTTAGCGTCCACAGCGGTTCGCAGGACACCCGGGGTAGCGATTGATAATCCACCAGTTCCGACTGTGCGCACCGCAGGCTTACTGCCTTGGGCGTTTGTGAGGAATGTCGGAACCATGGCGACAGCCGTTCCCGCAACAATGCCGTTGATACTGTCGGTCCAGGACGTGACACTCGCCCCATTGGAAAGGGCAAGACTGTCTGCGCTAAAGCGTGTAACAAGGTTGGCTTGCTGCGGCAGTGCCGTACCAGACGAGAGGCCATGAAAATGAAGTCCGGCTTCTGCTGAAGTTACCGAATTAATGGCTAAAGCGGAAACGGTAGCGAGTAGAAATCCTCGGCGCGAAACTTTCATGTGGCCTAGAATCCCCAATATACATGCTGATTATTGTACATGTTTGTAGCATCGGCCCCGGAAAAGGCCGCCGGATATAGACCAACTTCGCAGACAGCCCCATTCATATGATTAGTGAAAGAATCTGAAAAAATACCAAGCTGGGTTGTTAATGTAGTGCCACCAGAACTTTGGGTGGACGATGTACTTGTATCAGTTACTATGAATGATGATGCAGAATTGTCCACGTTTTGAAACGCATGAGGCGAAGTATCAGTAGCTCCAGCAGTAACTGAACTGGATGAAAAAAACTGAAAAGTTCCACTGTTAGTTCCCATACCAGTGCCGCCCCCGCCACTAGCCCCAAAATATTGATGGTTCCCAGTCGTTATTGCATACTTAACAACAGCAGAAACAGTCAACGGCTGTGCTAAACTACCGAAGCTACCGTTAAAATTCCCCCCGGAAGTTCCTACACCACACGTTTTTGTACCAATAGCATTGGCAGTTAGCGTCGCCCTAGAGCCCACCGCAGCCTGAGAGAGATCACACGCAGCTGCAGAGCAATTGGTTGCGCCGCTGATGTCGTAGTATATTTTTACAGTGCAATTCGCATTCGGGCACGTAATTCCGCCAATGACCTTTGGAACAATATCGCCTGTCGTGGCGTCACTGAGCATGTCTGCACAAGCGACATCGGTACCGCCGGTACTATCGCAAGCATTGATTAGTTTGTTTCCGCGCGTAGCTGCGCTGAAGGCGCGCGTGCCCCATGCTGCGGTCCAGCCAGTTTTAACATCTCCTATGCCGGTAAATACAACCCCTCCACCAGTAGCCAATGGCAACCATCCAGCCCCCGTCAACCAGACAAGACTAAAGAGCGCGACCAGAATTGTTGCGTACTTATTGCTGCACATAAGTCATAACCCCTTGAATGTTTATAACGCTACCTGCAGTAAGAGCACATATACCATTCGAAGCTGCCGATTTAAATATCGTTGATCCTGCTCCACCGTAGTTAACCGTAACAAGCGGAGCGGACGTTGTAACATCCCCACTCCCAAATGTTCCGGTTAGCGCGACCGGACTTGTACACGCAGCCCCAGTTCCATATTCGAATAGAATAGAATCGGCGGTGGTCGCAGATGGAGCTATGGTAAACGATATACCACAAACATAAACGACTGTTGCACCTGAGACAGCTACTAGACTAGTGGTCCCTGCAGCGGCTGTAAGATTTATTGGAACTGAGGACTTGGCGACGTTTGGAGATTGACAAGGATCGACGTATTGATCACTGGCAATGGTGACGGGGACTGAGGCGGATTTGGTGGTTTGGCCAAGGGCAATGATGCCGGGGCTATCTGGGCGAAGATCGACTACCAATGCTGTGTTGGTCGCTGTGACCGGTGCGGTTGAAACAGCAACTTGCCCTGTAGATGTAGACGTACCGCCAAATTGAGCAACGTTGACTGATTGGTTGGCCGGAAGTGCTACGCTATCAGGCGTAACCAATAACTTGGTCATGCCAGCAACGCCCTGCACCGTCAGCGCTTGTGTCGCTGCAGTTCCTGCAGGACCATCAAGGGTAGCGCCAGCATTGCCAAGAATATCTATCTTACCAATGTTGTTGGTGCCCGCTGGAGTCGCTGCTGTTATATCTGTGTGGAGTTGCGAAGACGTGTCTATGTCAATTAGCGTTTCACAGTTTCCATCTGCTGCACTTTTCGAACTGATATTGCGTGACGCTCCGGTACCGTCTAGGATCGGAAGTGGGATGGCGCCGCAAACGGCGAAGGCGCTATGCGTGATCAGGGAGAACGTGAGGATTAGTAGGAGCTTTTTAAACATGACCATCCCCTTTCAGAAGTGGATCACAGTCGCGTATTGGGAGTTACAGACGGCGTTGAATTTAAGTGCGTTGGAGCAGGATGGTGGAATTGGTGATCCACCTCCTGAAAGAGAGTCAGATACGCCATGGAGTAGTTGTGCTGAGGCATTTACCGTTAGGCACAAGAGGAATAGAATAATCCATTGAATGGAGGTCAATTTGTGAACCCCCATGCTGAGATAGAGCCTACTGTTCCCGCGCCCCCAGCAGGGGTGTTGACGACGATGTTGGTGTTCGCGGCTGAGGCTACCAGACATCCAGGGAATGCAACACCTAGGACACCCTGACCGGAGGAGACGAAGACATAGGTGAAGTTCATGGTGGTTGGGAGACCAGTAATGGTGACGGTACCGGTGGTGGCGGTTGTTGTTGCGCCAGAGGTGAGGACGAAGCCACAGATGTAGGTCCACTTGTTGGCTGTGCCGGTAAGAGTTGCTGATGAGGAGCCTGTGGTGAAGGTAGTGGATGGAGTGAGTGGGGTTGCATTTGGGCCTGCGAGAGGGGTTGTGATAACGACTTGGGCTAGCACAGCACTTGCCAGCCCTAGGTAGAGTAGGAATGCTGCACAGAGCTTTTTCATTTGGGTTTCCTAAAACTGGGCGTACCAGACCAGAGTCGTAAAGGTGACAGCGGACGGATTGATACAGAGGGCTTGGCCGGTACTGCTTGATTGAGTAGCGTATTGGGTCTGAGTTGCATTTGGAGAGTTGGAGCTAACGGTGAAGGCAGGGGATAGTTTCTTGATTCCAGTATCACAGGGAGTGGTAGTTTGGGTACCGAAGGTAATTGCCATGGTTCCGTTAGTGCCGGAGTTGGTTATGTTCCAGCCACAGATGGAGATGGTTTGGCCGGCGACTGCGGGGACGGCGATTTGGACACCAGCGGTGCCTGCCTCGACTATAGCTATCTTGTTGCATTGGATTTGAGTAAGCGTGCCAACGTATTGAGCAATGGCCGCACACGGCCACAGGAGGAGGAGGAGTAGAACGAGTGCGGCACAGAGCTTACGCATCGGGGTTATCTCATCTTATACCAAGAGTTGGTGGACAAGACATAGCGCCATTCGGCACTGGTCCCAGTTCCAAGAGCACCCGTGACGGCGCCATTCACAATGGTGGAACCGTCGGTTGCTGCAACGGTGCATTGAGTAAAGGCACCGGCAGAGCCATTAACGATCTCCATGATCTCACCGTCCCATGGAAGGGTTGGTAAGTTGACAGTGGTGGAGACTGATGCGGCAGTGAAGATCACTGAGCCTGTGGTGTTGGTGATGGTAGACAGGGTACCGGAGGTGACTGCGGTGGTGGCCACGCCTTGAGAGTTGCGGATCTGTCCGGAGGTGAGGAAGAAGGATGAACCACCAATCCCCTCACCTGCTTGCCATGCCTCGTTGCCGGAAAGGGTCCGTGAGGTAAGGCCAGTTTGGGCAATCACCCCACCGATGAAGGCTAGGGCCAAAAGGGCCCCAACCAGAAGTGTTCGGAGTTTGGTCATCACGGGGTCCTCAGTTGGCGATGTTGATCCCAGCGGGATAGCCGCCAAGGACTGCGTTTGCATTCTCCGGTAGATCGTGCCGGTCGAGGACAAGATAGCCTTGGATTCGCTGTAAGCCGCCGGTGAAGGTACCGACCGACACGTAGCCGAGTTGAAGGAATCGTGGGGGTGGGAAGTCCAAGGCCGGACGGGGCATATCGATATCAAAGAGTCGGGCTCCGGCTACTAGGCTGGCCAAGGCCACGACTGGGCCAGAAGCGTAGATGACAAAGGAGCCGGGGGCGCCTGAGCCGTTATCAGGGGCACCTTGGATGTTAATTTGAAGAGAGGTACCGCCGGCAAAGCCGACGACGGTTTGAACCAGGAGTTTCATCGCTGGATCGTCGCCGATGCCGATGTCTCTGGCACCACCACCAGCGGCGAAGGAGGGGATTTGTGGGTTACCGGCAAGGCCTACGCCAAGGTCGATGATGTTAGAGGAGGTTTGAGTGCCGGTAGTGGGAACGTCGCTGCGACCATCTAATGCAGAAACACCACCAGAAACAGCCCCGGTGAATTGGAGGAATCCGTCGAGAATCATGTCATGTTCCTTTCAAGTAACTTGGGCTTCGTTGGACAGGACCGCGTCCACCGTGCGGATGGGGATGCCACGGAAGGTGGTGATGGGCTTGCCGTTGAATTCCTCAATGCGAAGGAGTACGTTGGTTTTGTTCATCGCTTGGAGATCGAGGTAGGTCCGGATGATGCGGTTGCAGTAGATCACGGTACGGCCCATGTCGGCGCGGACTGCCGGGGTGTCAGAGGTTTGGATCGTGGTTGCAGAGACCGGTGCGGTGGGGAGGCGGTACAGTGCACGGACCAAGAGGTTGATCAAGTTCGCCGCGGAGACGCCGGTCAGTTGGGTGACGTCGATGTTGGCGATCCGCGCCATATAGCGCCAGTCTCGTTGGGCGAAACCGATTTCCCACTTGAAGTGCTCCCGATAGGCCTGGTAGGTGTTGCCCAGACTGTCAGCAACGGGCCATTCACCCATGTCGCGTTGCTGGAGACCGGCGAGTTTGCCCTTGGGGAAGATCGCGTGGTTGGTATCGGTACCCCAGGTCATCACCCACATTGAGGTGTTGGTGGATGCGGTGCCACCGCCATCAAGGACGTTGTTGGCAGTTTGGGAGTTCGCGACGGTTTTGGTGGAGTAGCGTGGGGCAAAGCCGGTGAAGCGTTCCGGGTTGGCGAACTGGTTGCCGTAGACCATAGTGGAGGCGACTTGTTGGGACATTCCCTCCAGGAAGGCGCGGCTTTCAGAGAGGCGGAACTCAGGGGTATTGCCGTTCAGATCGGCGATGTCTTTGTCGATCACGGAGTAGGTTTCGAGGTTGCCGCAGGCCTCGACGAGTTGGGCCGTGGTGGATTTGGCGTTGGGAACGCCGGTGTTGAGCAGGCGCCAGGTGGCCTGGGGCAGAGCGGTACGGACTGTGGTCTTGTGCCCGGTTGGGAGGTTGCCTTCGACGACCATCATGTCATCGAGGAGTTCGTTGGTTTGGGACAGAAGTTCGATGATAGCGGCTACTTTGTAACCATCATCCATACGCTTCGCCCAGTCCGCGTAAGTGAGTGCGGTGGTGCCTACGATTGCCATAGGGGAGGATCCTTAGTGAGGGTTAAGATTCATTCTTCATCCTCTGTTCCTCTGGGCGCTGCCG
>Ga0137404_10000985_pt1 | contig 18679 bp, 33 predicted proteins | sample CZOMad2_1_16fung_FD_108285 | JGI IMG/M metagenome (GOLD analysis project Ga0137404, IMG submission 108285) | Vadose zone soil fungal communities from Angelo Coast Range Reserve, California, USA - CZOMad2_1_16fungal (Illumina Assembly) | ecosystem: Environmental > Terrestrial > Soil > Vadose...
ATCAGCAGAACATCATCCCTGTTGCTCGCCGAAACCTCGATCGGCGTCTGGCCGGTGTTCGAGCACTCGATCCGGAAATCCACCGGATCCCGGTCTTTCGGTGCCAGGCAAGCCGGCACGCAGGCCGGTTTCTTCTGTCCTGGCCGAACTACTACTTTAGCAGCAAACCGCCTCATGCGGCAAGGTACTCGGCGCCGCAAATGCTGCAGATCGGGCCGCCGGCCTGTTCTATGAGTTCGACGCGGAACGCGCGCCATTCCTTGCGGTAGAACTGCCGGTGCTCGGCGCGGATCGGCACATCACGAAAATTATCACGAGAGTTCCTGTGGCGGGAATTGTCCTGTTTTCCGGATTTTCTCCGCTACTGTATTCAGAACCCGTTGAATTCCCGCTGTTCATCGGGCTCGTCGTCGTCTGGACCGTGCTCCCATCTGTCGATTTTTACGACGGGAGCGGGGAGCTGCTGGCCTTCGGGCAGGCGTACCAGGATGAGCGGGCGGCGCTGGCTGGTTCGGATCGCCTTGGCCGCCGCGGCTTCGTCGCACGGAATAATCCGGTAGATCGAGCCGGAGCCCACCAGCACGGTGAACGCCTCAATATCCGCGCGCTTCACCACGGAACCGACCGGCGCGATGACTTCGCCTACCCACTCTGGCGCGGCCAGGGTTTCTTCGGTGCCCGGGATGGCCGGCTGGTCGATCCGGAACATCACGGCCTGGCCGAATGCCTGGGTCGTCACGTAGCCGATGTGGACCTGGTGGCCCATAATTTCGACGCGCGCCCAACCCTTAAATTCGGCCTGATTCGTCTGTTCCGGTGCGGGGCTCATCTCCAATATTTTTGCTCAATCCGGTCCGGGAACACCACAACAGATTGTGGCGCCCGTTTTTTCCGCTGAACCGCGGTGCAGCGGCATTTTTTTCCGCGTAGCACGATCCGCCTGCGGCCGCGCATCTCGAGATGTCGGCCGACGCCGGCGATCGCGCGCCGGCACAGCGATCGCAAAACCGCGAAGTGGCTGACAGTTCGCAAATTCCGGGAATTCACGCGAAGCGGCCGTTTTTGCCGCGTAGCACGAAAGTGAAAACTGCCCGGGCGAAGTGGACATAACACCCGTTCCCGGAAGTCGGGCCGGAGTGCCTAGCGGATTTCAGACTTTTTCGGAGGGTTGCCGTTGATGGTTTCTTCGATGCCTATAGCGGAGATGTGGTGGGAAAAATTCGAGTCGAGGGGCTCCCGGATTACTTCCACTTCGCCGCCTTCCTCATCGCCTGGGCGCTCGATTTTCACCACGGCGTAATCGCCTTCTCTCACCAGGGTTATGCCGCCGTAGCCGATTCGCTTCTGGGTTTCCGCATAGACGGGCAAGCGGGCCATGTGGCCGATTGTACTCTGAAATGCGGACGCCTGCGGTTACTCTTTGTCGGCCGGTTGTGGGTTGCGCAAGTCGGGGGGTGTGGCGTCCGCCGCGTGCTCGGGGGGCGCGGATGGCTGACGCAACATCGGCCGTTTGCCGCGTCCCGGTTTCCGGAGTTCCGGCAGAAAGAGGGTTCCGTCTACCCAGTCGGGAATCAGGCAAACGATGGGCTTGGCTGTCTCATTGTCTGTTCCTGCCCACACTCGCAACCCGCCGCGCATCTGGTCGGTGCTCTCGATGGTGATCCTCATTTTGGCGGGCCCGGGCTTTCCCGCTTTCGATTGTTTACCTCGGGGTCTTTCGGAGCGATCAGACGGTAAGCCGCCCAGCCGATGAATGAAGCGAGCCAGGACCGGAAATGCCACCACCACGTAAGCCGGAAGTAAGTCAGCTTTCCGGTCTCGCAGTACGTCGGCTGCGGCCAGAGCCGGTCGGAATTGGGGCACGTCATGCATGCCTCGCACGCCATCAGATGGAGCTTTGGAAACCGGTAATCGGCGCGGTGCGTGCATTGCCCGCACTCATGGCAGTGGCAGCCGCCGCTCGATCGGAACGTAAACGCGCGGGCAATTTGTTCGACGGTCACTGTTGCGTCTTCGCCTGGCGGATCGCCGGCAAGAGAACAGCCTCGATCTTGTAGCGGAAGTAGCGAATCATGAACTGACCCTCCCGCATTGCCGCGGCTTCCAGGATGGGTTCGCCACTTCTGTCGAGATCTCCCGTTATCAGGTCGTACGCCTCCTCATCCGTGAACGTTCCGGTCGCGAGAAACTCCACCAGCTCCGTAGTCGTCATGCCCTTTGGACCGCTGCCCGCCAGGCGCCTCTGGCCCACTCGCGCCAGGCCTTGAGGCTGATTTCCTTTGGGCCTTCGTTCCCGAGATAGCCAACCAGCTCGCCATTGGAACCAGCGACCCTGCGTTCTATCGTCAGTCCGGTGCGGCGGTCGGTCTTTTGCCAGATCTCGCCGAATTTCGGGTCTCGCTTCGTCGTCATATTTCCGGGTGGCCCTGCTGAATTGTACGCGACAATTGCTTATGATCGATCGCGCCGCCGCTCTGAAAATCGCTTCCGCCATCCAGGTGCAGGAGGGCTGGTTTCCCGACTCTCTGAGCTACCGGAACAACAACCCGGGCAACCTGCGCTATGTCGGGCAAACCGGCGCCGTGCCGGGTGAAGGTGGCTTCGCGAAGTTTCCGACGTATGAAGCGGGGCTGGCCGCCACGGTTTCGCAGATTGAGCTCAATGCATCGCGCGGCCACGACGCGGCCGGTCGCACGGTGGCCACCGTTCAGGATCTGATTTATTCGTGGGCCCCACCGAACGAAAACGATTCGGCCGCTTACGTGGCGAGCATCGAACAGCAAACCGGCTTCAGCGCGCGGGATCTCCTGAGTTCACTGGGGATTGCCTCCGACACGGCCGGCGGTGAAGGCGAACAGCTGGCCGGTTCCGGAATCTCCGCTCTTTCCTTCGCGGCGATCGGTCTCGGGGCCTCCGCGCTTTACTGGCTGGCGTTTCACCGTTGAAGCTCGGGGAGGGCGGCCGGCAACTGAATCAGCGGGCAGCCGTTCTGGTAGCATCTGCTGTCCGGCCTGGTGTTCTGAATGTGCCGCATCATGCGCCGGCGCTCCAGACTGGATTTCTCTTCCGCGAGTTTGTGCGCCTGAACTGCTCTTTTCTCCGCCTCGGCACGATCTTCGACGTTATGCCGGTGCCGGCGTTCGTCGCGCCAGTGCGTGGCGATCTGGTTGATAACTAATCCGGCCAGGCCTGCCCAGACCGGCGCGTTGTCGATCGTCATAGTTGCAAGGGTAGAGCGGGTGAGCTTTGCAGGCAACGCTCGTTTTGGATAGAGACTTTATCGCCGGCGCTTCTTTGCCGCGGCGATGCGGCGGGCATACTCGCTCCGGACCGCGGGCGGAGTGGCGTGAATGACTTTGCCGCCTTCGTCGTGGGCCTTGCGCGTGTGAATGGAAACCGCGTAGGCATACTGCGCATACGTGGGCGTGGAGGGCCCGGGGTTGCGGGCGGCCAGTATGAGATCTCCGAACCGCCGGCGGGCTGCCGGCGGGGTCGCCTGCAGGATCTGGGCGGCTTTCTTCACGTTGCCCGGCTGGTCGCCCCTTAAGATCAGCACCGAATCCACGTATTGCCGGAACGTGACCGGGCCTTGCGGGTTGAACTGGACCGTGCGGCGGCCGGCGCCGGCTTTCTTCTGGGTGAGTCCCTTTTTCGTGTTGCAGCTCCGGCAGAGATACTGGAGATTTCGTTTGGCGCCGTTTCCTTCGTCGCCGTCGATGTGGTCAATATCCCGGGCTCTTGCGGCTGCGCAAAAGCCGCAACGGCGGGGTCCTGCCGGCGGGTTCGCGTTGGCGCGGTACTGCTTCGCCCGATCGGTGATGAGCTCCACCGGGCGGAGCTGACGGGGGGTGGCCGGGTTCGGTACCGCGTGGCTTTTCTTCATCCGGTTCAGGCCGGCGGCGGCGCCGGCTGCGATACGGGTTGATACGTCTGCCCGCCATCAGTCGAAATATAAAACTTCTGGTTGGCGGCGACGGAGGCAGTTACGTCCGGATGCTGGGCCGCCGGGTGCGAGACCGCAAACTGTAACGCGGCCGTTGCAGCGTTCAGGCCGGCGGCGATGCCGGCGTTTTTGATGCTCACGCCAGGCTGTTGAGTTGAGACCAGGAAGCCCTGCGCGGCGCCCTGGCCGGCAGCTAATAGAAAGTTTTTCCACATAGTCGTTTTTTGTCCGTCCCTTTTAATCGTTTATGGCTTTGAAAGGGCCGCAGCGGCGGCAGAATCCGCATCGGTCTGGGCCTTTTTCACCGCATCCGCCTGAGCCTTCATCGAAGCGGGCGGGTACCGGGTCAGGACCTGATCCAGCAGCCCGCCCTTTGCCCTCAGCAGCCCTTCGAGGAATGCCTGCAGGGTTGGATACACGGGCGACTGTGTGACCACTCCCGTAGCCGGATCGGCGACCGGTGCAGCTCTGGTGTTCAGCCTCGCTGTTTCGAGCGCGGTGGCCAGTTCGGCGCTCAGCGCCAGGGTAATGGTGACCGGCTTCTGGGGCGCCGCCTGCACGTCGGCCACGGGCCGCGGCGGCTGGCCTCTCCCACCCTGCTGAGCGCAGGCCAGAAACGTCAGAAAAAAGATGCCGAGTGCTGTTTTCATGAATTTATTTTGCTCCCGCGCGGTCAGATTCGACATCGTAGAACCCCGTTCAGTTTGTTCACCATGGCTCCGGATCCGGAGCCCGCGCAGGTATTGTCCACCCCGCTTGTGACAGTGCAGTCCGAGCAATAGATTGAGGTGCCGTCCGGGATTGTCAGGAGCGAGACCGCGGCGAATATCTGCGCTCCCTGCTCGACCGGACCGGCCAGGAGGTTCGGGTTATCGGTTCCTTCCTGCCGGATGGCCCACTGCGCTGAGTAGGCGTTTGAACTGGCGAATGAGGGCAGATACAACTCGTAGGCGGCACTGCTGCCCACGTCGTATGTGATCTGCGCGGTAACGCCGATCACCTTGCCGGCTATGGTCGTGCCGGTGAGTTGCCAGGCCTCGAAGTGGCCGCCTTCCACAACGGTGGTGACGGCGTCGTTAAATGCCATCGCCTGCCCCTGCGCGCCAATAATGGAGTGTGCTGTGCCGCCATCCATTTCGGCGAATCCCGTGTTGCCATAGATCGTGTTGATTGTAAGAGCGGGGTTATAGGCAAAAGCGTAAGCCTGAAATCCGCGCAGATCGTCCACCGTGCCCGAGTTGCGCGCGGAGGCGCTTATCTGGCCACCGAAGAGAGCGTCGTAAGACTCGCTGACTCCGTGGTTCGGGTGGTAAGCGTTCGTATAGAATCCAACCTCGATGCCATGGGTTTCAGCGGGAAACGTAGTCCAGATCCACTGACCAAGCGTCCAGTCGCCATCGGCCGCTGCCGCCGAAGCTGTCAGCGCAAATGAAACCGGCGCGCACTGCGAAGGTGCCAGAGGAGAAATGAAACCGCTGTTGGTACAAAACGTGTCGCTGATTAACTCTGACCCGACCTGCAGTTTTTGCAGAGAACGCAGCGTCTCGCTCGCCGTGAGCGTGCCTTCGACGGCCAGTCCGACCGTTGAATCCGGCAGTGCGGACGGGGGGTTGGTGTTGGCGGCGATCCCGGTTGTATCGCTGTAAGTGGAGCCGCACGCGACCCCCGTGAGCGGCGTCGTGAGTAATCCCGTCTGTCCTCCGGCCGGCGCGGCGGTCAGGAAAACGTCGCAGTAGGTGGAGCCCGTCACTGCGGCGGTGACGATGCTGTTGCTGATGCCGGAGAGCTGACAGTCGGTAACCGATCCGGCGGCCGAGGGGACGCCAAAACCCACCAGGTTGTGCGCCACGACTTTATAGGAGCAGGTTTCCGCTCCCGCGCTTCCGAGCCGTGTCACAGTCGGGGATGAGGGCGTTGCGAGGGCAGTGAGTCGCTGGAATATGACTGCCGCATTCCCCTGGAACCCGCCGGCGCCGTCCGCTGACTGCAGGGCGCCGGCCGACCCGGTGGAACTGGATCCGGCCGCCGGCGTCTGCCAGATCGCGTGAGTCGCATCGGTCCCCGTGGGCACTTTGCCGGCTGCAGGGGTGCCGCTCAGAGTTACCGGCCCAAGGCCGCCTTTGGTGCCGGGCAGCACGCCTGTGACCTGGTTGCTGCCGAGCTTCACCTCGTTCTGCGCGCCCGCCGCGGCCGCCAAAATAAAGACGAGAAAAATCCTAATACCTGTAGTAAGCAATGAGCACGTCTCCTGTCTCCGGAATCGAAAGGGCGGTGATGGCGGCGCCCGCGAGCGTGTAGTCTTTGCCCGCGCCCTGCTGCTGCAGAATGCCGTTTCTGTACAACTGCAGGCCGGCGGTCGGGGCAGGGGAGTGGGCCAGGGTGAACGCGGTGTTCACGCCGTTCTTCAAGCCGGCCGGGGTTTCATTGTCCGCGAAGTGAATGGCCGAAAGTCCGGAGGCGATGAGCTGCGTTTCGATGGCCTTGATTTCCGCGGCGAGCTGGTTGTGGTGCCAGGCGAAATAGAAACCGTAAACGGTCGTCGCGGCAGCGTGGGCATCGGCGGCGCTTCCTTGCGCGCCCCTGGTCACGCCGCTGAACACTCCGGCCACGGGATCGGTCGGGCAGAGAATGATTTCCGCTTCGATGCGGAGAATGCAGGGGGCCCGAAAGTGCGTGGTGCTGGCGAGAGAAATCGAAGTGGCGCCGATCAGCACGACGGCGGCGAGAGCTGTTACGGCGTTGTCCGCGCAAACGAAAAGATCTGTGTCGGCTGCTGCGGCTGCCGGATAGATGGCCGCGTTCGGGTTGCTCATGTTTTTTAGGCGGCTCCGATCGCTGCGGGGAAAATGGCGGTGGACGGGGTGCCGAAGATGAATCCGCCCGGGATCGCGGGGACCGCCAGGAGAGAGAACCGGGCGATCAGATCGCCGGAATTGCTGGCCCACACTGTGAGAATCCCGATACCGGCACCCATTGTGTAGGCATAGACCTGATTGGATCTTGCGGCCTCTGAGAAGTATGGCCGGGTTTCGAGGATGGCGGGCGCGCTCCATGCGAGAGTGCCCGAATCGGTCTGTGAGATGTACCAGTCGAACGTGTCCGGGTCGCCCGAGCCGTCGGCCGAAACGGACCAGACGCAGGCCAGCGTGCGGTTCGAATAACCGAGCGCGATGGACGCCGGAAGCGGATCGTTGCCCGCCGGGCAGAGAGCAAAGGCGTTATCGCCGGTGATGAGCGAGTCCGACCAGACCGGGTTCAGCGCCCCCGCCGGCGCGGTGTACATATTCAGATTGGCGAGAAAGCCGGGTCCTCCGAGGTCGACACTGAGGCAGCACGCCAGGCGCTCCGGATGGCCCGGGGCCGCGGGAACGGTGATCAGCTGCGAAACAATTCCCTGTGTGACGCCCCAGTACTGCGCGTCTGTCAGTATTTGCGTCGCGCCAAAAGTGCCGGCCGCGTCCATGCCGGTGTGGGAGACAGTACTCCCAAGCAGGCCCGCTCCCTGGTTTTCCCTCAGGAAATGGGTGATGCCCGCGGAGTCTGCGACGGCCGACAACGGCCGGAAATCCTGGTCGACGCCGGTCTGGCCCGGCAGCTTTGTTGCAGCGCCGAACGCGGTGCCGTTGAAGGTCGCGCAGTAACTGCGGGCGCGGTTCAGTGTGACGACCGTTTCGCCCGGGCCGGAGTAGTAAAGAATGTAATCCTGAGTGCCGCGCCGGATGAGCTGCACGACGAATGCCCGGTTGCTGACCGGGATCCTCGGCAGGGTCACATCGAGGACGGGAGCCGCGTAATCGGCCGGCGTTCCCCACAGCCCGGCGGACAAATCGAAGGTATCTGTGGTGATGCCATGGAACGCTGATGACGAGCTGGCACGGACCCAGAGCAGGACCGCGGTTGCGCCGTCTCTGACCACAGTCGCCTGGTCCAGCACGATTCCGAATCCCACCTCGCCGGCGAAAGGCGCGTGCGCCGCATCGAGCTCAGTCCAGGTCAGACCCGTGTCCGCCGAACGCAGCGCGTGGCACTTGTAATCGCAGGGTGCGCCGAGCGTGCCGAACCCTGCCTGAAAGAGAAACGCATACTGTGCGCCGAGGTATTCGAAGCCGTACTGCCCGATGGGCGATTCGCCGAGGCTGAAACCCTTGTAGGCGGGCTGAAAGGTGACCGGATAGGGCGACGGCGTGATGATCGGGCCCACCAGGGCGGCGCCTAAGACGAGCTGGCCGAGAACGGGAATCATGGTTTAGCCTGCGAGGCGGTATTTCACAAACCCGTCGACCTGCGTGCCGACGCTCAGATTGAGGATCAGCGAATTGCCGGCGGTGACTTTGAAGTGCGGCCGGCCGTTGGCGGTGAAACCCAGCACAAAGCCCGTGCCGGCCGCCATGTCGGTAAGCCGGACCAGAGTCAGGGAGCCGTCTTTGAGTGTGAGCGTCTGCGTTCCGCTCGCATTCCACAAAAAGATTTCCATGATGTCGAGGGACTGCCCGGGAGGTGCGATCAGCATCTGGGCTCCCGGGCCGCTGGCGTTGACGACGTTGTGCACGGTATCGTCTTCGAAGCTCTTCTTCGACCCGCCGATCGCGTTCGGGTTGCCCGGGTCGGTTCCCTGCACCAGACGCCTGGCGCGGCGGATTACGTCAAGTTCGCATTGCAGGCTCATTTTGGCTGTATCACCCAGATCACGAGCTGGCAGCGGTTGGCCACCACGGCCTGATTGATGAGGCGGAGTTTCACCTGACCGCCATCGGGCAGTCCGGCGGGGCGGGGGAAATAGTACGGTCGTGCGCCGCTCAGGTCCGCGGAGGCGGCGTGCTGGCTCAGGAGGTCCGTCCCGGTGGGCATGGTGATCTGTGCCAGGAATCCGGCCGCCTGCGCGCTCGAGGCCGATAAGCCGATCAGCCAGGCGCCTGCCGGCAGAGGAACCAGGGCATCGTAAGTGATGCCGGCGGGCAGGCTGGCCAGCGAGGCCTCCGGCGCGGCATACAAACGCAGTTCAAGCCCTGGCGTGTTGCGCAGCTCCACCATGGTCGGCTGCTGCAGAGCCCGGTAGACAGCGGGGTTGCGCTGCTCACGGAATGCCGGGACGGCCAGCGGGTTGAGGCCGTCCTGCCAGTCGATCCGATCGGGCGGGTACCAGGGCGCGTTCATCTTAGTTGCCGGTCTTGTAGCGGCGGATCCCGCTGAAGATAATCTCCAGCGTGTTGCCGGCGTTGCTGGTGTCCACGATGTCCAGCGCGGGTCCGATGCCGGCGCGCAGATAGACCGGGCTGGGTCCGATGGCGGTGGGCTGGTTGGCCGTGCCGATCAGATTCGTGCTCGCAAGCGGCACATTCGCCAACTGACGGCCGGACGGCAAAAGCAGATTGATCGTATAGCCTCCGGTGCTGCTGCCGTGGATGCCCGTCAGCAGAAAATCGGAGTCCGCGTCAATGGGAACCTTCTGCGATCGCAGGCTCTGCAGCGCGGTCAGAACGATCTGGAAAACGTACAGGGCGGGTTCTTCGGAGTATTCCATGGGTGTCCTTTAAGTTCGGGGTCGCAGCGGGCGGGGGCGGATCGCTTCCTGTCCCGCCCGCTGCTGTGGCATCGTTAGCGATCCCGTGTGCGATGCCGGTTCCTTGGTTAAACGGGCTCCGTCCAGCGGCCGTCGAGATAGACGCGCAGGAAGAACGCCGCGGTCGTCGTGAACGTGGTGCCCAGCAGTTCCACACGGAAGCTGATTCCGTCGGTGAGCTGGATGGGGTCGAGGTCGAAACCCATCACCGCGCGCGGATCGGCGATGCCGTTGGAGGCAACCGTATTTACTCCGGCGCCGCCAGGCCAGAAATCGGCCGGCGCGTCCAGCAGCTTGATGCCGCTCGCGATGAGACGGACGGTGAAGCCCTTCATGAAGCTGGTGATGTCCGCGGCGGCCGCATGGACTACCACCCGCATGGAACGTACCAGGAAGCTGTTTCCTCCCACGAGTTCGAATGCCTTCTCCATGTTGGTGGTTTCCGGGCCGATACCTCCGACTCCGACGATGTTGCCGAACATCTTGATGATGCCGGTCGCGGTGAGCGTGGTGGTGGTGGCCACAGCCAGCGAATCGAAGAGCGGCGACTGCCTGGTGCGGATTTTAGTGCCCGTGAGAATTGAACCGTTATCCATTTCTTTCCTGTCCTTTTCCTGTTGTTTCTGAACTTTTGCGAAAACTGACGGCTTGCCGGGTTAGAACCGGCTGGCGAAACGCGACGAACGCCCGACGCCCGACATGGCGCCCGGCGAGGGGGCGATCATGGCGCGGGGCTGCGGCTGCATGGAGTTGAACTCCCGGACCGCGGCATCCGTGATCTCGTGAGGGATCAGCGGGGAGCCGTCCGCGTTGAAGATGGTCGGATGGATGTAATAACCATCCGCCACCTGGCCGAGACTGGTGGCCGCGGTGGCATCGCCCAGGCCGGTGAGGCTGAGGTACTGACCCACGGGGCTGAACTTCTCCGTCAGGACCCGATCCAGAACGATCACGCCGCTGCCCAGCAATGCCGCCTGCGCCGCCGCGGCGGAAATGAATTCCGATGCCGCGAAGGTGGCCGCGATGCCGGCGGCGACATTGGCGCCGTAGCCCATCCAGCCCTTGTTCTTGTCTTTGAGCAGCATCTGCGGCAATTGCCGGGTGGCGACCGCGGAGAGCAGGGCCGTCACGATATTGACCGCGATTCCCTTGGGATTGGTCAGGATGCTGAAATTGGGGTTGCTCCGGCGCCGGTGGGTGCTCTTGCGGCGGGTCGGGTTGCTCTTGCGTTTGGCGGCTTTGGGGGCCTTCCGTTTCGCGGTCTTGTTCGTTGGGTTCTTGCGGGCCTTTTTCATCCGGGCGACAAAGGCTTTTTTCGCTGCTGCGGTCATCATTGAATTCCCTTTCTTTTTGGTGGCGCGGCGCTTGGTCGGGTTGCTCGCTACGCGTCGGTGTAACGGTACGGTTGCCATGGTTTGCTGTGGTTCTCCCTTGTCTCCCTTCTGGGGGCTTCTAATTGACGATTCCTTCCGGTTTGCAGTGGTAGTTACCGCCGATTAAAAAGAGCTTTTGGTTGGTCGAGTCGTAAGCGAGAACCGGCCGGATGCCGTCCTCCTCGCCGAACGAGTGGTAATACTCGACGGGTTCAAAGTCGTGGAAGCCTTTTTTGGTGTGGTAGCGAATGTACGTGCACTCGCCCAGCTCCACATAGTCCTTGTCGCTGTCGATACCCAGGCTCGCCAGATCGACGGCCTGATCGCCGCCGAGAAAATAGATATTGAGGCCGTCCGGCGTGCACGTCGTCTGGCAGTGTTTGAATTCCTGCAGGGGAATCGGCGCATGCACGCCCGGCAGCCGGAAACGCAGTTCCAGAAGCCTGCCCAGTTCGGCAAGTTCCGAACGGTACTGATGCGACTCGTCGTGCTCGATGGTGCGGGCCGGGGCTCTGCCGTGAAAGTCGGTGTACATCGCTTCGGCGGCCGTCATGTCGTCGGGATTGCGCCGGCGGGCCTTCTTCAGTGACTTGCGCGGGTTCTTCTTCGCTGGTTTGCGCGGATTCTTAATCGTTTGTACAGTGCTGCCGGTCTGCTGAGAAACGATTTTGATCTCGCAGCTTCCGAGGCGCTTGCGGGCTTTGCTCTTCGCTCCGCTGAGGGTTTGGAGTCCCTTGTTGTAAACCTTCCCGGTGGCGGCATCCACCACGTCGTAACGGTCGAACAGCTTGCGGGGCAGGAAACCCGGGTTACCCTTTTTCTTCGGCGCGGGTTTCTTCTTCGGCGCGGGTTTACGTTTGACGGTTGCGCGGGCCTTTGGCTTTTTCTTTGCCGCCGCACGGGCCTTTTTCATGCGTGCGACGAATGCTTTCTTTTGAGCCGGGGTCATCGTCGCTTTCCTTGTTTGTCGATCGCCTGGAAGATCACCAGCGCCGCCAGCGCGGCAATCAGGATCCAGTGCCAGTCGGCTCCGCCTGTTTCAGTTCCGGCAGTCAGATCCGCGAAACCCAGACGGGCCGGCGGGTGCGCGTGGCAGCCGCATGACGCGGCGGGCGCCTGGCCCCGGGTTGTAAGTTCGTGAATCATGGCCTGGTCTGCTTTTTCCTGGGCAGCGGTCCGATCAGTTTGGAGATGTCGGCCCAGGTGGCCAGCTCCGGCAGCTCGGGAACTGGTGGAACCGCCGGCACAGCGATCGGGGGTTTGGGGGTCATCGGCGCCTGCCTCCGCTACTGATCGCAATCACGGCCAGACCGGTCAGGGCGGCGCCAATGAGTATTTGCCAACCGGTCGGGGCTGTGACGAGTTTCCCCGTGAGCGGGTTGGTTATGGTCCCGACCCACTTCCCCCAAGCGTCGTAACCGACCGGCGGCGCCAAGATGGCGTTCGTCACCTTGTCAGACGCCGGGCCGGTGTAAGTGCCGCCGTAAGTCGGATCCGGGTTTGTGCCTGGCCGGAAGTTTCCGTCGGCGTCGAGATATCCCGAGCCGCTCTCGCCGGCGGATTCTGACTGGTCCAGCTGCGTACCTTTGTAAGCGGGATTCACTCCTGCGTTGGCGTAGGGGTCCCAGGCCGGAGTGGCCGGAGTGTAGGGCGCGACGGGCACTGTGTACGGGACACCATTGCTTCCGAGACGGGCGGGATATCCCGTCAGCCGCGTGCTTACTTCGCCTCCGCGGATCGTGTAGCGAATGCCGGTTGCTCTCATCGTCGCAACTCCACCAGAAGAAAGATCCCCGCCGCTGCGGCGATCGCGAGCATGATCCACGCTTCAGGACTGGGCAGGTTAGGGGACCCGTCCGGATTTGTCACGCCGAACACGTACCCAAACGGGTTCGGGCCGGTCACTCCCGCGTATGCCTCTGCGCCTTGCGGGTCCATCTTGGCCAGGGCCTCGAGGTTGGCGGCTGTCTGGCCGATGCAGCGTTTGTAGAGGTCGCTGGTAATGCTGCCGCCGGCGGCGCGCGAACAGTCCTCCTGCAGCTTTGCCGGGGAGTTGTCCTGCGCCCACTGGCTCCAGCACGCGGGGTTCAGATAGCTCAGGGTGCCGTACGGATCCGAGCATAAAGCAAGTCCCAGCCGTGATCGCTGAACGTTGTAAATCATCGCCGGCGGCCTCCGGAGCTCACGAGGGTGAAGGCAACGACGATCAGAGCCGCATAGACCACATCGGCCGGGTTGGCTGCAACCCACGCGGAGGCTTTGTCGATGTAGCTCTTCAGGGTGTCGTTCATCGGCGCCGTCTTCCTTGGGGTGGCACCCAGACGATGCCGCGCAGTCCGGAAAGCGAAACCTGTGCGCCGCACCTCTTGAAAAGTTCTGTTGTCGCCGCCACGGTCTGCCACTGCGTACCCGGGTAGTTGTTGGCGGCCAGGCAGGCCTCCACGACGTTCGCCGGCGTGGTGATGACCGGCGGCGGGGCCGCTGCTGCCTTCGCTCTGGCTACGGCCTGTTTGCAGTCGAGGTATAGCTGCGGGTGCGTTGGGTCCCAGACGCAACCGTCTGAATCGGTGACGAGATTGGCGGATGGAGTACTCGATACCGGCGGGGCGGAAACCGCGGGCGGAGCCGGGGTGCCCACCTGGTCCTTGACCACCACTGTGGCCGGCTTGAGTGCCGCGGCGATCTTATCGCGGAAATACCAGGCCGCGGCGCCGGCCGCCACGACGTAAAGCAGCGTGTTGTCGTTCGATGAAGCCATCAGACCGCACCTCGCGCCCTGGCAACATATGCCTGGAGCAGAGCAATGTACTGAGCCACCAGAATGGGTGAACCGTCATCACCAAGTGCCATTCCCGGGAGGTTCGTCTTACGCGTCAGATACCAGTTCCACTGACTGACCGTAAGTGTGGTCGTGGCACCAATAATCGGGTCTCCGGCGTCTCTGACCGCTTGCACCATAAAGCCCTCGGTGATGGAGGCGAGAGTATCCAGCACATTCAGCGGGGTCTTGAGATCGCCGGTGTAATTGATCGGCGCCGGCGGAACGGTCGCTGCTGCTTTAGCCGCCGCATCGGCCTGCTGAGCGGGGGTTGCTCCCTTTGCTGCGGCATCGAGGGCGGCTTGCTTTGCGGCATCGACCGCCGGGCTTGCCGTCGTGCTCTGGAGTGCGGCGCTGAGCTGGTCGCGGAATAAGTAAGCGCCGATAGCCAGGGCGCCGAGCACAATCGGAGTGTTCATCGTTTGTGTCTTTCGAGCAGAGCTGTGAGGCCGAGCAAACAGGACGCTATGGCCAGCCAGGGAGTCAGCTCAGTGAACCAGGGGGCGGGCTCGGGAGTTTCTCCCGCCGCGGCAGTCTCCGGAGGCGGGTTGTAACACGAAGCGGAGTCCGCCTTGTAAGTGATCAGGCCGGGCACGTTGGGACTGGCAGGCGCCGGAACAGTCTGCGCGGCGGGTGAAAATCCAGGCTGCACATAGTGAATGACTTGCCCGTCGTGAATACCCTGAAGCTGCACGACTGCAATGCGTCTTCGGACCGGCCGGTGGTGAATCATTTGGACATCACCAGTCCGAGCACCAGCAAGGCGGCGGGAATGAGCAAAGTGGCCGGGAAGGACCCGGCGCCGTGAATCAGAGTCGTGATATCGAGATTGGCGGCTGAAGCTGCAGCGGCCGCCCGGTCGACGTCGCCGGCATGGGGATCGTTGGCGATGGGATCCCGGTACCAGGCAAAGTAGTCGTATTTGCCGCCCCGCTGTCTCTCACTGATGCAGCGCTGGCCGGGGCTTCCTTCCGATTCGCGGCCGCAAAAATTCGCAATGGCCGTCCATGCGTCGTCGAAGTTCTGGATGGCCTGCGCCTGGGTCGCCAGACTCTTGGCGCTGTTGTTCCATGCGCCTAAGTTCTGTTTCATGACCTGTTCGCCCTGATCGACCGCGTGGGTGGTTTCGACGTTCTGCTGCAGCCCGCGCGAGTTATGGAGCAGTGAGAAGACGATCACGCCCACAGCCACCACGGCGCCGGCTACGGGAATCGCGGCGGCGAGAGTGCTGCTGAGCGTGATCAGGCCCGCGGTGCTGGCCGCCTGCACGGTCGCCAGCGTGGCGGATGCCAGCTGCGCGGATCCGCCGACGATCTGGGTGGAGGTGTCTCCCAGTCGTGGCCGGGGCGAACGTGAAACCGAGTGAATCATTTGCGTTGTGAGCTGCTGAAGGCGAACAGAGCCACGGCGCCGATCGCGGCGGCAATCAGCAGATTCTGGCTGAGCACGGCCGGGGTACGCGCGGCGGCACTGCCGGCGTTTGCGGTCTTGCCGGTGCTCGGGTCGTAAAGGATCTGGGCTCCGTTGGCGCCGGCGATGTAATAGGGCGCCTGGATGTTCGACTGGCGAACCAGGGGCGCGGCGATCCTCGTGGCGTCATCGATGATCGTCGTCGCAATTCTGGTCCATCCGCCGCTGCCGCCGGCCGCCGGGTATTCATAACCCGTCTGGCTGCCCGGGGGCACGCCGTCGTACTCGGGTCCTTCGCCGGATCCGGCATCGGTGCTGAGGTCGCCTAAGCGGGCCTGGCGGCGTACGGTGTGAATCATGGGTTTCCTTGCGAGGTCGGCCGGATCGGGCCAGAGCTTTTCTTTCTTGCCGGCGGGCAGCGCGAACTCGAAGCCCGGGCCGGGGCCGTTGGAAGTGTCGAGCGCATAGAAGCGCCCGGGGGCGGTCTGGGCCATCACGTAGACATGCGAGTAAGCGGAGCTGGTCTTGTCGGCCGCGATGGTCTTATAGACGGCCGGGATGCTGTACAGCCGGCAAAGCGCCAGAGCCAGCATCGAGAAGTCCACGCAGTCGCCGGAGGGGCGGGGCATCGCAAGCAGCGCGGCCGGCGGGATGAGGGTCTGGTCATACGCGAAGTTCTTCAGATCCGAGAACTGCGTTTTCATATCCTCTTCGTGCTGGTAGGTGACCGTGCGGGCACAGAAGGCGAAGATGGCGTCGGCGAGCTGCTTCGGCGTGGGATTGCTGCCGAGCTGCGCGGCGATCGCCTGGGCGGCCGAGCTGACGGCCGCCGTGCCGGTGTCCCGGTTGGCAAGCCTTTGCATGAGACCGATCGACTGGCCGGTTACCGCGTCGTCGTCGCCTGAGCCGGGACGATCGTACTCGAGAACGTGGACGCGGCGGCCGGCGAAATCTGCATCCGGAAACCAGTTATCTGCGGCCGGTTTGTCGCGTCGTAGCACTTGCTCAATTCTGGTTGGCTGAAGAAAGCATTGCAATTAGAACCGTACAGTACGGTAATGGACTGTAGAGGACGATTCTTCACACAATGGCTTCCATGACCAAAACAGCACCGCCGGCGACGAAAACACCCGGGAAAACGGGTCCGAAACCCAAACCGTTCGACTATTCGCGCGAGAAAGTGGCCTTTCGGAACCCGGCGGACTTCGCGGTCTACCTGGCGGGCTATCCGGACGTGACGGGGCTGCTCGGGTACTTCTACCGGCTCAAGCCGAGGATCGATTTGACGCTCATCGCGCTGAAGGACAGCTTCATTCACAAATCCATGCTGGCGGAAGAGATGACCGCTGAATACTGCGCCGCCACGTGGGGGCAGGGCAGGTACATGGTGAAGCTGAACGACGCCAACAAACCGGCCGGCCACCGCGAAGTGGCCCGCACCTGGTTCGATATCGACGATCCTGACACGCCGCCGGTCTACGATCCGCGCTCCCTGCTGGTCAACGATCCGGAGAATGCGGACGAGGTGGCGCGTCTGATTTCGCTCGGGGTTCTCAAACGCGACGGGGAGTACGGGACTCCGCGCATCCGGACAGATGCGCCGGCGGCGCCGGTGGTGATTGCGCCGGCTCCCGTGGCTCCGGCATTCGCCGGCAACATCGGCGACCAGCTCATCATCAAGCTGCTCGACCGGGCTCTTCCTTCGGCCACTCCGCAAACTGCGACGGATGTACTCGAGCAGAGCTTCCAGATTGCGGACCGCCTGCGGCCTCCTGTGGCTGCAGTCGCCGCAGTTCCGACCCTGGATCAGATCGCGGACGCGGTGGCTCTGCGCCTGCGGCCGGCTGCCGTCGCGCCGGCGGGAATTGCGGGTGAACTGGAAACGTATGAGCGCGTCAGTTCGTTGCTGGATAAGATCGGCGTGGGCCGCGGTGGTGGCGACGGGACGGCGCCTGCCGCTCCAGGCTGGGCTGTCGTGCTGGGTCCTATCCTGGACAGCTTTCTGAAGCCGCTGGTGCCGCTGCTGACGGGTTTCCTGGTGTCGAAGTCGGCACCGGCGCCGCCCGTCGCTCGTGCTGGGGTACCTGTGCCCGTGGCATTGCCGGTGCCGAATCCGATTCCGGTTTTCCTTACGGCCGATGCTCCGCTGATGGACCGGGTGGTTCAGGTCTCGCGCCTCGCGCTGCAAAAGTCTTCTGAAGGCGTGGCCGGCTTCCGCTTTGCAAGCTGGCTTTGCGGGTTCTACCCGGGTGGCGGGGAGGTTTATGAGTTTTTGGATAACGCCGGCGGAACTGGCGGCTGTCTGGGTCTGATGGCGATGGTCCCTGAGTTACAGTCGCAGTTAGCGGATCCGGTGAGGTCCGCCGAAGTCGAAGTCTGGCTGGATGACTTTTTCACTTACGAGTCAGCCGGGCAGGAAGTAGAAGCAACCGCATGATTGCCACGTGCCAGTTTTGCCGCGAGATGATAGTGGGTCCTCAGGTCCCTCATCAGCCAATTGATGACGAGGCCGCGGCGTTGATCCAGGCTCTGGAGTATCGCCAGCTTTCGCTTCTCGTGGCGATGCACATGTCGGAGAAGCATCCTGATGTGGGCAGAGAAGTCACCATGGCCATGAGCCTCGCGGGGGCGGCTGTGGCGATGCGCTACGTGAGTTCGGCCGATGCCGGACTGGACGCGCAGCGCGTGGCGGCAGGGGACAAACTGATTGCCGCTTTTGCGCCCGCTCCGGTGGAACCGCTGGCAGCGCTGGCCTGATTCCTGGGCTTGTAGGGCCGCGTGCTTTTTCGGTTGGAGAAGTAATAGACTCTCTGGTCTTCGCGATGGTGAATATGACGGCATTCGTCGCAAAGCGCACCTTTCCGGGTGGCGCGGATCGCCGCGCCGCATCTGCACGTCAGATCTTTGATGGTGTGCCTGGAGCCCTTTGTGGTTCATCTGGCTTTCAGATTCGTTTAAGCAGGGCCAGCGTTTTGAAGGCTGGCCCGTTTTCTTTTCAGGCGGCCGGAGGAGCGGCCGGAACTTTCACGGGGACCACGTTGGTTGCGCCCTTGCTCGCGATGCCCTTGAGTACGGGCACCAGATCAGCGAGCGCCTTGCTCGACGCGTGGGCTCTGCCTTTGACAGCCGCGGCCTGATCGATCAGTTCCTGGGTAACTCCCTGACCGCGCTGCAGCGCGTCTGCCAGCGCAGTTTGAAATGCGTCGATTTCGTCGCTGATTACCTGGTCTGTGTCCGCAATGATGGAGACGTTCTCGCCGATCTCATTGGTCGCCTGGTCTATCTCGGCCAGAAGATCTTTTACCTGTTGTTCTTCCATGATGATTTGCTTTCCTTGTTCTTTGAGCCCTGCCAGGGCGTGTAGGATTTGATCGAGCTTCTTGAGCGCCTCCGGTGTGTCGATCGGACACTGGAAATTGAAATTGATGTTCATGGCTTGTGAACGTCCCCCAGCACGGCATCCAGAACGGCTGCGTCGTAAGTGGTCGGGGCGGCGGCTATGTATTTCCTGCACTTGCAGGAGCCGACGGCGCAAATGAAGCCGTTGCTGCCATGCGCCGCGGCGGCGGGGCCGC
>Ga0137404_10000987_pt1 | contig 18664 bp, 19 predicted proteins | sample CZOMad2_1_16fung_FD_108285 | JGI IMG/M metagenome (GOLD analysis project Ga0137404, IMG submission 108285) | Vadose zone soil fungal communities from Angelo Coast Range Reserve, California, USA - CZOMad2_1_16fungal (Illumina Assembly) | ecosystem: Environmental > Terrestrial > Soil > Vadose...
GCTTGATACCTATAAACGCGCTGCCTTCTTTTGGGCACTGATCCCGCTCTTGACTGTGTGCCGGTCGAGATCGAAAGCAAAGAGGTGGGGATGAGGCCGGTGGAAGAAGCGTGCCGCACTCTTACTCAAGAGCGAGTTTTCATATGGCTCCTGCATACTCCGCGTAGGAAAGTCAAGGTTTTTGGGAGTAGAAGCGACGCAGCGGTGAGCGATTGCCTCTTATGAATCGTACGTGGCTTGAGGCCGAAGGATGGTAGCTGGAGGCCGAAGAGCATCGCTTTGTTCCTTGGCGTCTATGACGCTAGTACACGACCACCAACGCGGCCGATTTCGTCGGCAGAAACCTCCGTCGATCATACAACTGTGTGGTCGATGGATCCGCATGACCCACCGTCCGCTGGACATCCTCCAGCTTCGCGCCGTTTTCGAGCGCCGTCGTAATAAAGGTCGCCCGCATCGAATGGGCCGCATAGCCAGGTCCGAACCCCAGTTGTTGCACATAGGTCTGCACGATCTTGTCGATGCGGACGGGGTCGAGGTGTCGGCGCAGCGGCTGGGGATAGCGGCCGACGTTCATGGGGCGAAACAGCGGGCCCTCCCGGTCCTCGGCATGCCCGGCCGCGACCAGATACGCCCGCAGGCGTTGCGCCGTTTCGGGATGGATCGCCACGATCGCGCGTGTGCCGCCTTTCCGAGCGACCCGCAGGGCGTCATAGCCACGATTGGTCTGGAGGTCTCGCACCCTGAGCCGGACGATCTCGGAGCGGCGCAATCCTACCTGGAACCCGATGGACAAGATCGCCCGGTCACGCAGCCCTTTGAGCGTCGTCGGATCGGGCGCATCGAGTAATGCGCGCGCCTGTTGGGGGGTAAAGGCCGGGGTCAACCCTTCTCCACGATTGATCGCCGGCCGCTTCACCTCACGCACCGGATTGTACACGACCACCCGATATTGCACGAGATGGCCGAACAAACTCGAGAGTGCAGCCAGACGCCGCCGAATCGTCGTCGGTTGGGCTCCTTCCACGTCGCGCATGTACCGCTCCCAGGAGATCACGGCGCGATGATCGATGGCGCGGAGCTGTGCCCGTGACGTAATCGAAAGCGTGCGCATGAAATGCCGGACATCCCGGGCATACGCCTCACGGGTATGTCGGCTCTTGCAGCTGGCCAACCAGACGTCCTCTTCGGGTACCACGGCCAGCGCGTCCACGACCGAGGGCAGCGCAGAGGACTCGCTGGGGGGCACCAGGTGGTGCGGTGTGAAGGTCAACATCGTGCGTTTGCTCCTGCTGTAGCTCGATAAATGCGATTACGATGCTCCCACTCTACCATGGGAACCCGCGTGAGACAAGGCGATCGCCGCGCCTGATGCGCATCAACCCTTCGTGAATCGGGACCTCAGCGCCTACGACTTGCCTGGCGTCCTGACCCGACAAGCGGATAGCCGTGATCATCTCGCCCTGCATGTCCATCGTCGGGGACACCATCCGGGTAGAAGAGAGTCTGATCATGATGTGGCGAAAACGTGCGTCTGGCGCGGGATTGCCGTATACTAGTCTGGTAGACTGACCGTAGGCGTTCATCGACTGACGGCCCTCGTGCAGGCGTTCATGCCATCCACATAGCCCTACCTCTCTTTCACCCCGTGTAGTATGCCCTTTCACCTCGAAGCATTCGTGCGCAACGGCGCCATTGCGCCATAGCTGTTGGCACCCAGCACGGCAACACCCCCGGTCGTGGGCCGACGCTGGTCATCGTCCACGGCGCCCAGATCTACGTCACTGCGTCGCATAAAAACTGGGAAGTCACTCAGGGCTTGATGGGATGCATGCCAAGGGTGAGGCGTGCCTGCGACCGCTCTGAACCCCGCTGTCAGGCGAGCACGAGCCCGCGCTCGATGTGCTCGACAACCCGCCAAAGGGAGCTGCGCTCTCATGGGTACGAGGCGGAAAGTGAGCCGCTAACGCGGAGACCTGTCGCCCACGGAACAGTATGTTATATCCGATCATTGGACCGCCTGCACCAGCGCTAACCCCCCCGGCCCAGGAGCAGAAGCTGTAATACGCCGATGGCAGCCTCATCACCTTGCTGAAGAAGCTGGTCGGCCTCTACAACAAAGACCACGAGCACGAAGACATCCATGGTTTTTGGGCCGACCTCGTCTCCTAGCAGTACGTATACGCCTCCCGGGACTGCGCTAACGTCACGCTGCAGCGCAAGCTCGAAGCCCAGACCCGCAAGTTGCCGCGCTCGAAGGAATGGTACCGCATTCTATTTGACGCCAACCCCAACTTACTCTGGGTGTTCGACCTCGACACTTTACGGCTCTTGGCTGTGAACGAGGCCATGGTCAGACGGTATCGCTACCACCGGGAGGATTTCACCAAGCTGAGTGCACTCGATCTCTTTTCATCAGAGGATACGGCCGCGTTTCAAGGCTATCTCGATGAGGTCCGCCAGCAACTCCACCAGGGTGAGGCCTTGGGCTATCACCTCGCCGGCACGTGGCGGCAGTGTACCAAGGATGACGAGGGCTTTCAGGTCGATCTGTGCTGGAATGCCCTGCCCTTTGATCATGCGGTTGGGGTGTTGATGCACGGCCGCGATGTGACCGAGGAGCTCATGACCAGCGAGCGCATCCAACATTTCCAAAAAATGGATGCCATCGGACGCCTGGCTGTGGGCTTCGTACACAATTTAAACAATAACTTACAGGTCATCATGGGCTACAGCGACATTTTGATCCGCAAGCTCCCAGTGCGGCACAAGATGCGCAAACAGGCCCGCGAAATCAAGCGAGCCTCCGAGCAGGCCGCTGACATGACGCACTCGCTATTGGCCTTTGGGAGGAAACAGGTCTTGCAATACCGCGTCCTCGACATCAACCAATTGCTGCGTAGTATGGCCCGTATGCTCCGCCGGGCCGCCGGGGAGAGCGTGCATCTCCATCTGCAACTGGAGACGGATTTATGGCACACCCGCGCTGACCCTGGCCATCTGCAGCAGGTCGTTTTGAACTTGGTACTGAACGCCAAGGACGCCATGCCGGGGGGTGGGCACCTGACCATCCGCACGGTGAATGGTGAGCGCGGTGAGGCCTATACCCGCACGCGTGTGGGCATGTCGCCGGGCGCCTATGTGGGGCTGGTGGTCGCCGACTCGGGCATCGGTATGGATGCCGACACGCGCCTGCATGTCTTTGAGCCATTTTTTACCACCAAACCCGTCGGCAAAGGCACCGGGCTCGGGCTCTCCACGGTATACGGGCTGATCACCAAGATCGGGGGCTATATCGCCGTGGATAGTACCCCCGGCCAAGGCACCGTCTTTACCATCGACTTGCCGCGCATTGAGGCGCCCCCTCGATGGGGACATCGTCCTCGACGACATGCCGATGACGCTGCAGGGCAACGAGACCATCCTCGTCGCCGAGGACGAGACGCAAGTGCGTGAGTTTGTGGTGGAGATTCTGCGCGACGTGGGCTACGGCGTACTGTCGGCGAGTAGTGGCATCGACGCCCTGAACACGCTGCGGCACTCACCGGTGCCGATCGATCTCTTACTGTCGGACCTACTGATGCCGTCCATGAATGGACCTACTGTACGAGACGTATGGGACCAGTGAAAGGTATAGGAGGAGGGACTATGTCAAAAAAAATCTTGCTTGGTCAGGGGCGGTACGATGCACGGTACACCAAATGTGCGCACCTCGGCCTCTACGCTCTGGTCGATGACGGCGACTTTGCGAAGTTAGATCAATACCAGTGGAGCGCTGCACCCAGCGGTAGGAGTCGCACACTCTATGCCACGACTAAAGTGGCCGGTCGGCAAGTCAAGATGCACCGATTGATCATGAATGCGCGGCCGGGAGAAGAAATCGACCACCGGGATAACAATGGGTTGAATAATACCCGCCAAAATTTACGGAGGTGCACGCACCAACAGAACCTCACCAAGCAACGCGTGCAGATGCGGCCCAAACACTCTGTTTACAAAGGCGTCACCTGGGATAAGCAGAAGGGTAAATGGATGGCCTATATCAAAGTGCGCGGCAGAATGAAATTCTTGGGGTACCACCCCACGCAGGAAGACGCCGCCCGCGCGTATGACGCCGCGGCGAAAGAGGCGTTCGGCGAGTATGTCTGGTTAAACTTTCCAGAGGCGACGGAAGTGTTGGAGGAGGGATGAGTCGCGTCTGTGGGCGATCGTTGAGCCAGAAGGCTGCTAGGCCGTTTAGGAATGATTGTCGGAAGAGGGTGGCGCTGGAGGTGGGGCAGATTCTCAAGAGTGGTTCTTGGTACAGCGAACTGAACCCGTTAAGCGAATCCATGTGCCGTGTCTGCGGCCACGACGCTCATCGGACGCAGAGTCATAGCCGCTCTATGCTGTACGCCGAGCGACTGGCCTGGGCATGTTGCGGCGCGCGGTCGGGCAAGCGTGAGACGGGCTGTTAGGGCGGAGGGGCCACCATGTGGATGCAAGCGTTCAGGATGGATGAAGTGCGCGACCGGGTGGTACCGATCACTGATATACCCAATTCTATAAAGTTTCTGGCCGAGGAGGGAGGGGCGATGTCGCTGCATCTGCCGGCGATAGGCAGCCGTGACCTGCGAACGTCTCCGCCGACACTGCCACCGTCACGGTCACGACCATAGATGTATCGCAGTTGGAATCGATGCACAGATTCCCGAAGACATCGAGCGTACCATCGAGGGCCAATGATCGCAGGCGGCGGATAGTGACGCACAGTTGTCCGAGCTGGACCAGTGATGCCACCTCTATGGCATCAAACGCAGGGTGACTGCCCGCCTGACAGACGCGCACGATCGTCTTACATCCTGACGCGATGGTTGCCGGTCGGAGATCTGCTCCATGCAGTTGCGGGTTGCCTGAGTGTGCTTGCTGCTGTGGAGGTTGGTGGTAACATTGGAGAGGCAGAATGCCCATGATGAAACCTAAGTCACGACGACGCTCTCGAGATTTCGAACCTGAGTTTGCAGGACTCATCACCCCCGCGACGCCATTTCCCACAGAGGTGCTTCCAACCCCGCTGGCTCGCTTCGTCAGTGAGGTGGCCGAGGCCTTGCCCTCTCCTCCGGACTTCGTCGCGGTCCCGATGCTGGCCGTCTTAGGCTCGGCCATTGGGACCAGCCGTGTGCTCGAGGTCAAACCCGGGTGGCGTGAAGGACCTCGTCTCTTTAGCGCGGTGGTCGCGGATCCGGGGAGTAAAAAATCGCCAGCGCTGGCGCTGGTGATGCAGCCGGTCCGCGAGCACCAGCAGCAGTTGCAGGCGGAGTCGCAGAACGCTTGGCCAGCAGATGAGGGGCATAGCTTTCACCAGACCGGCAACCTTCTCCCTGCTGGTGATCCGGGCGAGACGCCGTCCTCATCGCCTCCAATGTTGCCGCAGATTTATACCACCGATACCACCATGGAAGCGCTCATCCAGCTGCTCCAATACAACCCCCGGGGCCTTCTCTTTATCCGCGATGAGCTGGTCGGGTGGGTCTTGGCAATGAATGCCTACCGCGGAGGCAAAGGCAGTGATAGGCAACATCGGCTGAGCCTGTGGAATGGTGCCGAAATTATCATGAATCGTAAGACGCGGAAAGAGGTGACCATCGTCCCGAATCCCTGTGTCTGCGTGACGGGATGTCTGCCGCCTGAAGTCCTTCCTGACTTGGTGGATCCGCGTCAACGCGCCGATGGCCTGCTGGATCGCATCCTGTTTTCCTTTGCGGATCCGGTTCCACTGCGGTGGACGGACGCCAGCGTCACAGAGAGGGCCATAGCTGATTATACACAGGTCTTGACGGCGCTCTGGCAGTTAGAGCCGGAGAGAAAGCCGGCTGTCACGTATGGTGCCCATCCCCTTCCGGTGACGTTCACGTCGGAGGGGCGTACGGCCTTTGCCGACTGTGTGACCACGCTGTACAGGCAGCTGGCCGATCCGGATCTTCCGGACCATTTGCGTGGGCCCTATGCGAAGCTCGAGGGGTACGCGGCACGCCTAGCGCTCATTCTCCAGGAGAGCCACTTCGCGGCCCGAGAGGCCGATAACGAAGCCGTCGACGCGGACAGCGTGGTCGGCGCTATGGCACTCATCCAGTATTTTCAAGCGCATGCGACCCGGATCTATAGCCGATTCCGGGTGACACGTAGCGATCGGCGGGCGGTCTGGCGCGATGGGTAGGCTGGTCAAATGGCAGCAGTTGTATCACCATGCATCGCAGGTCGGCATATTCAAGGCCTGAAAGTCTATGATCGAAGATGACAACTCCGACGTGCGATGGCTCGGATGCGCGACCCCTAATCGCCGATCGTCGAGGCACGGTTTGCGCCGGTGATGAATGGCGAAATGGGGGAGGCGCATGGTGGGGGGACTATGCGATCTATTCGGTCCTGTAGGACTTTTCGTGGAAAGAGTCCGTATGGGAAACCCGCATTACAATCTATCAGGGGCTCGGTCAGGGGATGATCGACATTTGGTCAGTCATGGTTGCACAGAAGTCAGGCTGATTGAGGATACGGTCAATGGTCAACCCCCAAATCGCATGATCTTTGTGCCCATGGCCCCTATGCTCGGGTTCGATGGCTCCTAGGATAGGTCATTTGCACAAGTTTACCACCTTCCTACGGAAGGGGTGATTCTTCTAGGACGTCGAGTAACGTCACGATTGGGCTTCGACCCCGATGCCGCTCAACCGCTACCAAATGGGCTCTTTCCAGAGCAGCTATTCCCCGATAGGCTGAATAGCGGTTTAAGCCAAACGCGAACAATTTCGAAGGGGTGAGAGGGACTCTGCGTGCTCGGCGAATGCCCGCCAAAAACCAGCATAAGAGACCCACATGCAACGCTTTTCCCGGGAGGTTTGCCGCAATCGTGATCCAAGTCAGCGGGATAGGCCCCCGAAGAAATAGATGTGAATGACGTTTCGCCGACTCTGTCGGTTGGGCTTTGGGCACGTTGAGCACTATCTGGGGAAGCTTAAGCCGTTCGAAATCATCGTTGGATAATTTCATTATCTTTGATTCCTCTATGAGATAATAGATGAGATAATACAGTAGATGGGACGGGTGTGCGTAGGCGCACAACAGGAGAGCATACCCGCCCCAAGGTGTGGTATGAGTGCCACTACTCAGATGTTCGCCGTGTGCGGAGAGATTTCCCGCATAATGTCCCAGACGAGCTTCCACATGTGTTCGCCGCGTTCATCGTAGTACGAATCTGGATAGCGGAACAGATTCACTTCGGATCTCAGTCGGAATCCCCCAAGCACCGCCGCACTCGCATCCGCCATGGCCTGTTGCGCCGTATGGACCGCCTTGAGTAGATCTTCTAGTAGGGCTTCAATCAGTATCGCATCGTGGACCGGTGCGCAGACCTGCACCCCTCGTTCGGTTGCCAAACAACAGGCCAGCCTTAACATTTCGGCTCCGTTCGCCTGCATGGGAAAATTGCGCAGAGAGCGGTGATTGGGGTATTGATTGGTCTGATGGGTCCACCCGAACACGGTGGGCAAGTAACCGAAAAGCATGGCATAGTCGACCGCGGCGTCCGACCAGCGCCAGAAGACGCGGTAAAGTTCTCGATGCAAACGGAGGAGTTCCCTGGCCTGTGCGACGGGTTGGCCAATCCGTGAGGCCAGGGATTCCGCCCCCATACCGTATTGCACGGCCAAGGCACACGCTTTGAACTGGTCCCGAATCGCTCGATGGCTTGCCTTCGTACCCTCCGGTGGAATCGCCCCGGCCTGCTTAGCAAAGGCGAGATAGGGATCACCCGATTCATATGCACGGCTCATAGTCTCATCCCCTGATAGGACGGCGGCAATCCCAAACTCCTGCTGACTCCAATCAATGTACGCGAGCCCATACCCCGGCGCCGGCTCTATCAGTCCACGCAGCCAGACGGCCGGGCCGAAAATGAATTCGCTGGTGCTTGGGGCATTCCGCCCGGTTTTCGCCCGAAACGCTGACAGGAGGGAGCGATTGCGCCCGTCCGGCCCAATAGCCAAGTCGGCGAGTCGCATTTTCGAGAGGGCGTAGCGCAACTCGGCGATTGGTGCCACGGCGCGGTAAAACCGGGCCATCTCGCGGAATGTATCATCGTCGAGGGCCAGAGCTCCCGACGGGAGCCGTGGCCATGGAATATGGTAGGCGGCCAACCATCGGGCGAACCGATCGGCTTTGAAGGTCCGCCCCTCGAAGAGGCCATAGTGCCGATCGATCCGGGTGATGAGATGGTCCTGAATGAGCGCCCAATGGTCCTGCAACTGGGTCAATGCAGGGACATTCACGGGGATCCCGGCCCACTCCATCTCCGCCGCGGCGATCATATAGCGGCCCCGCAGCAGGGCTCGGGAGAGGTCGAGATGAGGCTCCATCCGGGGTAATAGCCTTGTCAGGGCGGCGACATCGCTCTCGCAGTATTCGAGCAACGCCGCCCGCTCATCAGCGGTCCAGGGACCTCCTCGGAGCGCGAGCTGACGCATGCTGTCCTTCTCGGCGACGGCAATGCCCTCGAGACCGTAGGTCATCATGGCCCCCAGCAGGCTTGCGCCACAGAGAGTCGGTAAGCCATTGGTGTAACGGCGAAACTCAGCGTATAAATCCAGCACATTGACTGGAGGGCGCCAGTTGAGCGCGCGAAAGCACGCCATTTCGGCGCTGGCATAGTAGGCAACGAACAAGACATCGGAGCTGAGCGCAAAGGGCGGTTGCGGTAGCCGGCGAAGGTCATCCTCCCAGAGCCGGACACAGCGCCCGCTTTTGAGTTCACTCGCCACCAGGCAGATCGGTGTGGGTCGTGCACCTGGTGACGCGGCGAATTCAAAATCGCCGCACCATATTTCGCGAAAGTCTGTCAGGTGTCGTTGAGTCATAACGCCCCCCGGAGTTTTCGGACCACAACATGTTCCAGGTCACGAATAAAGCGGTCCCTGAATGCCACGCGGAGAATGGTCTGGAAGTCGACAGCGGGCCACTCAGGCTCAGGGGGTGTCGCGGAGGTTCGGAACACTTCATACGCCCCAAGGGACCGATTGGACGGCACTCTGACCCACTCGTGCATCGCGACTTGCGCGGCCTCCAAAGCAGAGCGGTTCCAGTCGTCGATTCGTCCGTCCTGGTCAGGCAAGCGAATGGGCCACAGCGACAGCACGCCCTGCCGGTTTATGGTTGTAAACAGGATTTTCGGGATCAGCTCCTCACGGAGCTCAACCCAGAGTTCTGGGGCCACTAAATATGTCTCCTTTTCCTCTTTCAGTTCGAGAACCGGTGTGGGAAAGCGCATCGCCTCATCAGGATGGACACGCACCCATTCCTGTCGGTTCGGCTTACGAACGGGCACGGTCTTCAACAGTTTTGTGACACCCGTCGCAGCTGCAAAATCTTGCGAGAGGCGGAGTTTCTCGAGGTCCTCCAACTCGGGTGAGTCCGAGCGGCCGGAGTTATCCGGCGAGACGGGGCGAACCTCTTCTGGCTGCTCTTCATTCGGGTCAATTATGTCAGTCATTTCACGTCCTCCAAAGGCATACCGTCACTGGAATGTTTGAAAACTAAGCGTTCCGCTTCGTGCGCCTGTCGATCAGCTTGCACCCGCGCCGCGATGAGTTTGGCGAGGATGCGCAGTCCACGCTGGAGGGTGTCCTGGGCTGCGTAGCTCTGTTCGTCAGGCTTCATATGCGACACCACATGTGCCGAGTCAGGCACCTCTCAGGTTCTCGCTTCCTTTCCTTGTTGCTTCAGTGCATCTAATAATTGCACTAATGCAAATTATAGGCCCAATAAATATCCTTCTTCTATCTCCGCATTTTACCGATGCCCCTACTCAAAGAAGGCCATGGACGACTAGGAAAAAACTGCCTCATTTGGCTATAAGTTACCTATGTTGGAAGAACAGACTTGCATTGCTGCATAAATATCTATAAATTCTAGATACGAAAAGGAGGACAACGATGTCCCTTGGGACGAAAGTCAAATGGCTTCGGGAACAGCTAGGCATGAACCAAAAGCAGCTCGCGCGGCGCTCTGGCATGGCTCAAGCGACGATTTCCCGGATCGAGAGTGAGCAGGTCAAAGAATTGAAGTCGGAGGCCTTGATACGGCTCGCCAAGGCGTTAGGGGTTACCGTCGACTTCCTCGTGGGCAAAACCGATAGGCTCACCTATGAGGACGTGGTGAGAGCTGATCCCATCGCCCAAGAGATTCTGCGGGGGTATATGCGGCTCTCCTCACACGGGAGAGAAATGCTCAAAACCTTCGTGCATTTCCTGGAAACGCTCAATCCGTAGGCGCACGATGTTCCAGGAAGAAGGCCAATCATGGCGATTGAGCTCTGAGGCATGTTCCTATGGCGAGAGCCATCGTCCATCATGTTGGGATGAGCAGCCTTCTTAACGCAGACGACGGCGATGTATGACCACTGATGCCAGACGAACACGCCGGTGGCCAGCAGGCGCGCGCTAGTCGTCAACAAGGTTGTCGACTAGCAGTGGATCGTGGTGCTCAGCACCAGATTGAGGTCGATTCCTGTTGGGAAAGGACCCACCTCTAATTGTTATTGACGTATTGAAGAGGGTATGAACCGATGAGAGTAGCATGCTACGCACGCGTGTCTTCGGAAAAGCAAGCCGAAAAGGATTTGTCCATTGCCGCCCAACTCAAGGCGCTCCGGCGATATGCGTTGGATCGAGACTGGGAGGTCTACCGGGAGTTCGTGGATGAAGCGGAGAGCGCCCGCACCGCGAATCGGCCTGCTTTCAAGGATATGATCGCGCTCGCCAAACAGCGCGAGAAACCGTTTGATGCCATCCTGGTCTGGAAGCTGTCCCGGTTCGCGCGCAATCGCGAGGACTCCATCATCTATAAGTCGCTGCTGCGTAAATATGGCATTTCAGTGATTTCTATGAATGAGCAAGTGGATGAAAGCCCTGCAGGGATGCTCCTTGAGGGAATGATCGAAGTCTTCGACGAAGAGTCATGGGAGGGCAAAATCCAAGGATCCTAAAGAGATCATCCGCATCGAACACAACCACCCGGCCATTGTGAGCCGGGAGATGTTTGAGAAGGTGCAAGCCCTGCTGAGGGAGAGAAGCCCAGAGATCACCCATCCTCGCACGCTCAACAGCGAGTACCTGCTCAGTGGGTTCCTCTATTGTGGAAAGTGCGGTGCTGGCATGCTCGGCTGTGCAGCCAAATCCTCCCGCTTTTTCTATTATGCCTGCCACAACTACTGCAAGCGAGGGAAGGATGTCTGCAATGCCAAGCTCATTAGGAAGGAGAGGATCGAGGGATTCGTCCTTGACCGCATAAAGGCCCACCTCCTGACGGAGGAGAACTTGCGGGAGTTGGTCAAATTAACCAATGAGGAGATAGGCCAAGCCAAGGAGGAGTATGAAGAGCGATTGGGGGTGATTGAAGGGCAATTAGCGGATGTGAGGGGGAGGCTTCATAAACTCTACGATGCCCTGGAGACGGGGAAACTGGATGTGGAAGACCTCGCCCCTCGGATTAAGGAGCTGAAAGCGCAGGTGGATCAGCTGGAAGATAAACGGATTGACCTCATGGAGACGATTCGGGATGTGAAGGTGGAGCTGCTTGAGGCCTCTATCGTCAAGGCCTATGTGGATGATCTCAAGGCCCTCCTGAGCACAGGCTCCATCGTCGAGCAAAAGTCTTTTCTCCGGTCTTTTGTGAAGCGCATCGAGGTGAACCTACCTCAGGTGGTGATCAACTACACCATGCCCCTCAAAGCACAAAAGGTAGAACCACTCGACAGAGAAGTTCTACCTTTTGTTTATGATGGCTCCCCGGGCCGGACTCGAACCAGCGACCAAGTGGTTAACAGCCACTCGCTCTGCCGACTGAGCTACCGGGGAACCAATACCGCTCGGTACTTATAACACTAACAAGACTCCCGCTCAGTTTTCTGTATCGAACTGGTGGCATATTATACGCGGCCGACGTCATTTCGACAATATCTAATCCGAGTGGGGTTGTCCATCATGACCTTGCACCGGCCCCGCAGCTGCCGCACCCCCAGGGGTTCCACCGCAAGATATCTGACGCAACGGACGAGGCCAAACCATAGTGTGCGCCGCGGCGGGTGCTTGCAAACGAAAAAACTTGACGCACGCCCTCCGAAAGGGTGGACACCTTGCGTCCGACAGTGTTCGCAGACTCGCCCGCGTACGCCTGGCCATGCCTGGGGGTTTCTCGACCCCGTTCGGCCTCTCACAGCTCCCGTCGTCCCTCGAGTGATTTTAGCAGCGTAACCTCATCGGCATACTCCAGGGCGCTTCCGATAGGCAAACCATGAGCCAATCGCGTCACCTTCACCGCTAGAGGCTTTAGGACTTTAGACAGGTACATCGCCGTCGCTTCCCCCTCCAGATTGGGGTTCGTGGCGACAATCACCTCCTGGATTTCCCCTGCACGCAGTCGTGTGAGAAGTTGCGGGATAGTCAGATCCTCCGGACCAACTCCTTCAAGCGGTGATAACGCACCACCTAACACATGGTAGAGGCCACGATATTCGCGCAACTTTTCGAAGGCAAAGATGTCGGCCGCTTCTTCCACCACGCTCAGCAGCATGCGATCACGCTTGGAATCGCTGCAGATGGGGCACGGCTCCTCCTCCGTGATGCCATAGCACTGCGAGCAGCGGTGGATCTTCTCTTTCACCGCGAGGATAGACAGCGCTAGTGCCTCAGCCTCCTGCTTCGGTACCTTGAGTAAATGAAACGCTAGGCGCTGAGCTGTTTTCTCGCCCACTCCGGGGAGCCTCATGAGCTCTTCAATCAACTGTGTCACTGAACGCGCCGCGAACACGATGTCTACCTCTTCCCCGAGCTCGTTAGCCGCTAGAACAGTCCTGGAATGCGCAGTCCACCGGTCAGCTTGCCCATTTCCTGCTGCATCAGCTCGCGAGCTTTGCTTAGGGCGGCGTTCACCCCGGAGGCCACCAGATCTTCCAGCATCGTGACCTCGAGCTCGCCAGCCTTCAAATCGTCGAGAACCTGCTGTTCGATTTTGACCGAGACCACCTCCTGCCGCCCGTTCGCTACGACCGTCACCATCCCACCACCGACGGTGGCTTCCACCGTTTTCTCGCCCAGGCCTTCCTGCAACTCAACGAGTTTCTCCTGCATCTTCTGGGCCTGCTTCATAATGTTCCCGAAGCCTTTATTCATCATCATCCACTTCCTCCTGGCTGACCATCTCATCTTCATTCATTGGCCGGTTCCGCGCTGCTCGACTGACTGAGCGCTGCCGAACGTCAAGGATCCGCCCACCAAAAAGTTCGATCGTGTCGCGAACGATCGCCGCTCGGGTCAGCGACATGAGACTCTCCTCCGTCGGAGGGCCACTCGTGGCCGCGATCCCCCCACCTCCGTTTGGTACTGGAGCGTCGATAATACGGACTGCGATGTCTCGCCCAAGGGCTGTGTGCGCGATCTGCTGCAGTGTACGCAAGGTGTCATCTTCGTGGAGTAACTCGTGCGCTATGCGATGATTGCCTCGGAAGACGACCTCCAAGGTAGTGTCTGTGATCTGGATCTGACAATGCTGTTCCAAAATCCAGCCAAGCGCTCTTGTGCTCGCACTCTCGATTATTTTGTGCACGAGTTCCGTAGCGGAGAGTGGCTGGTCGCTGGCTGCAGGCAACGCAGACGCAGGGGGAGCCATGGAATCTCTGGATTCCAGGGGGGCTGGCGAGGCCTCAACAGCTGGCTCCTCCTCGTGTACTCCGTCTGTGATGGCTGACACTTCGGAGACGTGCCCACCAGAGGCCCATCCGAGGCGTCGTTCCAGGTTCTCGAGTCGTGCCACCATGGTCGTCAACGACTGGAGCGACGGCAGTGATGCCAGCTTCAGCAATGACACCTCCAGCATCCATATAGGTTGGGCACTATCGCGCACGCGCAGCTCAGTCGTGGTCAGTAATTCAAAGAGCGTGTAGAGGTGCTCAAGCGTGGTCTGCGGCCCGAGCTTGTGCAAGCGTTCCAGCTCAGCCGGCGAGCGATCGAGGAGACTGTGACCAGGAGGAGCGACTTTGGCGACGATCATATCCCTGACCAGCTCAAGCATATAGCGACACAGCTCTCGCGTATCGTGGCCTTGCCGGAAGATCTCGGCAACCCCTTCGAGAACCAAGCGGGTATCGCGCGCCAGGATGGCTTCGAGGAGAGCCACAGTTTGGTCCTCTCCGACCGACCCCAATAACTGGCCGAGGTCATCATCCCGGACCTCGAAGCCACAGAACGCGACGACTTGATCGAAGAGGGTTTGAGCATCGCGCAAGCTCCCTTCCGCCCGTCGAGCAATCCGATACAGCGCGTCGCTACTGATGTGAATGCGTTCCTGTTCAGCGATCTTGCCAAGACATAGGGCGATTTCGGTACTCGCCACTTTACGGAAATCGAACCGTTGACAGCGGGAGAGAATGGTGCTGGGAACCTTTTGCGGCTCTGTCGTCGCGAAGATGAACACGACCTGGGGAGGGGGTTCTTCAAGCGTTTTCAAAAGAGCATTGAAGGCATGCTCGGTGAGCATATGCACTTCATCGATGATATAGATCTTGTAGCGGCTACGCGTGGGGGCATAACGAATTTTTTCACGCAGGTCGCGGATCTCATCAATGCCACGATTTGAGGCACCATCGATCTCCAGGACGTCCAATGAGCTCCCTATAGTAATCGCTTGACACGAGGGGCATTGGTTGCAAGGCTCGGGCAAAGGACCTACCTCACAGTCCAAAGCCTTTGCCAGGAGGCGGGCTGTAGTCGTCTTGCCCACCCCACGGGTGCCGGTGAACAGGTAGGCATGGGCGATACGTCCCTGGCGGAGAGCATTCTGTAGCGTGCGCGCCACATGTTCCTGCCCGGCCAACTCGGCGAATGTCTGTGGGCGCCATTTACGAGCCGTCACCTGATAGGACATGGGTTATCCTCTGGGGGCCTGGCTCAACAGCAGAAGAGTTAGGACGACCTGGACACGGGAGTGTGGTGGCATCGGGAAAGCTCAGCACATATGAGGCCGTGCACCTCGGATTGACCCCCTTCCCCAAGCGGAACCCACGCCGTGGCTCAAGCCAGGCACCCCAACGGCACACAAGGGGTCCTACTTACCGTTGCTTCCCTCCGGACCTGGCGGGGTTCGTAAGTCCTTGTTGCGTCGGACCCAGCTCTCAACGCCACTGCACGTAAGGCAGTCCTTGCAGAAGAGTGTAGCCGCTCACGAGGGGTTCAGCCCCGCTATAGCGGATTGCGGGTGACAGGGCACCGCTACCTCCCCACCTAGCACGACCTCACTTTCAATATACCGTAATACCAACCCCCTTGCTCTTGCACAAAAGCCCGTTTCGAAGAGGGCAACGCGCTTTGCACCTGATGTTGTCGACTCTCAGGCGTGTGTTGTTTCTCCCAAACCTCTGGCGGAGAGGGTGGGATTCGAACCCACGGTACCCTTATGAGGCACACACGCTCTCCAGGCGTGCCGATTCAACCAGCTCTCGCACCTCTCCGTGCAGTTCTATCTACTCGGATGACCACCCATCGTAGCCTTTTGCGGGTCACATGGTGACGAGATCGGTGGCGGAGGGAGAGGGATTCGAACCCCCGAGGAACCTTTTGGGCCCCTAATCGATTTCGAGTCGATCGCCTTCGTCCACTCGGCCATCCCTCCTCACCAGCTTGAACTGTCTGTTCCCCAACGTGCCAGCAAGCCAAAGGCGGCGTCAAGGAACCGGCTCGGTGTTTCCGCGTTGATGCCGCCCATCAGATTTGCCGCGGAAGCGCGGATATATTCCTAGCAGCTAAGGCACTGACTCACAGCGTGACGCGCCCAGGAGGATTTGAACCTCCGGCCTCTTCCTCCGCAGGGAAGCGCTCTATCCATCTGAGCTATGGGCGCCCGTCGATTCTGGCGGAGAGGCTGGGATTTGAACCCAGGGTAGACCTTTCGGGCCTACACACGCTTAGCAGGCGCGCGCCTTCGACCGCTCGGCCACCTCTCCTGAATGTTGAACCCTACCGGCAAAACACATCCTCATACTGCCAACCAGAGGGCAAGGGATTCGAACCCCCATGAGCCTCGCGGCCCGGTGGATTTCAAGTCCCTTTCCGTTGTCTTGACCCCCGTGGCACAAGGCTTTCCGGGGTTCTTTCGCCGTAATTCTTCCCCGAAACACGGACAGTATCGAGGTACTTCCCCAACTGGTCGACCGCCCCTCGGATGTCGTCCATGCTTGTGACGTTATATCTATCAAAGACACTTCTCGTCTTATGCCCGGAAATGCTCATAACTACACTGGCATCGACTCCAGCTCTCACGAGGTTCCGCACGCCACTGCGCCGGAGGTCGTGGAAGCGCTTCCCAGGGATGCCCGCCGCCTTGCAAGCTGTCCGCCATGCCTTGCGGAAATCCCCCACAGGACGCCTCTCCAGCTGAAACACCCATTCGGTGGCGTCTTGGGCCTGGTGTTGAAGGATCGTCCGCAGCTCCCCCCTCAAGGCGAGAACTCTCCCCTGGGCGTTCTTCGAGGTTTCCACGAGAATAGCTTCATTATACAGGTCAACGTCTTCCCAGCGCAACCCGGTAATTTCACTTAAACGCCAACCTGTGAGATATGCAAAGCGAACCATACCTTGAAGATACTCTGGGAGCGCCCGGACCAGAAGGTCAACCTCATACGTTTCCAGGAAGCCCCTCCGCACGTTCGACTCTGCCAGCATGGGGAATGGAAGGACACGGGTCACGCGCCCCTCACGGAACGCCAGATTGAAGGCACGCCGTATGGCTGCCAGTTCCGGTTGACGGTGGCATTGGCGGCCCCTTCGTCGAGGCGACGTGAGACGTAATCCCGGAGACCGGCCATGCTCACACCCGATGCCCGTTCATTCCCAAAGTATTGGAGTATGGCCCCGGCATGCACCCGTGTCGTTCGGATGGACTTCCGGCCCCGGATAGGGTAGTCGGTGACTAGCCCCTCAATCGGATCAGCCACGGTGAGCTTGGTCACTTCTGGAAACTGAAGAAGTCCTATCCGATAGGCTGCCTTCTCATCTATACGCCGCTTCAACAGGGCTTCGGCCTCTTCCCTCTGTGGCGATCCGCTTGACTCCCGATGCTCCACCCCAGCAACGTAGTAGGCAATCCACCAGTTGTGGGTATCTGCCCGCTTGAATACCCGCCCTTCAGTTACGCCAGCCATACCCTCCCCCTTTCCGGGCCAGAGGCTATGGTATGATGGCGCTGGTGTCAATTATCCCTGGCTATAGGCAGCTATCGCAGAATCAATAGTTTGGCTATAGCACCCCCCGCGCAAACGGCCTATATGCCCTTGCGCCGATGTACAAGCTGCTTCCCGTGTCGGAGTTATGGAATAATCAACGTCTTGTCTTTCGGGGGGCCAGTGGCTGTGCAAGAATAGAGCGGCGACAGCGAGAGATGGGTATCAAGAACTAGGGACTCGACTCTCACACCGACACCCGACGTGGAAAGTTTATTTCTAGACGGCTCCTTAGAATCCCCTATGTTGAACATACAGAACGACGCGGCATTGACCGGTGCGAGGGTCACACGATACCCCAGCCGCGCAATCCGCTGCGTGCGTTGGTCGACGAGATGGTCCTGGCGATGTTTGTCACCGTAGGTGGCGCCTAACGCCTGCGAGGGTTCATGGCGCGAGAGCATGGAGCAGGCACTGACCACGCTCGCGTGGGCCACGGCCAGCATCGCCCGCTTGGTGCCCCGGCGAGCCGCCAAGCGGTGATCCAAGGCCGACACCGAGGTATCCTGGGGGCGGGCCGCGGCGTGGACCCGTGGCGTCAAGCCGGTGCGCCGGGCGCGATGGCCCTTCTGGGTCTGCCCCGCCCGCGGCAGGGCCGGCCGTCTCGACCGGGGCCGCGGGGGGCTGACCCGCCCCGAGGTCGGTCAGACAACAGGTCATCTCACCGCTCAGGGTGTCGAGCTGTGCGTCCAGGCAATCGCGAGGGGACCACTGCCGCGCCAGCCGCTGGCGGGGATGGTCGCGGACCAGCCCGCTCAGGGCCTGCTCCAGGAGGGGGCTCTGGCTCCGCATCCGCCCCTGGGCCACCGCGGCCATCGTGGCGGGGTCGGGCCCGTCCCTCGAGCAAGGCCCTCAAGATCGCGCGCCCCGACAGGCCCATCATGTCCGTCGCCACCGAGGCCAGCGTGATGGTGGCCCGCGCCCGCACCCCTAGCAGGCGGTTGACCTGGCGGCGGCGTTCCTGCCCCACGCCATGCCGCGTCAGTGTGGCCAGCCACCGCGCCTCGCGCTTCGCCGTCTTGCGCCCCGGCACCGGCGTCGCGTGGGCCGCGTTGACTCGGCACCCTGTGAAGTCGCCTGCCCAGATGTGGTCGCCAGGCTTCCACGACTCGCCCGTGCGTTCCATGGCGACCTGCGTAATGCCGGCCGCGATCAACCAGTCGGACAAGGCCAGCAGGTCGACGGTCATCGTCCCACAGGCCTTGAGCTCCATGCTGCCGTCGGCCTGCCGCCCGGTGGGATCTGGCGCGACTCGACACGCCATCACCGTCTGCTTCTGCACATCCAACCCCGCACCAGGGGTGAAGGTCACGTCCATAGGACACCGCCGCGTGCGAAGGGGCTGGCGGGATACCCCCAGCTCAA
>Ga0137404_10000994_pt1 | contig 18542 bp, 16 predicted proteins | sample CZOMad2_1_16fung_FD_108285 | JGI IMG/M metagenome (GOLD analysis project Ga0137404, IMG submission 108285) | Vadose zone soil fungal communities from Angelo Coast Range Reserve, California, USA - CZOMad2_1_16fungal (Illumina Assembly) | ecosystem: Environmental > Terrestrial > Soil > Vadose...
AAAATGTGTGCCCCCAACGGGATTTGCTCGCCTTTCAATCCACGGGGATAGCCGGTACCGTCGAAAAACTCCTGGTGGGCGAGTACGATCTCGGCGGCGTCGCGCAGGAATGGGATGCGGATGAGCATGTTGTAGCCGATTTCGCAGTGCTTGCGCATGATCTGCTTTTCGTCGTCGTTGAGTGGGCCGGGTTTGCGCAGAATGCCGTCTGGAATAGCCATTTTGCCGATGTCGTGCAAGAACGCGGCGCGGGCGAGGACCGGGAGATAGTTGCTCGGAACGGGCATGGCCTTGGCGATAGAGATGCAAAAAGCGGTCACGCGCTGGCAATGACCCTCGGTTTCAGCGTCCTTAAGGTCCAATGCGCTCCCCAGGGCCTCCAAAGTGTCGTCGTAGGACTGCTCCAGCTGACTGATGGCGCCGGTGAGCTGAGCGGTGCGCTCTTCGACCATGAGCTCGAGATTGCGCTGGTACGTGCGATTCTCCATGATCAGGCGGCGATGCTGTAAGGCGCGTCCAACGCCCAGGAAAAGCTGGTCTTTCTCAAACGGCTTCAAAATATAGTCGTAGGCGCCGCGGCGGATGGCTTCGAGCGCGGTCTGGATATCGTGAATGGCAGTGACCATGATCACGGGCACTTCCGGATCGTATTGGCGCATCCATTCGAGAAACTTGATGCCGTCCATTTCCGGCATGATCATGTCGCTTAACACGAGGTCGGGAGTGAGGCGCTTGACCTGGTCCTGAGCGAGACGGCCATTGCCCACGGCCGTGCAGGTATAGCCCTTTGATTCGAGCATGGTCGAAACGACTTCTCGAATTGCCTCTTCATCATCAACGACAAGAATGTTCTCGAGGTCCACGGCGGGTTGCTCCCGGACGCCATTATAAGGGACGGCACAGTGGTACGGGGGTACGCTTGCTCAGTTAAAAAACAGCGTGTTAGCGTCAGAGTTAGCTCCTTGCCTTAGGGCTTGCCACGGTCATTCCATCATTTGAGCCATGTTTTGGGTCTGAGGAAGCTGGTGCATCGCCGGGAGGCGGCGTAACGTGTTGGAAAATCAGGGCCTACTCGGGATAGCGTTCTTCGAGGCCACCGCCTTCATCGTCCTGCTGGTGTTGTTTCTACTTTTCCGCAAAGACGACGATTCCAGTTATTTCCGCATGTGGGTGGCGGGCTGGGTGTGCTTCACGGTTTCTGCGCTGAGCGAAGCGGCCCACCTCGGACACTATGTGCCTGCCGCGCGAATGGTGGAGATTCTGGCCCGCGTAGCCGCCCTGCTGCTGTTCACGTTTTCAGTGCTGCAATGCCGCGCGGGCGCGATGCGAAGAGGCTGGCCGATCCTTCCAGCAGTTGGTTTGGTGCTCGCAGGCGTGTACTACCTGGAGTGGCCCGGAGCCCAACAATTTGCGCCGTTGCAATGGGGAACGGTGATTTTGCAAGGCGTGCTGTGCCTGGTGGCGGGTCGCGTGATGTGGCGGGTCTCTGTCCTGCGGCGAGGACACGGAGCCCAACTGCTGGCGGGCGTATTTTTTCTGGCCGGGCTTCACGGATTAGATCAGATTTCGTGGCGAAGCAGTCCGATATTCCTCTTGCGCGAAGCATTTGACCATCTGTTGGGCGTGGCGCTGGGAATTGCCATGATCGTAATGGTGATGGAGCGTGCCCGCGAACGCACCGAGGAGTTGAACGACAAGATGCGGCGGTTGACCCTGCTGACCGCGGGCAGCACGCAAACGTCGTCCGTTAAGGATTTTCTGGACCGCGTATTGCGGCATCTGGTCGAGAGCCTGAAGGGCACACACGGAATTGTGCGATTGATTGAAGGAGAAGGAGCCTCCGCGCAACTGGTGGCGCGGGCGTGGGTTGGCTTCGCGCCGGATTATTTAACGCAACACCAGAAGATTCCGTTGAGCGACAGGTGGGCGCAGAAAGTCCTGAAAGCGGATTGCCAGTACTTGAGACTGGAAGATGAACCGGAAGCGGCGTCACGGCAACGGATGACGGAGACAGGCGTAAAGGAGATGGTGACCCTGGCGCTGCCGGGGAAAAACGGCCCCTTGGGAGTAATTGCGGTAGGTTCGGCGCATGGTGTGAAGTTCCAGGAAGATGAGTTGTCGTATTTGGTGAACCTCTCGAATCTGATCGGGCTGACTTTGCAAAACGTGCGGCTGCTGGAGCAAGTGACCACGGTGCAGCAGCAATGGGCAAACACGTTTGATTCCATCGGCGATCCGATTCTAGTGCACGACCAGCAGGGCCGCGTGATGCAGACCAACCAACGGTTAGGCCAATTACTGGGGCGGGAAGGACCGTTGACCGGGCGTGGTGTTGTGGACCTGTTCGCAAAGAAGAAAGCAGCCTACCAGATGTGTCCCTACTGCGAGGGCGTGGCTGGAGAGGGAGATAACCCCGATCCGTGGTTGCCCGGGTATTTTCTGGCTTCCAATTCGAATTTTGCGGATCCAACCGGGCGGCAGACGGGTGTAGTGCATGCGCTGAAGGACATCACGGATCGTAAGAGAGCCGAGGAAAAATATCGCACGCTGGTGTCCAGCGTGCAGGAAGGCGTCTTCATTTCCACGCCTACCGGGAGATTCCTGGATTTCAACGATGCGCTGATGCGCATGACCGGATACGACACCCGGGAAGAACTACTGAGCGTGGATATTGCGGAGCGCCTCTTCGTCAACAATAAAGATCGGGAACGGCTAAGAAAGCTGCTGGACGAACACGGATCGGTGGCCGACTTCGAATTTGAGATGAGAAGGAAAGATGGCGAAGTCCGGATGATGCTGGAATCGTCGATCGCGGTGCGAGATGCGGCCGGAAACGTAACCGCCTACCAGGGATTCCTGCTGGATATCACGGAACGAAAGCATGCGGAGCACGAGATCCGGCGGCGCAACCGCGAATTGATGGTGCTCAACTCCATCGGGCAGACGTTGACGGAGTCCATGGATCTGGGCGACTCGCTGCACCGGACGCTGCGGCAAATGGCGGAATTGTTCAGCCTGGATGCGTCGTCGATTTACTTGCTGCAAGAAGCGGGGACCAAACTGCGGCGGGTGGCTGCTATGGGCTACCGGTCGGAATACTCGCGGCACTTTCCGACGGTGACGCTACAAACCGAGCTGCTGCAACATATCAAGGCGGTACATGCAAAGTTCGTGCCGGCGCTGGGATTACCGTTGCCGGCGGCGCTGCGGGATGCCCAACGCAAGGAAGAGATTGTCTCGGCGTATATCGTGGTTTTGTGGTCGAAGGACCGCGTGATCGGAGCTCTAGTGGTGGGCAGCCGGACCACGAGAGAATTCTCGCCCGCGGACACGAACCTGCTGATCGCGGTAGGCAGCCAGATTTCGAGCGCGATCGACCGGACTCTGCTCTACGACGAGGCCAAACAAGCGTACGAAAACCTGCGGCGCGCTCAGGAGCAATTGCTGCAAAGCGAGAAGATGGCCGCGGTAGGACAGCTCATCTCGGGAGTGGCGCACGAACTGAACAATCCGCTGACGGCCATTCTGGGTTACAGCCAGCTGCTGACGACCAGTGAAGAGACCGGCAAGCAAGGCATGGAGTACGCCGCAAAGCTCTACAAACAAGCGCAGCGGACGCACCGCATCGTGCAAAATTTGCTGAGTTTTGCCAGACAGCACAAGCCGGAGCGTGTGCTGGTTCAGGTGAACCAGGTGTTGGAAGACACGCTGGCGTTGCGCGAATACGATCTTCGAGTGAACAACATTCGAGTGCACCTGGACTTAGCTGTTGATTTGCCGCTGACTGCAGCGGATCCGCACCAGCTCCAGCAAGTTTTCCTGAACATGGTCAACAACGCCGCGGACGCCGTCCTGGAGCGTGCCGGCGGAGGCGATTTGTGGGTACGCACAGGCGTGGCGGAGGACCGGCTAGTCGTCGAATTCATAGACAGTGGGCCAGGGGTGCAGGATGCATCGCGCGTTTTCGATCCTTTTTATACGACCAAGCCTGTGGGCAAGGGTACGGGTTTGGGGTTGAGTATTTGCTACGGAATTGTTACTGAGCATGGCGGAAGCATCCGGGTGCGCAATTTGGCGACGCGCGGCGCCTGCTTCACGATTGAATTGCCGTTTCAGCCGGCGGGTTCCGCAGCAGGCCAGCGCGTCGGAGCCGAAGCCGCGGCATCGGATAAGGGAGCCCGGATTCTGTTGATCGATCGGGACGAATCAATTGCCCAAAACGTTGAAGCGATTCTGGGTGGGCGAGGTTATCAGGTGAAACTGGCAAAGAATGGCCGGACCGCGAAGGAGCTTCTAGCGAGGGAGATGTTCGATTTGATCGTGGCGGATGTTCCCTCAGCAGCCGGACCGGAAGGGGAACCGGTCTTTGCGGAATGGTTGCGGGACCGGCAACCATCGTTGGCGAAGCGGCTGATCTGGATTTGCACCATGCTTCCGACCGAGGGACCTGCGAGCGAAGTGAGCCGTAACGGATGCCAGATCTTGCACAGACCGTTCAAGCCAGAGGATTTGCTGCTGGCTGTGGAAGCGGTATTGTCAGACAGTGTTCATATTGCGCCGGTCGAGGGATGATGCCATCTCAACGGCAAGGGCTGCGCGCTCTCCGAGTTCCTTCAGAGCCGCTTCCAAACGTACAGCAAGGTGACTGACCAGATCGCTGGCGTCGCTGACTTGCGGCAGAGTTGCGGCGCCAAACAGCAGACGCAGGCCGATGACGCGGCAGCGCCAGTGGAATTGAAGAGTCAATCGAAAGCGTTCCAATTCGTGAACCGCGACTACCTCGGGTGAAAGAAGGGCGATGGCGCGGGCCAGCCTGAGCAGGTGATCGAAATCACCGCGCAAGGCGACCAGATAGTCCTTTACTACGTAACGCCGTTCCCGGCGAATGCGGCGGGTAAGTTTGGGACCGCCGGAGGCAGTCAAGTACGAGAAGTCACGGGCATCAAGCGCCTGGCGAATCTGCGGGCAATGCGTGGCGTGACGCTGTCCGGTTTCCTCCAGGTCCACCGCGCAAATTCGATCCAACGGCGCTTTGCGAGTACTCCGCAGTGACCATAGCAACACACCGGCCAATAAGATGACCAGAGCGAGCGTCGGCAGCAGAAGCAGAAGACTCATCGACTGTGCTCCTCGCGGTCCCAGAGTCTGCTGAGCCGCTCGTTCAGTACCCGCAGGCGCAGATTGACTTCTGGGGTCAGCGCGTAATACACGTCGCGCGGAAGGACCGCGAGTTCTGGCGCCGTTTTGCCAACCGGCTGCCGAACCGCCCAAATCCACAGGCAGATGCTGCCGATGAAAGGTAACGTTGCGAAGACCTGCCACCCCGGAACATAGGGGCCAAGCCAGATTTGAAGTATCTTGTCGTTGAGAACGGTAAAGCTCGAATAAATAAAAAACCCCAAGGCTAGAGCCCGGATCTCTGGCAACGCTACGATTTCGTAGTGGCGGGCAAACAGAAACAGGGCGACCAACACCATCACCGTGCTCAACTCCAGACCGATGCTGGCTTTAAGAACGGCCTGATTCCACACCAGGCCGGCAGAAGCCAGCGAATAAAGGACCAGACCGCAAGCGAGGGCCGAGAGAAGACGCCACGCTAGTCCCCAAACTCCTCTGTACCGGCCGAGAAGTAACCGGCAAATATCCGCGATAGCCCAGGCACGTGCCAGCAAACAGAGGATTTGGCTGCCCCAGGCGACTTGCGCGGTGCGATGGTCGCGATATCCCCAGTGCCGATATAAAAAAAACAGCAAACAGCCTTGCAGCACGTTTACGGAAATGTATGCCAGCAAGCCCGGGTACACCGGCCAGAGCCGTCGGCTCAGCAGATAGTAGATGACCACCATCTGGAGCGCGAAGCTCAAGTAAGACAATCGCAACGCCCAAGTGTAGATTCCTGCCATGACCGGGTGCACTCTAGCATGAGTTTAACGAGGCAGTAAATGGTAAGCTCCGGCACCCGGCTATGGCCGAATGGTACTGGAACGCAGACGACCGTCCAGCATCAGAGAAGTCTTAGACGAGGGCTGAAACGTTGTAGGGCGGAATGGGTGGAGGCATCGGCCAGCCGTCGGCAATCAGCTGTGAATCGGTGGTGTCGCCCGTGGCAAGGTTGTAGGGGGGAATCGGTGGCGGCATGGGCCAGCCGTCCGCCTGGTACAGGGCCGGACTGGCGGGTATAATATTTGAGTGATTGCAAGAGCCGACAACCGGCAGTAGGATTGTCAGGCAGGTTAGCGAAACTAACACAACAGCGGCGAGTTTTTTCATGGGCAAAGCCCTCCTGGCAGGCATCCTGGAGGGGCTCGGCGAAAGCGGAACAAGGCAGGACAAAACGTTCCGTCTTCGGAACGGGAACGAAGGGCATGCGGGCACTCACACAACTGCAACAGAACCGGCGCATCGTGCAGGACTTCACGGTGACCACCCTCGCGGCGATTCCGAGTCTGTACGGACGGCTAACGTATTTGGCGTCGCTGCGGGATCTCTCGAGCGGGCGTTACGAGCACGCCGGACTGGCGGCGTTGTACCCAGACGAGGCGATTCAAGAGGCCCTGCAGCTTTGTCACGAGCAGATTTTCGAACGCATATTGGAGAATCCGCTAGAACAGCAAGAGCAAGACCTGCGTAATTGTTTTGGAAGTATGGAGGGTGGCTTGGCCACGACCGTAGACCATTGGCGCCGCATGGAGGCTTACCGGATGCTGCTACCCGAGGAAGCTGCCGGCTATCTCCGAGACCTCTTTTGCTCTAATCTGCGCGCGCTTCTGGAGATTCTCCAAATGGAGTGCTCCAAGACTCATTGAGGCGCATGACCACTCCGGCGACCCGCCCAATAATCTCAGCGCTTTCTGGAGTGCGCCAGGATTCTGGCATGCATCGTGACAGCGGGTGCGGCTGCATCGCCAGGCATCCGTTATTCTGGTGGAACCAGCCGCAGCGATAGCCATTCCTTACATCTACAAAATACATCGGACGGTCGTGCTCGGTCGTCCAGTCCATATCTTCGATGCGCCGGACCGACGCATCCACCAGCACAATGCTGCCCGGCCTCAGCAGGGGTACCATCCGCCGGTCGGAAAGCCCAATGTACGCATACAGATAGTTGCCGGATTCCTTGGTTAGCGCCCCTTCAAAGCGGCCCCACTTCTCGACCATGCGCGAAAGGAATTCCGTGCGCCGCGGGTCAAACGAAGGGTCGAAGCGTAGAGGTATCCGCAGCGTCGCGGGTGGGGCAGCCAGGTGCGTCTCCGGGGTAGGGAACATCGTGCCGTCGACGAAAAACTCGTCCAAGGGCACTTCGTACCACCGCAGGATCTCCAGCGGGCTGAGGTGGTAGACCACCGACAAGGTATAAAGCTTGTGCATGCCCGGAACCACGCTGCGGTTCTCGATGTCCGCCAGGCGGCTGATGTGCACCACGAATTCCGGGCGCCCCCGGCGGGCAGCCAGTTCGAAGCTGGCGCGCTCGACGTCTCGATAAGTTAGACCGAGTCTCTCGCGGACCTGCCGCAAGCGGAATCCGGGAAGCATGATGTCCTCTGGGTGGGAGCTGAAAGAGAACAGTAGAGTACACCGGAATTACCATTTTGTTAAGAAATCGGAACGAGATAAGAAGATTTCGCGGGGCCGGTTCCAATTTGGAACATTCACCCTGCTTTGAAATATCCCTGCGTCCAACGGAGTTTTCCAGCCAGGCTCTTGGTCTGCTATGCTGGCTAAAGTATGGATCGCTGGAAGAAATCCGCACTGTTTGCTGCTTGGACGCTTATCCCACTGCTGGCTGTTTGTAGCGCCCCGCTTCGGGCGCAACAGGCGTCCCCAGCACCTTCAGCTCCTACCTCCGCCACCAAAGAGAACGCCGAATTTGCTGCCGCTGCTGACGAAGTGCTCCAGCAGATGAGCGAAATCACCGGACTGAAGCTGCGCGCGCCCCTGAAGAAAACCCTGCGAAGCCGCGAAGAAATAAGAGCTTACGTCGTGCGGGAGATGGACGAGGAGAAGAATCCCGGCGAGCGCTACGCCGGTGCTCGTAGCGCGGAAGCATTTGGCCTGTTGCCCAAAGGCTTCGACTTGGACAACTTCATGATCACGCTCCTGACCGAGCAAATCGCGGGCCTATACGACCCCAAGGCGCATGAATTCTATATCGCGGACTGGATTCCGTTAGGCGACCAGCGCATGGTGATGGCGCACGAGCTTACCCACGCCCTGGAGGACCAGCATTTCAATATCGAGCCGTGGGTGAAGGCTGCCCGCCCGAACGAAGACGCCGAACTGGCGCGCGAAGCCGTTCTCGAAGGCAGCGCAATGGCCGCGATGGTGGATTACCTGCTGCAAGGCACTGGTCGGACTATCAAAGATTTGCCGGAAATTGACCCGTCGATGTTCCTCGGCGATCTGGGCAGTACTCCGACCCTCGCTAAGGCGCCACCGTTTATCAAGGACGCGCTCGTTTTTCCATATCTGGGTGGACTGCAGTTTTCCGTCGCGGTGCTGAAAGACCGTGGCTGGGATGCGCTGGCCGGAATGTTCGAGAAACCGCCGGCTTCCACGCAGCAGATTCTGCATCCGGGATATTACCGGTCGGGCAAAGTTCCCGCGGAAGTAAAGCTGCCGGCGATCGACAAAGTTCTCGGCAACGATTGGGCCAAGCTGGACGAAAATGTCATGGGTGAATTTGGTTGGAAGGAAGTACTGAAGCAGTTCCTCGGGCAAGATCGCGCAAAGACGCTGGCGGCGGCTTGGGACGGCGACCGGTACGCCGTATACGAACAAAAAACTACCAGGCGACTAGTGCTGGTGGCCCGGCTGCGAATGGCTAGCGCGGAGCAAACCGACCGCTTCTTCGGTCAGTATTCCGAAGCGCTGGAAAAGAAACACTCCGAGCGTGCACATCTTCTGCGGCGGCCCAATTTCTTTTCCTTCGAGACTCCGGACGGCGGCGTGTTCCTGCGCTGCATCGAAACGGAATGTGTGACCCTCGAAGGAACCAGCCGCAATATTTTTGACGCCGCGAACAAGGCGGTTGGCTGGCCTGCCGCGCCCATTCCTCCAGCCGACCTGACCAAGCCGCCGGAAAAAGTGGCCGTCCCCAAAACTCCGGGCGGTGGACAGCCAGCGGAAAGAGCGCTCTACTGAACGTGCTGCAGCGCCAACAACGCTAAATCGTCGCTGGCCTTCCTCGCACCCGAGAATCGCGATAGCTCCGCCAGGCAATTCTCGATCAATCCATCCGGCGAAAGGCTGGCACACCGCGACGCGACTTCCGCCACGCGTTCCAGACCATACTCTTCGTCCGCGGAATTGCGCGCTTCGCTGATGCCATCGGTATACAAGAGCAGCGACTCTCCCGGCTGCAGCGTCATCCGATGCACGGCGAACTCCGCCTTGCGAAACATGCCCAGTGGATAGCCAGTGGCATCCCGCGGCACTGTGCCGCCGGAGCCCACATGCAAGATCGGCAAGTGTCCTGCGCTCACCAACTCGACGCTGCCATCCCTCGCCCCGCGTCCCACCACCAGCGTCGCGTATTGTCCCGCCAGCGTACTCTCGCAGAACAACCGGTTCGCCAGCGTGGCCATGCGTTCCACGGAATCTTCGCTATCGGCCAGCGCGCGAAACGTCGCATGCAGGTGGCTCATCAGCATTGACGCCGCTACTCCCTTGCCCGCGACGTCGCCAAAGAGAAACAGCAATCCGGAATCCGTCTCCAGTAAATCGCAAAAATCTCCGCTTACCAGCGCTGCCGGCTGATAGTGATAGCCCACTCGCCAACCCAGCGGCGCCAGATCCTTGCGCGGCAAAAGCCCGCGCTGAATCTGTGCCGCCAGCGTCAAATCGCGTTCCAGCGCGCGCTGTTCCGCGGGCGACAAACAATCCAGGCACACTTCGACCGTCGGATCTTGCAGCAAGCGATCGGCTTCGACCGGAGTGTGGCATGACAAACAGATGCCGAACGATCCGGCTTCCATGCGGGCCAGCGCCGCGTCGATTTCACCAAGCAATTGTTTTGCGGAAGGATCTGTGTCCGCGCGCGGGTCAAACGAAAGAATGTGTTCCCGGCGTTCCAGGAGTTCGGAGCGGAGATACGTTTGTTCGGCAGTGGCCATGGAGCCTCCTGCGACAGATTGCGGTCTTGCGGCGGAGCTGTCCATCCGGATTCCCCTCCTAAATTCTCGGCCCGTAGGTTGGCAACCGGGCCTGCGTACCAGCAGACAAGTCCAACCCTGTTCGATGCTGCAGGCGTGCGACGCGCTTCAGGAAATTCGCTTCCAGCCGCGCCAATCGGGCTTGCACCAGCCGGTCCCGCAGACTCGTCCGCGACCGGCGAACTTTGGCAAGACCCAATTGTGCGAACTCCAGCGCCCGCGCGTGGTCTCTGGCGCGGCGCTCGTAGTAAATGGCCAGCTGCTCGCAAGCTTGCATGCCGTCGTGTGGATCCGCCGCCAGTTCGCGCCACAGCGCTGCCGCGCCCGCGTGGTCGCCTCGTCTCTTGGCGTGTGCCGCAAGCTCGCGATGCGCCTGCGGGCGAAATTCCGCCGGAAGCCCGGCGCTGATCGCTTGCGCGCAAGTTGCATGCGCGCGGTCCGGTTCGCCGCGGCGATGCAGAAATCGCGAAAGCCCGAATAGATCGATTCCTTCGGTGTCCTGGTGTTCGCAGGATTCCGAAAGCATGGCGTTGATCTTGCCGAAGAGTGCGCCGAGCCCGCGCAAGTCCATCTGATTGTGGCGTACCACGCCGGCCAACGGAGAAGGCGGACCGCCGCGAAGATAATCGAAATAAAATTGCGGAATCAGCGAGGACGGCACGTCATCCTCGCGCGTCCATCCGAGCTTCGTCGGGTCCAGCACATGACGCTCCAGTTCCACCAGCCGCACCGACCCCAGCCGCAGTTTCCACAGCGAACGCGCTGGATGCAGCAAGTCCAGATGCGCCGCCAGACGCGGCAGCGCAATCCGGCGCGTCATCGTGAAGCGGTTTTCCAGCAGCGGCCAATCGAACGTCTTCCCGTTGAACGTGATCAGCACCGGACGCTCCGCGGCGTGTTCCGCCAACGCGTGCAGCACGGAATGCTCCTCGGAGAAATCGCGCATCAGCAACTGCTCGGTTTGCAGACCGCCGGCGTCCCACCAGGCGAGCCCGACCAGGAAAGCGTACGTTCCCGTACCGCCGGCGAGTCCCGTGGTTTCCGTGTCCAGAAACAGCCACTTGGCAGGGTCGCTCAGTGCTGCGCGGGTACGGCGTGACAGGGCATCGTCGCGATGCCGCGCGAGCAAATCCAGCGCCACAGCGGATGGCTCGGTAAATTCAGGCGTCGAGCACCAGTTGCGCACCACAATATGCTCGCCGAAGCGGTTCGAGTTGATGCCCGCTCCCAGAATGCGTGAGAGATGATCCTCTTCGTCAGGCGTGCGCAGAGCGGCGGGGCGCGCTGGAATCGCGCGAGTCGGCTTGAGCGCCGCAAGCCGCGAGAATTTGTCGAGTGTTGCCACTGAGCGCACCGTCCCAGAAGTTTCTTGCATTTCCCTTTAGGAGGCCGGGGCTTTCAGCCCCGGCATAAACTCCTTGCCATGAGTTGGGCTTTAGCCCCTGAGGACTCCGAAATTCTCACGTTATTCTCGGGCTACATTAGCCGCACAACCGAAGCCGCACAACCGATCGAGAATTGCCAGTGCCGCTTCCTTTGCGCGCGGCGCTAAATCGCCCGCCGGGCCAACGCACGATGGGCATCCCGCCTCACACGTGCAGGCAGCGATCAGTTCGCGTGTCTTGCGCACTAGTAGATCGTGCAGAACGAAAAGCGGCTCGGAAAAGCCGATGCCGCCCGGATAGGCATCGAAAAGATACAGATTTGGCTCAAAGAACTCCGTCGAGTTTTCACCGAAGGCGTCATGCATGCGCATCGGCGTGAAGTCATCGCTCTCAGCCCCTGGCGCAGGCGGGCGCTCGCCGATTGCGGTGCCCAAGTCGCGCGAGTCGCACATCAGCAGCAGCGTGGCCACCGACTCCAGCGCGTGCAGCAATCCGAACATTCCAGACTGCCGCTCGCTCACCGAAAAGGGCAGCGCCTCCAGCAGCGCACGCTCGAGCGTGATCCAGTAGGAAGTCGTGTGCATCTCGTTTTCCGGCAGCTCCAGCTGTCCCGCGCCGATATTTTCGTTGGTGAAGAACTTTATTTTCTTGAAGCCGACCACTTGGGACCGCACCAGCACATCGCCGTGCGCATGGGTCGCAGGAGTCTGCTCAGCGCTACGCGAAGTTGCGGCGATCTCCAGCACGCGCACTTGTGTGTAGCGGATAGCGTTGGTGTAGTAGTCGGCGTCCACTTCTTTCACGTACGCTTTCCGCTCTTTGAAGTCCAGATGCTCCACGTGATACTGCTGCCCGCCATGCAGGTAAATCGCCTTCTCGTGTACGGTGGTCAGCGCACTGGAGAAATCCACTTCGCCAATCACCTCCGGCTCGCCAGTGATATTGATAATGATGAAATTGTCGCTGGTCACCGACCGCAAGCTCACCGTGTCGGCAGGATACGCTTCGTGCGTCCAGTGATAATTCTCTCCCGCGCGATGCAGAAAACCCGCTTCCGCAAGCCGCGCGCACAGGTCCGGCACGTCGACATCGCCAAACCGTTCGTCCGGGCCGATCGGCAGCTCGAACGCCGCGCATTTCAGGTGATTCAGCAGGATTTCCAGGTTGTCCGGCTGGATGAACGCGTGTTCCGGCGTATTGCCGAAAAAATAGTCCGGATGCCGCACGATAAATTGATCCAACGGGGCCGAAGAGGCCACCAGTACCGCGCAGGAGCTGCCGTTGCGCCGGCCGGCTCGTCCAGCACGCTGCCACGTGGCCGCAATCGTCCCCGGATAACCCGCCATCACCACGGTGTCCAGCGACCCGATATCGATGCCTAGCTCCAACGCGCTGGTCGAAACCACGCCGCGAATCCGCCCATCGCGCAAACCGCGCTCGATTTCCCGCCGCTCGTTCGGCAAATATCCCCCGCGATAACCGCGAATGGTCTCTGGCTGGCCCGGATGACGCGCATCCACTTGCTGCAAATAGGTGAGCAGCAGCTCCGTATGCAGCCGCGAATTGGCAAAGACCATCGTCTGCAAATCGCGCTTCAGAAACTCCTGCGCCACCCGTGAAGACTCGTTGATATAGCTGCGTCGAATCCCCAGCGCGCGGTTCACCACCGGCGGATTGTAGAAGACAAAAGTCTTTTCCGCGGCTGGTGCGCCATTGGCGCTCAGCACCTCAACATCGGCCTCCAGCAGCCGCGTTGCCAGATCGCCGGGATTCGCAATCGTCGCCGAGCAACAGATGAACTGCGGCTCGCGTCCATAAAAGCGCGCGATCCGCCGCAGCCGCCGCAGCACGTTGCTAAGGTGACTGCCAAATACGCCGCGATACGTGTGCAGCTCGTCGATCACGATGTACCGCAAATTCTCGAACAGCCGCGTCCACCGCGTATGGTGCGGAAGAATCCCGGTGTGCAGCATGTCCGGGTTGGTCAGCACGATATGCCCTTTTTCGCGGATCGCCCGGCGCGCGTCGCTCGGCGTGTCCCCATCGTAGGTGAAAACGCCAAAGCGGTTGTCCAACCGCTGATTCAAATCGTATAGCTCGGCAAGCTGATCCTGCGCCAGCGCTTTTGTGGGGAAGAGATACAGCGCGCGCGCATCCGGATTCTCCAGAATCGCATTTACCACCGGCACGTTGTAGCAAAGCGTTTTGCCCGATGCGGTAGGCGTGACAATTACAACGTTCTTGGCCGCATGCACAAGTTCCGCAGCCGCAGCCTGATGTGTATATGGACGTCGAATTCCCTTTGCGCGATACGCCGCGGCCAAATCGGCGTTAAGCCAAGCTGGAAACTCCGCCCATTGCGCCTCGCGAGCAGGGAAGTGCCGAATCGCCGTCAGAACCTCGCCGGTAATATCGCGCTGCGCAAATCCATCCAGCACTTCGCGCACCCGCGCAACCGACCCCAACTCCTGCGCCGCCCGCACCGCCAGCGATTCCGCCATCGCTCCTCCCTCCCCCAATTCGCCTTTTGTTCGCTGAAGGTAGCACGTCGGCGGCAACCCGCGCAACTGCGATTTGCACTGGTGGCGTCGGCATCGTGCCGGTACGCAGCATCCGAACCTTGTCCTTTCATCGGCCCGCATGGCGAACCTAACCCTTTTAGAATCAACACTTACAGAAGTGCATGAAAACAAAGGACTTTAAGTCCATTAGAATCAACACTTGCAGAAAAACGGGGGGAGGGCATTTGACAAACCACTAGAGAGATCAGTTGCCCATAATAAGGGAATCCCTTATTATGGGTGGATGAACATAACCCTTTCCCTCGACGACGATCTCGTCAAACGCGTTCGCAAAATCGCCGTCGAAAACGACACCACTTTGACCGGCTTGGTTCGCGACTACTTGCTTCGCCTCGCCGCAGAAGACACCGCGTCGGGCCGCAGACACCGCGAGCGCGAAGCCCTGCAACGCAGCTTCGATCAGTTCGCCTTCAACGTGGGCAAACGCACCTGGAAGCGCGAAGACCTCTATGTCCGCTCCTGATTTTCTGGACACCAACGTCCTGGTTTACGCTTACGATTCGAGCGAACCGGTAAAGCGGGCTATTGCGCAAAAGCTGGTGCTCAAGGCTCTGAACGGTGAAATGGTTATCTCCGCGCAGGTTCTTGCGGAATTTGCCGCCACCTTGCTCCACAAGATTTCGCCAGCCGCGCGGCCCGAGGACGTCAAAACTATCCTCGATGTGCTGACGCCCATCAAGTGTGTCGCGCCAGATGCCGACTTGATTCGCCGCGCCGTGGATGCCCGCGAAGAATATGGCGTACACTTTTACGATGGAATGATCCTCGCGGCGGCGGAACGCGCTGGCTGCGGCAGAATCTGGTCCGAAGATCTGAACGCCGGCCAACTCTACTTCGGAGTCCAAGCAGTCAATCCGTCTACTGACCGCAACTGATTCATCGCCCCTCGCGCAGCCGCAGAATCAGAACCACCCCCGCGAAAGAAAGGATGGCGGTCGCCGCAAACGCCGTTCCCACCGAAAACGCCGACCATAGCGCGCCGACCAGCAAGCTGGACACAAAGTCACCGCCTGCATTCACGGCTGCCAGCGTCCCGAAAGCCATTCCGTGCTGTTCGCGCGGCACGATCTCGGCGGTCACCGAATCTTCGAGTGCTTCTTCCGTGCCGACGTACAATCCCGCGAGAACAAAGATGACCACGAGCAGTGCCAGCGAGTGCGTTCCCGTGCACAGCAAAATCGCGGTGATTCCGGCAAGCGCGTAACCGCCCGCCAGCACAAACTTGCGATGTTGCACGCGGTCGCTCAACCACCCGCTTAAATACGCCGATCCTGCATAGAACACGTTATGTATCGTGTACAGCCCCACTGCAATGCTCGCCGCGCGAGCAACCCCGTGTCCCGGCGCCAGCATGCGCGATGCGTACAAAATCAGCATCGTGTGCGAGAAATCGCCAGCGCCAAAGACACCCACGCCGACCAGCATCTGGCGGAAGGAACTGGGAAGCGCTCGCAGTCCAATCAGGAAGGACTTCTTCTCGCGCGCCTCGACCGGCCGCTCGCGCACCAGCAGCCAGAACGCCGCGACCGCCACCAATCCCGGTAGCAGCGTCCACAGAAACACTTTGCGATACGAGTGGTTCGTAGCTTCGAGCAGCCATAGCGCGGTCAGTGGTCCGGCAATGGCCCCGAGCGTATCCATGAACCGCTCGAATCCGAATGCGCGTCCATACGCATCTGGCGGAACATCCGCGGCCAGCAACGCTTTCTTCGCGGGCGAACGCACGCCGCGTCCCAACCACGCTGCCGAACGCCCGGCAAGAACGTGCATCGCGTGCGTCGCGAACGCAAACGAAGCCGTCGCCAGCGCCGTGAACGCGTAGCCAAACACCGCCAGCGGTTTCCGCCGCTTCAATCGGTCCGTGTAATGTCCGGCCGCCAGCTTGGCAAAACTCGATAGCCCATCCGCGATTCCTTCAATCGCCCCAAGCCACACCGGCCCCGCCCCAATCACCGCGAGAAACGCCGGCAGCACCGCCGTCGCCGTTTCATGGCTCCAGTCGCTGAACAAACTGGTCAGCCCAATGCCCAGCACCGTTCGGTTGAGCCACGATTTCTTTTCGGGAACTTCAGCCATGAGAAGGGAAGTGTACTGTGCTCAACGCAAATTGCCGCTACTTTTTCGCGGCGCGATACAAGATCACCCGTACCTTCTCGAGGGTAATCAATCCGCCTTCGATCATCTGGTCCAGCCGCGGCAAGATTCCGTCAATCCGCTCCGTCGATTCAATCACTTCGACGATGATCGGCAAATCCTGCGACAGCCGCAGCAGCTTGTCCGTGTGATAGACGCTCGAGCCGCCATACCCGCCAACGCCGCGCAGCACCGTCGCCCCGGAAAAGTCTTCTTTCCGCAGCAACTCCACAATCGCTTCATGCAGCGGCTTGCCGTGCCACTTGTCGGACTCCCCAATATGAATCCGCATCAACGTCCGCTCGCCTTCAAATTTTTCGTGCGTCATTGTGTCACCAGCCTAAAACCGGTTCGCCAATCGAATCCCGGCCACTGAAAGCAGCAGTCCCACTAACACGCTCGCGCCGACGTACGTCGTTGCCCTCACCCACTCGCCGTCTTCCAGCATTTTCGCGGTCTCCCAGCCAAAACTCGAAAACGTAGTGTACCCGCCAAAAAATCCCACGGCGATGGCCACGCGCCAATCCGGTGAAATCACCAGACGATTCAGCGTGAATTGCCCGATCAATCCCAGCAAAAAACATCCGCTCAAATTGACCAGCAGCGTCCCATACGGAAACGTACTCGCGACACGTATCTGCACGAGCCCCTGCAGCCCGTAACGCGCCAGCGTTCCAATCGCTCCAAACACCGCAATCAGCATGATTCGCAAATCCGCTCCGTTTCTCGCTGCGACGCCGCGCCAACAAAAAACCCCTGGCGCCGCCCGGCAGCCAGGAGTCATCAGAGCCCGCGCATCGCGCCGGCCCGGTTATGGCGAACTCCATCGCCTTCATTTCTCCACGAGAGTCTAGACGAGGCCGCGTGCTCTTTCAAGGGACGGTAAGATGCGCGTCCGGCCAACTTTCCGGAACAAGGGCTCGTCTCAGCGTCCATTTCGCCGGGCTCACGGCGGGGCGCACGGCGCGTCTAACGCAGCGAACTCCACTTTCCTGCGATGAGGTGCTCGCCATGCGCAGACTAGCTGTTCTTGCTTCAATTGGGGTGCTGGCCTTCTTCGTCAGGCTTCACGCGCAATCCTCCGGCACCATCTCGTTGCAGGAGCGGGCCACCATGGCCACGCAGATCTATCACATCGTGAGCTCCTTCTTCCCCGGGCTTTCGCCGCAGAAATTCGACGCCTCTTATCAGCAGTACCTCGCCGTCGCACTGCGCACCGAAGATCGCCGGGAATTTGATCTCGCATCCATGGCCCTGGTCGCTGAGCTACACGACGGTCACTCCTGGTTCACGGACCGATGGTTGGATCGCACCTTTGGCCAGCCCGTCGGTTTCCTCGCCTATCCGCTGGCAGGGAAGTGGACGGTTGTCCAGAGCCGCCTCGATAAGGTACGACTTGGCGACGTCATCACGGCGATCGACAACGTCTCAACCGAAGACTTCTTCGACAGCAGTCGCAAATACATTTCGGCGTCGAGCAGCCGCGACGCCGGCGTTAGCCTCTTTGACACGCCCGTGGTTTTTCCCGAGCGGTTCACACTCACTCTGGCCGACGGCCGCCGTGTTCCGATCGATCGCCAGAATGACCAAAAGCTGCCTGCGCCGTCGCAAAACACCGAGGGGCGATGGCTGACGGAAAAAACGGTCGCCTATATCAGGGTTCCTATCTTCCATGGTATTGAGACGCAAGCCCGCGCACTTCAATATTTAAGGGAGTTCAAAGACGCGAAGGCCATAATCTTCGACGTCCGAGGCAATCCCGGCGGTGGTGAGCCACTGGTGTTGCAGTCGTCGTTGATGGGCCGTCCGTATCAGGCTTGGACCGAGTCGAGCTCCCAGCACGGTGGATCGATACTTCGCAACTACGCCAACGCTTACCCCGAGCACGCCACCGTCACTTACAGCGATGCCACGGTGCGTCCTCGCGAGATCGCTTACGCCGGCCGCCTGATTCTCCTGACGGACCGTATTTGTTCGTGTGCTTGCGAGGATTTCGTCATGCCGTTCAAGTATTCCAAGCGCGCGACTCTCGTTGGCGAGACCACGGCAGGAACATTTTCTCTGACCCGCCACGTAGACTACGAAAACGGCATGATCCTGAATATCTCCGCCGTCCATCACACGTTTCCGGACGGTTCGCCGTTTGAAGGAGTGGGGATCGCCCCCGACGTTCCAGTGGACATGACGCCGGACGACTGGAAAGCCGGACGCGACCCGGTCCTGAAAAAGGCGCTCGAACTGGCCCAGCAACCCTGATGCCTTCTTTTGTCGGGGCACAGCATTGCTGTGCC